>Ga0209390_10000143_pt1 | contig 122977 bp, 105 predicted proteins | sample BON01_FD_187212 | JGI IMG/M metagenome (GOLD analysis project Ga0209390, IMG submission 187212) | Freshwater microbial communities from Lake Bonney liftoff mats and glacier meltwater in Antarctica - BON-01 (SPAdes) (version 2) | ecosystem: Environmental > Aquatic > Freshwater > Ice > Glacier...
CTGTCCCAAACTTTTCATAAAAGGCTTCGATTCTCCTGATTGCGATATTTTATCGCAATTTCGGGAGTCACTACGCCATTATACGGCGGAGCGAAAACTCTTGTGGTAAGAAAGCGGATACACATGACTTTTTATATGTCGGCAGGTGAGTTTAATAATGTAAATGCAGAGGGTTTACGGCTTAATTATATGGCCTATGGATTTACTACCAAATGGAATTTTCACTGGCTTCGCAGGCCAAAGGGCACCTTGTATTCCGGGATAGGTTTTGGATTATTAATGGAAGAATTTTATTGTTACTCTTCCAGGTCCTATACCGACCCTTCATTATTTAAGAAAGACGGAGCGAACCTTGGCTTTCAGCTTGATATCATCGGAATCCGATATGCCGCCTTCAAGCATTTTGGTTTTTTTGCAGAATTAGGCGTCGGTAATGAAGGCGTGTTTAAACTAGGCTACCAAGTTCATTGGTGAGGTTTACCAAAGGGCGGAATTTTCGCTTTGGGCTAGAGCGGTGTAAGTGCCCGCTATTTTTCAATCGCTATTTTTATACTTCTTTCATTAATTCCACCCTTGCTGTCGTTCCAACCATCGCCAATTAGATAGAACTGAGACTTTATTTTAGTAATTCTACTCTCAAAATCTTTGTCTTCCGAAAGAAATGCTTTCGTTTGCGCAATTTCTTGCCATTTTCCATTTTTGAAGGTACACACAGACAATTTATTCCAAAATCCTTCCTGCCAAAGTGAGAATAAAAGTATCTCATTGGCATTATCCCCATTTAAGTCGCCCGTATTTTGGATAAAAACGCTTAACGATTGGTGAATAACAAGGTCTGGGATATCCTGATTGAATTTGATTGTCACATTGCAATTATGATTCACACATTCCTTCTCAATTGTTCCGTCAGTCCCTAATCGCTGGTCATAGTTCACGAAAGCGGTATCAGCAACAGAGTCATTATTAATATCTCCAACGAAATATGGGATGTTCACGTGTTCTATTGTGTTTTTGTCCAGCGTAGTAAAATGATCAATCCAATCTTTTGAATGAGCATCGGGCTTGTTTTTTTTCTCTATGCCCGTATTTTGTCCGCACTTCAACTAGCTCCACCTTCGCTAGCGCTGCGGCAGAGCCGCTCAGTGACCGGTATTTGTCTCATTGTTTCACTCTCTCATTGTCTTCGAAATAGCTACTCCGACAACTCCAACCAGCGTAATTCAGCTGATTCTAATTCAGAAATAAGGGCGTGCATCTCTTCTCCAATAGCAAGAAGTTTCTCATGATCACTGGCGAAATCAATAAGTGCTTGGTTCAATTCATCGCGCTTTTGCTCCAATTCAGGCATACGCTTGTCTAGCTGCTCCAATTCCCGCTTCTCATTGAAATTCAACTTACGCTTTGTCGTCTCTTCGACAGGTTCAGAGACCGGCGCTTCGTCATCCTGAGCGAGGCTTTTCGCCGAGTCGAAGGGCTCTCCCTTAACCTCAACCTCAACCTTAGCCTCAACCTCTTTCATCGCGCGGTAATCCCCATAGCTACCAATGAAACCACGAACATGTCCGTTTCCTTCAAACACAAAGAGTTGATCGGTAAGCCTATCCATAAAATAGCGATCATGGGTAACGATCAATAAACAGCCTGGGAAATTGGAAAGGAAATCTTCCAAGACTCCCAAAGTCACCAAATCCAAATCATTGGTGGGCTCATCGAGAATTAAGAAATTAGGGTTCTGCATCAAGATGGTAAGCAGAAATAAACGTTTCCTTTCACCTCCGCTCAGCTTGCTCACATAGCCATGCTGCACGTCTGGCGGGAATTGAAACAACTTGAGCAATTGCACCGCAGTCATAATGGAACCATCGGCCATTGGGATTCCATTGCCAATTTCTTTGACCACATCGATAACGCGCTGGTCTTCAGGAAGGGTGAGTCCTTCTTGGGTATAATAGCCCACCACGAGGGTATCGCCGAGAATTACCTTGCCGGCATCGACCTTTTCTTTTCCTGTTAAAATATTGAGAAGGGTAGATTTTCCCACTCCATTTTTACCAATGATACCAATGCGTTCGCCTTTTTTGAATACATGTTCAAAATTGGTAATAAGCTTTTTGTCGCCATAGGCTTTATGGATTTTAACTAATTCCATGACCTTGCCGCCTAATCGGTTCATTTTGAACTTCAGGTCGAGTTCTTCTTCGCGTTTTTTACCTTTAACCTTTTCGCTCAAATCATCGAATTCGCCTAAGCGTGCTTTCGATTTAGTGCCTCGGGCTTTCGGTTGGCGACGAACCCATTCGAGTTCCTTTTTAAAGAGACTTTTCGCCTTATCCAACTCGCGGCCTTCATTGAATTCGCGTTCGGCCTTTTTCTCGAGGAAGTATTCGTAATTTCCTTTGTAACGGTATAGCTGGTTATTGTCGAGTTCGAGGATATCCGTACATACTTCATCCAAGAAATGCCTATCATGCGTTACCAGGAACAGGGTAATATCATTGCGGTCGAAATAAGCTTCGAGCCATTCAATCATTTCTATATCCAAATGATTTGTAGGCTCATCTAAAATGACCAATTGTGGATTTTCAATGAGTATGCGAGCGAGTGCCACACGTTTCTTTTGACCTCCAGAAAGGGTTGAAGCTTTTTGGTCTAAGTCATGCACATTCAGACGATTCAGAATCTGACGAATATTCGATTCATAGTCCCAAGCTTCCGCGTTTTCCACTTCTTCCATGGCCTCTTGTAAGGCGTTTTGGTGTTTTTCACTCGGATCCTTTTCATAATGCTCCATGGCCAATTCATAATTCCGAACGGCGGTTAATTGGGGAGAATCATTATAGAAGAGCGTATCGTAAACGGTATCGCCTTCGTTGAATAGTGGATCTTGTTCAAGGAAGCCAACGCGAATGTCTTTTCGGAATACGACTTCGCCAGAATCAGGGATTTCTTTTCCTTGAAGGATTTTCAAAAGGGTGGATTTCCCCGCGCCATTTCGGGCTACTAGGGCTACTTTTTGGCCTTGCTCAATACCAAAATTGAGGTTTTTAAATAACGACTTAATACCAAATGACTTGGTGAGGTTTTCTACAGAAAGAAGATTCATTAAAATACCTCCATTAAATCAATGGTTTGTCCGTTCCAAGTTATGCTATCACCGGCTTTTTTACCCATTAACTCTGCGCCAATTGGCGAAGATGGAGAGAGAAAAATACAGTTTTGGCCGTCGAATTCAATCTTGCCCAAACCGAGGGCGATAAAATAGTATTGCGCATCACTCTTGATGGCCGCGCCATTCATCACCACTGATTTCTCATTAATGTCGAGTTTGTCGAGTACCGCCAATTCTTTGAGTGCTTGATCAAGCTGACGTGCGTTCATGTCGCGCTCCAACTGACTCATGGCCCGTGCTGTTTCGTATTTGTCGCCTGCCGAGCTTTTCTCTTCGCCTTGGGCGGCTTCTTGTGCACGTTTCATGGCGCTTTCGGCCGTTTTTATGCGGTCACTTAAGACCTGTTTAGCGGCATTGAGCCACTGTTCTTTTATCTTATTATTCATGCTTGATTTAATCGTTGGCGCAGTATTTCGCGCACTTTTTCTAGTCCTTCGGGAGTATCCACAGAAGGAGCGGGTTCATCTATTTCGCAAACCCGAATGCGGTACCCATTTTCCATCCAACGCAATTGTTCGAGGTTTTCGGCAAGTTCCAAGGCGCTTGGTTTTAAGGTATTTAATGACTGCAATATATTTTTATGAAAGGCGTATAAACCAATATGTCCGTAATAGTTCACTGCTACAGCATCGCGATTAAAAGGAATGACAGAACGCGAGAAGTATAAGGCCTCATTGCTTTGGGTTTTAACCACTTTAACTTGCGAAGGGTCATTAATTGAATCTTCGTCATTCAGCAGTCTGCAAGCGGTCGCAATTTGGGTGCTTTCTCCTAATAGTTCAATAAGTGTCTCGAGATGATGGGGGTTAATTAAGGGCTCATCGCCTTGCACATTAATCACATAGTCGAATGCTGGATACCGCAATGAAACTTCCCCACAACGAGAGGTTCCGTTTAAATGCGACTCACTAGTCATTTCGGCTTTTCCACCAAAGGATTCAACCGTCTGAAGGATCCGTATATCATCTGTTGCGACAACTACCTCATCAATCTGAGGGCATTGTTTTACCGCTTCATACACCCATTGAATCATTGGTTTCCCGAGTATATCTGCCAGAGGTTTTCCGGGGAGTCGGGTAGAGGCATAGCGCGCTGGAAGGATGGCCAGAATTTTCACGGCACAAAGAACGTGATTTCGGGGCGCTTATTAGGAAGAGAGCAAAAAAAAGCACCCCGAAGAGTGCTTTTTATCCTAATAAAATAGATTAGTAGGTAGAACTTACACGCATCATATCCATCACACGTTGCTCAGCCATGGCCGTTGCAGCTTGTTGTGTTGGGATATTCTCCGCAATTGCTTTCTTAAAAATTTGGATCGTTGTATCGTAGATTTTTTCGGTAGCACTCAATGCACGTTCGCGGTTATATCCTTGGTACTCACTGTAAACATTGATCAAGCCACCTGCATTGATAAGGAAGTCGGGCGCATAAAAAATGCCTTTATCCATCAACATAGGACCGTGTTCTTGCTCGGACTCCAACTGGTTGTTTGCAGCTCCAGCGATCACTTGGCATTTCAAACGATTAATCACATCGGTGTTCAAACAAGCGCCTAATGCACATGGAGAGAATATGTCTATGTCGAGGTCGAAGATATCATCTTGCCCTACTGCAATTGCGCCAAATTTATCGGCAGCTGCCTTTATAGCGTTCTCGTTGATATCAGTTACATAGAGTCTTGCGCCTTCATTGTGGAGATGCTCCAAAAGGTGGAATCCAACTTTACCAATTCCTTGAACTGCGACGGTTTTACCTGCAAGGCTGTCACTACCCCAAGCCATATTGGCCGATGCTTTCATACCCATATAGGTACCGTAAGCAGTTACTGGAGAAGGGTCGCCACCGCCACCCATTGACTCAGGAAGTCCAACCACATGGTCGGTTTCCATGGCCACATATTCCATGTCTTTGGTTGTAGTATTTACGTCTTCAGCAGTGATGTATTTGCCATTCAAATTCTCTACAAAACGTCCGAATTTACGGAATAATGCTTCAGATTTGATTTGACTTGCATCGCCAATAATAACGGCTTTGGCACCACCCAAGTTTAAGCCAGAAATTGCGGCTTTATAGGTCATGCCGCGGCTTAAACGAAGTACGTCGTTGATTGCGTCCGCTTCGTTTTTATAATTCCATATCCTCGTCCCACCTAAGCCAGGTCCTAAAACAGTATTGTGGATAGCAATAATGGCTTTCAGTCCGGTGGCATTGTCTTGACACATCACAATTTGTTCGTGATCGTGAAGAGCGACTTGATTAAACAAATCGAACGAAGTAGAGGAGATTTCTTTAACTTCCATCATAAGAGTATCTGTATGTTTGCAAAAGTGGCACAAAAGTAGCCAAGAAAATGAAAAGTCAATTGATTTTTACACACACTTGAAATCACTCTACGCAATCAACAAGTACTTCTGGAAGTACAAATACCGCCTTTCCCTCGGAATCATTTTCGTTGTAGTCTCCACCTATTTCAGTGTTTTACAGCCGAGATACGTGAAAGACGCCATCAATGTAGTAGCCGATAAATTAGCAGCCAATCAGGGCCAATTTAATGAGGTTCTTCGCCAAGAATTGCTTCATGAAACCTTTATAATCGGACTTTTAATCTTAGGAGCTGCCGTGATGAAGGGCATTTTTCTCTTTCTCATGCGTCAAACCATCATCGTGATGTCGCGGCATATTGAGTATGATCTCAAAAACGAGGTATTTACACAATACCAGCGCCTCAGCATGGCCTTCTACCGCAGAAATAACACAGGCGATTTAATGAACCGTATTAGCGAGGATGTGGGTCGGGTGCGGATGTATATCGGACCAGCCGTTATGTATACCATGACGCTATTGGCAACCTTTGTTTTTGTTATCTATAAGATGTTGGAGGTAAGTCCGAGCCTGACTTTCTGGGTGCTTTTGCCCTTGCCAATTCTTTCGATATCGATCTACTTGGTGAATAATATCATCTATAAGCGCAGCGACCGAATTCAACAGAAACTCTCTGACCTAACCACCTTTGTTCAAGAAGCCTTTTCAGGAATGCGGGTATTAAAAGCCTTTGGAGTAGGGCGCGATTCTTTTATTGAGTTCGAAAAAGAAAACGAAGAATACCGTCAAAGAGCCCTATCACTCGCCAAGTTTGATGCGCTCTTTTTTCCATTGATGATGTTATTGATTGGATTAAGCAACCTTTTGGTCATCTATATAGGAGGAAAACAAGTGATTGCCGGGACCTTACGTTTTGGGAATATCGCCGAGTTTGTAATTTATGTGAACATGCTCACGTGGCCCGTAGCATCCCTAGGTTGGGTAACCTCCATCGTTCAAAGAGCGGCAGCCTCTCAGGCACGTATTAATGAGTTCTTGAGTGAAGAGCCAGAGATTGTGAACCCGAATGCGGGACCATTCCATTTTAATAAATCCATCATTTTTGACAATGTTTCCTTTCAATACGGCGAACGTGCTCCAGCCTTGCAGAATATTTCATTTACGCTTACAAAAGGCAAAACCATTGGAGTAATCGGTTCAACAGGTTCGGGGAAATCGACCTTGGCTGCCTTGTTCTTGCGCCTTCAAGATCCCACTCACGGTAGTATTCGGATAGATGGTGAGGAGATAAATCAAATCAACTTAGATGAATACCGTAACCATATTGGCTATGTGCCGCAAGATGTATTCTTATTCAGCGATTCGATTGAAGAGAATATCGGCTTCGGATTAAACTCAGAAGAAAAAGATTTCGACAAAATTCAAAGTGCTGCGAAGGCCGCCGCGGTTTATGAAAATATTATCGCGTTTCCGAATGGCTTTGAAACCATGCTTGGAGAGCGGGGAATTAGTCTCTCTGGAGGACAAAAACAGCGCGTAGCAATTGCAAGGGCTTTAGTGAAAGAACCGGCTTTATTGATTTTGGATGACTGTCTATCAGCAGTGGATACCAAGACAGAAGCCGAGATTCTGCGTAATTTCGGTGAGTTTTTTAATAAACGATCCGTACTTATCATATCACACCGGGTGTCTTCTGTTATGCAAGCAGATGAGATTCTGGTATTGGATGAAGGAAAGGTGATTGAACAGGGAACCCACCAAGAATTGATGAGTCGGGCAGGGGTTTATGCTTCTTTGCATGAGAAACAAAGTCTGCAAGAAGAGCAGTCCGAAGTCGGAGAGTGATAAAATCTTCCATGAAATAGGCGAATAAAGCATTGTCATTTGTTGGATTCAGGAAAATAATCTAGTTTTCCCGCAGGAATTACGTGAACAATGGAGGACTACAACAATAACGACAGAGAAGAAATCTTTTCGAAAAAGATTCGTGCTGGAAAACGTACTTATTTCTTTGATGTAAAATCAACGCGAGCGAGCGATTATTACATCACTATCACCGAGAGCAAAAAGAAGCAAGACTCGGGCTTGTTTGTAAAACATAAGATCTTTTTGTACAAGGAAGATTTTAATAAATTTATGGATGCACTCAATGAGACAGTGGCCCATGTGAAAACTGAATTGATGCCCGAATATGACTTTGAAGAATTCAGTCGGAGCCATGAGCACGACGATTCTCCTCATGAAAGGGAATAAATAATACCTTTCTTGAAAGATACTTGAGGCCTTTGCCGTTTTGGCGAAGGTTTTTTTGTTTTTTTGCAGGATGAAAATTCTTTTCAAGTGGGCTGCCATTTTTGTGGTGCCGAGTACGCTATTCTTTTTCTACCTGTATTCAAATAGTGAAGAAAGCAGCGACCAATTAAAAGCCCTCTTTTTTGTTTTGCATTTTTTGAGTGCCGGAGCAGCAATTTTCTTTACCCTCACAGAGCTAAAAAGAAAGAGTATAGAAAAGATTTCTGCCATGCGCTATATCATTACCGGTGTTCTCTCGGCAGTGAGTCATGGTTTGATGTTTGGACTTATATCCGGAATCTATTTCAACTATATCAATCCCGATGCAAAATCCTATTACGTGGAAGAAGTACTTACTCCTGCCATTATTCGTGGATTTGATAGTACCGCCAATACCAAACAAGAGTATTTTGATCACTTAATGGTGGGGAAAGACAGTGGAGTGCTGGTTCCTGAGCGGTATGAAGCATTTAAAGATGCAGCCCAAGATTCCTTAGTAAAAGTGGATGATATTTTGGAGAAAATCATCTATCAAAACTTTTCTATTTCAGGAACTGTCATTAAATGGGTGGGCTTTGCGCCACTAATTGGTATCTTGTTCTCTGTGATTGTAACCGTATTTATCACGAAACGAAATGACTAAACTTGAGAGTAAAATAATTGATACACATTTGCCAGCTAGTCAGGTCTATGACTTTTTAACTGTTTTATCGAACCATGAGCAGATAATGCCAGATCAGGTAAGCGATTGGCAGGTCGACGGTGATACATGTCAGTATACCATTAAAGGAACGGGAAATGTGCACCTCAAAGTAAAGGAGCGGAAGGAAAATCATCTTATTTCCTTGGAGCCAAACGGACGTATTCCTTTTCCTTTTGAATTAATTTGGAAAATGGAGCCCCATGCAACGGGTTGTAAGGTTCAAGCAGTCATGAATGCGGATTTAAATCCGATTTTAAAAATGATTGCCGCCAGTCCCCTCACCAATTTCATCAATCTGCAAGTAGATAACCTGAACCGCGTATTGCATGAAGAGAAAAGCGCCTAAAGCTCCTTTTTGGCAGTATGTATGGTCTGTTTGGTTAGCAATTAATTTCATCGTTTTTTTTCTACCAAGCTTGCCTTTGCTCTATCTTTTTCTTGCACGAAAAGCGTGGTATCCGGCTGCTCACACCTATAGGAAGGTTTGGGGAAGCTATATTCTATTCATGTCGGGAATTCGCTGGAAGGTGGAATTTGAAGTGCCGTTGGATAAGGATAAAACCTATGTGTTTGCACCAAATCATTCTTCTTATTTAGATATTCCTTCGGTAACAGTAATGATTCCTGGTTACTTTATATTTATGGCCAAGGCAGAATTGGCCAAAATCCCATTATTTGGCATCTTTTTTAAAAACCTCGACATTCCGGTGAACCGTAAAAGTGCAGTTCAAGCCCATAAATCCTTTTTAGAAGCAGGGAAACGCCTAGGAGAGGGAACCTCCATTTGCTTGTTTCCTGAAGGCACAATTCCACCAGGATCTCCTGTGCTTGGACGTTTTAAGGACGGACCTTTTCGTCTCGCTATTGAAAGCCAGGTAGAAATTGTTCCGATTACTCTGCCTGATAATCACTTTCGTTTACCAGACAAAGGAAGTTTTTATGGAAGTCCAGGAAAGATGCGCATGTACGTTCATCGCCCCATTTCTACTGCCGGTCTAAAGCTGGAGGATACAGAAGGCCTCAAACAGGAAGTTTATCGTATTATTGAATCAAAATTAGCCACCTATGCGCATCAATGATGAAACCATCGATCGCTTGGCCCATTTGGCCCGATTGGAATTTGTAGATCAAGAGAAAGAAAAAATCAAAGAAGACCTCCAAAAGGTGCTTGGGTTTTGTGAGAAGTTAAATTCCTTAGATACCGAAGGAGTGGAGCCACTTATTTTTATGGCAGAAGAGCAAAATGTATTGCGCGATGATGAAGTTAAACAAGACATCACACATGAAGAGGCCTTGAAAAATGCTCCGAAAAAAGATTCTGATTATTTCCGCGTACCTAAGGTAATCACTAAATAAAGATGTCGGCCCTGATTGAGTTGAAAGCGATTACCAAAATTTACAAAATCGGCACACAAGAACTAGCTGCGCTCAATGGAATAAGCTTATCAATTGAAAAAGGGGAGTATGTGGCACTCATGGGGCCTTCCGGTTCAGGAAAATCGACACTGATGAATATTTTGGGTTGTTTAGATACACCAACCGATGGAACTTATTTACTCAATGGAAAATATGTTTCGGAACGAAGCGAAAGTGAATTAGCCGCCATTCGGAATAAGGAAATTGGCTTTGTTTTCCAAAGTTTTAACCTCTTGCCTCGCCAAACTGCTCTAGAGAATGTGCAACTACCGCTCATTTATGCTGGCTTTAAAAAAGAGGAACGCGTTCTGAAAGCGGAAAAAGTAATGCAGCAAGTTGATTTGAGTGATAGACAGAATCACCGTCCAAATGAACTCAGTGGAGGGCAACGTCAGCGCGTGGCAGTAGCGCGCGCCTTGGTAAATGAACCTTCTATTATTTTGGCAGATGAGCCAACGGGTAATTTGGATAGCAAAACTTCCTCGGAAATCATGGAACTCTTCGAAGCGATCCATCTACAAGGAAATACCATCATCCTTGTTACACACGAAGAGGATATTGCACGAAGAGCCAAGCGCATCGTACGCCTTCGCGATGGAGTGATAGAATCCGATCAATAATTCATCAATCCAATAATCAACCCTTTCAATCTGATAGGGTATTGAAATCGGCATGTCTTTTCGCTAGCTAATATATATTGCTGTAGCGCTCTATGCATCAGTTCATTGGATAGCTTAATTTTCAGGACTTGCTATCTGGCAGGGCTTTGGACCCATCTAAAGCAAAATCAACATCATGAAAAAGCTAAAATTGATTCAATTAGTATTCATTATAGGCCTCAGTAGCATGATGAGCGCTTGTAAGGATACCCCGGAATCTGCCGGAAATTCGGAACTTAAAGTAAGCATGACCGATGCACCAGGTCCATTTGATGCAGTATATATAGATGTTCAAGGTCTAGAAGTCCATTCGGATGTGAATGGTTGGAATAGCATTCCTATGGCCTATCCAGGAGTATATGATTTACTGCAATTAACAAATGGACTTGACACCCTGTTAGGCTCCGTAACGCTTCCTTCTGGTACTATTTCGCAACTACGACTTGTTCTGGGGCCAAATAGTACCGTGAAGCTGAACGGAACGGTATATGACCTCAAAACGCCAAGCGCAGAGCAGAGCGGACTTAAAATTCAGGTGCATAAAAACCTTTTGCCCGGCATTCAATATAAAATTACGCTAGATTTTGATGCGAGCAAGAGTATCGTTGAAACTGGTAAAGGAACGTTTATCCTAAAACCAGTGATTCGTGCTATCACAGACGCAGAGGATGGAATTATTCAAGGAGTATTAAGTCCGCTTATGGTGGCACAAATTCAGGCTATTAGCAGCACAGGAGATACAACGGGGACTTATTCTGATTCCACGGGTGCATTTATGATTTTGGGACTAAATACAGGGGTTTATCAAGTTGATATCCTTCCTCCAAGTCCTTTCAGCGATACCACATTTACAGGTATTGCAGTAACAAATGGGGCAATTAGCTCAATGGGAACGCTTAATATTCAATAAAGAGCTTCTTTTAGCGTGTGGGTGAGGCAGTCTTCCGAAAGGAGGCTGCTTTTTTTCATTCTCCTGATGTATTTTTGAGGCATATGAAGATCTATACAAAAACGGGAGACAAAGGTGAAACTTCATTGATTGGAGGAGTTCGAGTAGTAAAATATCATCCGCGTATCGAAGCTTATGGCACTGTTGATGAGCTGAATTCCCACTTGGGCTACCTGGTTTTAAGCGCCAAAGATTCCATCGACCAACAACTTCTACGTGAAATTCAAGACCGTTTATTCACCATCGGTTCTTTATTAGCATCTGCGCCAGGGTCAAAAATGATTGTTCCCGATTTAAAGCTCAGGGATATTGAGGCCTTGGAATTAAGAATGGACGCATTGAATGAAGAACTTCCTGAACTCAAAAACTTTATCCTTCCTGGAGGAACCAAAGACGCAGCCATGTGTCATATTGCCCGTTGTGTATGTCGCCGCGCCGAGCGACTCATCATACAGGTCACTGAAAAAGAAACGGTTGATGCCCAGGTTATACCGTACATCAACCGTTTAAGTGATTATTTATTTACCCTTTCCCGCAAAATGGTGCTAGACGATGGCGCCGAAGAAATTCCTTGGACGCCAAGAGGCTGATTATTTATCGAGTTGCAATATAGCAGTTGCTGCCATATCGAAACGTGGGTCGGCATTTAAGGCCTTATTAAAATTAGCTAAAGCAGCCTTCTTGTTTCCAAGTTCCATTTCTATTTGACCTAAAGAAAAATAAGCAACGGCAGTCATTTTCACCTTTTGTGTGCGGTTTTCAAAAGAAGGCATAGGTTGCTCAATTTTCATCGTGTCAGCAGTTTCTCTATGATCTAATATATACTGAATTTCTGCACGGGACGCCTCAACTTGGCGCATTTCAAAAAGTAAGGTTGCAGTCTGTAGCTTCAAACGTAGGTCGCCAGATATAGCGAACATTCTGTTCTCCAACTCTAATGCAGCTGGGTACTCTTGCAGCGCCAAAAGTCCGGTAGCTGTGCCTTCCAATATTGACAAGTCATTTGGTGTTTTCTGAAGAAGCACTTGCCCCACATCAGCGAGCCCTGAAGGATTCTGCATTTCATAATAAAACTGAAACAAGGTATCATAAAGTCCGTGACGCGTGCTGTCTTTTTCAAGTATAAAATTTATGCTTACCAAGGCCGTAGCCACGTCGTTGCGAACAAGCGCTTTACGAAGAATAGCATCTTCAAATGAGGTGTCAACTGTTTGCGTAGATTCTACGGCTGTGGGGTTGCTGCAAGCCACAAAGGTCAAAGCAACTGCGCCAGAAAGTATGATGTTTTTCATGAATATAACTTAGAGGGCAAAAATAGCTCAATCCAGCAGTAATAAAAATAAGTTCAATCAAGGTATTGGGACTTCTCCTCCACACTAGGAATTTTGCAAGCGTCGCGTTTGCCAAACCAAGCATAGCGATTGCGGGCAATCCAATCGTAAACCAGATTCCGAATAGGAGCGGGAATGAGCAATAAAACAGACAGTATGGGCCAAAGATTTGAGAGGTCCTTGGCAATATAAAGTGCGGCTGTACTTTTATAATAAGTATTTCCCTTCCTGCGGTATACCACTGACTCAGGCTCCTCAGGGTTTAAGTGAGGAAGTAGTTTTTTTGCTGCTTCGCCTTGCAAGGGCGAAAAATAGATCCGGTTTTGTGGGTCTCGCTTCTGTGTAAACTGCACACTTCCATTGCAAAAATGACAGAGTCCATCAAAGAAGAGAATCCGCTCGGGAAGCACTGGTATATCCGCGTTCATTCCTTAACTTTGTGCCTCAAATTTAAGACTAAATACGATGTTTGAAAATTTAAGTTCACGGCTCGATCGGGCGTTCAAAGGATTAAAAGGACAGGGAAAGATAACCGAGTTAAATGTTGCGGAGACCGTTAAGGAAATCCGTAAAGCCTTGGTAGACGCCGATGTGAACTATAAAATTGCCAAATCTTTTACCGATGTAGTAAGAGAAAAAGCACTCGGACAAAACGTATTAACTGCCGTTTCGCCTGGTCAGTTAATGATTAAAATTGTTAACGACGAATTGCGCGAACTCTTGGGTGGTAAAACCGAGGAGCTAAATATTCAAGGAAGTCCAGCTATTATTTTGATTGCTGGATTACAAGGTTCGGGAAAAACAACCTTCTCGGGTAAACTTTCTCGCTATATCAAAAGCAAAGGAAAAAATCCTTTATTAGTAGCGGGCGACGTATACCGTCCTGCTGCCATCGACCAGCTGAAAGTACTGGGAGAGCAAGTAGGAGTAGAGGTATATACCGAAGAAGGAAGCAAGAACCCAGTGGAGATTGCCGCCAATGCCATCAAATATGCCAAAGCCAATGGAAATAATGTAGTCATTATAGATACCGCGGGCCGACTTAGTGTCGACGAGGAAATGATGAACGAGATTGCCCTGGTTAAAAAAGCCGTTAACCCTAATGAGATCCTCTTTGTGGTGGATGCCATGACCGGACAAGATGCTGTAAATACTGCACAAGCCTTTAACGAGCGCCTCGACTTTAATGGAGTGGTATTAACAAAAATGGACGGCGATACCCGCGGTGGTGCAGCGCTTTCTATCAAGTCGATATTAAACAAACCCATCAAGTTTGTGAGTATGGGCGAAAAGATGGAGGCCCTAGACGTATTCCATCCTGAACGTATGGCTTCCCGTATTTTGGGAATGGGGGATATTGTTTCCCTTGTTGAAAAAGCACAAGAAGTGTTTGATCAAGACGAAGCCGATCGTCTTCAGAAGAAAATAAGCCGCAATGAGTTTAATTATGAGGATTTCCTCAGTCAGTTGCAGCAAATCAAGAAGATGGGGAATATCAAAGACTTGATGGGGATGATTCCTGGAGTTGGAAAAGCGATTAAGGACGTGGATATCAATGACGAGTCATTCAAAGGGGTTGAAGCCATTATCCACTCGATGACTCCCTTCGAGCGTCAAAATCCAGATTCTTTATCAGGAAACCGTAAAAAGCGTATCGCCAATGGTGCAGGCCGGGATATCACAGAAGTGAATAAGCTGGTAAAACAATTTGAAGAAATGCGCAAAATGATGAAGACCATGAACAAAATGCAGGGCTCTGGTCGTAAAATGCGTGGTTTACCTTTCGGACGTTAGGTTCCTAATTGCTCTTTTAAGCGGTTTATATACTTATTTCGCAGGTAATAGTCTTTTATCTGCTCAAGCAATGCCTTATCATGATTTTGGTCATAGCGACGGCATAAATTTGTCCAGTCTGTCTTGATCTGTTCTTGAATCTCTGTCACCTCCATGGCGATAGATGCTATGCGCTCATGATCTTCTTCCATCTTGGCTTCCATCAATGATTCATTCACATCCATCATCTCCATTAAAAAGAGTGGGGAAACACTGGCTTTTTCCTCCTCGTTCAGAATTCCTTCCAAACGGAGTACATAGGGAACCAAAAGTTCAAAGCTGCCTAATACCTTATAAGCATTATTTAGTTCACTGCTTTTCTTGAGCATTTCGCTTTCGGTTGTCTCGCTACTTGCACCCTGTAAATCAGGATGATAAAGGCGACTTAAGGCATAGTAATTAGCGCGAATACTTGCTTGATCTGGGAAGAAGCTTGGTGGGATTTCAAAGACGTCGAAATGGGTCATTTTTGAAGATAGATGCGGTTAAAAAGCATTTGGCTGATTTGTCCGAAGTTCTCTTTGACAATCACTTGTAAGTTGTTTTCATTGCTATTATATGGAATCGTAATTACGTCACCAGAGATTTTTTTTCCGTCTTTGCTAACCACGGTATAATGCACCTTGATTTCACGGTAATAGTTGCGCAATTGCAGATCGATGCAGTTTTCGTAGTCCGTTTTAATTTCAAACTGATTGAAAAATATCACATAGTCTACCCCGTATTTTGAGGTGAGGTAATCCATCAAGCGCCCATCTGCAAAAGCAATATCCATATAGGAAGCAGGGTCTTTTTTCGCCTCGGGTACCTTTTCAGGCTTAGCCTTCTCACGCAAGCCTTTAAGTCCGCTCTTTTTCACCTCAGCAGGAGCAGCTATTTCTTGCGGAGAGTATGAGATAGAGCCAAAGATGAGGTCTAAATCATCCGTTGCATCGGTTTGCTTGGTTATTCCCTTAGCATCATAATAAATATCGAGGTAGCTTGTTACGCTACTTTCTAAGCTTGCACTGACCTTATTTCTTACCTGACCTGGATCTACCTTACTTACATCGCTTATGTCCTTGTCGGCATCCGAGAAATACATATTCGGATTAAAGGGCACAATGAGTAATTTGATGGTCTGAATAGAATCTCTTTTAACAAGACTATCAGGCACATCGAGGGTACTTTGCTGAGCAAGGGTGACAAAAGGCAGTACTAGAAAAGAGGCAAGGCTTAAAGCCTTACTTAGATAGGAGGTTCCAAATATCATTTCCGAAAACGAATACCATCAAACTTAATAAAATAACCATACCTATTACCTGAGTAACCTGCATGAATTTATCCCCAAGGGGACGTCTGATGACCATTTCAACAAGAAGGAAAAGAGCATGCCCACCATCTAATGCCGGAATTGGAAGGACGTTCATAAATGCTAAGACCATGGATAAGAGTCCAGTGAGTCCCCAGAAATTTTGCCAATCCCAAGTACTACCAAAAACAGTAGCTAAAGCGATTGGGCCCATTAATGATTTGGTCGGATCCACATCCCCACTAAACACCTTGCCCAAGGCTTGAATGTTTACGAGTAGGGAAGAGAAGGCTCTATCTGTTCCGATTGAAAAGGCTTTTCCCAATGCATAGTATTCAGTGAGCTGCCCCATTTCTTCCATCTTAGCTGTAAAGCCAAGCACACCGCCTTGGTCAACAGTAACGGGAATCAGGAGGGTGTCATTTCCTCTTTTTAGTTTAACATCAATTTCCCGCCCTTGACGGTAAAGTAGAATATCTTTAAACTCATGAAAGAAGCTTGCTGGCCAATGATTGATAGCGAGAATGCGGTCTTCAGCCAAGAGCCCGGCTTTATCCGCATTACTTCCTTTGGAGATGGTAGAAATATAGAAAGGCTGACGTAATCCAATGAATCCAGTCTTCTTCGAAGAAATAGCACGAAGAGAGGAGTCTGGCAATGGGATATCAAAGGTGGAATCTCCACGTTGAACGGTATACACCGCCTTGTTTACCACATTTTTAGGATTTAAAATTTCATCAAAACGAACGACTTCAACGCCATTGATTTGTGTAATTTTATCGCCATCTCTGAATCCTAATTCGGCCGCGTAATCTGAAACAGTGATACCGTATTTGGCATCCTCATTAAGGATATACTTATCGCCAAAGAACATGAGGCTCCCAGAAAAAATGACAACCCCTAAAATGATATTCACAGTAACGCCGGCTAACATTACAATAAGTCGTTGCCAAGCTGGTTTACTACGGAATTCCCAAGGTTCGGGGTCGGATTTGAGTTGGTCGGTATCCATTGATTCGTCAATCATACCGGCAATTTTTACATAGCCGCCAAGAGGCAGCCAGCCAATCCCGTATTCTGTATCTCCTTTTTTGAAAGAAAAGAGTTTAAAACCACCGGCATCAAAGAAAAGAAAGAATTTTTCAACCTTAATTCCAAAGGCACGTGCGGCTAAAAAATGCCCTAATTCGTGAAGGGAAATAAGAATGGATAATGCGAGGATCATTTGCCCCGCCATCACTAGTGTATTCATCTATAGGATAGGGATATTCGCTTGCAATAATAGGACTGTGGATGCGCTAAAACAATTATGAACCAAGAAAGGAGGTATACATCCAAATATGTTTCTCCTGTTCGCGAATATAATCGCTCATCAGGGCATTGGTACCTTCGTCGCTAGTTTTCGCAGACAGGGCGAGCAAGTCACGTTGTTTTTTAATCACAATTTGGAAGGCATTTACGATAGATTTGACGCATTCTTTACCGGCAGATTGATTTTTATCTGCGGCAATTGTACTGATTTTAAGATAGTCGTCAAAAGAATGAAGGGGAGTATGTCCAAGAGTTACAACGCGCTCAGCAATTTCATCAATTTTTAAAACGAGGTCGTTATAAAGCTCTTCAAATTTCACGTGTAGTTCAAAGAATTTTTCGCCTTTAATATTCCAGTGAAAGCCTCTCACATTCATATAGAACAATTGGTAGTTTGCCAATAGATCATTTAGGTTCTCGGCAAGTTCCTTTGATTTTTCTGGATTCAATCCAATATTGGTGGTTTGCATGCTTGTGTTCATAGTTCATGTCTGTGCAATTACCCTTCCAATTGCATCAGGCGGTACTTTAATACTGCAGCTACTGTCAGGCTGTCGGTGATTTCTGCCGACTTGACGCGCTCGTATAGTTCTGAAAACGGAAGTTTAATCACTTGTATCTGTTCGTTTTCTTCTGGAGCACTTTCTCCTAAATGCAGTCCTTTAGCTAAGTATAGATAGGCTACTTCGTTGGTGGCGCTATTGCTTAATTCCATCTGTTGAATTAATTCCCAATGATCGGCGTCAATGCCTGTTTCTTCTTTTAGCTCACGTTTGGCTGAAAGTAAAGGGTCTTCGCCAATGGGACCACCGCCTTCTGGAATTTCCCAGCTATACTTATTCATAGGAAAACGGTATTGACCAACCAAGTATGTATTGCCTTCTTCATCAATGGGAAGAATGCCGATAGCAAGGTTTTTAAATAAAGTGACGCCATAAATCCCCTCTTTTCCAGCAGGGTTAAGCACTTTATGCAGACTTACTTCAACCCAAGGGGTATCGAGCTTTGAGCTGCTTTCTAAAACCTTCCAAGGGCTTTTTTCACTAGGTAATGGTAGTAAAGGCATGAACAAAAGTATATTTTTCAAAGAATAAGGAATAGAGACCTTCTCTTTTTTACCTTTGCCTACCATGAATATTGCCGATATCCGTACCGATTACCAAAAAGCGCTGCTAGATGAACATCAAGCACCGGCTAGTCCTTTTCATCTTTTCGATGCCTGGTTTTTAGCAGCTCTTCACGCAGAAGTGATAGAATCGAATGCCATGTGTTTAAGTACCGCAGGAGACGGAAAACATCCTGAATCCCGGATGGTGCTTTTGAAAGGTGTGAGCGAGGGTGGTTTTGAGTTTTATACCAATTACCATAGCGAAAAAGGACGAGCCTTAATGGCAAATCCTTCTTGTTGCCTTAATTTTTTCTGGCCAGAATTGGAGCGCCAAGTACGCATTGAAGGGGAGGCGATAAAATTAAGTAGCGAGGAATCAGATGCCTATTTTGCATCGCGGCCAAGGGGTAGCCAGATTGGTGCTTGGGTAAGCCGTCAGAGTGAGGTGCTTTCTGGCCGCGAACAATTGGATCGTCAATTGGCTGAAACAGAAGCGAGCTTTGAAGGTAAAGAAATTTTACGTCCGCCACATTGGGGAGGATACCGCGTTATGCCAGTTAAAATAGAATTCTGGCAGGGCAGACCAAGTCGTCTTCATGACCGACTTTGTTATACCTTGGTGAACGGAAATGCGTGGAACTTGGCTCGTTTATCTCCCTAACTCGATAAATTCTGATCAAAAAACGTAACATTGCAAAAAACGAATCTATGAGTCATCAGCTGTTAAAAGGAAAAAGAGGCATCATCTTCGGTGCGTTAAATTCGAGCTCTATTGCCTGGCATGTGGCAGAAAAGTGCCATGAAGCAGGAGCTAGCTTTGTGTTGACGAATGCCCCTATAGCCTTGCGTATGGGGGAAATAAATGAGTTAGCATCTAAATGCAACGCGCAGGTAATCCCTTGCGACGTTACCTCCAACGAGGATATGGAAAATTTGATTGACCAATCCGTGGAAATTCTTGGAGGTAAAATCGATTTTATCCTTCATTCAGTGGGAATGTCGTTGAACGTTAGAAAAGGCAGGCCCTATACAGATTTGAACTACGATTTCATGCATAAAACCATGGATATTTCTGCGATGTCTTTCCACCGTTTGATGCAAACTTGCTGGAAAAAAGACGCCGTATCAGATTGGGGCTCTATCGTAGCATTAACATATATCGCCGCTCAAAGAACTTTTCCTGACTACAGCGAAATGGCAGAGGCTAAATCCTTATTGGAGAGTATTGCGAGAAGCTTTGGCTACCATTATGGAAAAAGCAAAAAGATTCGTGTGAATACCATTTCACAGTCCCCAACCATGACTACAGCCGGTTCGGGTGTGAGTGGCTTTGATGCCTTTTTAAATTATGCAGATTCCATTTCTCCATTAGGCAATGCACCAGCGGATGCTTGCGCCGACTATTGTGTGGCAATGTTCTCTGATTTAACGCGTTATGTAACGCAGCAAAACCTTTTTCACGATGGCGGATTCTCCAATACAGGAGTGTCGACCGAAGCCATGGCGAAATTCGCTTCTGAATAATTTCACCCTTTTCTTAAATTCGGTTGAATGCAATCAATCATCCCCCCAGTTGAAAGATCCATATTACGTAGTGAGCTAGGTCCTGATAGATTTGTGCGCAAAACGAATTTTGGCACAAATGAAATCTATATCGTTAATCACCAAAACGCCGCCAATGTGGTGCGTGAAATTGGTCGTTTACGCGAGCTTACCTTTCGTGCAGCTGGCGGAGGTACTGGTCACGAATTAGACTTAGATCATTTTGATACCTCGGAAAACGGATATCAGCAATTGCTAGTTTGGAATCCTGAAACCCAAGATATTGTAGGCGGTTATCGCTTTATCGATTGCCGTACTGTGGAAATAATAGATGGCGTACCAGCACTTTCTACCTCTGAATTATTTCGGTTTTCATCTACCTTTTTGAAGGAGTATTTACCTTATACTATCGAATTAGGAAGATCATTTGTGCAACCTGAATATCAACCTGCTGTAAATAATCGTAAAGGACTTTTTTCCTTAGATAACCTATGGGATGGTTTGGGTGCTTTGGTGATTGATAATCCTTCTATTCGTCACTTTTTTGGAAAAATCACTATGTACCCAAGGTTCCAAGAACAGGCTAGGGATGCAATACATTTTTTTATGAATCATTATTTTCCAGATAGGGCAAACCTTGTTTCTCCCATTCAACCCTTGGCGTATAAAACGGATATAAGTGGGTTGGCAGGCATGTTTGATGGCCTTGATTACAAAGGAGGTCATAAGGTCTTAAATCAATATGTACGGAAATTGGGTGAAAATATCCCTCCCTTGGTGAATGCCTATATGAATCTATCCTTGACTATGATCAATTTTGGAACCTGTATAAATGATCATTTTGGATATGTAGAGGAAACGGGAATATTGGTGAGTATTGAAGATATTTATCCGAGCAAAAAAGAGCGTCACGTTGTCTCTTACGTGTCAAAGCAGAAGGGTTAATTCATTTTAGCGCGCTTAATCAGGAAGGAGAGGAGCACCTGATTAAAGTCGTCGGCAGAATCTACTTCTATCCAGTCAATTTTAAATTGAGCGGCTTTATCACGTAATACCTTTTTATAGTCTTGCTGTGCTGTGAGGTAGGCATCCCTTACCTGATTCGGCATAATCTTTAGCTGACTGCCAGTTTCGGGATCTGTAAAGAGATAAGGCCGGTTTTGAAAATGAAAATCGCTTTCTTTCTCTTTGTCCTGCACATGAAAGAGAATTACCTCATGTTTATTGAATTTGAGGTGTTGGAGACTGCGGAATAGCTTTTCGGTCTCTTCACTTGTTTCCATCAAATCACTAAAAATAACCACCATTGACCGGCGATGAATTTTTTCTGCCAAGACATCTAGCGATTGGGATAATTTTGTTTCCCGCAATAGTGGCGCTTCTTGCAAGCGGTTTTCAAGTTGCATAATCATTTGATGATAATGCGAAGAGGCTGAGCGAGTTTCGCTATGGTATTCGATTTTATCCGACAAAAATGCCAGGGAAAAGGCATCACGCTGACGTTTTAGCAGGTTCATGAGTGCCCCTGCCGCCATAGCGGAAAACTTAAATTTATTCCAGCCTTGTTCGGGGTAATACATGGAACTACTCGTATCCAGAACTATTTGGCAGCGAAGATTGGTTTCTTCCTCAAAACGTTTGATAAAGAGTTTTTCGGTGCGTGCAAATAGCTTCCAGTCGATATGTTTGGTCGACTCGCCTTTATTGTAGGTGCGGTGTTCAGCAAATTCAACAGAAAATCCATGGAAAGGACTTTTATGAAGCCCTGTAATAAAGCCTTCTACTACTTGGCGGGCCAATAATTCAAAGTTGGCTAGTTTTTCGAGTTCTTCTCTTGGAATTCTGTTCATACTGGGCATTAAAAAAGCCGACGGAATTTCCGACGGCCTTATGTATGGTTGAATGAATTAGAGTTGGGCGTCTAATTTAGAGGCAAGTGTTCCTTTTGGAACGGCTCCTACTTGACGATCAACTACCTCACCACCCTTAAAATAGAGCAATGCAGGAATGCTGCGGATGCCATATTTAACAGTTACTTCAGGATTCTCATCCACATTTAATTTACCAATAACGGCTTTCCCCTCATATTCTCCGGCCAGTTCTTCTACGATTGGACCTACCATTCGGCATGGACCACACCATTCTGCCCAAAAATCAATTAGTACCGGCTTGTCGGATTTCAAAACAACCTCTTCGAAATTGCTGTCAGTTACTTCAATTGCCATATGCTTATCTTGCGTTAAAATTTAAATCTACACTTTCTTTTCAAAAAGCAAGCCAGAGGAGATATCCGCCTTTCCACCATTCAAAATAAATTATTAGATAATCATGAGTAACTATACTGCCGAAAACCTGACACGCCTATTAAATCTTGAAAAACATGTTGAGGGAGGGTCTTTTAGAGAAACCTACCGAAGCATCTTGACTATGGAGCCAGAAGGTTTTGAGGGTGACTGTAATGTTTCAACGGGCATTTATTTTATGCTGGAATACGGACAGTTTTCTGCTTTTCACCGCATTAAAAGCGATGAAATGTGGCATCACTACCTAGGCGAAGCATTAATTATCTATGAAATAAATGAGGCAGGGAAGCTTATTCGTCATGTTTTAGGGAAGGATTTACAAGAAGGACAGCAATTGCAATTGACAATCCCTGCTGGCAGTTGGTTTGCCTCGCGTTGTGAAGTAGAGGGAGCTTATTCCTTGGTTGGATGCACGGTAGCGCCGGGTTTTGATTTTAGGGATTTTGAATTAGCAGATAGGGGAGCGCTTGGTGCAGAATTTCCCGACCACGCACAATTAATCACGGAACTCACTTACGACTGATTTAGTCGAGGAAAAGATCAAAACCCTGGCGAATTAAAGCCGCAATACTTTCATGTGGATGCTTACTGAACGTTCCATCTGCTCTGTTGGCCAATAACACATTCAAAGAAAGCGCATCAAATCCAAATTCTTGAGCTAGAAAATAAAGAGCTGCCGTTTCCATTTCTAGGTTATCAATACCCGCTTGTGCAAGGGTATGATGATTTAAGCTAGAATCAATTTCTCCATATAAAGTTCTGCCTTGCGGACGATAGAAACCGGAGCAGCTTAGGGTCTTCCCTTGATAGAAATCATTCGGTAATTTATTCAGTAAACCGCTTGATGCGCTTGTTTTATAGGGAGTGTTTTTAAGTTCTGACCAATTAGTCATTCTTATGAAATCTTCATCTATTCGCTTTTTATCATTCGTATAATACCAAGCCAAGCCGTCTAAGCCAATCGCTTCTCTTGATGCTAAGAACTGGTCAATTTTAAGTTTAGAATGGATGGCCCCCGATGTGCCTAATCGCACTAGGCTTAGTTGGGCTTTTTCCTTATTCCAGACACGCTGCTGCAGATTAGCATTCCTTAACAAATTCAACTCATTCAATACAATATCGATATTATCGCCACCAATGCCCGATGAGAGCACGGCAAGTTCTTTTCCCCGATAGCTTCCTATATGAGTAACAAACTCTCTTTTGTGGATTTGCGTATGGATGGTGTCGAAATATGCGGAAACCATTTGAACCCGTTCTGGGTCTCCAACTAGAAAGATAAAATTGGGTAATTGCTCTGGGCGAATACCTAAATGGTATACGCTGCCGTCAGAATTAACAATTAGCTCACTCTCTGCTATTTGCTGGCTCATGTAGAAATGTTATTTTTGAACCACGAAAATCTTACAATCCATGCAAAACGAAAAGAAAAAGAACACAATCCTTGTCCCAACTGATTTTTCACAAGTTGCAGACAATGCCCTCGATCATGCGGTGCAGACTGCAAAATCGTTTGGTAATGCTATTTGTATCATGCACATCTTCGAAGAATCCTTTATAGGAAACATATGGGGGCAGAAGAATTCATACAAAGAAGGATTGGTAGGTCAGATGCTTCAAGAAAAGTTAGACCGCATGGTGGCTGATATTGAAAAAAATCACGGTGTAAAAGCGCGTTCTGTAATTGAAGCTGGCCGTATTTATACAAGCATTCAAGAATTTGTAGAAGATGATGCCAATGATATTGAATCCATTGTAATGGGAACGCAAGGTGCTCATGGAATGGCTCAGATTATTGGTTCTAACGCATCTCGCGTAATTGCTAGCTCAAAAGTACCTGTATTTGTGGTAAAGGAAAAGCAATACGGTCAAGGCTACCAAAATATTGTTTTACCGATTGACTTATCGCTCGAGAGCAAGCAAAAAGTTTGGTGGGCAATTATGATGGCGAAAAGATTTAATTCAACCATTCATATCATTGCCATCAAATTGACGGACGAGTTCTTGAAAAATCGTGTGAAGGCAAACTTGCATCAAGTAGAAGAGGTATTGACCAAAAACGGCATTGAACATACTTCTAAAATGCTCGCAGACGAGGAATATCCGGGTAACCCAGCAGATGATACCTTGCAATATGCGAAGGAAGTCAATGCAGACTTAATCATGATTATGACACAGCAGGAAAAAGGATTTACTGAATTTATTATTGGATCCTATGCACAACAAATTGTAAATAAGCATTCAAGCATACCTGTAATGTGTATTACTCCGAAGAAAACAGGTTTCAAAACAGATTATTGGACTGGCATGTAGCTCATAGCCTTACCCAACTTTAGAATAAAGCCCGCTTTTGCGGGTTTTTTTGTATTTTTAAAGCCGCTTAACTACCTAACACTACTGATTTTAATATTTTTCATTTACCACATCTTTGTTCAAGGGATAGACACCCAAACCCACAGCCATGAAAAACGTAATTAAACTAATGACCCTAATTTTTGTGTTCGGAAGCACTCAGGCTTATAGTCAGAGTCGAAACGGTCAGAACGCAATGGTAGAAAAAGTGCTCGACAATATGGTAAATAGCAATACCTTGTCAGTAAGTACGTATATCTCACCTGCCTATTTGTCTGCCCATGCAGTTAAGGTAGGCGACTATCAAATCAATACCTATTCTCCAACCGGGTATTCCATCGAAGAAAACAAAGGGAATGGAGTTATTGTTGCCCGAATTTGGGGAAGCAACCGCTCTTGGGTTCACGAACTAACCTTTATCGTTACCTACGAAAATAGCGCTTACTATTTTATGCCAGGCCGCGAACCTTCTTCCTATTTCTATATTGATCCTTGGTATATCGTTAAAACGGATGTTAAAGATGATAATGGAGGCAGCAGTAAACCAAGCACTACCGAATCTCGCAGTTTAGTCACAGACATTGTGTATGATATGGTAAATAACCAAGATGACTTTGGTACTCGTGCCAGAAAATACATTGCGCCTTCCTATTACCGCAAGAACAATATTGATAAAGAAGTATATCAAATCAATTTCTATAGCCCAAAAGGTGGAGAAATTAAATCGGTAGGTGATGACGGAATGGTCGAGGCCTATATATGGGGAGCAGATAAATCCTGGGTTCATCTGCTCACTTTTAAAGTGGTAAAAGAGAATGGAAAGGCTTATTTATATCCAAAGGGACATACCGATAATGACTATATCCATCCTTGGTTCGAATTAACAACGGATGTCACTTATAATAAGTCCACTAATGGCGTGAAGAATGAAAAAACCGAATTGGTCGATAAAATCTGTAATGCGATGGTCTCATCAAAAGATGATTTCGGTACCGCTATGCGTCTCTATATCGCTCCTTCTTATTATAAATCAAACAATCTTGACCCCTTTACCTATCAAGTGAATAGCTATACACCAAAAGGATATTCAGTAGGTACAATTGATAGCCGTGGCTATGTTAAAGCAAAAATTTGGGGAGCCGACAGGGCTTGGGTGCACGAACTCACCTTCAAAGTGGTAGAAGAATTCGGATTGATTTATGTAATGCCAGGCAAACACTACGATGGAACTGAATACGTAGATCCTTGGTATTCGGTTGAAACGAACGTCGAAGAATAAATTCCACCATGTAAAAATGGTCAAAGAAAAGCGCACTAAATGGTGGGCTTTTTTTTTGTTTTCCTACCAGCAATGCGAGTATTTCTTTATTTTCGAATCCTATGGCAAAACGTGTGCATCTAATTTCCATTGGTGGGGCAGTCATGCATAATATGGCTCTTTGTTTATACCAGCTGGGTTATGAAGTAAGTGGGAGTGACGATGAAATATTTGAACCAAGTAAGGGGCGTCTCAGTCAGGCCGGACTCTTACCCGAAAAATGGGGCTGGTACCCTGAAAACATTCATCCCGATTTGGATGCAGTGATACTGGGAATGCACGCACGTCCTGACAATCCAGAACTTATTAAAGCCACGGAACTTGGACTGAAAGTATATTCTTTCCCTGAATTCGTTTACCAGCAATCGAAGGATAAAATGCGGGTGGTTATTGCCGGTAGTCATGGTAAAACCACTAGCACCGCCATGCTTATGCACGTACTTAAGGAAGCAGGGTTGAAATTCGACTATTTGGTAGGCTCTCAACTTGCCGGCTTCGATACGATGGTTCAATTGAGTGATGCACCCATCATTGTGATTGAAGGAGATGAATACTTGAATTCTGCTTTAGATCCTCGTCCCAAATTCCTCTTCTATCATGCCCATATTGCCCAAATTACGGGTATTGCTTGGGACCATATCAATGTGTTTCCTACTTGGGAAAACTATGTAGATCAATTCCGGAAATTTATTACCACGCTACCTGATAATGCAGTCCTAACCTGGTTTGAGGAAGATAATACCTTGAAGGAATTACTTGCTGAGGAAGCAAGTCAGCGACTTAAATCTATTCCCTATCAAACACTGCCACATAAAATCCATAACGGAGAAACAACCGTGTTTTGGGAAGGAAAATCTTATCCCATGCAGATTTTTGGAGCCCATAACTTACAGAATATGGCTGGGGCAATGCATCTTGCTGAGGCTTTAGGTATCGATGCAGCTACTTTCTTGCATCAGATGAGTAGTTTTGGCGGGACAGCGAGGCGGCTCGAGAGAATGGCTGACACTGGCTCTCTAATCGTATTCCGCGACTTTGCCCATTCGCCAAGTAAATTGAAGGCAACCGTGGAATCAGTAAAGGCGCAGTATGCCGATAAAAAGCTGATTGCAGCCTTTGAACTACATACTTTCTCCTCCTTGCAGCGGGATTTTTTAGACCAATACAAAGATTGCCTCAAAGAGGCTAACGAAGCCCTTGTATTTTACTCACCACGCGTATTGAAGCATAAAAAACTTCCAGAACTGGAGCCTGAAGAAGTGAGCGAAGCCTTTGGCGATGGCGTATACGTTTATACGGACTCGTCCATGATGGAGAAATTCCTGCGTGCCAAAATAGGCCCAAATGACGTGCTCTTATTGATGAGCTCTGGAACCTTCGAAGGCATGCCTCTCGATTTTAGGGCGTAGTGCTTATTTCAAGATTTGGGTAGTGTGTTCTTTGGTTTTCACCTTTTCGATGATGTCTTCAATCACCCCCTTTTCATCAATTATAAAAGTAGTACGGGCAATCCCCATGTATTTTCGTCCATACATGCTTTTTTCTACCCAAACGCCATAGGCCAATGAAACAGCATGATCTTCGTCTGAAAGTAAATCGAAGGGGAGTTCATATTTTTCAATAAACTTGATATGCTTTTTAATCGGGTCGGGACTCACTCCCAAAACAGCATAACCGGCTTCAAGGAAGCGATGGTAATTATCGCGCAGGTCGCAGGCTTCAGCGGTGCATCCAGGGGTATCATCTTTGGGGTAGAAGTACAAAATCAATTTTTTTCCTGAATACCCAGAGAGATGGAGGGTTACGTCATTTTGATTTTGTGCTGAAAATGCGGGGGCTTTATCTTCTATTTTTAAGGTCATGGTTTTGCTAATTGTGTTTTGTATTGCGCCGAATTGGCACTATGGTCTTTAACAAATAAACTGAAATCCAGTTTTTCATTTTTTTGAAATCCGCTTAAGTCGCCAAATAAAAGATGGGCTTTTGGATCGTATTCCATTAAAAACCAGCGGTCATTGATTCGAGGAATGTATTTGTCGATTCCCGAAAAATCATCTTGAATATGAATGAATAGAGAGTCTCCTCGAACTTCAGGTTCTCCGATTTGAGGAGCGAGACTATCGTAGAAAAGATAGAATTCACCAAAATGACGACTATATCCAGATATCTGATCCCCCAAATAGTTATTGCCAATAAACTCAGGGCCGTCGATTGTTTTACGCGCGAGACAAAGTTTTGATTTCTTTGCGCGCCATGCTTGAGGGACGCTGTATACGATACGGAATCGATCACCCACATAGGCGGTATTTGGCACTAGTTCCAGAGTATCGCAATCACCCGGAATAATGCGGCAATGCACTCTTAAGGTATCAAAAAAGCTGTTTTTAAAGAAATCAATCAGGTAGGTTCCGTTTAAAAGGTTGAAGCTGAATTCATTTTCATAAATAACTGCGTGCTCATACCCACTAGGTGAAGAGGTATTTGCTTCTTTTAATTTGGTGCTATTATTCCATGCTAAATTCAGGTGGAATAAGGCTTCATTTCCGTATTGGTCACGCAGTATGATGTCGAATTTCCGTAATGGATTCAGGCTATCTAAATGAATCCATCCATCGTTTTGATAGGTGGCCATTCGATGATCTTGCCATTTTTCTATAAAGCAATTCTCGAGGGGAGGATAACCTTCTTCATAATCAGATATTAAACGAATAAACTTACTATCGGAAAAGGCAAAGCGGTCTGTTTCCCTTCGATACAGCGCATCTGTGCCTTCCATAATAAGTACTTGATGTACTCCGAGCACATTGCTGGTATCAGAAACAAGAAAATCTTGGGCTGCCAAAATGAGCGAATACTCACCAGCGGGTAATTCAATCGTTCCTTCGTCCTTTCCAAAGGTATTGAGCTCAGAAGCCAATGGATGAAAACCATTCGCTATTTTATATTCCCTATTTCTATGGAGTACTCGGATAGCCTTAAGCACAGGCGGGAGGGTATCGATAACAGGTAAAGAGAAGGATAGGGGGTCAAGAATTTCTTGGGTTCGGGTATCGCGCAGTTCGAAATGCAAATGGGGTGCATAGGAACCGCCGCTGTTTCCACTCAAGGCAATTAAATCTCCTTGATTGACTTTAAATTGTGTCTTTCCAGGGAAAAGCTCAATACTATAACTCTTTTTTTCGTATTGATGCTTTCGTATATAAGCATCGAGCTCTGGGTTAAAGCCACTTAAATGACCGTAAACAGAGGTATACCCATTATCATGCGTGAGATAAATAGCTTTTCCATAGCCATAGGGAGAAATTTTTATACGGGAAACATAACCATTGGCCGTGGCATAAACGGGTAATCCTGTTTTTCCATAGGTCTTGATATCAATGCCAGCATGAAAATGATTTCCACGGAATTCACCAAAGGTTCCAGATAAGAGGGGCGTCGTGTCGAGAGGAAAGCGAAAAAAGCCCTCCTGAGCTTTCGCCTGGCACAATAAGCCTATGAAAAGTATGCTCAAGAGCTCCTTTCTATACCCCATAACACAAACTTAACAAATTGTTACGAGGTGCAAGCCTTTATTTTACCCTACACTGAAACACCTTATTCCCCATCAAATAGCCCGTTAAAATATCTTCTCTTTTCACAGGACCCACGCCCGATGGGGTTCCTGTAAATAGAATGTCTCCCATCTTTAGGGTATAATATTGTGATACGAATGCTATCATTTGGTCGATACTAAAGATCATAGCCTTACTGTTTCCTGACTGAACAGTCACGCCATTATTTTCTAAGGAAAAATCCAGCTCTTGCACAGGAGGGAGTTTCGATTTAAGTATCCAGAAAGATACCACCGCAGAACCGTCAAATCCTTTCGCTAATTCCCAGGGGAGCCCTTTCTGCTTGAGTTCCGTTTGCTTATCACGGGCAGTAAAATCAATACCTAGTCCAATTTCATCATAGTATTTATGGGCAAAACGTTCAGCGATATGCTTACCGTTTCTTCCGATTCTTACCACAATTTCCACCTCATGATGTACGTCTTTGAAGATATCAGGAAGAAAAAATACTTGTCCGGGTTTTAATAGCGAAGAATCTGGTTTTAAAAAGATAACTGGTTCACTAGGGACTTCATTCCCTAGCTCCTTGGCATGGTCGCGGTAATTGCGGCCTATACAGATGATCTTCATGCTTCTAATTTTTTGAGTTCATGATGAACAAAATCAAAAAGTTCCTTCACATAGCCTTGACTAAAATCAAACTTCGCTCCAGCTGCGGCGTAGACTTCAGGGATACTTCGTGTATAGCCAAGAGACAAGGCTGCTTTATAGGGCGCTAGATTGCTTTCTGGGTGTTCTAAGCGGTGTTTCCAAGTGGCGATGGCGCCTAGCTGGGCAAAACCGTATTCGATATAGTAGAAGGGTACTTCATAGATATGCAATTGCTTCTGCCATCCATGCGCTTGTGCGGCTTCAAAATCAGTCCAGTCTACCATACCCGTTCCAAAACGAGCTGTAATTTCTAGCCAGGCAGTTCTGCGTTGTGCTGGGGTATGCGTAGCATTCGTATAAAGCCAGTGCTGAAATGCATCCACTGTGGCAATCCAAGGCAATGTTTGGATAACTCCTTCGAGCTGTTCGCGTTTAGCACGGTTCCAGTCCTTGGCATCAGAGTAAAATTCATCCCAAACTTCCATACTTATTAATTCCATACTCATAGAAGCCAACTCTGCTACTTCACTCGGGCAATCTTTAAAAGCCTGAAGCTCCAAATCTTTGGTTAAAACCGAATGTATAGCATGTCCACCTTCATGCACCATCGTTTCTAGGTCGCGCTGTGCCGAAGCTGCATTCATAAAGATGAACGGATAGCCCGTAACAGCCAATGGATAATTATACCCTCCAGGTGCTTTTCCTTTACGACTATCAAGATCGAGCTGGTCTTTCTTGTCCATGGTTGAGATAATATCTGCAAATTGTGGGTCCAAGCGGTTAAAGGCTTTGATTGTTTTCGCGGTCAGGTCTTTCCCATCCGAAAAGGGCTGGAGAGCTGGATTGTTTTCTGGATCAACGTCTAAGTCCCATGGGCGAAGTTTCTCTAATTTCAAGGCTTCACGACGTTTCTCCATCAAGGTTTTATTGAGAGGTACTATCACTTTCTCTACAGCATCATGGAAAGCATAGCAGTCCTCGACACTATAATCGAAGCGAGCCAATGCTTCGTGCATATAATCTCTGAAATTATCAAATCCTGCATTTTTAGCAAGTAGGTCACGGTCTTTGATTAACTCATCTAGCAATTCGTCCAAATCCGTTCTGTCGGCAGCACGACGTGTTTGAATTTTAGTGAAAGCTTCCTCTCTTTTAGCTCGGTCGAGCGACTTCATATGAACCGCTGCTTGTTGGAGGGTGAGTTCTTTTCCGTCCAACTCCACGGTCATTGCCGCATTGATGCTCCCAAATTTCTGTGCATTGGTTTGTAAGCGCACTTGAACAGGAATATTCTCTTCTCTAAAGAGCTTGATATCTTTTTTAATTCTTCTGAAATAGATGGCGTAGGCTGGGTCTTTTTCTAACGCCATTAAAAAAGGACTAGCAGCTAATTTTTGGTTGAGTTTATCCTCCCAAGGAGCAATATGGGGTTGAATATTACTCACAAAGTCGAGATAATCGTTTTCTAAGGCTTCGTCTTCCGTATTGCAGGTCATTTTAATATAGCGCCATGCGAGGTCCTCCGAGATATAGGATTCTAAATCGCTCAGGGCCTTAAGCCATGATTTAAAGCCTGTTTCATTAGAGACTTCATAGGCACAGAGTTGTTCGAATGCCGATGAAAGGGTGTCCCATGAATCTATTTTTCCACTTGGAAGCTGAAGTATGTTTTGCGCTGTCATCCTGCGAAACTACCTATCCAGAAAGAAAGCAGCAAACACAAAAGGAATTTGCTAAATTTCCCTCATGAAAAACGTGCTGTGGTTTATGCTTTTAATCTTGGCTTGTTCGGCCGAAAAATCGCCTATACCCACGTTCGACTATTGGAAGGATTTTGTGGTGTTTGAGCCAGAATACGATGCGTCATCCTTGCCTTTGACGCAAGATTTTCAAGGAAAGAAAACGAATATAGCGGAAAAAAAATCAATCAAAGAAGCCTCAGGACTGGTTGTTTCAACTCGCAATAAAGGAATGGCTTGGGTGCATAATGATTCAGGAAATGATCCAGAACTCATCTTGGTAGACTTAAACACGGGTGAGGAGCTTTGTCGCTTTTTAGACAGCAGCTTGCAAAACGTCGATTGGGAAGACATAAGCGCCTATATAGATAAAGAGGGCATTTCATGGCTCATTATTGGAGATATTGGAGATAACCTCCAGATAAAAAGAAATATACGACTCGTGTATATTCCTGAACCTGTTTATTTACCTTCCATGAAAGGCAGTATTCAACGTGTAAATCTGAATGCGAAGTTGCGTTTTGTTGTTTACCCTAAAGGAAGTCATGATGCTGAAGCTCTTTTTGTTGATCCAAATCGTGGAGATGTGTATATTGTGACGAAACGAGACGCGCGATCGGCCGTTTATGCGCTTCCATACAAAGAAGACTTCACCCAATGGGATACGGCTATTTATTGTGGTTCATTCCCCTTTAATTTAGTAACCGGCGCCGATTTGTCCAATCATAGGCAATTGGCCATTCGTACTTATTTAGACCTCTTTTATTGGGAATGGGAGCCTGGTTCCGATATCCGCTCTGTTTTAGCACTACCACCCAAAAAATTACCCTATGATCAATCAGAGCCTCAAGGTGAAAGCATTGGCTTTGCAGAAGATGGACGGTCTTATTTTCTCTTGAGTGAAGAATTATTTGGCATCCCAGCGATTCTCTATCGCTGGGATTAGTCGGCTTTTAGGATATTGTAAAAATATTTTTAGATTAGTCTAAATCCAATATATTTGCAGCATGTATTCATTCACAGAGGAGAATTATCTCAAGGCGATATACAAGCTTTCTTTTGAACAGAAACAAAGTGAAACGAGTACCAATGCAATAGCTGAGGAACTTGATACACGGGCCGCTTCCGTTACGGATATGCTGAAAAAATTGGCTGAAAAGAAATTGGTCGATTATGAAAAATACAAGGGTGTTAGTCTGAGTGAGGCAGGCAAATTTGTCGCGCTACAAGTGGTTAGAAAGCATCGTTTATGGGAAGTATTCTTGCATGATAAGCTCGACTTCGGATGGGAAGAAGTACATGAAATTGCCGAACAGTTGGAGCATATTCAATCGGATCGACTAATTAATCGCCTCGACGATTTTCTTGAAAACCCGCGTCATGATCCACATGGAGATCCTATTCCAGATCGAAGTGGCGTGCTGGCGCAAGAGGAGTATATAGCCTTAAATAAAGTTGCAAAAGGACAGGCCTGCATCCTTACCGGAGTGAGCGACCATAGCATTTCCTTTTTAAAGAGTGTGGAGAGATGGGGATTAGGCATCGGTACACCGCTTACGCCAGGTGAGAGGAACGAATTCGATGGTACCCTAGAAATTCATTTACCCAGCGGAGAACAGATTGTCATAGGACAAAAATCAGCCACCCATATCTTAGTTAAAACGGTTTAATATGGAACTTTTCATCGAATGGTTTAGGTCGCAAAGTGCAGTAATGCAAGCCTTATTGGCCACCACCTTTACCTGGGGTTTAACCGCCTTTGGAGCCTCATTTGTGTTTTTGTTCAAGACAGTGACAAGAAAATGGCTCGACTTTATGCTTGGTTTCACAGCGGGTGTGATGATTGCTGCTAGCTTTTGGTCATTATTGACACCATCCATTGAAATGGCAGAAAAGGATTTTGGTCCACATTGGGCTTGGGTACCTGCAGCTGTTGGTTTTATTGCAGGTGCTGGTTTTATTTATTTGATAGATAAGATTTTGCCTCATATCCATATCAATGCAAAACCTACCCAAGCCGAGGGAATTAAAACTGGATGGAACCGGACTATTTTATTGGTTCTAGCAATCACGCTTCATAATATACCTGAAGGCTTAGCAGTAGGCGTTTCCTTTAGTGCTGTAAGCATGGGGCATCCAGACTTTACTTTTGGATCAGCAATGGCCTTAGCACTGGGAATTGGGATTCAAAATTTCCCAGAAGGTATTGCAGTGGCCGTTCCTTTGCGTCGCCTCGGACTCTCTCGTTGGAAAAGTTTCTGGTGGGGACAACTCTCTGCGATCGTCGAACCAATTGCGGGAGTATTAGGTGCCATGGCAGTTATCGTAGCACAACCAGTATTGCCTTATGCGCTTTCTTTCGCAGCAGGGGCTATGATCTATGTGGTAGTAGAAGAAGTAATCCCAGAAACGCAGCAAGATAAATACGCTGATTTTGCCACCATGGGCGTAATCATCGGATTTGTAGTGATGATGGCTTTGGATGTGGGTTTAGGTTAAGGTTGAGGAAAAAATGGATTAGCGTTGCACTCTGCTTGCTGTGGGTAGTATATTATTTTTTGCCGGAAATTTCTTTCAGCTTCTCAGCTAATTCGAATTCATCGCCTTCTTGGTACCCTAGGTGGGTATAGACGATATTCCCGTTTTTATCGATTATTACAGTAAAGGGAACATTTGGTGCATTCAGAGCGCGCATTAATTCTTGATTAATATCGAGTAATACGTCAAATTCCCACGCTTGTCCGTTTACAAATGGCTTTACTTTTACGGTATTACGTGAATCATCCGTGGAAACAGCAACCAATTGCATGTCGTATTCTTCTTCCCATTCTTCTAAATACTCGTTGATATTTTTTAATTCTTTTTTGCAAGGTCCACACCAAGTGGCCCAAAAAGAGATGACTGTAATCTTTCCGGAACGTCCGTAATCACTGATGTCTACGTTTTTTCCGTTCAAGTCTTTCAAGGTAACGCTTGGAAGCGTCTTCAAAGTGGCCGTTGAGTCTTGTGCGATGCTCGCTGAACTGGCAGCGATGAGAATTAGAAGGGTGTATAGGTACTTCATATAGGTTAGGTTCAAACAAATAAAGGTCCAAATTAAATCATGTCCCATGAATTGTACAAACTTTTCATCAAGTGAATAATTATTTCGAGGCTTTTGGGGCGTCCTTCTATATTTGCAGGGAATGATACGTATAGCCATACTTTTTGGTGGAAGTTCTCGAGAAAGGGAGGTTTCTTTTTCGGGAGGAAGAACCGTCTATGACAATCTGGACAAGAGTCGCTTTGAGGCTGTTCCTATTTTTGTTGATTCTTTCAATCAGCTTACGCTCTTAGACTGGTCATATGTCTATAAAGGAAGCATCCGAGATTTTTATCCACCCATTGAATATTTGCCTGAGTCGCCCAATGCATATCAGATCTATGCAGAAAGCTTAGATCCTTCACTTTCAACTGAAATGAGGAGTCGTATTGGAAAACCAATCCATATGGAGGACTTAAAAGAACTCTGTGATATGGTTTTCTTAGCCTTGCATGGCAAACATGCAGAAGATGGCAGTATTCAAGGGATATTAGACTGGATGGGAATTCCCTATACTGGCTCTGGTATTTTTGCCTCGGCCTTTGGAATTCATAAACGCATTCAAAAAGGACTCTTTGATCAGAGCGAATGGAGCAATCCTGAATGGATGAGCTTCAGCAGGGAAGAGTGGTTAAAAAATGCAGATGGTATACTAAATCAATTGATGCTGCGTCCTTTTCCACTGCTTGTAAAATCAGCTACACAAGGCTCTTCTATTGGTATAAGTGTTGTTTCACAAGCCAATAAGCAGCAATTAGTTAACGCAGTTGAGAAATCCTTATTCAGACGCTTATTAAGCCGGGATGAATGGCAACTTAAAAGCGCTGCAGATCAAGCTGAATGGGTACGCACTTGCTGTGATATTCGGGAAGGATTGGGCTTGCCTGTTTTCTTGAATAACCAACTTATTCGATTGCCCGAAGCCCTATTGGATTCACTCCGAGAGCATTTCAAAAAGGGCGATGATTTTGTTTGGCTGGAAGCCTTAGATGGAGAGTCGGAAATAGTGGTAGAAAGTTTTATTGAAGGCCGTGAATTCTCCTGTATAGTGGTTCAGCGCGAAGATGGTTCACCCATAGCCTTGCCACCTACCGAGATTATAAAAGGGAAGGAAGTATTTGACTACCGCTCTAAATACTTACCGGGCTTATCCCGCAAATTAACCCCTATAGACTTACCAGATGCGGAGATTCAGCGCATTCGAAGTGCTTGCGAAGGATTATTTCAGCGCTTTTCATTTAATGTCTATGCGCGTATCGATGGCTTTTACGGTCCGAAGGGAGAAATCTTCTTAAACGATCCAAATACTACTTCGGGGATGATGCCAAGTAGCTTCTTCTTTCATCAGGCTGCAGAAATCGGATTAAGTCCAAGCGACTTTCTTACCTATATCGTTCAGACTTCACTACAGGAGCGCATTCGCCATGATTCGCGGCCAAGTTCCTATAAAGCACTTTTGGGTCGCTTACAAATGGGGAATCGCATGGTGGCCAATTTGCCTGAGAAAATTCGGGTGGCTGTGATTATGGGAGGGTACTCTACAGAACGTCATATATCCGTTGAAAGCGGTCGGAATATCTTTGAAAAACTAGCTTCTTCAGTGAAGTATGACCCATTTCCTGTGTATTTGACAGGGAGTGATGAGGCGTATGAAATGTACCTCCTGCCAGTCAATATGATGTTGAAGGACAATGCTGATGATATCAAGGAGAAGGTTTTAAACTACCACGTGCATCCATTCCTAAAGCTAATTCACGAAGAGACCGCTTCCTTACGCGAACTATTTAAATCGGATTCTACTGTGCTCGAGCCTCAGAAGATTAGTTTTGAAGAACTTGCACAAAAAGCAGATGAAGTATTTATTGCCTTACACGGTAGACCAGGCGAAGATGGTTCCTTGCAAACACACCTCGAAGAAGTGGGCTTGAGTTATAATGGTTCGGGTTCTGCAAGTTCCAACTTGACGATCAATAAGTACCTAACTAATCGAAAATTGGAAGAAAATGGTTTCCATGTAGCTCGTGCCATTTTGGTAGAAGAGGAGGAGTGGAGTCGCGGTAAAACGGCTGTTATTGAGAGGATTAGAGTAATGTGTGGCTTTCCACTTATTGCGAAACCTGCGGATGATGGCTGTAGTTCTGCGGTGAAGAAAATCGAGAACGAATCGGAACTGATCGATTTTGCGAAGTTGATATTTCGTAAGTCACCAGAGCTCGATATCGAAAGTGCAGCGAACTTGAATATCGATCCAAAGGAAGAGATACCTCAAAAAAGTTTCTTCTTGGTGGAAGAGCTACTTGATAGAAAAAATGCCGATCACTTTTTAGAAATAACGGGCGGACTGCTAACCCATTACGAAGAGGATGGAAGTATTCGGTATGAAATTTTTGAGGCCAGTGAATCATTGGCAGAGAAAGGTATTCTTTCACTCGCCGAAAAGTTTTTAGCCGGCCAAGGACAAAACATTACGCCAGCACGGTATGCGAAGGACCCGGAAATTCGTCAGGAATTATCGGATAAAATTAAAGTGGAATTTGAGAAAGTCGCCAAGGTTTTAAATATTGAGGGCTATGCACGGATTGATGCATTTGTTCGAGTTTTCAACAATAAAGAAGTGGAAGTGCTGTTTATAGAAGTGAACTCATTGCCAGGAATGACCCCAGCAACCTGTATCTTCCACCAAACGGCCATCAATGGCTATCCTCCATATGCGTTTATCGATGAGATTTTAAGCTACGGAAGAAAGAGAAAGGAACTAGTAACATGAAGAAAATAGGCATATCAATCGCCTTAGCAGTTGGGTTAGTTATGGTACTGATCTTTGGCGTTAATCGTTTTTTGGCCGTCTATACCCATCATGCGGAAAAAATTCCAGTGCCGGTATTGTATGGGTTGGAAGTACCAGAGGTCGAACGTCTTTTAGATGAATTGGGCTTACGCTATGAAATTCGGGATTCGCTTTTTGAAGAAGACAAGCCTCGTAATGCGGTATTAACACAAGATCCAGATACCAATGAATTCGTAAAAGAAGACCGTATCATCTATATTTCTATCAATGCCTCTGAAATTCCTAAAATTCGGATGCCAGATTTGAATCATAAAAATATCAACCAGGCTATTATGATTATTGAGAGCATGGGGTTGAAGGTGGGAAAAATTGATACGGCCAATGATATTATGGAAGATGCAGTATTGGAGCAAAAAATGAACGGTAAAAGAATCAAGGCGAATGCAGAAATTGTTCAAGGAAGCGTAATTGATTTGGTGATTGGCGATGGAGGAAACGAACAAGGAGTATTTGGAGGAGATGTGGATGTGCCTGATTTGGTAGGACTTAGTCTCGGTGAAGCACGCATCATACTAGATGCGTATGGCTTACGTATAGGTTCTGTTATTGCCCGAGGAGCAGTAAAGGACATGAACGAAGCAACGGTAGTCGCTCAGATTCCGTCCTATTCAGCAGACCTACAGATTAGAAAAGGCTCTAAATTATCGGTGACGATCAAACAATAATGCGAAGAAAACACATTCTTTATACAGTGCTTATTTTAGTGACTTTGCCTGCGATGGCTCAGGGTCAGGAGGAATATCAAGTTCCCTTATACTCCAATTATCAAATCAAACAACATAGAAGAAATATAGCCCAGAACTATCAATTTCAGGGGAAAAGAGGAATAACTGATACCTTGAATTTGCCCTTTTTTGACGATTTTTCCATACTCAGTGTACTTCCACTAGAAAGCCTTTGGACGGATGGAGCGGTGTATATCAATGCTGATTTCCCAATCAATCCACCCAGTATTGGAGTGGCAACTTTTGATGGCTTAGACGGACAAGGGAACGCCTACCAAGACATTGATCCCAGTTTATTTGGACCGGCCGATACGCTTAGTTCGCAACCGATTAACTTGGAAAGTTTTGTTCCAGGAGATAGTCTCTATTTGAGTTTTTTCTACGAGCCACAGGGTTTAAGCTTTGAAATTTTGCAAGAAAGTGATTCTTTGGTATTGCAATTTCAAAATCGAATTGGCGCTTGGGTAAATGTTTGGAGCACACCTGGATTAAAATCTGCCTACTTCCGCATGGCTAATATCCCAGTAAAAGACACATCCTATTTGCACGGTACTTTCCGTTTTCGTTGGATCAATTACCAGCAATATATTGGCAATTTAAAACAATGGCATCTGGATTATGTTTACCTCAATCAAGGCCGGAATGCGGCAGATACAGTATTTGAAGACCAGGCCATGGTTGCTTTGCCCGATTTTCCATTTACACCATACACCTATGTGCCTTGGAAACATTTGCAACAATCCTTTTCCAAGTATTTGCGCAGCAGCTTTGAGGTTCCGGTGAGTAATTTGGCACTTTCGGGTGAGACTTTTACTGTATCCATGCGTCTAAATGATGCCAATGATCAGGTTGGTTTTGCTTCCTTAAGCGGACAGTCATTGCCCGCAAGCACTATTAGTAGCTATACACTCACGCCAAACATTCAGCTCTTCTCTAATTTGGCGGATAGTTCAATGCTAAGAGTGGTAACGAAACTTGGTGATATCTTAGGGGGTAATGATGTAAAACGAAACGACTCGGCCGTGCGCATTGTAGAGCTCTCAAATTATTATGCATATGATGATGGTACAGCAGAGTCGGGATATGGAATATTAAACAGTAACGGGGCAGTTGCTTGCGGTTTTGAATCGCAATTTGGCGACAGTTTACGCGGAGTTTGGGTTCATTTTACCCAAGCTGAGAGAGCGGTAAAGAGTGGATTTGCATTAACTATTTGGCAGAAGATTGCACCCGTTGGAGAACCAAGTTCTAACCAAGATTTGATTGTTTATAGTGGCGAACCAGCACGTCCTATTTATACCGATACCATCAATGGGTTCCATTTATACCTCTTGGACTCCGCTATTTTCGTAAGCGGTAAATTCTATGTGGGTTGGGAACAATCCTCTAGCTTTTTATTGAATGTAGGCCTTGATAGGAACTATAAATTAAACGGGGTTTCCGCTCCGAATCCAAATCTCTTTTATAATGTGAGTGGATCTTGGCGGAAATCAACTATCCCAGGGACCATAATGGTTCGCCCAGTAATGGGAGAGCAATGGCCTGATCCAAGCAGTACGGTTAAAATCGAACAAAAAATAGCGTATACTGTTTACCCTAATCCTGCCAAAAGAACTTTTTCAATCGAAACGGAAGAATCATTAACGCAGGTAGTATTATACAACTGCAAAGGTTCAATCATAAGGAATTGGAGAGAGGCATCAGCGGTATATGCCATTGACGATTTGGTTAGAGGCGTCTATTTCATTCGTATTGAATGGAGCAATGGGTACTGGTCGAACGAAAAACTTATCATACACTAATTATGCAAGACATTAACGTAGAAGAACTCAAATCACGTCGCGATCAAGGCGAAAACTTGCTTGTTATTGATGTACGTGAACCCCACGAATACGAAGAATACAATATCGGTGGCAAGCTGATATCTCTAGGAACTCTACCAGGAATGTTGGATGAGTTGGAAGATTTGAAAGAAACAGAGTTTGTTGTTCATTGCCGTTCAGGTGCTCGTTCTGCCAATGCCAAGGCTTTCTTGGAGTCAGTTGGATTTAGCAAAGTGCGCAATTTGATTGGTGGCGTGATGGAATGGCAAGCCAAATACCCTAACTAATATTCATGCGTCGCGGTTGGCTCGTACTTAGCGCAATCCTGCTTTTTTCTTTGGCATTGGTTCAGTGCAGCCAGGAAAAGGAAGAGGAAGAGTTTGCGAAAGAGCTCACTTGGAAAAATCACCATGATTCGGTTCATTATGTGGGTATGGATGCCTGTAAAGCGTGTCATAACGACAAGTTTGAGACCTTCCAATTTACGGGAATGGGACAAAGTTTCGACCATGCGAGTCCAAAAAAAAGCGTAGCTCAATACCATCCAATCCATCCTGTGTATGATAAGGAAAGCGATTTTTATTATCTGCCGTATTGGAGACAAGATTCTCTATTTTTCAAGGAATACAGGCTCAATGAATCAGGAGATACGATCCATCTAAGGGAAGAGTACGTGTCATATATTATTGGATCTGGACAACATACCAACTCCCATATAATAAATAGCAATGGTTTCTTGTATCAAGCCCCACTTACTTGGTATGCCCAGTCGACGAAATGGGATTTGCCTCCCGGTTTTGAGAACGGTAATAATAGTCGCTTTAGCCGCTTAATTGGCGACGAGTGCATGAGTTGTCATAACGGACTCCCGGAGTTCAATTTTTTAAGTGAGAATAAGTTTGAATCCGTACCTCATGGCATTGACTGCGAACGTTGTCATGGTCCTGGTGAATTTCATATCAAACAAAAAAAAGCTGGAATTCTAGTAGATATAAGTTCAGAAACCGATTATTCCATTGTGAATCCAGCAAAACTCAGTTGGGAACTCCAAGTAGACGTTTGTCAGCGTTGCCATTTACAAGGAAACGCCATCCTGGAACCCGGTAAAACCTTTCACGACTTCCGTCCGGGTATGCCCTTAAAATCCATCATGAGCGTGTATATGCCTCGCTATGAAGGGGAGGAAGAAGGGTTTATTATGGCTTCGCATGCCCAACGCTTGCAACGCAGTCAGTGTTTTATACAGAGTAATAAGGCAGAGTCGAAGCTGAATTTCACGTGCATCAATTGTCATAATCCCCATGTATCGGTAAAGGTCACTGGTAAAAAAGTGTTTAATGCGGCCTGCATGAAATGCCATACAGAAGAAGCGTGCAGCCAAACGCCGGTGCTCAGAGCCAAGCTGGACGATAACTGCGTACAATGTCATATGCCCGCCAATACTACCTTAGACATCCCGCATGTAACAGTGCATGATCATTATATCCGCAAGCCAAGTAAGATAACCCATACTGTTAATGCTGCGCGCTTTGCTGGACTTTACGCGGTAAATAATCCAAACCCAAGTAATGCGTCTAAAATCAAGGCCTATTTGGCCCAGTATGAAAAGTTTGGGAGTGCAAATAGGCTTATGCTCGATAGTGCAGAGGCGTATTTGATTGAAGGAGGTAAAGCAAATCAAGCAGAATGGATACGCTTGGCATATTTGCAGGACGATATGCAGGCCGTGATACAAATTGGGGCTACTTATGGTGGTACTGATGACTGGACTTGGTATCGGATTGCTCGGGCGAATGTGAGTTTAGGGAAGTTTGAATCGGCCTATCCCGCCATTGAAAAGGCGACCAAGCTGAAGCCATATTCTCTCGATTTTCAGAATGAAAAAGCCCTTATCTTGATTCAGCTTCAAAAAATAGATGAGGCCTTTAAGCTATTAAATCAATTGCTCGAGTGGCAGCCAAAACAGGCAAGAGCCCTTGTGAATAGAGGGTATTTATATGAAAAAAAGGGAGAGGTGCAAAAAGCTAAATCCGACTACCTTTCAGCGCTTGCACTAAACCCAGACGATTTTCAGGCACTCTTGAATATTTGCCAGATAGAGATGAATTTAGGGAATCGAGAAAGTGCTAATAACTATTTAGTTCGACTAAGAAAAATTGATTCTCAACACAAAGGGGTTAAAATTATTTCTAATAAACTGAGTAATTAATTAGATTGGTAAAGTTAAACCTATGACCCAACGCACCTTTCTACTTTTAGCTCTCTTTTTTCTTTGCCTTGCAAAGGTCCAAGCCAATACGGATTCTTCTCGTGTTGAGGATTTATTAAAAATTGTTAACGAAAATAGACAGGATTCAACCTTAGCCTTAACGAACTTGTATAAGGCGTATGATATTGCTAAATCTTCTAAAAACCACTCTCTTCTGGGGCGGGTTTTCATAGTTAAAGGGGTACTTCATTATACGCATTCGGAATTCGATAGCTGCGAAATCTACTGGAAACAAGCAAGTCGCTTATTTTCGTTAGCTAATGATAGTATCAATTGGGGGCAAGCGGAGCGATTGGTAGGGGTTTCTTTTGATTTGCAAGGAGTATTGGATAGTAGCCTAAGTCATTTGCTAATTGCGCTCGACATTCATAAAAAAACAGGAAACAAAAAAGGCATTGGAGAGGTATACATAAGTCTGGGCATAATCCAGCAAAAAATGGAGCGTTTTGATGCAGCTATCGAGACAAATGGATTAGCCCTGCAGCTTGCATTTGAAGAAGGAAACGAAGGAGTTATTGGGCCTATTTATAATAATATTGGCTCCTTATATCAGAATATGGGAGAGGTGGATTCAGGCTTTAAATACTTGCTGCTAGCATTGTCAATGCAAGATAAAATCAATAATCCTTCTGGAAAGGCAAAAATCCTTCATAATATTGGTACAATTGAATTGGTCAGGAAAAAGTATAAGAGCGCGAAAGATTATTATTTCACCTCGATCGCCTTGACTGGGGGTCCTGCCGACCCAGAATCGCTTCAAGGAACCATATCCATAGGTAATTGTTATTTGAAGCTTGGGCAATTGGACAGTGCAAAGTCCATCTTGATGATTGCCATTCAGGTCACTGATATCAAACAAGGTGCTCGAGATTATAAATCTATTTATGATTATCTCTCTCAAATTGAAGAGAAAGAAGGAAATTATGAGAAGGCCTTAAAGTATCATAAACTTTACTCTTCATTTCAAGATACCATCTATCAAGAAACGATGAAGACGAGCATCCATGAATTGGAGGCAGCGATGGAGCTTGAGTTTGAAAAAGATAAAAATGAGTCTTTATTACTATCAAGTGCCGAGATTCAAGAGCTGCTGCATAAAAACAGACAAGGCGTTAACCTGCTTATTCTGTTATCCTCGGCGCTTTTAATCCTAATTATTATTTTGATTCGAAACCTCAATCGATTGAGGAGCGGCAGAGCAGATTTGGCACAGCTAAATGAAAGCTTAGTGAAAAATGCGGATGAATTAGAGGCGAATAATAAAAAGCTCGAAAACATCATGACCAATAAGAACGACTTGGTTTCTGTAATGGCCCATGATTTACGCTCGCCCTTCGGGAAAATTCAAAGCATCGTTCAGCTTTTTGAATTGAGTTATGATGAGGAGGAACGGAAATCCTACCTGCAAATGCTCGACAATATTACCCGTGATGGCATGGCTTTGATTCAAGACCTGATAGATTTGTCGCGAATAGAAGGGAATGTACTCGCCGATGAACATATTGAACGCCTAAATACCTTCACGGTATCCGGGATATTTAGTCACTTAAATTCCAGTTTTGCATCACATCTCAAAGCAAAACAACTTGTTCTTGAGTTAAACCTTTCAGATGAACCTATTTTAAATAGAGAAGACTATTGTGAACGTATTTGCGATAATTTGATAAGTAATGCAATCAAATACTCAAATCCGGGCGGGGTGATTAAAGTAAATTCAGTGATTGAGGGCGATATGATTAAAATCGGGATTGAAGATAATGGACCTGGTTTTAAAGAGTCGGATATGAATCGCCTCTTTCAGCGCTTCTCAAGACTAAGTGCACGTCCAACAGGCATTGAAACAAGTACTGGGCTCGGGCTTTATATCGCTAAAAAACTAGCGGAATCAATCCATGGAGATATTATACTACTCAGCAAGCCAAACGAACCTGCTAAGTTCTGCGTGGAAATACCAGTTAACTTAAAAAATAAACTGAACGCTCAATCCGCCACTTAGTCGTTGGTTGGAGCTGAACTGAGGTGTAATACTCGGACTCCAACGCATGCTTATATCATCCGAAATATCAAACATGGTAAGATGAGCATCAACATGGGCATCTACAATTTGAAGGGCATATAAGCCAGCCATTCCTATGAGAGATAGGTCCCGATACTTTTTATAATAGTTCCGTTTTTGGCGCAATTGATCAGGAGTTCCTGGAAATTCAGAGACGGTATTTGGATCATCATCCGTGGCTTGCTTATAATACGTGCCAAAGCGCTTATACTCACCCTGATTAAAATCTGCGGCATATACCAAAGCCCCAAACCCGGCATAGATGATTGGTATTTTCCAGTAGCTCCGGTTATAGAACTGTCCAGCACCCGGTAAGGCAACTGATAAGAGGGTCGCTTTCTTTGGAGAATGCGTACTTCGCCAATCTGTTGTAGCTTCTTTTTTTATTGTGGTATCTGCTTGCTGGCCGAGGCTAGCAAGACTCCACAAAAAAGCGCTACAAAAGAGCCAGAAGTTTCTGTAATTCTTCTTCACTTGTGAATACCATAACAAGTTCCCCGCCAGAATCTTTCGAACGCACTTGAATCGGCACTTCAAACTTTTCAGCCAATTCTTCCACCTGCTCAGCATAGCCCGAAAAGTCAGCAAGGTGACGCTTCGATTTGGCGCCCTTCGCCTTGGTGGCAGTGCGAAGTGGTTTGAGTTCGCGTACCAAGAGTTCTACTTCACGGACGGATAAATCATCGGCCAAAGTTTTTTCAAAAATGGCCCATTGTCTTTCTGGATCTTCGATAGAAATTAGTGCCCGGGCATGTCCCATACTGAGTACGCCAGTGCGGATGCCAATTTGAATATCATTCGGGAGCTTGAGTAATCGCAAGTAATTATTGACGGTAGAACGGTTTTTTCCTACTCGATCGCCCAATTCCTCCATTTTCAATTTGCACTCTTCCATCAAACGCTGATAGGAGAATGCGACCTCCATGGCATTTAGGTTTTCACGCTGGATATTTTCAATCAAGGCCATTTCGAGCATGTCCTGATCATTGGCAATCCGCAAATAGGCAGGGATTTCCGTTAATCCGGCTAAAATACTGGCACGCGTACGACGCTCTCCTGAAATTATTTGGTATTGGTCATAGCCTAGCTTACGAACGGTAATAGGCTGAATGACCCCATGTACCTTGATCGAATCGGCTAATTCTTCTAAGGATGTTTGGTCGAATTCTGTACGCGGCTGGAAAGGGTTTGCTTGAATCTCATTGAGACGAATCATGCTTATTCCACCAACAGGTTTTACTCCACTAGAAGTAATATCCGTGCTGGCATCTTTCAATAAGGCAGATAGTCCCTTTCCTAATGCTGGCTTTTTTGTTGCTTTGGTCATTAATTCATTATCCTTTCTTCCTCAGAAATACGCGTCAGGCCGTTCTTCTGAAGAATTTCACGCGCCAAATTTAAATAATTCAAACTTCCGCGACTTTCGATGTCGTAATTTATAACTGGCATACCGTGTCCTGGTGCCTCGCTCAGCTTAACATTCCGTTGTATGATGGTATCAAATACCAATTGTTGGAAATGCATTTTCACATCTTCAACCACTTGGTTACTTAAGCGTAAACGAACATCATACATGGTTAACAAGATTCCTTCAATCTTAAGATTCGGATTCAAGTTGGTTTGTACAATCTTAATGGTATTTAGGAGTTTACCCAAACCTTCCAAGGCGAAAAACTCACATTGTACCGGTACGATAATCGAATCAGCAGAAGTTAAAGCATTCGTGGTAATCAGTCCTAATGAAGGGGAGCAGTCAATGATGATAAAGTCGTAATCGTCTCTTATCTTATCAAAAACCCGATTCAACAAGCGTTCGCGATGGGGTAAATCAATAATTTCAATCTCCGCACCAACCAAGTCGATATTAGAAGGCATCAAGTGCAAGAAGTCATATTCCGTTTTCAGAATCACGTCTTTCGGCGCAATATCATGCACCAAACATTCATAAAGTCCTGTTTTAATATTCGACGGATCAAAGCCGATACCTGAAGTGGCATTTGCTTGTGGATCCGCATCAACCAATAAAGTCCGGTATTCAAGTGCCGCAAAACTTGCTGCCAAGTTGATCGCACTGGTCGTTTTTCCAACTCCTCCTTTTTGATTTACAATCGCAATAATTTTTCCCATGTGTAGTGGATTAATCTTTTGGTTATTTCTCAAATATGACCCCGATTTCCGGAATTAAAAGGGATTTTCCCATATTTTCAAAGCTATCAAGCGCTTTTTGATGGTCGATCTCTATAAATTCAAAGGTATCAAAATGCATGGCGATAATATCCTCACAATTGATGAAATCGGCAGCAATTACTGCCTGTTCAGCATCCATAGTGAAATTATCACCGATTGGCAAAAAAGCAAAATCCAAGGTATGAAACATCGGGATGAGTTTCATGTCTTGGAATAAGCCTGTATCTCCAGCATAATAAAAGCAAGCCTCATCTGTAGTGATGATAAAGCCTCCAGCCGCCCCAGCATAGGTGCCGTCTGCAAAGGAACTCGTATGAGCCGCTTGGAAATACTTGACCGTTCCAAAGTCAAATGTCCAAGAACCACCGAAATTCATCGGGTGCGTTTTACCAATGCCTTGCTTTCCCAACCAACTATGTACTTCATACGAAGAAACAACGGTAGCACCGGTTTTTTTGGCGAGGTAAACTAAATCGGCAGTATGGTCATCATGCCCATGCGACACGAGAATATAATCTGCTTTTAGTTTATCGATATCGACTTTACCTTTGGCCTTGTCGTTCGGACGAATAAAAGGGTCGAATACCAGCTGTGCTTTTCCTGTGTCAATATGAAAACAAGAATGACCCAAGTAGGTAATCTTCATCTTTTTTTGTTCATTTGGTGAATGGCAAAAATAACCAAGGGATGTACCTAGTTTGTGCACATTAATGAGGAATTTATTAAGAGTTATACACATCATTTTGCTGTTTGTTTCTTGCGGTGGGCCGGTAGTCACTTCTTCGGCTGTTTTCCGCATGAATATGGAGTCTGCATTGAATTCTATCGATCCAGCCTTTGCTCGGGATCAGGTGAGAATATGGGCTTGTGCGCAATTCTATAACGGACTCGTTCAGCTGGATTCAGCCATGCGCGTAGTGCCTTCGGTAGCTTCGAAGTGGGAGGTGCTCGATAGTGGAAAAGTGTACCGATTTTACCTTCGTGATGACGTGCAATTTCATAAGGATGCCTGTTTTGAGGAAGAAAGCGACAGGAGAGTCACCGCCCAAGATTTTGTTTGGTCGTTCGAACGCCTCATGAATCCGAGTCTCGCTTCACCTGGCTCTTGGATTTTTAACGACAAATTAGCGGAGCACGGATTTAGAGCGATAAACGATCATGTCTTTGAAATACATCTAAAATCCAGCTTCCCACCCTTACTCGGACTGCTTAGCATGCCCTATTGTTATGTGCTGCCAGAAGAGGCAGTTACACTTTATGGAGAAAGCTTCCGTGCCCATCCTGTTGGTACGGGTCCTTTTCAGCTTAAGTTCTGGGAAGAAGGAATTAAACTGATAGGGGTTAAGAATCCGGAGTATTTTGAAAAGGAAAACGGACATGCATTGCCCTATTTGGATGGATTTGAAATCGGCTTTATAGAGAATAAACAAACGGCCTTTATGGAATTCGTGCAAGGCAAGCTCGACTTTTTCAATGGCTTAGAGGGCAGTTTTAAAGATGAGCTACTCACTAGGAATGGTAGTTTAAAAGCGAAATACGAAGGAGACTTTCTCCTAAGAATCGGTCCTTATTTGAATACGGAATACCTAGGATTTATGATTGATTCATCGATTGATATAGGTGTATCTAACCCATTATTAAACAAGAATTTAAGAAAGGCATTGAGCTACTCGGTTGATCGTGAAGAAATGATACGCTTCCTACGCAATAATATCGGTACGGCTGGCAATGGCGGGTTTATTCCATTTGGTTTACCGGGTCATGCTAGGAAGGAGTATTATGCCTACAATAAAGACTCGGCAAGGCATTATTTAAAACGAAGCAATTATAAGGGAGAAGAGTTGGTGCTGTATACCAATAAAAACTATTTGGACCTCACTGTTTATGTGCAGAGGATGTGGCAACAGGTTGGCGTGAAATCGAGGATAGAGGTGAATCCTGGTCCTTTCCACCGAGAAATGGTCAGTAAATCGAAGCTCATGTGTTTCCGCGGTTCTTGGTTGGCCGATTATCCGGATGCAGAAAATTACCTTTCCTTGTTTTATACGCCCAATTTTGCGCCGAATGGTCCTAATTATACCCACTTTAGCTCAAAGGCCTTTGATGCCTTATACCAAAAAGCCATGGCTGAATCCGATCCACTACAACGAGAAGAACTCTATCGAGAAATGGATGGTCTGGTAATGGAAGAAGCGCCAGTATTGATCTTGTTTTATGATCAAACCATGCAATTGCTTTCTAATCGAGTAAGCCGGCTACCACTGAATGCCATGAATCAACTTCAACTTAAAAATGCCCAATTCAATGAAGGTATACGCGAGTAAAGAAATTAAGGAATGGGATCGCTTTAGCATAGAAGAGGAAGGAATTCAGTCCTTTCAGCTGATGCAGCGAGCGGCAGCCTCCTGTTTTCGGTGGATTCAGCGAAAATATACGCGAGAAAGTGAGATCGATATACTCTGCGGACCCGGAAATAATGGGGGAGACGGACTCCTGGTTGCTGCCTATCTCTTTCAGCGCGGTTATACCATTGCCTGCTACGCCATTGAAGGAGGAGCATCTATAGACCGGCAATTGGCCTTGGATTATGCTGAAAAACAAGGCTTAAAGCTTTATCCTTTATCTGATTATTCAGGTAAAAAGGAGCATCTTTTGATAGATGCTTTATTTGGTCATGGCATGACACGGCCACTCCAAGGTGAATTCGCCCGCTTGGTTAAAGGGATAAATGAGCTCAATGCCACGGTTATTTCAATTGATATTCCATCAGGTATGCCTTCAGAGGCCCAAAATGAGTTCTTTCCACTCTTTATAAGAGCCAAGCATATAGTGAGTTTTCAGCAGCCCAAGCAATCATTCTTTCTGGATGAATACGGTTCTACTATCGCTTCATGGGAGCTTCTTGATATTGGTTTAAGTCAAGCGTTTAGTGCTGATGCACCCGTGCTTTTAGACGAAAGAGAAACTCGCTCTCGCTTTATTGAAAAGCCACGATTTTCGCATAAAGGCACCTTTGGCAGCACCTTACTTATTGGAGGCGCTTTGCATTACCCTGGCGCCATAAGCTTGTTTACGCTTGGTGCATTAGCCAGTGGAGTTGGTAAAACCTTCGTGGCCTGTCCTGATAACGCCTCAGAAACCTGTAAGACATTGGCACCAGAAGCTATTTACTTGCCCAATTGCGGACAGGATATTTTATCTCTAGCACCCAATTTAAGTCCCTACGATTCAGTGGGAATCGGTCCGGGATTAGGTATGGATAAACAAACAGAAGACCTTGTTCTAAACCTATTTTCCCAGTCAAATCGCTGGGTAATTGATGCCGATGCACTTAATATTCTGGCTAAACACCCAGACGTATTACCAAAAGGAGAGGTACTCATCACGCCACATCCAGGGGAGTTCGACAGGCTGACCCATACACATTCAACAACAGGTGCACGCTGGAAAACAGCCCAAATATTGAGCAAGGATAAAGGCTGGGTAGTGGTGTTAAAAGGGGCTTATACGAGTATCTTTTTTCCAGATGGACGTCAGTTTATTAATAGTAGCGGCAATGCCGGTTTAGCCAAAGGTGGTAGCGGCGATGTGTTATGCGGATTAATTACGGGACTCCTTGCTCGTGGATATTCTGTGGAAGACGGGGCTTTAATCGCTGTATATTTGCACGGATTGGCTGCCGACCGTCTTAGTTTAACCCAATCCAAAGACGGCATAAAGGCACAAGAGCTTATTCCAGCTATTGAAACAATCAGTAAACAATGGGAAAATTAGCAGATATACCGATTCGTTATTTACTGAAAGAGAACCTATCTCGAGCAACCGTTTTTGAATTCTTCGAGATTGACTACCCCCAATATTTGGACTTAACACTCCAAGAGTTGGCTGCAATACAAGGCGTGCGGGTCGATGTGCTCGAAGAAGCCATTTCGCAAGTTCAAAGCAAATTGCCCGAATTTGAATACGACTTTTTAGAACTCCCCGTCTTGGTGGCTTATCTTAAATACACCCATCACGAGTATACCAAAGCAAAGATTCCCCATATCAAACGTAATTTAGAACGGCTGAATGAGGTGGATAAACTTACTGTTTTTCAACGCTTTAGTCGCGACATGCAAAAACATATGATGCTCGAAGAGAAGGTTATCTTTCCCTTCGTCCTGCAATTGGTTGCACTCAACGATGAGTTTGATTTAAACCAAGCGCAGAACTTATTGGCTCAGTATTCTACCGACGTATTATGTGCCAGTCATACACAAGATGACGATGAAATGAAGGAATTGCGCGAAGTAACGTCGAACTATTTCTACGCAGAACAAGACTCCATTGTATACCAAGTAGTAATGGCTGATTTAGCACGATTAGAGGAAGATATTCACCGCCACGCTAAGGTGGAAGATCAGATTCTATTCAAAAAAGCCAAAAGAGAAGAAAAACTATTGCTTGAGAGAATTCAGAGACAGCTGAGGAAGAATTAGCAGGATTACTGGGGACTTTCCATTTAAAACATAAAATTTGTACTATGAAGAACTACATCAATTATTCATTAATTTTAGTAAGTGCCTTTATTCTCGCTTCTTGTGGAAACTCAGAACCCAAAGAGACGGAAACCACTGACCCATCCACCGCATCGAGCAATACATGTACGTATGCTTATAATGCGGAGCAAACACAGATGACTTGGACGGCGTATAAATTCACCGCGCGCGCGGGTGTAGCTGGAACTTTCGATTCTTTGAAAATTAAGACGGTAGAAAGTGCTTCTAGTCTTGCTGAACTTTTAAGAGGATCACGATTTATCATCCCCGTGAGTTCAATAAATTCTAATAATGCAGACCGCGACATGAAAATTCAAAAGTTCTTTTTTGGTAGCATGAACGCAACAACTGAGTTGAGCGGAAGTATCCAAGAAATAGAAGGAGACAATGAATCGGGTTCGGTTCAAATTATGCTTACCATGAATGAGCTAGAAGGACCTGTTGATATGCAGTACCTAATGAATGGCGATACCCTTATTCTTGAAGGAATGATGGATGTGAATGCTTGGAATGGTAAAGCCGGAATTGAGCGTTTGAACAAGGAATGTAAGGATCTACATACGGGTGCTGATGGTGTTTCTGTTCTTTGGCCAGAAATTAAATTGGAACTACGCAGTATTGTGAACAAAACCTGTGAATAATCACAATGGTCGACCTGATTCTTCCTTTAGTCGATAGAAATCAGAAGAAATTCATCCTTACTTAAATTTGCAGCAATTATTACACAGCACCGATAAAATGAAAAAACACAACCTTACCTTACTAGGGCTATTTCTGCTTAGCCTGGCTTGGATTCCGGTTAGCGGACAAACCAAGTTGGTTGAAACAGTGGAAGCTCAGCCGGGTGAAGCCAAAATTTCTTATGAAAAATTTGAGCTTGCCAATGGCTTAACTGTTTTTGTACACGAAGATCATTCTGATCCAATGGTGCATGTTGAAGTGACCTATAAAGTAGGGTCTGACCGCGAGCATATTGGAATTACCGGATTTGCTCACTTTTTTGAGCATATGATGTTCCAAGGCTCCAAGCACGTTGCAGACGAAGAGCATATTAAAATCATCCAAGGTGCTGGTGGTCAAATGAACGGAACTACGAGCGATGATAGAACCAACTATTTTGAGACTTTGCCAAGCAATATGTTGGAAACTGCCTTGTGGTTGGAGTCAGATCGTATGGGATGGTTGCTACCTGCTGTAACGCAAAAGAAATTTGAAATTCAGCGTGATGCGGTAAAAAACGAGAAAGACCAAAACATCGTAAATCAGCCCTATGCACTTCCATTTGTGGAGTTGATGCGTAAGGACCTCTATCCAAAAGGACACCCATACAGCTGGCCAACTATTGGTTATGTGGATGATTTGAATCGCGTAGGGGTGGATGATTTGAAAAAATTCTTCATGCGCTGGTACGGTCCAAACAATGCCATCTTGGTGATTGCTGGCGACGTAAAACCTGCGGAGACCATGGCTATGGTTGAAAAATATTTCGGTGCAATTCCACGTGGTGAAGAAGTAAAACCGCTTCGTGTTGATCCAGTTGTATTGCGTCAGGATATCTTTACTCAATATGCGGATAATGTGTTCACTCCTTTGGTAACCATGACCTATCCAAGTGTTCCTAATTACCACCGAGATGAGCCAGCACTAGATATTCTTGCTGAAGTTTTGGGTGGAGGAAGAAATTCCGTTTTCTACCAACGTCTTGTGAAAACTAAATTTGCCATTCAAGCAGGTGTTTCAAATCCTTGCCGAGAGTTAGCCGGTGAATTCCAATTTCAAGTATTGCCAAACCCAAGAGACGTATATATGATGGCTCCAGGGGAAATGCAAACCATGGTTTATGATAGTATTAAAGCTATCATCAATGGATTTGACGTGATGACTGATGTTGACGATACCGATTTAGATCGTATTAAAGCTGGTTTTGAATCTAACTTTATCAATCTGCTTGAAAGTGTTGCTGGAAAAGCTTCTATCCTAACCAATTGGGAGCGCACTGCCGGTAAGTCATTCAATATTCAAGACGAAATTGACCGTTACCAAAAAGTGACTAAAGCAGATTTGAATCGGGTTTTCAATAAGTATATCAAAAATAGAGGCGCCATGGTTTCTCTGATTTTTGCAGCGGCCAATGATGATATGCGCACCAAGTCGGTGAACCCATATCCTGGTGAAGTTGATCAAGAAGCAGAAAAACAATATGAGGGCTTAACCTATACAGAGCCGGTTTCGAAATTTGACCGCACGGTTCGGCCTGTTGTTCCTATTGCTAAACCTGCCGTTGTTCCTCAATACACAACCGATAAACTGGCTAATGGGATTAATATCATCCATACCCAGAACAATGAGATTCCGAAAGTAACCATGGTATTCCGTATTGCTGGAGGACAATTACTCGAAGCTTCCAACCCGAAACTTTTAGGCCTTTCTTCCATAACTGCAGCAATGATGAATGAAGGAACAGAATTGCATAGTTCTGAAGAGATCGATGCGGCATTGGAAACTTTAGGTAGCAGTATTAATTTTAGTTCTGGCGGTAGTTCAACCAGCGTGGTTGTAAGTTCATTGACGAAGAATATTGATAAAACCTTAGCCATCCTAGATGAAATGCTCTTTAAGCCGGCTTTTAAACAAGATGATTTTGATCTTTTAAAAGAACAGTGGGAGCAAGCCTTGAGGAATGCAGATAAAAATCCAGGTACGCTGGCTTCCAAAGCATTCCGCATCCTCTTATATGGTAACAGCATTTTAGCTGCATCGAATGATGGATATGATAAAACGCTTTCTAAAATATCTTTAGAGGACGTAAAAGCCTTTTATGCGGCCAATTATTCACCGTCTGTAACTAATCTTACCATTGTTGCGAATGTTGGGATGGATGTATTACGTCCGAAGTTGACATTCTTAGATAAATGGAAAGCGAAAGAAGTGAAGATTCCTGTAATGGGCGATTTCCCTGAAAAAGAAAATACGGTGATTTATATCGTTGATAAACCAGGGGCTTCTCAAAGCCGTGTATATTTCGGAACGCGCACCATGCCTTATGACTATAATGGCGATTTCTATAAACTCGCTGTAGCGAACTATTCATTAGGTGGTAGCTTCAATTCACGGATCAATATTAACTTACGTGAGGAGAAAGGATATACCTATGGAGCCAACTCATATAATACCGGTGGCAATTACGCTGGTTACTGGGCTGTGTCTTCAAGTATCCGTGCAACGGCAACCGACTCTGCCATCATGGAGATTTACAAAGAGGTAAAGAACTATTATGAGAAAGGAATGACTCCAGAAGAGTTGGCAACTGCTAGAAAATCAATCAATGAGGGAGATGCTCTTCAGTATGAAACCTCTTATGCTAAAGCTGGATTCTTGTCTGAAATTCAAACCTATAACTTACCTTCAAACTATGCAGCGCAACAATCAGCCTTATTAAATACGGTTACTCTTAGTGACCTTAATGGCGTGGTTAAAAAGTACCTAAACCCTGATCAAATGATTATTGTGATTGTTGGAGATGAAGGAGATATCAAAGACGGATTGAAAAAGCTAGGAATAGCCAAGGTAACGACCATTGATCCTAACAAAGTAAAAATTGAAGAGGTGAAATAAGTTCACCTTGATATATGAAAAAGACCGCAGATGATGCGGTCTTTTTTTTGCCTTAACCTTAAGAGTATACAAAAAATCCCGACCTATTTAGCCGGGATTTTGGGATATAAACAAAAACATATGAAACAAATGCGACTAACTATAAAGAACGTAAAACCCTGTTAAGCCGTATTCATAAGGCAAGAACCCTTTTGTTTTCAATTCGTTGCCTGAAAATGAAAAAAAGACAAAATAGTTCTTAGTGCATTGATAATGAGAGAGAAATAATATAAAAGACTCATAGCACCAACCAAATAAGCGTTCTTCGTTATGCACACCCTGTGTATAATGACCTTGAAGTCATACTCATTCCTTGATATAACTTCGCAAGAGTTCGCATGAGTATGCCGTCTACAACATTCACTAAATTACCAGCTGCCAAAAGGGATAAATTTATCCGTGTGGCCATGGAAGAGTTTGCTTCCGCGGGCTATGAGAAAGCCTCCGTCACACAGATGGTTAAAAGGCTCAAGATTGCTAAGGGCTCGGTATATCAGTATTTCGAGAATAAAAAGGAATTGTATTTCTATCTACTCGATACAGCACAACAAGCGCGTCAGGAATACATGAAGCCAATCTTACGGAATCCTCCAGGAAATTTCTGGGAGACTTATATCCGTTTGTTTGAAGCCAGTCTGCGTTTTGATTATGAAAACACGGAAATGAGTACCCTCATTGCGAATGCCGCCCATGAGAAGTATTCGGATGATTTAGGAAACCTGATGATTAACCAAAAGAAGAAATCGCTGGACTTTATGCGCGGACTGCTTGAAAGAGAATTGCTTTCTGGGGGATTGCGTTATGATGTGGATATTGATGTGATGGCCTTGGTTGCTGGAAATGTAACCAATGGCATATGGGATTACCTTACCATTAAAAACCTCACTATCGAAAATGGTAAAAAAGGAAAGAAACTAGTGCCCAAAGACGAGGTGAACAGAATTTTAGAAGACATTTCAAAACTTCTTAAGTCGGGATTAAAATCATGACAGAAAACCAAGTAAGTTATACTGAAGACAGTATCCGGTCGCTCGATTGGAAAGAACATATCCGCTTGCGTCCTGGGATGTATATTGGAAAACTGGGCGATGGTTCAGCGATGGATGATGGAATCTACGTCTTGGTAAAAGAGATTATCGATAACTCCATTGATGAGCACGTGATGGGGAATGGAAAGCTCATCGAAGTGAAAATCACCGAACACAAAGTGGTTATTCGTGATTTTGGTCGTGGAATTCCGCTGGGTAAAGTGATTGATTGCGTGTCGAAAATCAATACAGGTGGTAAATACGATTCCAAAGCCTTTCAGAAATCAGTGGGGCTAAATGGCGTAGGTACCAAGGCCGTAAATGCTTTATCGAGTCATTTTCGCGCGGAGTCTTTCCGTGATGGCCGCACCAAATGTGCAGAATTTGAACAAGGAAATCTGGTGAATGATATACCGGAAGAGGCAACGACTGAGAGAAATGGAACGCGTATTACCTTCTCTCCAGACAATATCATCTTTAAGAATTATCATTTCATCCCTGAATACCTCGAGAATCAAATCCGAAACTATTGTTATCTCAATGCAGGATTGGTGCTCAACTTCAATGATACCAAGTATGTATCAAAAGATGGCTTGCTCGACCTATTGCGTCATAAGGCCAATGAAGAAACTATTCGCTATCCATTCATCCATCTAAAAGGCGAGGATATTGAGGTAGCCATGACTCACGAAAACCAATACGGAGAAGAGTACTATTCATTTGTAAACGGACAAAACACCACCCAAGGAGGAACGCATTTGGCGGCTTTCAAAGAAGCGGTAGTAAAGACCATTCGTGAGTTTTATAAAAAAGACTTTGATGCAAGTGATATTCGTGCATCGATAATTACGGCGGTGAGTGTGCGGGTGCAAGAACCCGTTTTTGAATCGCAAACCAAAACCAAGCTTGGCTCGCAGTATGTTTCGGAGGGTGGTCCTACCATAAAGAGTTTTATTTGGGACTTCCTTCGCAAGGCATTGGATGACTACTTGCATAAAAACCCAGAGACGGCAGATGCTATTCTCAAGCGTATCAATCAGTCGGAGCGAGAGCGCAAAGACATGGCAGGTATTAAAAAGCTCGCTAATGAACGCGCGAAAAAGGCTAGTCTTCATAATAAAAAACTCCGCGACTGTCGCGTACATCTCACCGATGAAAAACACGACCGACGTATGGATACGACCCTCTTCATTACGGAGGGAGATTCAGCTTCTGGTTCAATCACCAAATCGCGCGATGTAGAGACACAAGGCGTATTTTCTTTGCGTGGAAAGCCCTTGAATTGCTACGGACTCACAAAAAAGGTGGTCTATGAAAATGAGGAATTCAACTTGCTACAACATGCATTAAATATTGAAGAAGGATTAGAAGGACTGCGCTTCAATCGTATTGTTATCGCTACAGATGCTGATGTGGATGGAATGCATATTCGTTTATTGATTATGACATTCTTCCTGCAGTTCTTTCCAGATCTGGTTAAAAACGGACACCTCTTCATACTCGAGACTCCTTTATTCCGGGTAAGAAACAAGCAAAAAACCATGTATTGCTTTTCTGAAGAAGAGAAGCAAGCGGCGGTAAGAGAGCTTGGGAATAAACCTGAAATCACTCGATTTAAAGGATTGGGTGAAATTTCGCCCGATGAGTTCGGGATGTTTATTGGAGAGGACATGCGGATGGATCCAATTTTCTTAGGAAAAGACACGACCATTAAAAAATTGCTCGAATACTTTATGGGCAAGAATACCATGGAGCGCCAGAATTTTATTATTGATAATCTGCGGGTTGAAAAAGATGATATTGAGGGTAAGGCAGAGGCTGAGGGTAAGGATGGAGTTTCCGCCGACGCTATGGCAGACAGGGAAGAAATTGAAGAAGTAGCTTAATGAGAGTTAAGGTTGAAAATATTGATTTTCCGGGCGACGATGAACGCGGACTGACGGGAGAAATTGATTCGATGGGGCGGGGTGGTAAGTTTATCCTTGCCTATCGTGTTGAAGGCTCCATTAGCGGAAATCATTATCATAAAGGACTTTCAGACATGAAAAATCCGGAAGTGGTATTTCTCATAGAAGGAGAGGTGCTGCTTAAGTATGGGGAGGTGATAGAAGGAGAATTGCAGAAAAAGGAAGCAATTTTAATAGAAGCTCCTGCGCGAATTGAAATCCCCATTAATACCTGGCATGAAATGCGTTTTGAAGAAGATAGCTGCTTCTTTGAGCTCAACTCCTTTGAAGAAGGAGATAAGGATACTTTTAGGCTTTAATCATCCTAAAAAAAACAATCAACACCCTGTGAATTCTATTTTTAATAAAGCTAAATAAGAATCGCTTATTTTCGAGCAAATCGGTAGCATAGAGTCTAGTTACAGACATGAAAGACGAAGAAGAGGAAAACAATCAGAACGAGGAACAGGAAGAAAATCAAGGGCAGGAACCTACTGAAGGTGCTGAACTGCTTGGCGTGATCCCTGTTTCGGGAATGTACGAAAACTGGTTTTTGGACTATGCTTCCTATGTTATTTTAGAGCGTGCGGTTCCAGGGATTGAAGACGGACTGAAACCGGTTCAACGCCGAATCATGCATGCCATGAAGGAAATGGACGATGGTCGCTTTAATAAAGTGGCGAATATCATCGGACAAACCATGCAGTATCACCCGCATGGGGATGCTTCCATTGGAGATGCCTTGGTAAATATCGGTCAGAAAGACCTGTTGGTTGAAACCCAAGGAAACTGGGGCGACTTTAGAACCGGCGACTCCGCAGCGGCACCACGGTATATTGAAGCGCGGCTATCAAAATTTGCTTTAGAGGTAGCCTTCAATGCAAAAACCACCGATTGGCAACTCTCCTACGACGGAAGAAAAAGAGAACCGATAGCCCTTCCAATGAAATTCCCTTTGCTTCTTGCCCAAGGAGTAGAAGGAATTGCGGTAGGACTATCCACCAAAATACTCCCTCATAATTTCTGTGAATTACTACAAGCATCCATCGACCAATTAAAAGGGAAAAAAGTAGAAATCCACCCTGATTTTCCAACAGGAGGGATGCTTGATGTGAGCAATTATAACCACGGTATGCGTGGAGGTAAGGTGCGTGTTAGGGCACGTATAGAAGAGCAGGATAAGAAAACCTTGCTCATAAAAGATATTCCATTCGGTACTACAACCACCTCTTTGATTGACTCGATTATTAAAGCCAATGATCAAGGAAAAATCAGAATTAAGAAGGTGATTGACAATACGGCGAGAGACGTGGAAGTGCAGATTCAGTTAGCTACTGGAGTGTCGCCCGACATTACGATTGACGCCCTCTATGCTTTCACAGATTGCGAAGTGAGTATTTCCCCAAATGCGTGTTTGATTGTGCAAGACAAGCCTTTGTTCTTGCCTGTAGAGGAAATCCTAAGCTATTCCTCTGAACAGACCTTACAATTGCTTAAGCGCGAGTTGGAAATCAAGTTGGGCGAACTGGAAAGCCAATGGCATTATGGTTCCCTCGAAAAGATTTTTATTGAAAACCGTATCTACCGCGATATTGAAGAGTGTGAAACCTGGGAAGATGTATTAGCCGCCATCGATAAAGGCTTAGATCCATTTAAGAAACTACTACGACGTGAAGTTCTCCAAGACGATATTATTCGTTTGACGGAAATAAAAATCAAACGGATTTCCAAGTTTGACGGATTTAAAGCCGATGAGTATCTCAAAGGTATTGAAGATCAAATTGCAGAAACCAAAACGCACTTAGATAATATCGTAGAATACACCGTTGCCTATTTCCAAAACTTGCTTAAGAAATATGGAAAAGGCAAAGAGCGTAAAAGTGAAATCCGTACCTTCGATACCATTCATGCGACCATGGTGGCCGTAGCCAATCAAAAACTCTATGTCAATAGAGACGAAGGCTTTGTGGGATATGCGCTCAAGAAAGATGAGTACGTGGGTGAATGTTCCGATATAGACGATATCATTGTTTTCCGTGAAAACGGCGTAATGGTCGTTAGCAAGGTCCAGGAAAAAGCCTTTATGGGCAAAAATATCATCCATGTTGGCGTCTTTAAAAAAGGCGATGAACGGATGGTTTATAATCTTATCTACCAAGATGGCGCAAGTGGGGCTTATTATGTGAAGCGCTTTGCGGTTACATCCATCACCCGCGACAAAGAATACGACCTCACCAAAGGAACCAAAGGCTCTAAAATCCTTTACTTCAGTGCCAACCCAAACAGTGAGGCCGAGATCATTAGCGTAATGTTGAGTCCGAATTCCAAAGCCCGCAAAAAAGCCTACGACTTCGATTTTGCAGAAATTGCTATCAAAGGACGTGGTGCCCAAGGAAATATTTTTTCACGCTATAGAGTGAAGAGCCTCAAGTTCAAAGAAAAAGGCGCGTCTACCTTAGGTGGAAGAGATATTTGGTACGATGAAACCATCGGTCGATTGAATACGGAAGACCGCGGTCGCTATATGGGGAATTTTGATGGCGATGATGCCATTCTCGTAATTTTCAAAGACGGCTCCTATGAGTTGACCAATTTTGAAATCACCAATCATTACGAATACGACAAGATTGAAATCCTCCGCAAATTCAATCCAAAACGGGTTATTACTGCGGTATATTTTGACAAGAAAGCCAAGAACCATTATGTGAAACGTTTCCTCATCGAAACACTCACCTTGGATAAGCGCTTTACCTTTATCTCTGAAAACCCAGGAACCAAGCTTGAATACGTGAGTTTGCATCCAGAACCAGAGATCATCGTCCATAAAAAAGAAGGCAAAGGCGAAAAAGTAGAAGAAAATATTCGCTTGGATGACTTCATTGATGTGAAAGGATGGAAGGCCATTGGAAACAAATTAGGCTCTGCCGAAATCGTCAAGATTGTGGAGGTGAAAAAAGAAGAACCAGCAGAGGTCAAAGAGGAAAAAATAGCTGAGAAACCGAAGCCGAATCTAGGTTTGGATACAGAAGAAGATGGTGATGAAGAAAAACCGACTGAAAACCGCAAGGCTCCAGAAATAATTAAAGATGAGAAGCCCCCATTTCCTAGTGATGTAAGCCAAGGGAATCTGTTTGAGATATAGTATTGAGGTTGAGTGCCGGTCCCTGACTGCGTGCACCGAAGCCTTAGCGAAGGTGTAGCGGCCCAATCCAAGTGTCAGAGTGCTATAGGCGTTGCGGGCTTGTCGAAGGGAGGCTACCAAAAAGTAAAAAAAAAGGACACCTTTCAATGTCCTCCCTAGATTTCAAAAAGCCAAAAGCCTATTTAAAGTTTTTCGCTACTATTAGGTCTTTGGTACCATGGCTGTAATCATAAAAACCACGACCTGATTTTACTCCGAGGTCGCCAGCGAGGACCATTTTCTCCAATAAAGGACAAGGCGCATATTTCTGGTTTCCAAATCCATCATGCAATACATTTAAGATGGAATAACAAACGTCTAGACCAATGAAGTCGGCCAATTGCAAAGGTCCCATTGGATGAGCCATTCCTAGTTTCATTACGGTATCAATCTCTTCAACCCCGCCAATTCCTTCAAAGAGGGTATAGATAGCCTCATTAATCATCGGCAACAAAATACGGTTGGCCACGAAACCTGGGTAATCTTCTACCAAGGTTGGGATTTTACCGATTGCTTTCGAAAGGTCCAAAATGGTGGTATTCACTTCTTCAGAAGTATGATATCCTTTAATCACCTCGATCAATTTCATCACAGGCACCGGATTCATAAAATGCATTCCGATTACTTTATCCGCACGCTTCGTTTGAGCCGCCAATTTGGTAATGGAAATAGAAGAAGTATTGGTAGCAAGAATGCACGATGTCGGAGTGATATCATCCAATTGCTTGAAAATTTTTGTTTTAATATCAAAGTTCTCAGAAGCAGCTTCAATCACCAAGTCGGCATTTGCTGCGCCTTCGTTTAGGTCGGTATAGGTTTTAAGATTCGCAAGCGCGGTAGCTTTTTGCTCTTCCGTAAGGCGTTCTTTCTGAATCATACGATCCATATTTTTGGTAATGGTAGCAATGGCCTTCTCCAAAGCAGCAGGATTTACATCCACCAAAGAAACATGGTAGCCATTCTGAACAAATACATGGGCAATCCCGTTTCCCATAGTTCCCGATCCGATTACGGTGATATTTTTCATAGAATAATTTGATTATAAGGTGGCGCAAAATAAACGCATTCACCTTAAGAAACGGCAGACTTAGCCATTTTGTTCTTGCTCGCGGCGTAATTCATTGGCAGTTTTGGTGCTACCATCATGACTCCAGCCCGGAGCAAAAATCAGGTAGCGCAGGCGATCGCTCCATTGCGGACAACGTTTCCAGTCATCCCGCAAAAGATAAAACTCATGCATAATTGCGCGAACTGGATGATTTGTTTCTAGCGGCTTGGTCAGTCCGAATACTGGTTTATCCTCCGTAAGCTCTTCCTGAAAAGTCCCAAAGAGCTTATCCCAAATGATTAGAACCTGCCCCATATTCCGATCCAAATAGCGGAGATTACTCGCGTGATGCACCCGATGGTGGGAGGGAGTTACAAAGAACCATTCATACCATGCCGGCAGTTTTCCGATAGACTCAGTATGCAGCCAAAATTGGTAGAATTGATTGATGGCATAGACGAACATAATGGTGAGTCCATCGAAACCCAAAAAGGCCACCGGTATATAAAACAGATAGCGATAGAAAGGTTGAAAAACACTAGAACGAAGTGCTACCGCAAAATTATAGTTGGGAGAAGAGTGGTGATTGCTATGAACTGCCCAAAATATGCGCATGGTATGTTCGCTGCGGTGGAGCCAATAGAAGGAAAAATCTTGTGCTAAAAAAATGAGTATCCAAGCTAAGATCGGGTAGAGGGTGAGCAAGTTCGGCGTAAAAAATGCGTGGTTGTTGCACCAATTGAGAATCACAAAGCAGGCACCTTTCATGAGTAAATCGAAGGATGCCCCAACAAAGGCAAACCAAAAACTCATCAGAGTATCCGGCAATTGATACGCTTTACGCTGGTTTCTGCTTTGAAAAAACAGTTCCACCAACATGGCAATAAAATAGATGGGCACCGCTATAAGGGTGAAGATCTGCTCACGATTCACAGAAGCAAAAATACATTAAATTTTAATCGAGAATACGCGTTTGCGCATTGAATATCGAGCTCTTTATCAAATCCAATCTCGATCGTACGTCGTCCTCTAGCTGCTAAAGGAAACACACGCAAACGGTATATATTTTCGCTCGTTTGTTCTAAAAGTGCCGGATCCATTTTCTGCCTAGAAACATCGTCAAAGACTACTCGGCCTTTTTCTTTTTCTACAATCACTGCGTTTCTCATTTGGTTTTTAATGTCCATAGCCAAATGATTCACCCTTACCCCCGCAGGCATTGGTAAATTGAACATAGCCTCCAATTCGCGATTGAGATTATTCTTAACTACAAAGCGTAAGCGGTATTGGGCTTTATGTCCCACAATTTGAATCGTTAATATTGCCTTTTCACACGTGACATTTGTTCCATTTTCGGAAGTCTCTATGAAGTCAAAAGCCCAACGATTCACCTTGCTTGTATCGATATGGATGGCGCTAGGATCATAGTCCCAAGGTACATTTATCGTCTGTTTTGTAGCAGTACATGCCATGATAAGCAGCAAACTAGAAATAAATAGCAGGTATTTAATGGTATAAATATATGGATAAATAAGTGATGAATTATTTCATTAATCGAAAAACGACTCCAAGGCCCTGTTATTGCTTGGTAAATGCATTGGACGGATTTCCACACCTATGTGGGCAATTAATCGCTTGAGAAGGGGCTAAGAAGCCTTATTTTAGCGCATTCATCTAATATGGCAGACGAAAATAATCTGAACGAAGAACTTGGCGAAAGAATCATCCCGATAAATATCGAGGATGAAATGAAAACAGCTTACATCGATTATTCGATGTCGGTAATTGTTTCAAGAGCCTTACCTGATGTACGCGACGGTTTGAAACCAGTACATCGCAGGGTATTATATGGAATGACAGAATTGGGACTTGCTTCCAATCGTTCCTACAAAAAATCAGCACGTATCGTTGGAGAGGTGTTGGGTAAGTATCACCCGCATGGCGACACATCGGTATACGACGCAATGGTTCGTATGGCGCAAGATTGGTCATTACGCTATCCTTTTGTTGACGGACAAGGGAACTTTGGTTCGATGGACGGCGATCCACCGGCTGCGATGCGTTATACGGAAGCCCGTATGCGCAAGATAGCTGAGGAGATGATGACCGATATCGACAAGAATACGGTTGACTTCCGCGGTAACTTTGACGACTCCTTGCAAGAGCCAACCGTAATGCCGGCGAAAATTCCGGCCCTTTTGGTAAATGGAGCTTCTGGAATTGCTGTAGGTATGGCCACCAATATGGCTCCTCACAATTTACGTGAAGTGGTTGATGGCATCAAAGCCTATATCGATAATAACGATATCACCACCGAGGAATTAATGGAACATGTGAAGGGACCAGATTTTCCTACAGGTGGTACCATTTATGGATTCGATGGAATCAAAGACGCTTACGAAACCGGTCGTGGTAGAGTAGTGGTGCGTGGTAAAGCAGAATTCGACGTAACCAAAACCGGTCGCGAGCAAATCATCATTACCGAAATTCCTTACCAGGTGAATCCTTCGAACCTTATTATTAAGGCCGCTGAACTCGTCAATGAGAAAGTGATTGAAGGCATCAGCGATATCCGCGACGAGTCGAGCAGACATGGTCTTCGTGTGGTATTTGACTTGAAAAAAGACGCGATTCCGAATATCATTCTGAATCAGTTATATAAGTATACCCAATTACAAACCTCATTCAGCATCAATAGCATCGCCTTGGTAAAAGGACGCCCAATGATGTTGACCTTGAAAGACTTGATTCTGCATTTTGTGGATCACCGTCACGAGGTGGTTGTGCGCAGAACTAAATACGACTTAGAAGAAGCCCAAAAGAGAGCGCATATTCTTGAAGGATTATTGATTGCCCTTGATCATCTCGACGAAGTAATCGCCCTGATTAGAGCCTCGGTGAATCCAGAAGAAGCTCGGAATGGATTGATTGAGAAGTTTGGTTTGAGTGAACTCCAAGCCAGGGCTATTCTCGATATGCGTTTACAACGTCTTACCGGACTTGAGCGCGATAAAATCCGTTTAGAGTATGATGAATTGATGAAACATATCACCGACTTGGAAGACATCTTGTCTAATGAGCCACGCCGTATGCAAATCATCAAGGATGAATTAGACGATATGAAACATAAGTTTGGCGATGACCGTCGCACAGACATTGTTCATACTTCTGATGACATCAGCATTGAAGACATGATTCCGGATGAGAACGTGGTAATTACCATTTCTCACTTAGGCTATATCAAAAGAACAGCGCTCACCGAATACCGCGTGCAGCATAGGGGAGGAAGAGGAAATAAAGGAGCAACTGCAAGGGATGCCGATTTTGTTGAACAACTCTTCATCGCTTCCACCCATAACTATATGTTGTTCTTTACTGAACAGGGTAAATGTTTCTGGATGAAAGTTTATGAAATTCCAGAAGGAGCGAGGGCAACCAAAGGAAGAGCCATTCAAAACTTGATAAATATTGCGCCGGATGATAAGATTCGTGCCTTTATTAATGTAGACAATCTCAAGGACGAAGAGTATTTGAGCAAGAACTATATTATCATGTGTACCAAAAATGGTATCATCAAGAAAACTACTTTAGAAGCTTATTCTCGTCCGCGCCAAAACGGTATCAATGCCGTAACGGTAAGAGATGGAGACGTATTGCTCGAAGCGCAGTTGACCGATAATGATTCGGAAATCTTGATTGCTAAGAAATCTGGTAAAGCCATTCGTTTCAGTTCCAATGCCATTCGCCCGATGGGTAGAACAGCTTCTGGAGTGAAAGGCGTGACTCTAGATGGGGCTAAGGATGAGGTGATTGGTATGATATGTGTCAATCCCTCCAACCAGAGTACTACCATCCTCGTTGTGTCGGAGAAAGGCTTTGGTAAACGTACCAACCTAGTTGATCCAGAAAGTGGAGAAGATGTATACCGCGTAACAGGTAGAGGAGGAAAAGGAGTAAAAACCTTAAGCGTCACTGAAAAAACAGGGTCGCTCATTGCAATTAAGGATGTAACGGAAGAACATGATATCATGATCATCTTGAAATCTGGAATTGCCATTCGTATGTCGATGGAAAACCTTCGTGTTACAGGTAGAGCCACTCAGGGAGTTCGCTTGATCAAGATGGGTAAAAACGACGAGATTGCTTCTGTTGCGGTGGTAGAACATGAGGACGAAGAAGAAGAAATTGAAGGAATGGAAGGCGTTGAAGGAGTAGCAGTAGACAGTGTTGATGGAGCAGAGGAAAGTGTACTTTTAAGCCCTGAAGCCGTTACGAACCACGAAGCTGCAGAAGATGAAGAAGGTGCAGAGGACGATGACGATGCAGCGGATGACTCGGAGGACGACGAAAACTAGATTAATAGCAAAATTAGATGTTTGCACAAATAGAATAGCATGAAAAAACTAGTATTAATAATACTCGCACTTGCAGCGGGAATCGGAGCACAAGCGCAAAAGTTCAATATGGAAAGCGCTTTGATTGAATTGCAGCGAGGTAATATTGCAGATGCAAAAACCTTTATCGACGAAGCCGCGCTAAATGATGCCACAAACAATAATGTAAAAATGTGGTATGTACGTGGCGAAGTGTATTTGGCGATGGCTGCAAACGAAGGCCTCACCAAACAATATCCAGATTGCGGAGTAATCGCATTGCAGAGCTTTATGAATTGCATCAAGCTTGACAAAGAAGGAAGGAGAAGGTCCTTTGAAGAAGCAGATGAAAAAATGCTTCAAGCAGTTGCGCCAGCTTATAATTATGGGATTAATACCTTCCAAGCAGGTTCAACCATGATTGAAAATGGCGACAAGCAAGGAGGGAGTGCCATGATTGGCAAAGCGGTAGATGCCTGGAATGTGGTATTGAAAGCCTATGAGTACGATTTAAGTCGTCAGATGGAAACAGTCATGAACCTTCCAAAAATCAATATCCTTCAGTTAATGGCCGATGCGGCGATTAAATCTGGGGATAATGCGCGTGCATTCAAACTTTTCAATGAAGTAATTGCTAGCGATAATCCTGTACCTTATGCCTATACACGTTCTGCGCTATTGCATATGGAATTGGGAGATACGGCGGCAGCCTTGAAGGTTATCGAACAAGGAAAGGTTCGATTTCCAGAAGAAAAAGACTTGACCACCTTGCAATTGATGATCTATCAATCACAAGGAAAAGAGGATCTTTTGACGGACAAAATCACCGAAGCTTTGGAGCTAGATCCGGGAAATCCGAGTCTATTGGCAAATAGAGCTAACCTATATGATAACAGAGCACGTGCTGCATTCGATGTCTTAAAAAAGGAACTTGAAGTAGCGTATAAACTGAGCGGTCAAGCACGTAAAGAGCCAAATGCCACGAAGAAAAAAGCCCTACAAGCCAAAGTTGATTCAGCAAATCAAGAGGTTCAAAAAACCTTGGCTAAGATTCAACATCTAGATAGCCTTGCTATTGCCGATTATACCAAATCACTCGAGGTTGATCCTGAACAGTTTGATGTAATATTTAACTTAGGTGCTGTTTACTTCAATGGTACTTTGCCTTTAGCAGAAATTGCTAATAACCTCCCAAGTGACGATAACTACGAAAAGAACTACGCGAAACTTAAAGGACAATGGACAAAACTATTTGATGAAGCTTTGATTTGGTTCTTGAAAGCGGAAGAGCTTGAGCGAGATAACGACAGTGTTCTTCAAAGTATTCAAACAACCTACGCGCAATTAGGCAACCAGGAGAAATCCATGGAATACCGCGATAAGCGCAAAAACTAGAAACGCCCACACGTTTATTATAACAGTGCACGACCGGAAGTGAAAGCTTCCGGTTTTTTCTTGTCCGCCGTAGCCGGAAAGTACACGGTTGTCAGTCAACGGCAAAAAAAGGATCATAGACCATAGCAAAATAGAATGCCGGTCACTGAGCGGGCCCTGAGCTTGCCGAAGGGCTTATCGAAGTGTCGTTTGGGATACGAAAAATGTCCACGGTTGTCAGTTCACAGCAAAAAAGAACCATAGTCGATAGACCATGGACCATAGATTGTTGGTCCGAAGCGAATTGATCAATTGACTAGAAAGTAATCTGCGCCTTTTCTGCGTTAATCTGCGGGAAATTTTAGGCCGGCGAAAGCAATGGGCCGCAAAAAAAGGATCATAGACCATAGCAAAATAGAATGCCGGTCACTGAGCGGGCCCTGAGCTTGCCGAAGGGCTTATCGAAGTGTCGTTTGGGATACGAAAAATGTCCACGGTTGTCAGTTCACAGCAAAAAAGAACCATAGTCGATAGACCATGGACCATAGATTGTTGGTCCGAAGCGAATTGATCAATTGACTAGAAAGTAATCTGCGCCTTTTCTGCGTTGATCTGCGGGAAATTTTAGGCCGGCGAAAGCAATGGGCCGCAAAAAAGACCAGGGACCATGGCAAAAAAAAGTCCACGGTCGACTGTCGATAGTTCACAGCGAAAAAAGGATCAATAGACCATAGCAAAATTGAATGCCGGTCACTGAGCGTGTACACCAGAGAACGTGCAATGGCTGGCTAGAATCAGCTTATTGTAAACAAGCATTTATAAAATATTTTCTACTCAAGATCATTTCTTCAGAATTCAGCCAATATTCCTAATCGCTTAGAATCGCATATTTGGATCTAATCTGTATACTATGGGGAATATTAAAATTTTGAAAGGGTAGTCAGTTTAAGTTAAGGGAGAGAATCTCAGAAAATTTCCAGTCAGCATAAAGAAAGCATGAAACAATCGATAAGGCACTATAGGGTGGATTCATTCAAATTCTATTTAACATAATATTAATTATAGGGTAATTTTAAAAAATTGATCAAATAGTGCAACACCCATCCTTGAATACGGCACCGGAACCTGAAAAACAATGGTGGATTCAAGTGATAAATGCAACATTTCCTTTATTGTTGCCGCCTTGATCAATTCCTGAAATATTTTATCAAGACCTGTAGTTTAGAGAAAAAATAATTACCTAACCACATATCTCTCCGCCCTTTTATAGCCAATCTTCTTCTCAACCCTAACTCGTTCTGCTTCGATGAATTCAAAATAGCTGGAGACAATGGCTATTTGATTTGACCGCTAAAATATTTTGATTAAAAATTGTGCTATGATGCCAATAAAAAACGCAAGCATGAAACTGAGTAGCGTACCGATGAGAATGTACTCTGTTCGTTTGCGCTGACCAGACTCTTTGAGATCACCAAACCTAAAGACCGATTTGGCCGCTATCAAAAAGCCAATAGCCTGATATTGCTGCATCAGTACAAAGGTCAAAACCAATGCCCTTTCGATTATGCCAATAGTTTTGCCTGCATTTTTCAAGCTTTCTTGTTCGGGAATGTATACTTTAGAGTCTTTTTCTACCATTTTATGATCATCCTCGGCTATTTCTGCTTGCCAGTTTTTGGTTATTAAGCCTATGAGTATCCCTACTGGCATAGTGATGACCAAGTAGGCAGTCGCGATAATGAGCGTATCTTGATTGGCAAATATCCGATTGATGAATAATTCTTCAAATACAGTCCAGTCTTGTATGGCCTTGTTTGTGATGATCCAGTATGCTAATAGGGTAAGTACATGAAGGAATTGATCAATGACAAATAGGTACGATCTACTATTTTCGGCCCATTTGGTTTTTGATTCTATTTGGGTCTTTATAAAATCTATGATGCCATGAATGACCATAATTATAACTGGCCCTTGCCAGTTAGCCCACTGTCCAAGTAGTATGTAGGTTAAAATACCAACATTTATAACATGAAGATAAAAGTATCTGGAGGCCAAGCCATTCTTTTTTTCAGTGGCCATGATATTGCCCTGAAAGATAAAATCGGCCAAAATGTGAGCAATTAAAAGCCGAAATAGTATGTCTATATTTTCAGTTTCCATGTTAGTCGTTTTTTGAAATAGTCGTTATATCGAAGAATATTGTCAATATTGCCAGTTTCGAGTCTTTTTCCCGCACCTCGTTGAGAGATATTGAGCGTATGCCCTATTTGTGCTTGTGTTGCTGAATTGAGTAGGTAAGGATAAATAGCTTCTGCTTGGTTGCTACTCCAGCGCTGGGTAATGGCTTCTAATAATGGTGCTACCGCAGCAAATTCAAGATCCATTCCTTCGTGACCAGTGGTGATTTTGATAAAAGCTCCTTCGGCTTTCATTTTATCCAATGTTCTTCCGGAATTTATAAAAGCATCCCCGTTCATGCTTGCCAAAGCGCCATCTGAGCTTTCCTCTTTTACACTCCCTATTCCTAGCGATAACCGGGCATCCAATAGCGTTTTAACACTAATACTTCCTTTTCCTCTGCTGTATCTCCGTAATCCTGCTTTTACTACCAGTAATATGAATAGTCCATCTGCCGCCTTGTTTACTAGCATTTGAATGGTATCACCTCGATAGAGTTCCATTCTAAATGAAGGATCATGTTTTTGTATATCTGCAGCAATATCTTCTATTACCTCCTTATAATTCAAATCGGTTTTAGTAGATGCTATAATATCTCCTGTTATTACTGCTCTTGTAATCATCCCTCTAATTTAGAACCTTCTAAGGTTCTAAACAACAAATAGAACCTTATAGGGTTCTAATAACTGCTTTTATTCCTACTCTAACTATTCTAGCCCTTCTTGCTACAGCTTATAATTGTAGCTCCTATTTTAGAACCTTCAAGCGTTCTAACGCTAGTTTAGAACCTCCATACGTTCTATTATATACTCTTCACGACATATCTCCCAAGCCTTTTATAGCCAATCTTCTTCTCAACCCTCACTCGTTCTGCTTCGATGAATTCAAAATAGCTGGAGTCAATGCATTTGGTTAATGTGTGTTTCAATCTGGAATTTAAATTTTAATGGCCAAGCTCCAATCCCGACACGTGTCGGGACCAAAAGTCAAGTTTCATCTCCTAACCCTGTTAGTAATTCTTGGAGAAATAGAAAGTAAATATCTCGCAGGCATCGTGGTATAAGAAAATTGCACTATCGTAGGTGCGCGATTTATCGCGTATTCGGTTCAAGTTATCGACTGGCCGTAGACGAAAGCTTCATTAGGCCACTGCACCTTCGCTAAAGCAATGGTGCAAACGGTCGAACTGACAAGGCTTCTTAGTCTGGTAGTCTGACGGTCTGTTCATCTGGCGGTTTCGAAAACTCCCAACCACTCAATCTCGTAACCTCAACCCGTCGATTAAAAACATAGGAATTATACAAACCTTTATCCCTTTTGTGTTAGGGAATTATGCTTTAGCGGAGTCACCTTTGCCCTTAGCTTAAGAAGCTGTTTATGAATATCAAACGAATTTTTGGAACAGTGCTGACAGTATTAGGAATTGCTGGACTTATTTATGCCGCATTTTGGTTCGTAAATAGCAAGGATAATGGTGATTACCGTACTCTTATTACTTTCGGGATTTTGGGCTTTGTGTTTTTCGCCTCCGGAATGGGCTTGATCCGTACCACGAAAGACGAAGCTTGATCGGCGTGGAAATGGCACAGAGCACAGAGCACAGAGCATCCTCCTCCGCTAGCGCTTGGCGCACATAGTCATGGTGGCTGTCCTCGACCCCGTACGCTGAAGCTATAGCGGAGGCGCTAGCTTTTTTCTAGCGACGGCGTAAAACGCCATTTCTCTATTTAACGTATATCGTCTTGCGATTAATGAATTCCATCATACCATCTTTGCCTAGCTCACGGCCATAACCGGAAGTTTTGGTACCTCCAAAGGGCAAGCGTGGGTCGGACTTGACGAGCTCATTGATGAAATAGGCGCCATCGCTCACGCGTGATGACATACTTAGGGCTTTGTCAATATCTGTTGTGCAGACAGTCAAACCGAGTCCGAATTTAGAATTTCCGGCTAATTCAAAGGCCTCATCAATGTCTTTGGCCCGAATCATTGTGGCTACGGGTCCGAATGTTTCTTCGTCGAAGGCAGCCATTCCTGGCTTTACATTACCGAGAACGGTTGGTGCGTAATAACAATTATCTTGCTTCCCTCCTAGCAATAATTCCGCTCCGGCATCAACAGAACGTGTTACTTGAGAATGCAGCTGGTCAGCGAGGTCTTTTCGCGCCAATACGCCAATTTGCGTGCTATCGTCCAGGGTATTTCCTGAACGAAGATTTTTGACCGCTTCAATGAATTTCGGCACAAACCTATCATACATATCTCCCACCAGAATAAAGCGTTTCGCGGCGATACAACTCTGCCCGGCATTGAGCATTCTGGCAGTAACGGCTATAGCTACTGTTTTATCGATATCAGCATCTTCCCAGACAATAAAGGCATTGCTTCCACCGAGTTCTAGGAGCGATTTCTTCAAATACTTCCCTGCCAATGCTGCAACGGATGAGCCTGCCCTTTCGCTACCTGTAAGAGTAATCGCTTTTATGGAATCATGGGCGATGAGACTCTCTGTATGGTCATGATGAATCAGTAAGTTCTGAAAAACGTTTTTTGGAAACCCTGCTTTTATAAATATGCCTTCAATCTGTTTGGCGCATCCAAATACATTTGAAGCATGTTTTAATATTCCAGTATTCCCCGCCATGAGGGTCGGTGCGGCAAAACGAAAGACTTGCCAGAAGGGGAAGTTCCAAGGCATGATAGCCAAGACAGTCCCAATAGGATCATGCTTAACCATGCTTTTTTGCGCATCCGTTTCGATGATTTCATCTGCTAGAAAAGCGGCGGCATTATCGGCATAATAGTCACAGGCCGAGGCACTTTTTTTGATCTCTCCGCGTGATTCAGCAATAGGCTTCCCCATTTCTAGGGTAATCATTTTGGCATATTCCTCTACTCCATCTCTGAGCACCTGCCCTGCTTTCTTCATTAATTTGGCGCGTTCTTTCAAAGGCATATTGCGCCAAGATTCGAAAGCCACTTGAGCCTTTTCGAGCACTTGCTGTGTTTCGGTAGGTGTTTGGGCAGGATAATGAGCTATAATTTCTCCGGTATACGGATTGGTGCTGGTAAATTCTGTTTGTGATTCTGTGGTCATTTTCGTCCTGCTATTAATTGGATGATTGTTCTAACTTTTGAAAAGTAATAATTTTTTTCTCCTCGGTAAACGCATCGAACGACTGGGTCATTTGATCGTTTCGCCAATGCAATTGTACTTCGCCCTTCATTGGACTGTATACTGCGGTATACAGGGTGCCTAAGCCTTCTGAAAAGCGGGTATTATAAAGAGGCGCTTTTAAAAACTCACGGATGAGTACTTTCTCAGACTTCCCTTTATTGAGCAGCTTTTCAATATGTGCGGCACGCTCTAGGGTTTGATTAAAATCTGCATTTTCCTTCCATTCAACGTTCTCTTGGTGGTTGGTGGCAAAGGCAATATCTGAAACGTGAGCGCTCTTATCTGGCGCGATTTGCACGGTTTTAACCTGTCCTGATTTATCCGTAATCGTCACATTATAAGCCATATGCGAAGGCACGCGTAGCAATACTTCCACCGCTTCATTTACCGTACTGCAAAACTCGAGGATATAACGAAGGATAAAAGGAATACCAAAGCCAAAACCAATTACTTTTCTCCCTCCGAAAGTCAGAGAAAGGGTGAGTCCATCTTCATTCATTCCATCAAGAACTCCTATCAAGGAATCACTGCTGGCAATCACTTTTTTACCGTTCCACGAAGTCATCAATAAATTAGCTTCAAAACGATCAGCATGGTAGTCGTAGTTGCGAATCAACTGCACCTCCTTCATGGTGGAAACAGCCTGTGAACAAGCACTAAAATAGGCTGGTGGCTGAAATCCTGTTAAAAATGCCGCAGCCATATCATCCGCATCAACAAGCGAACAAAACCGTGAATGACTCTCCAACATTTCAGGCATATAGGTAGTCAAAGCCGCCAAGGAGGTTTTCGAATCGGCAAAAGGACTATTGGCCTTGAGCCAATGCTGATAGGCTGGCCATCGTTCCTCAAATAACTTTCGCCATTTAACACCGGCTTCAAGCTCCATTATGGATGTAAAACAGCGCTTCATTTTGTCTGTAACTACTTGGTTAAACTACCTTTGAGTTCTATTTGTTCACGCTTGTCTTCCACCATTTCAGATGAATACTGTGCCTTAATGGAGGCAATCCAGTTTTTGGCTCTTGGCGTTAGTTCAAAATCGTCGGTCATCATCCTGCCTCGCGACACGATAATACCCATATCCGCTCCTTCATACAAGTAATCTCCTTGTTTGGTGATCCGCAGAAAGAAGGCCTCTTTTTCCGTTTCCACTGCGCGTCTATGTGTATCCATCCGATTAAATTCGATATAGCCATTATCATACATATGCCAGATACCTGAAACAGGAGCTGCATGAACATGCTCAATCGTATCGCGTGTATGTTTCACGACCATCTGACTCCAGTTATCAATATTGGCTTGCTTCGCCCAGCGGTCGTTTAATGCATTCACATTGAGTTGATACTCCACATCCATCCATTCCAAAATATGAAAGAGATACAAAGGTGCATCAGCCAATGCAAATACCGCGTGGTTGGTAATCGAACTAGCTCCTGTTACGCGTGGATTAAGCTCGCCAAGATAAATTTCACCATTGTCCTGATCGATGAGGAAGTCTAATTCAAAATATCCCTTATACCCTTCTTTGCGTAATTGATCACCGAATAATTGGGTAAACCTCCTCGCCTGTCTACGGATTGAAGGAGTAAATGCTTCGGGATAGATTTCATTACCGCACCAGCCTCCTTTATAGGGAGTAAGGTCTTCAAAACCTACCAATTCCGTCATAAGTGGCGCCACAATGGTCCCATTCTTTGTTACACAAGCTTCAATAGCAGAACCGCGGCAATTGATGCGCTTCATGATTTTTACCTCATCTTCTTGCTCAATTTCTTCGGCATGCTTTAGGTAATCTTCCTCATTTTTTATGAAAAAGGTAGTATGTCCTGAATCACCAAAAGGCGTTTGCACCACGAGGTCTGTGCCCAGCTCTTTCTTGGATACCTGCGTCAAGTGTTTATAGTTCTTCACGGGCGACAAAACATAAGGCACACAAGGCACACCTGCCTTTTCAGCAATACGGTTGGTATTCACCTTATTGTCCATGGCCGTGCGCATTTCGGCACTCGGGAAAATGACTTCGAGCCCCAGTTTTTTGGCCAGCTTCTCTGTTTTTTCATTAAACATCAAGAACATGATCTTGCCTGCTTTCCCGTTTACCTTACGCGACTCGATATAAGCCTGAACTTCTGGGTGTTGAAGCAAGTAATTATTGATGTCTTCGATGCTCTCGAAATCGTCGTGTGGAATTTCCTGTTTGGGAGAAAATACATTCGGATGATAGCCATCAAAACATTCAATATGACTAATAAACTTGAAGCCTTTGATCCACTCATCTGCCCCTAAAAGGTTAAAGTTTGTGGCACTGAGAAAATAAATAGGTTCTTCATTTTTATAGAAATAACGACGTATATCCGATACTCCTTTTAACAGGGTAGTTTTAGGTTTTGTTTTTTGTTTGATATTCATGTTCTTCATGTTTGGTTTGTTTTAAGTTCTATTTCTTTTTATGTGCACCAAGAGCCCCCATGGCTGTGGAAGTTTTTTGGCGATTTAATACGGAATCACGGAAAACGCGAAGTCCTAAATCAGCTCGGTATCCATGAATTTCCGATACGTCTAGGGCAAGCATAAAGCGGATGATTTCTTTGCTTACTACTTGTCCTGGCACCAGAACAGGAAAGCCAGGTGGGTAGGGTATTACAAAGGATGATGCCACCAATTCCTTGCCTTCTTCAAGGGCGTTTTTACAGTCCGCCATGGAAATATATTCGCAATTTTCTTCATTATAGGCTAGAAAATAGGCAGCGCGTAAGTTTCCACCAGGAACACCAGGTACTGCCAAGAATGACGAATGAAAACGGCTAAAATCAGGCAATGGCGGCACATCCATGGTCAATGAACGTATGCGTGAATCAGAAATTTCTTTTTCTCTTTTATTGAGCGATTCAAAATAGATATCGAGTGATCCTGCTATTTCTAGTAAGACCTTGGTGAGGTAAGCAACACTTCCTCTGGTCGTACCAATATTGGTCATAAAGAGCACGGTATTTCTGGAAGTTTTATTAATCTGGATATTGTATTTATCCATCAGGTACTTGTTTTTGAAGGTATCTCCATCAATTCCGGTTCTTCCAATAAACAAGGTGATTTTGGTCGGGTCGAGCATGAACTCATCCTTTTCCCAGGCTTCTTCCATGCGATTCCATCCTGTGGCCGCATCATAGTATTCGCTCAATCCGCTATGTCTGTATTGATCAGGAATGAAATCTTTTACGGTGAGTACATCAAAATACTTGCTCAATAAGGGGTTTGTGATCACTTTAGCTCTAAAAACCATGGCAAGCTCTATGCTACGCTCCACCATTTCATAGCCTTCAAACTGCGCTTGCCTTCTGCCCACATCTAATGAGGCGAGCATTTGGTAGTTTGGAGAAGTGGAAGTGTGGGTCATATACGCTTCAAGAAACGTATTCTCGCTTTTTTTCCGAAACTCTTCATCCCAAATATGAATCATTGAACCTTGACGAAAGCTGCTCAAGGTTTTATGTGTGCTCTGGGTTGCATATACACGGATGCGGACTTTGTCTGGGTCAGGCAATGAAGGTTCCTCTCCTTCTTTTAGTCCTTTTAGATGATTTTTATACTGCTTTAGATAGGCTTCCGATTTGTACTTGTCATGTAGCTTTTTGGCACTATACATCCCAGTACGCTGCTTATAGGTAAAGGTGAATCCGGCAAAGGCAAACCATGCTTCGTCCCATAGAAAGACCATATCGGGCTTGATGGCCAATACGCTTTCCATAACCCGCTGTACATTATAAACCATCCCATCAAAAGTACAGTTGGTCAGCAGCAGCATTTTCACCTTGTCTAAACGACCAGCAGCTTTAAGCACGCGCAGTTTATTTAGTATTTGCTCCAAAGGAACCGCCCCATAAATGGAGAATTGTTCGATTGGATAAGAGTCCAAATAAACCGGATAAGCGCCAGATAATACCAAGCCATAATGATGGGATTTGTGACAGTCCCTATCAATCAATACCAAATCGCCGGGCTCAACCAAAGCCTGCAATACCACTTTATTCGCGGTAGAAGTCCCATTCGTTACGAAAAAGGTACGCTGTGAACCATAGGCCACAGCAGCCATTTCCTGGGCCTTTTTCAATGGACCGGTTGGTTGTAATAAAGAGTCCATGCCCCCTGTTGTGGAGGAAGTTTCAGCCAGAAACATATTTCTCCCATAAAATTCCCCAAAATCTTTGATCCACTTGGATTTGAATACGGAGTTTCCACGCGAAATAGGCATGGCATGAAAGATTCCTGTCGGTTTCTGACTGTATTCCTTTAATGCGCTAAAGAATGGTGTGTTATAGCGTTCGCTAATGCCTCGGATAATGGCCAAATGAAGTTCCTGCAGATCTTCTTTGCGGTAATAGATTCTTCTAAAAGTCCCTAGCGTACTCTCCTTCAAATCGCCCAAGGCCGTATCCGTTACATAATACGTATCTAATTCAGGTCGAAACTGTTTGATGAGATCGCCGATGATTGGTCCAAGCTTGGATTCGGGGGTATCTGAATAGTCGATATTGAGCACGTTTTGGATATACGGCTTAATCAATGGAGTGATATTCGTAGAGCGGTAAGGTGGAGCATAGCGTACCACCACAGCCTGAATATTTGGGTTAAAAAATAGGGCTATTAGGGCGTCTTGAAAAGAATGTTGAACAACCACATTATAGATGAACTGGTCATTGGGATCGTGGAGTTCTTCTATTTTATCCCGTAAAGTGATTTCATCAATGGAATTGAGGTTCTCTAAAAACAGGACTTCAAAATAATTCTTTTTGCTCCCTTGATTCTGTTCCTTGATGGATTCTGTTTCCAATTGCTCCCCATCATCATCCTTTGGAAAATGGGCGTTTCCGCTGTACACATCATTGATGAGCAAGCGCGTTATTTTGGTAATGCTATGATTTAGTAGAGCGTATTCCCCATTCTCCAAGGAGCGAAGGAGTTTTTCAATCAAGCTTTTGCCTGGGTTCGCAAAGTACTGCTCGACTTTACATAGGTCTTTAAGCAAACGAGCAATATTCTCAATATGCTTGGGTTGATTAGCCGACCCCAACCGGCTTAGGGCCAATTCATCGCTTTGGTTTTTTAACTCATTCCACTTATCAAGTCGAAGCTGACCAATACTGTAATACGGGGCACTTATTGCTTTTTTTCGGCTTGTCATGGTTTAATGATTAGAATGCAGGGCTAATTTATTTCCTTCTGTATCAATGAATAAGGCGAAATAGCCAGCATCATCACTGATGAGCGTTTTTCCTAAGATAACTCGTCCCCCAGCCTCTTCAATTCTATCGAGAACCAGAGCGAGGTCTTTACCCCCATTTAGATACACGAGGGTGCCGGTTTCGCTTGGAGTGCTCCCTTCGCCTACCACGATAGCCCCGCCTATGCCCTTATCTGCAGGAAAGAGCGCCATGGCATAGCCACTTGCTTCGGTGGTTTCCATTTCAATTCCATAGATATACTGATAAAAACTAACTGCCCTTTGCAGGTTCAGCGCCGGTATTTCAAACCAACTTACATAATGTCTAAGTTTAGTTACTTTCTTTCTAGTAGTGCTTATTCCCATAGTGCATTTGGTTTGGTTTAATTATTTATTGGATTGATTGGAATGATTTCATACTCTATTTAAGGTGATGTATGATTTCATCCTCCTGTTGATGTAATTCTGAGAGTTTTTCGAGCTTCGTCGGTTTGATAAGTGGTCCGAGCGAATCCAAATAGGGATGTTTTGCTCCTTCTTGGTAGATGGAGAAAGCCCCTATATGATCTCTAAAACTTTTTAATGGTTGACCGAGTCTTAAAATACCTAGTTCGCGGCTGCGTGTTACGCGTTCTAGATCTAGCTCTATTGGAATAATCTCTTCGGTGCTTCCCGCTTGATACATGACACCACCATCTGGGCCACAGACGATTGAACGACCACTTCCTCCGGTATCTAGACCATTCACATCAAAGAGGAAACATTGATTAACACTGGCCATGGCACGTGCAATCGATAATTCAATATCTCGGTCGATGGTTCCTGTCATAGTTGGATGAAGAATCACCTCAGCTCCCATTACCGTAAGCGTGCGAATCGTTTCTGGAAACCACATATCGTAACAAATGGAAATGCCAAAGCGCCCAACATCAGGCACGTCAAATACGCAAAATGCATCTCCTGGTGTGACACCCACTTCATAGGGATAGAAAGGAAACATTTTGCTGTAGCGGTCAACAATTTCACCCTGAGGATTGATCACTGCAGCGGTATTATATATTTGATCCCCCTTCTTTTCAAATACTGAACCAGGAAGTATCCAAATACCATATTTCTGAGCCATTTTTCGCATTTCCGTCTCCAAGTGACCGGGTAACTCATACGCATTATTCAAGAGTGGCCCATAGGCACAGAGCTCGCTAAAAACAACCATTTCAACCCATGGATAGAGATTCATTGCAATGTCTAGCTTAATCTTCATCATTTCTAAGTTCGAATGAATGGCTGACACCTTCATCTGAATTCCTGCAATGGCAAATGGTTTCATACTTTGTTTTTTATTTGTTTGATAATTTCTTTTTCTAGAATAGCTAGTCCTTTGTTCAATATTTCATTCGTAATGACTAAAGGAGATAATATGCGGATGATGTTTTTATAGGTCCCCGCGCTAATAATAATTAAACCGTTTTCTGCACAGCCCTTCACAATAGCCGTGCACAATTCCCCATCTGGTTGCTGTGGGTCGCTCTGTTTGACAAACTCGATGGCATTCATAGCACCTAAACCTCTAACGTCGCCAATTTCAGGGTGTAGTGCTTTTATCTTTTCAAAACGAGCGGTAACAATTTCCCCTATTTCTATGGCGCGTTCATTCAAATTAATGTCTTTCATCAACTGAATGGTAGCTAAAGATGCGGCACAGGCAATAGGACTCCCGATATAGGTACCACCAATCGTTCCCGGCGCTGCGGCATCCATAATTTCGGCCTTACCTACTACTGCCGCAATTGGCAAGCCTGAGCCCATTGACTTGGCGTAGGTACTGAGGTCGGGCTGTACTTTATAATGCTGCCAAGAGGCCCAATTTCCGGTTCTAGCAAATCCGCTTTGCACTTCGTCAGCGATAAGAAGAATGCCATGTTTATCACAAAATGTCCGAAGTCCTTCGAAATACCTCTGCGGAATTGGGTTAAAACCTCCCTCACCTTGCACTGGTTCAATAATGATTGCGGCCAGATTGTTCGGGTCAACGGTGTTTTTCGCGGTTTCATGGAGCTTTTTCAGGCATCCATCAATATATTCTTCCAAAGTCTCCCCTCGTCCGTAGCGATAATAGTTAGGAAATGGGATCCGGTAAACTTCAGGAGCAAAGGGACCACAATCAAGTTTATAATCAATCTTACTTGTGAGCGTCATGGCCATCATAGTGCGGCCATGGTAAGCGTCTGTATAACATAGTACCGCTTGTCTTTTCGTAGCCTGTCGCGCTATTTTTATCGCATTCTCAACAGCTTCGGCACCGGTGCTCACCAACATGGCTTTGGTATGCTCTCCATGAGGTAGAATCTCACATAGCTCCTCACATAGTTGAATATACGGCTCGTAAGTCACAACATTAAAACTGGTATGAATATACTTGCTTGCTTGTTCCTGAATGGCTTTAACCACGGATTCCGGACAATGCCCCGCATTGACCACACCAATTCCTCCAGCAAAATCAATCAATTCATTATCATCCTCATCGGTAATGATTGCTCCTTTGGCTTTTTTAACGGTAGCGGTATTAAAAACACCTACTCCATTTGCAACAACATGTTTTCGTCTTTCAAGTAGTGATTGAGACTTGGTCTGTTTTTCTGACATTTATATTTGTTCGGTTTTCTAAAATTATGGGGCAATAGAATTTTTTACCATTGCATTAAACAATAGCAACTTAACGCCAAGAATATTAGGAACTTGGTACTGTTTTTCAAAATGCGGTAAAAAAAATTATCCTAGGAGAAGCCTGATGACATAAACCGAACTAGACCCCTCATTGGTAAGGTAATGCAGTTTGAACTAACCCAATATAGTCAAAAAATTCAATAAATCATCAATTGATGACGTATGTATGACCTATGAATGCTGCTTTTCTCCAAGCGGCGCATTGCTTATGCCAGACGAATATTTCCCGCAGATATCACAGAAAAAGCGCAGATTGAATTTGATAAATTAAAGTTTTCGCTTTGGATCAACGAGCTCTAGTCCTCTTTTTTCAAGCGTCGACTATTGTCAAATAAGTCACGAACCAAAAAAATATGGTCCATTAAAGGACCCTCAGCCGACTCAAAAACTCCTGCCTCTGGTTTTTTGCAATGGGAATGGTTTTCTCTAAAACATAAGCAGCACTCTCATCAAAGCCCAGCACTGCATTGAGGTTGATGATGAAGGATCGGTGACAGCGAAAGAGGAAGTCTTCTTGCAATGCAGTCTCTAATTTCCCTAATTGAGTAACTACCGTATACCGCTTGGTTTCGGTATGGATTTCAGAATAATTTCCGAAGGCTTCCATATAACAGATCTCACTTAGCTTTACTCGGTCGTAGCGATTTTGATGTTTGATGAAGATTTTATCATCAATTACTTTGATATTTTTGCTTTCTGGCTCCTCTTGAGGGTGCTCTTCGAAGGCCTCCACAGCCAACTCAATGCTGGTTTGAAGTTCAAAGGCATTATAGGGCTTCGTTAAATAGGCAGCCGGCTTGGTGGTTTTAGCCTGGGTAAAGGTTTCATGATCGGCTTGGGCGGTGATATAGATGATAGGAATCTTTTTGTTTTCGGGGATTTGTTGAACAGTTTGAATGCCATCAATCGGTCCTTTAATATGGATATCAACCAAGCAGAGGTCTGCCCCCTCCTGCTTGATATGTTCTAGAAAACCCGGACCATTATCAAAAGACATGATATCCTCATACCCCATTGATTTTAGTCGTGCTTTCAAATCACGCACTACGATCATTTCATCCTCAAGCAGCAGTATCTTCATGCCTTGTTATATCAGTATTTTGGTCTTTCTCTTGAATTTTTAGGCGAATCACCGCCCCTTCATTGAATTGGTAACTAAGTTCTGCTTTTAATTGACTGCATAAGCTATGCACCAAATCCATTCCGAAGGAACTTCCTTCTTGCGCGTGATCAAAATCTGGAATACCCGGGCCATTATCGGCTATTTCGAGGATGAGTCCTTGCTCATTTTTCAGTCGAATGCTTAATTCTGGAGCGCTATCGCCCTTAAAGGCATGTTTAAAAACATTGCTCACCAATTCATTGGCAATCAATCCTAATGGAATGGCCAAATCCACATCCACAGGTATCTCGGAGATATCGAAATTGAGCTTTACTTCATTTTTATGGTAGCCATATGAAAAGGCAATACTCTGCACCAATTGTTTGAGATATTTATCTAGCTCTAGCTTGGTTAATTCATCTGTAGCGTAGAGATAGCGATGGATAAGCGCCATGGCCTCGACCCTATTTTGTCCTTCTTTAAAGGCTCCTTTGGCAGCTTCATCCTTGGCGTTCTCTTTCTGCAAATTCAGCAAGCTCGAAACAATCTGTAGGTTATTTTTTACGCGATGATGCAGTTCTTTGAGCAATACACTTTTCTCTTTCTCTTTTTTCTCAATCCCTGCCTTTTGTTCAGCCACAACACGTCGGGAGCTTCCTAGTTTTTGATAGAGACGAAACAAAACGATAAATACGGACAATAGTGCGAACAGAGCAATAGCCAGAATCCACACAATCTCTGATTTTACTTTACTCTCTTTGATGCTTGCCATTGCTAATGCGGCTTGCTTTTCTGCCTCTCGCTTATGCAAATCGGTGTCATACTTCGTCTGCATAGAGGCGATAACTTCTTTCTGATTGCCTTCTTGATATACGGTATTGAGCGAGTCGTATTGAACCAAATCCAGGTAGCTATTTTTAAAGTCACCTTGTTTGAACTTGAACAAGGCACTTTGTCTATAAATTAATGATGTCTTATAGGTCAACCCTGCCTCTTTAAAATAAGCAAGTGTCTGCTCAATCAGCTCACCCATATTAGGGATAGCAATTCCGCCCTCCAGCGCAGAGGAAATGCGACGATACTGCACATCGTGGTACATCATTTCAAAGCCCGATTCTTTGAATTTATCTATGGAAATATGGAAATTTTTTTCTGCTGATAGGTACTTTTTCTCATCCCAATCAATATCTGCTGCATACATAAAGTTATACGCAACACTTATGCTATCACCCATTTTACGCGAAAAGTCGAGTCCTTTTTTTAGGTAAATCCTTGCCGAATCATACTGGGCCAATTGAAGGTATAATACAACCATATTATCATAGGCAGGCGTCATTATATACTCTACTTCGCCCCTATCAAACCATCCTTCTAATTCTTTAAAGCAAGATTTGGCATGTTCTGGCTCATTAAGCTCACTAAATATGCTACCTAGGCAATAGTTTACTTCGGCCTTCATTCGCATTGAACCGCAATGTTGAAGGATACTGTCTCCCCGCAAAAACTCACGCAAGGCCAAGGTGGGTTGCTCTGAAATTGCATAGCAGATTCCCGTATTGGTATAGTATTGAACATGGAGATCGCAATACTGCTCACCACCTGTTCGTAGGCAAGAATCCAAAAATACTTTTTGCCTCCGCAATATTTTAAATGCTTCCTCGGTATCCCCTTTAAGGCCATACATCATGGCATAACTCGCTGTAGCCGATAGCTGCACAACGCCATTTCGATGAGAAGGATAATTATCAAGAATCTGATGGGTGTATTTCAAGGCAGACTCATTTTCTGAGCGGTCTTCGTACATCTGCTTAAGCTTCAAAAGCAAGTTTAGGTACGAGCCTGGCCATAAACCATTGCCTAACTGAGTTGTTGCCTTATTATACCAATAGTTGGCTGAATCTGGTGCCTGAGGAATAAAACCCAATGCCTTATTCGAATATTCACTAACTAACGCCGTATCTCCTTTATCCAATGCTTCTTTTGACACCGCTGCCTGTGCACCAGCTAATGCCATGATTAAACCTGTCAGAAAGCCAAGCAGGGCTCGAAAGAAAATGTGTTTGGGGTAAATACGTTGTGCGTTCATGCGATAGGAGTACTGAAAAGGAAAATTAATGTTTTCTAATGGAAAGGCCCGACAGAACTCTGCCGGGCCCAAACCATGAAGAAAAAGTTTATTCAGATATCACCAACTTCTTTTGGAATAATACTGCTCCTGAGGCATTCTTTGCCTGAACAAAGTAGATTCCTTTTGGCATCTGACTCGGCAATCTAATTTCCGCAGAATTAGCATCGGTAGATTGATCCATACAAGTAGCCAATACTTTTCCTTGAAGGTCGATAATGGTATAGGAAGCAGCCTCTTGTATGCTTTCATTCCATTCCATGTGAAGGCTTGAGCCAGCAGCACTTGGGTTAGGGAACATGCGAATAGAAGCGTTTGTAGCTTTTGGATTATAGACACTTAAAGGGTATTCAATACCATAAACGCTGTAATTCATCCCATAAGGTGTAGCTCCCGGAGTCTCGGAGTCTGTGCGGAATTCAAGCAATAAATCACCCCAACCTTTGCGATAAAAGCTATAGGTTACAATTTTAACTGCAGATCCTTGAACCAGGCCGAGCGCTTGCAGAAGCGATTCTGGTGCCGGTGCTCCGCCCAGAAAAAAACTATCAATTCCGATTAAAACGGATTTTTGAAGCAAGACTTCCATGGTATCACTATTGGCGCCCTTATAACTCATTAGGAGTTTACCGTAACCAATTACTTCGTTTTCTAATGAGCTAATTGCCTTGTGATAGCCAGAAACTTGGTTAATGCCATAGTCTTGAATGGTTAACTCAAATGGCGTAGTGCGAATGGACTGATCCGACCAATTTTGTTGATAGGCAATCGGAAACTGAATGCGATCTACTTCTCCATTATAGAGCTGCTTGTCAGCGGTGAAATGAATGTTATCTCCTGCCTTACCGGTAATATCAGTTAAGGACATGGTTGAATCATGTTGCTCTTTTGCAAATTCGGTATATCCATTGGCATCAAAGCGGTGATGGAAATCTGTTGGCACACCAAATACAGATAATTCTACTCTACCGGCCTCATAATGAAAGCTACCATTAAAAAACGGATCGGATGAAGTATAGTAGTTAAAATCGGCTAAGAAACTCCCTGTTGTTCCCCGATAATTCCAAAGCATATTAGCTCCACCGCTCGGTGTAACAAAGCTGCTCGGATTTTCGATTCGTGCATAAGACCTTCTATAGCCTTCTGCGTTATCGATGGGGTAATCGGATTTCTCAATCGTAATTTGAGCCGTAGCACTGCTCGCAAAAATACTGCAGGCCACTGATAATACTAAGGGTAAGGTTTTTAAATTCATACTATAGGGGTTTAATAATGATGTGAACTTAGAGGCCTCCTTCCATTCTTTTGTTTAAGATGTATGAAACGCTTAGAAACATGTTTGAGTGTTATATTTTGTGTATGAGTGAGTAATTCCTGTTTTTCTGCGAACATGCCAGCCGCCGAAATTAAGCGAAGTATGAGCTGAACGAAAGAGGAGCTTCGCCTGCCATAGCGTTAGCGAAGGCGGATCAAAAAAGCGTCAGTGATTGATTTAAGTTATAGCAAATAAGTCGTAGTGGTAAGAAAGCAGTTGAATTATTTGATGGACTCCACGTATGCGGCAAATCTGGGGAGTCATGACATCCTCCTTTCTGTTTCTGGGGAAATAAAGTTCAGTATTTTCCAGATATAAAAACGGCCATTGTGGTGGTACCAATGGAAAGAGATTATTGGCAGCAGGCTATTGAGCTTAGTGGGGCAACGGCAGAAAGCATTTGCAAGCAACAGCCATAAAAAAAAAGGTGGAAACTAATCCACCTCTCTAAATTGATTATCGCCACACATCCTTACAATCTTCGGATGAAAGCTTCCGAGCACCTCAATAAGGTCTTTCTGCCTTTCCATCACATCATGGATATTTTTATAGGCCATTGGCGCTTCATCTAAGCCAGAACCTATTAATGTAATTCCGGCTTCTATGAGATGATTATTCACCATCTTCGGATCTAGTGTTTGCTTTGCTCTTGTTCTCGACATTGCCCTTCCAGCAACATGGGCAGCGGAGTTAATCGACTCCTTCACTCCTTTTCCCCGAACGATAAAGCCCGGTGCAGTCATGGAGCCAGGAATTATCCCCAATACATCCTTGCTAGCTGGTGTGGCTCCTTTTCTATGAACAATATACTCTTTTCCATCTGCGCCGATCTCCTTCCAAGCAAAATTATGGTGATTTTCAATTCTTGCAGCTGGTGTTAATCCGAGGTCTCGAGAAATTTTATCGTGAATTTGGTGGTGACAAGCAGAAGCATACTCGCCAGCCAAATTCATGGCGAGCCAATATTCGGTGCCCAATTCAGAATCTAAGTCCAACCAGGCTAAATGTCTTACCTCATGCGGCAAGCGACAATTCTCCATGGCCAGTTTGGTATAATGTCCGGCTATGGTTGCGCCAAAGCCTCGAGATCCAGAATGTGACAAGAGACCAAGGTATTTGCCTGGCTTCAATCCGAGTTTTTCATCCTCTTCAAGAATTTCTGTTATTCCAAATTCTACAAAATGGTTTCCACCACCTGAGCTTCCAATTTGAGCAATGGCTTTTTCATGCATTTGTTTTACAATTGGAATTTCTGCAAATAGGCTGCTCGCAAGTACTTCATGGTCTTGGGGCTTTTTAAAAGTAGCCTTCCCAAATTTGGTGCTTCGATTCAAGAGTATTTTAAAGCGCTCTAAATCCGTTTCAAGCATTGCTACCGGAAGTTCAAATACGCTCATGCACATTCTGCAGCCAATATCCACTCCCACTCCATAAGGAATAATCGCATTTTCAGTTGCCAGTACGCCACCAATTGGTAATCCATATCCTTGATGCGCATCGGGCATTAAAGCACCTGCTCTACTTATTGGCAAGCGCATGGCTTGATTCATTTGCTTCAACGCGCCTTCCTCGATGCCTTCTGCCCCATATATCGGGTACTCCAAAGCAGTATCAAGTAAGGCAATTTCATTTTCATCTTGAGCAATCAAGTCATTGGCAACGGCTGCAAAATCCATGTCTTCCGTAAAAGCATGTGGATTGGCATATAAGGCTAAAAGCTTGCTACTTAATTCTTCTGTACTCCATTCTTTACTTGAATTTTTCAAACATTCCAAACAAACTCCTATGGCTCTTCCTTCTGGAAGGCCTAATTCTATCATTTGTTTTCCTGTATACTTCATTTTTCTTCTGGTTAAATTATTGATTCATTTTGTAATAGCAAGGACTCCCTAAGGAATCCTCGTTCTTAAGTTGTTACGCTGAAAATTTCTTTCAATTGCGCCATAATTTGTCCATTACCATTCACGCTGATAGTGCCAATTTTCTCGGCAATTCGCTCCACGTACTCCATTTCTTTCAATTTAAGGAGGGTGGCATTTTCATCCATCAACTTGGCTGTATTCAACAAACTACGCGTCGTTGCCGTTTCTTCTCGACGCATGATCACATTGGCCTGGGCTTGTTTTTCGGCTACCAATACCTTGTTCATGATTTCTTTCATTTCACCAGGTAAGATAATATCGCGAATACCACAGGTTGAACATGTTACACCCAATTGGGCAGCGTTCTCTTTGATGGATACAAGCATATAGTCGGCAATGGAAGCTTTATTCTCCAAAAGTTCGTCGATTGTTTTGGTACCCACATATTCACGCAAGGCCAATTGAAAGGCGGTATACACTTGTTTTTCATACTCATTATTGTCAACCAAGGCTTTCAATATATCAATCACTTTGTATTGAACAAACATGCTCATACGAATGCTGGCTTTGTCGCTTGTTAAGAGCTCTTGTCCAGATACTTCCATCATTCGATTTCTCAAATCAACGGTACTTACTTGCACATTAGTTTGGCTCACCCAAAAGCAATAAACACCAGGCTCTAAAAGTCGGATGAATTTTTTCTCGATGAATAAAACACCTGATTGATACGCTTCGACACTGAATTTACGCACCAAAGTGCTCATTAAGGTCAACTGGGCAATTCGCATCATTTCCTCGCCATCAATTTCCACGACATTTCTATCAATAGTTTTGAATTCATAGTCAATAAAACCTTTCCAAAAGGCATAAATACCAGGGAAAAGTATTTCCATCAAACGGCCACGCTCAAAACGCAATACAATTTCCTGATCTTTTACCTCAATGATATGGAGGTGTTTATTTACCACTCCCTGGGTTAAAGCCACCTCTATTCCTTCTTTAGGATGGAATGGATTGCCTATAAAATAGTGAACTACATTTTCAGTGAAGCCTATCCAATCTGTTCCTGTTTGAATGACTCTTTGTGCTTGGCCATTTTTGTAAACTACGGCACAATAACCTGTTTGAACTTTTACTTTTAACATATTTATTCTCCTTTCTATTTTTTTCAATTTTTATAAAAGCGCCAGATGGTTTCCATTTTTGCGAGCGGAATTGGCCTTCAGTATGTCTCCTTTCAAGCGCTCTACCGATTTGGTTCGGAACGATGACTTAAATATCAATACACGGTATCCGGTCAGATTCGGCTGTTCAAATGTGCCTTGGAGCGAACTCCTTGGCTGAAACCATCTTTTGCTTTCGTTGACCTTTTTTAATGAAGGGGTCACTTCATTGGGATGGATTTACAGTCCATTTGATGCAGCTTTTAACTGCTTGAATACAGGATTCGAACCTGCTCAGGCTTTTGACCCTTCGCCAGATTGTTACTCTAACCAACTGAGTTACCTCTTTTACGAGGGGAGGATTCGAACCTCCGACACACAATAGCCTAGACAATGCATTACCTAACAGCATACCATTTTGGCACTGTGGGGCCTTTATGAAACCCTCACCTGGGTTGGTAATGTCTTTCTAGACACCTCTCCTTTTGGGAGAAGATTATTTGCTCGAAAGCAATTTCTTTTTCAAGGAACGATCAAATTAATTGTCTCCCGAAACTCTCCAGCTAACCCTCCACCCGATTGTGAAGGATTTCGCTGGAACCCTTTGTTCCGCTTGACGATTCAAAACAAATACACAAGTGCGCAGTCTATTTGCGTAGATGAAAAATATTCGCTTTTTCTATAAAAATATTTGAAGATGCCAGTAAATAGGAATGCTCTGATACGTTTTAAAACCATTGATAATTGCATGAGAAACCGTGCTAGAAACTGGACGATAGACGACTTGATTGATTCCTGCTCTGAAGCTTTATATGAATTTGAAGGAATTGACAAAGGAGTAAGTCGCCGAACGGTGCAAATGGATATTCAGCTTATGCGCAGTGAAAAGCTTGGGTACAATGCCCCTATCATTGTTCGGGAGAAAAAGTTCTATACCTATGAAGACCCAGAATACTCCATCACCAATATTCCTTTAACACAACAGGATCTAGGCAAATTAAGCGAGGTGGTGGAAATATTGCGTCAGTTTAAAGGTTTCAGTCACTTCAAGGAACTATCTGGCATGGTTCAAAAGCTGGAAGACAAGGTTCATGTTTCAAAAACGCATCAGCGCCCAATCATCGACTTGGAGAAAAACGAATCATTAAAAGGCATTCATTTTATTGATCCAATATACCGTGCTATACAGCAGAGAAAATGCTTATCCATAGAATATCAATCCTTTAAAGCACGAAAATCACAAGAATTCACATTCCAAGCTTCACTCTTAAAGGAATATAGAAATCGTTGGTTTGTACTCGGGCGTAAAGAGGGGAAGGTAACCTATATGCTTTTGGCGCTCGATAGAATAGAAGCGCTGAACATAACGAATTCACTATTAATGTTAGAGGATGACCAGTTTATCAGTTCTTATTTTGATAAAGTTTTAGGGGTTAGTGTGAACCCGAATGAACCGGCGCAAAGGATCATATTACATGTTCAACATGAATCCGCCCCTTATGTGATGACCAAACCGATTCATCACGAAAGGCCATTCTATTTAGCAAAAGCTCCCAGCACAATTGGCAGGTAGGGTGGCATCAGGACTTAATCATTCAAACCAAACAAAAACTTGAGACCCCTGGCTATAGTCAGTGGACGAAAAACGAAGACTTATTTGGAGTGAGACCTCCCGAATCGGTTCTCCATGAAGGTTTTACTCTGCGCATTCATCTTGATGATACCTAGGAAGACAATGGAGCACTAAAAGTATTGAGTGGTTCCCATAAGCGGATATTAAGTCTGGAGGAGATTGATACCATCAGCAGCAATGCCAACCCAAGTATTTGCGTATTAAATGCCGGCGATGTGCATATAATGAAACCTTTGCTCCTGCATGTCTCATCCAAAAGCATCAATGGAAACAAACGTCGGGTTTTGCATCTCGAATTTAATAGTGCTGAACTACCCAATGGGCTTGAATGGGCGGAGGAAAGAAGACTTGACTAGGCTTATTTATCCAAAATCAAAGCGTTTTTTCTTCCTTTCCCTCCAATACAAAAAACCAATTGCACCTGCACCTAAAATAATCATGAGCCATTCTTCGGGCTCAGGAACTCCTTTGGCACCCATAAAGTCGAAGCTATTTCCACTGTCTTTTCCCGTTTCTACTTCGCGCTGGTAGCGGTCATTGCCCTCACTTAGTTGCTTCAGTTTTTCTTCTTGGGCATTGTTCACCAGACAAATCATGGATGAAAACGGACTCACAAATCGGTACCGAGTGGCCAATTTATGCAGAAGATCCAGATGCGCAGGTTCCTGACTTGCCTTGCGACTTGCTGATTGTACCAATTTACTTGCTGCAGGAGCTATTACAGCGCTGTTTGGATTAAGGGTGTCGTCCAAGAAACGATGGAGGTCCCAATAAATGGTGCCATCGCGTTTGCCATACTCATTGGTAGGTAATCTTGATTCCCAAGCAATCCATTCTTCCATAGAAACATAACAATCTCCACCCGACTGCATCACTAAATCATTTAGGGCATCTTCATAAATCGGAGCCATTTTTCCCAAATGGATTATATCAACAGGCATTTGTGTCACTTGAGCGGGTCTTGCCACTTCTGGCAATAACTCATAACTCCCTTGATCGCAAAGGAATAAGATATGCGCATTCGGATGTTTCTGATGAACATCTTGAATGGCTTGATATGGATCAATAGCACCAAGAAATTGCGGCTTCTTAGGAGTCCAGTCGCTTTTTTCTAGCCCAAAGCTCGTATAAGCGTAAATAGGCGTATTTTCTTTGTATGGATAGGCTTCCAGCGCTTGATTTAACTGATCCATTTCCTTGTTCATGGAATAGGAAGCATCAAAACAGAGCACTAATTTTTCTTGCTTTTTGAGCTCTGGTAAATTCTGTAACGCAATTGGTTCGGCATGCCAGGAGTCGAAATAGATGCTTTGAAGGATATAGGGTGTAAAATCAGGGGATTCATCGGGAAACCACTGCCCTACTTTTGTTCCAGCATCTTCATTGTCTTTCCAATAAACTTTACGTTTTTCATTGAGTATCGGAAAGTTCAAATGTCCTTTGGAATCAGTCTTAAGTACAAAACGTAAGGTCAGATGTACCGGTAGCTGTTCTTTAGTAATCTTCTTTCGGCCGTCTACCCATTCGCTTTGCAAAGCCGGTATTGGAAAAACCCGAAGTCGGTATTGATTCGGGCCTACTTGTTCCAATAGCGAAGGATCTCTCCTGGCTCTGCGCTCTTCTAAATATACTTGTTGGGCGGCACCACGTGGCGCAATAATGGCCTCAAATTCCTTGGGTAACGAATCAGAATTACCCAGCCACATATCCGTCAAAACCCCCGATTCTGGCATGCTGAAATAATAGAAAATTTCTTGGTTTCGGAAGGTTTTATTGAGGTAGCGTTCATGGAAATCTACCTGAACCCATCCATCACCTAGTTCCTTATAATCGAAGTCTCTATCGCTTACCAATACCTCCTTTTGATCGATGCTAAGTAAGGTTGCTTCACCATCACTTGGGCTAAATGCAGAGCCGAGCGTAAACAATATAGATTCAGATTCTGCCCTTTCAATCGGACTGTCAAATAGTTCCTGATAAATTACCGAGGCAGAGTCAGCATCTTCATAATGACCTTGATAAAGAAAAGGATCAAGCAGGAAATTATGAATTTCACTTATTGTTTGCCCATCGGTAGCAAAGGCTTCTTCATAGATATTTCTAATATTATTTTTGCCCTGGCGACTGAAATAGCGGTACTTATTAAGATACGCATTTAACAAGCCCTTTTTAATCTCGTTTTCATTTTCTAAAATATCGGTATTTTTTCCACTTTCCTTAAAAGCTGTGTTTGTTTTAAATGCATGAATTTGCGGCTGAGTAGCTGGCCATTCAATGAATACGGCAAAGACCAATGCTGCGAGTCCAAATACCGCCAATGCGCGTTTTTCTTTCACTAATCGGATCAACTTTGTTCCGTTTTCAAAGATCCATATACCAGCAAAAGCAATAGGACTCAGAATAAATAAAGTTCCAGTGAGGGAGCCAAATAATACCATGATTAAAAGTAGTCCGCCCATTTTAAAAAGTTCGGCGATATCATCATAACTTAGCAAATTAATATACCCTAAAGACTTTAAAGCCAACCAAGTAAGCGGGACAACATAGAGGAGTAAAAAGGCAACGATATGCAGTCCAATGAGGAAGAAAACCATTCGGAAAAAGGCTTCGAAACGTCCTGTAAAACGGTCGGGGAAAAGCAAATAGAATCCATAAACAAGGACTGCGCTTAACAGGTATAGAAAGAACCAGAGGGTATGTGTTGCGAAATCATTTAAAGCGACGATCCGAATAATTCCAAGAACCAATAAGGGTACTTCCACTCCATAAAACCAACGCAATAATCTACCGTAATCCTTTCCTATTCGTATAATTCCCACGATAAAACAGAACAGCGGAATAGCGAAGATGAGTACTACTTGAATTAGATAAAGTGCCGGTGTATAGCCAAAAAACACCTCATGAAACAATTCAGCAAAGACATGGCTATTTATTTCTAGGGCAATTAGCATGATTATTCCAAGGATATTCCATCCATAAAATAGGAGCACTGCTAGCCAGGGTTTGGCAAAGAACTTAGTGAGTCGATTCATGAGGATAAGTTGTTTGAAGTAATAATTTGATGTTTTTTATATCTGATAAAGGAATGGATCCTGAATTATGTACGATGGAAATCATAGTCCATTTTTGATTTTGATGGAAAAGCTGTTTCCATACTTTTTCACTAAAGTCGGAACTTGTTTGATATTCCTGTTGAAACCAATACCAAACCTTTGATTTCGTGTTTTCGAAGGCCAATTGCCTAACGGTAAATGAACTATCAAGAATTAATGTTTCATTGGCACTAAGTCTATACCCGGAAGATTCATAACAAAGTTCTGGTTTATGCTGACTGCGCCAATCGCCGTTTAAAACGAGGATCATTTCCAGCTCTCCTTTTATCCATTTCGAGGCTTGAACAGATTCTCTCTCAAAAACATCTGCTTCAGTTCGGCTTAAATTAATTGGACTCCAACACAATGATTCGAGACGGTGAACAATGGATTCTTGCAAAGCAATTTCCTTATTCGGCGATTCGGCTAAAGTAGGACTCCACGCCAAGAGTAGAAGGAGGCCGAGACTACAAATGCTTGGAAGTATTGGCGCAACAAGTTTGGAGGTATTTGGAGTCTCCGAAAAACCTGATTTTTGGCTTTTCATCCATAAAAATGAGAAATAGCAACCACTGAGTAAGAACAAAAGAGAAACGCTGTGATGGATGAGCGGATCAAATTCAGGACGACCTAGCGCAGTATGAATAATCACCAACAGAAAAATGCGAATAAAATTACCAATGATAATCCAGGCCATAAAAAGAAAAAAGCCTAAAAACCATTTAGAACTCATTCGAACAGCTTCAATCCAGCTCAAGGTGAAATAGATGAGCGTACTCACCCAAAGCCCTTTAATACCACTGCAATCCATATCGATAAAGGCAGCACGGTTTTCAATCAATAAGATCCCTGAAAAAGATTCAATAGAAGGAAATATGGGAGATAGAGATTGGTAGACCAAATCTACAAGCATCACACGCAGTGGATAACCAATGAAGATGTCGATATGCCTTCCAAAGGGCAAACAAAATAAAAGCAAAAGAAAAGGTGAGAGTCCGCGATACCAACGTTTTTCACCGAGCAAAGGACAAATTAATCCATAAAAAAAGAACATAGCCGAGCAAAAACCGAATATTCGAATGCCTGTATGTGTTTTAAAGAAGAACAGTCCGGCCAGGCCAAGCATGCAAAATATTAAAGACAGCTTTGTGAACCCGCCCACTTGAGGTTTCCATTCCCGCCAAAGAATTCTACGAAAGGAAACGAAGAGAATTAGTCCGGCAACTGCCACATGAAGGAAGTCAAAATGCAAGGGCAAATAGGCAATAAACCAATGCAAGTAAGCATAAACGCTAATAAACCACGCAATAAAACAAGCGAAATAGAATGAATAAAAAACGATACGCGGTTTGGGCATTACCTAAAGCTAACGTGGAGATTAAATATTTCTTATGGAAGAGAGGAAATTAGGGCTTTTTAAAGACAACTTACCGATAGTGTGCTGAACGCTTAGCTGCAACGATCGGGACTATTGACTGGCTTTTCCCTCCACTACGGTCGGGATGACGCCAAGGGTATTTTGCGCCTCCTATTCTGGCGAAAGCAATACGTTTTCCGTCTTCCGCGCTGGGTCCGCCATAGCGTTAGCGAAGGCGGGCCTTCTGCGTCCTTTTTTACGCCATGGCAAAGAAACGAAAGGGAAGTGCATAAAAAAAACCCTGAAAACCGAAGCTCTCAGGGTTTGAATGAATTTATCTACTGATTGATTAGTCGATACGTTCTACATTAACGGCGTTCAAGCCCTTACGGCCTTGTTCTTCGTCAAACTTTACTTTGTCGTTCTCACGAATTTCGTGAATAAGACCTGACTCATGCACAAAGATGTCTGGAGTTCCGTCGCTAGGAAGGATGAATCCAAAGCCTTTTGCATTGTTGAAGAATTTTACTGTTCCTTCTTTCATGATACTGAATTTATCTACTGATTGATTAGTCGATACGTTCTACATTAACGGCGTTCAAGCCCTTACGGCCTTGTTCAACGTCAAATTTTACTTTGTCATTTTCACGAATTTCGTGAATAAGACCTGACTCATGCACAAAGATGTCCGGAGTTCCGTCGCTTGGAAGAATAAATCCGAAGCCTTTTGCATTGTTGAAGAATTTTACTGTTCCTTCTTTCATTTTTCTAATTGTTTATTGTATTGATAATAGATAATTGTGTTCTTATTTGGCGTCCTCTTTGACGTTCTCTTTCTCTTCCACTTTAGCGTCCTCTTTGACGTTCTCTTTCTCTTTCTCTTTCTCTTTCTCTTCCTCTTCTGCTTTGGCTTTCACTTTCTGTTCGGCTCTAGCTTTCGCATCTGATTTTTCTTTCGCTTCCTTATCCTCTTTTTCTTTCTCTTCCGTTAGGTGCGCAATATCGGTTACAATAATATCACCTTTTGGTTGAACATTCTCTTTATCTTCGATCATTTCTTCGAAGGTGGCTGGAGTCTCAAACTTTTTCTCAATTTTACGTTGAAGTTTTTCGTCTCTCTTTTTTTTCTTATCCAACTCTCTTTTTCTTTTCTGAAAACTGTGTTGCGATTTTGCCATAAATTCTTTTAAAGTCTCTTTTAATTAACAAATGTGTAAGCCTTGCCTGATTTTCCAGCTCGACCGGTTCTTCCGATCCGATGGATATAGGCATCCATACTGCGAGGTGCCTGGTAATTTATCACGTGACTTACTTCCGTGATATCCAGTCCTCTTGCTGCTACATCAGTAGCTAAAAGGACCTTGATTTTCCCTGCTTTAAAGGAGTTGAGCGCATTCAGACGATAGTTTTGCGACTTATCTCCATGAATTTGCTCCACCTGAAAGTTGAGGTTTTTCAATTTTTTATAGAGTCCACTAACTCCGCGTTTTGTTTCCGCAAAGATGAGAACTTTTTCGAATTCTGGTTTTTGAAGCATGTCAACTAAGACTTCTAGCTTGTTCTGCCCATCTTCGACACGAATAATCTCTTGATCGATATTATCTCCCGTTGTCGCGCCATTACTTACACGAATCGAAACGTGGTCAACCAATAACTCATCAATAAGCTGTTTTTGTCCTTTCTCTTCGGTAGCCGAAAACAGGATGGTATGCTCGCGATGACTCATTGCTGAAACCATACGTTGAATATCTTTTTGAAAGCCCATATCTAATAGGCGGTCAAACTCATCCAATACCAAGGTGTCAAAGCGATCGAATTTTAAGGCTTTCTGACGACCTAAGTCAATCAAACGACCTGGAGTTCCTATCACAATATGACTCTTACGACGTAATTCGTTCAGATCTCTATTGAGGTTGATACCTCCAATAAAGCAAGAACAGAATAGGTCTAAGCCTTTGGTGATACTTTTGAATTCCATCTCAACCTGCACCGCTAGTTCACGAGTAGGAACGATCACCAAAACTTGGTGTTCTGGTTTATGTCCGATTAATCCATCAATCAATGGAATAAGGAAGGCACCCGTTTTACCGGTTCCCGTTTGAGCGATTCCCATCAAATCTCTACGATCTATAAGGGCTTCGATACTTTTATCTTGAATCTCTGTAGGATATTCAAATCCTTTTTTAATCAAATTGGCAACCAAATCTGGGTGCACAGGCATTTCGGCGATAGTACGAGAGGCTGTATAATGAGTCTCTTCTCTGCTCGCTGCTTTTTTAATGAACAAGTTCGGATCTAATTCCGCAGCTTGTTTTTTCTTTTTAGGTGAAGTTGGTTTGCCTGAACGAGGTGTCGGGCGGGAACTGGAACTTGACTTGGATGATTTTTTGAAATGCGAAGGTTTTGTTTTTTGTTCTTCTCTAATTCTTTGCTGCATAAATTGGTATTACCATCTTTAATAAACTCCCCATCCTTCATTCTTGAAAACGTGGGACATAAAGATGAATTTTCAGCTAAAAAAGGGAGCAAGAAGTGTCTGGCCTAAACCGTAAACTTATCGCAACAGAATGATTTCCTGCTAAAAATTAATACAAAGGTAATGTAAGAATTGGTATATACAAGGACTGGTTGAAATATAAATTTGAAGCTTGAAATTTATTCCCGCTATCTTCGTTCCTTATCTTATATATCACTTGAACTGGGAACCCCTGTTTGATCAATTTGCAGAACAGGGTTTTGTGGTGGTCGATGATTTTCTTGCCGCTTCGGAGTACCAAAATCTCCAATCACGCTTGGAATACCTGTTAGATATAGATTCCCTAAAAAAGGCGGGCATTGGCACGGATGCTAATTACCGCATTAAAGAAGGAATTCGTGGAGATTATATTTCATGGATGACTGATTCAGACCCCACAGAGGCCGGCTTTTTAGTATCCATGGAAGAGATGAAAGGGTTCCTTAACCTAAACCTACTCCTCAGCCTTAAAAGTCTTGAGTTTCATTTTGCCTCCTACCCTTCTGGTTCCTTTTATGCCCGACATCTCGATCAGTTTAATGAACGAAATAACCGAATGATTTCCTTTGTCCTTTATCTGAATGATGAATGGATACCAGAACATGAGGGTTGTTTGAGAATCTATCAAGCAAAAGGTGAGCAAGACGTAGCACCTATTGGAAATCGCTTGGTTTTATTCCGCAGCGACATCCTACAGCATGAGGTAATGCCAACACAGGTAGTTAGAAACAGTGTTACGGGTTGGTTTTTATACCAGCCTCATGATTTGGTGCTGTTATGCTGAGAAACAAATACTTTGGGATAAATTCTTTCTTATAAACTTTTGATTGCTATGGATTTGCTGCAAATTGCCGTGAATCTATCGTATCCTTAAATTATCTATTGTGCCGAATAACGCCAGTTCGCCTTCTAAACATCTGATTCAACGACTGATTGCGCTGTGGGCTTTGGTTGAATCTGGATTAGGTGGATATATGCATGCCCTCAAGATTCCTTTTACCGGCATCGTGCTTGGTGGCTCCGCAATTGTTATTCTTTCCTTGATAGCTTGGTTCAGTGATACCCCTTTTCGAACAATCCTTCGGGCTACCTTATTGGTCATGTTAGTGAAATTCACCGTGAGTCCGCATACCTCCTTTGCCGCCTATATCGCTGTGGGCTTTCAAGGACTCATGGCTGCCATCCTATTGAGTAGTAAACTACCTCGATTTATTTCCCTTTTCTCCTTCTTCTTATTGGCCATGTGGGAGTCTGCCGCACAAAAATTTATTCTCCCAACTCTTCTCTTTGGCAAAGAACTTTGGTTAGCTCTAGATGAATCAGTGGCTAAAATGAGTGCGGAATTAAACCTTCCATCTGCATGGAGTCAAGATTTTAGCTGGAAAGTAATTGCGGCCTACCTCGGAGTCTATACTATTTGGGCGATTTTACTTTATCTATGGACCCTAGGCTTGCCAAAGCGCTTAGAAGAAAATAAAGAACGAATACTAAAGGCGGCCAAATCCATCATACCCCAATCACGTACCTTGCAAGCGCATAAAAAGCACAAGAATCGTTTATGGGCCTTCCTATTTGTATTGCTCTTTATCGCCTCCAGCTTTTTTCTGAATTATGGAAAAGAAGACGCCCTACAAAAGGCATTAATACTGCTCGCCAGAACGACAACGGTGGTCTTATTCCTTTTGTATATTCTCAATCCCATACTTCGATGGTTATTAAAGCGGAGTGCACAATCCGAAAAACAAAACAGCGCCCTATTGGCAATTGTGGAAGACCTTCCCGCTCTTAGAAAACAACTCCCCATTGCCTGGACATTAGCGAAACAAAAGCCTAAAAAATACCAGCGATACCCTGATTTCCTTCTCAACCTTCTCGTATTAAGTCTTTTCCAAAATGAGCAAGATCTGGATATTTAGTCGCCCGATACGGAGTGGAAAAACGACGGAACTCATGAAATGCTTGCCTTTTATGGGAAATATAGGAGGACTTCTATGTCCAGATAAAGAAGGAATTCGATTCGGCTATTCCATTGCAGAACAATGCTATTTCCCCTTGCAAATTGAAGAAAAACAGGAAGAAAATCCCATACAAATCGGACGTTTTTATTTCTCTCAAGCAGGATTTATCAGGGCACAGCGCGTATTAGCAGAAACCATAGAAAACAAACATGATTTGGTTTTGGTAGATGAAATCGGGAAATTGGAAATCAAACGAAACGAAGGACTTGAGCCTGTTTTGGCTTCTTTGATCCAGCATCATCAAAGAAATTCGAATGCAACAGACTTACTTCTGGTTGTCCGCGATTTTTTACTAGAAGACGTTATTGCCCATTATCAGCTAGTAGATGCTGAGGTGATTCATGATTTAAGCAGATGGAAAAAGGCAAAGCACTAGGCGTTATACTCTGCGGAGGCGAAAGTAGCCGCATGGGAATGGATAAAAGCCTGATTAATTATCATGGCGTTTCCCAGCGAGAGCACCTATTTAAAATGCTTAGCCCCCTATGCAGTCCCGTAGTGTTCTCAATTGGAGAAAAACGAGAAGATTTAGAATCAGCTTTCAGCGACTTAGAAGAATATGCCTCAAACGGACCTATCTCTGGTTTGCTTAGCATCCATAACTATTTCCCCGAACGGGATATTGTATTAGTAGGCTGCGACTACCCGCTCATTCTTCCCAAACACCTTCTCGCTTTGATTGAAGAATACCGTGAAGAATATGATGCAGTATGCTATACTAGTGGCACTTCTTTAAGTCCTGAACCACTCCTCACCTATTATAGTGCTGGATTCTGTGCAAGGATCAGGCGGTCGTTTGAAGAAACGGGACAATCCTCTTTAAAAAAATACCTCGAACAAGGAAATAGCATTCAATTGGACATCAATAACCCAATCCATTTAATTAGTGCCGACCGTTCGGAAGACGTAAACCGCGTGCGCCAAATAATTCAAGACGGTTTTGATACCTTTGAATCATGAATGCCGCGCATAAAGAAATTCAGCTACATCGTTGGCGAAAAGGACAAATTCAGCAAGAAGTAGATGCTGTTTCTATTGAAGAACCTTTAGAAATACGATTGGCTTTTTATGGAGAATCAGCCAAGGAACGGCATCAAGTTTCGGTGACTATGCGCACGCCAGGCAATGACGAAGAGTTAGCTATTGGCTTTCTTTTTACCGAAAACCTCATTCCTTCTTATGAAGCGGTGGAAGGCTGTCAGCGTATTGATCCGGGCTTTCGGAAATCTCAGCGCGATAATATCATCCAGGTAAACCTTCGTCCGGGATTTCAGCCGGATATGGCTTTATTAAGTCGTCATTTTTATACAACAAGTAGCTGCGGTGTTTGCGGTAAAACCAGCATTGACCTGGTTCAAAGCTTGGTGGATACCCGTATCGCTCCTTCCCTCGAAACAGCTGTCCATACCATTGCTTCCTTACCCAAGAAACTCGAGGAAGTTCAGAAAGAATTCGCTTCAACGGGGGCCATACATGCCGCGGCACTCTTTGACGCAACCGGCAGCTTCATTGCTTTAAGGGAAGATGTAGGGCGCCATAATGCCTTAGACAAACTCATTGGTTGGGCGCTTCAGAATGGAGAGATTCCTTTGAATCAGCATATTCTCTTATTAAGTGGTAGAGCGAGTTTTGAACTAATACAAAAAGCATCGATGTCGGGCATTCAGATTATTGCTGCTGTAGGCGCTCCATCCTCCTTGGCTATTGAGTTGGCGGAAGAAGCGGATATCACTTTATTGGGCTTTGTGCGAGAAGAGCGAATGAATATCTATACCAATCCTCATCGAATTAAAGAATAGTTCTGTAAATTTGGAAGAGCATGAAAATTCGGATTAAAGGCGACTCAGTGCGCATACGATTAAGTAAGTCGGAAATCGACTTCTTTGGCCAAGAAGGCTACTATAAAGAAGAAACCCGCTTCCCAAATGGGTCCTATGAATATGGATTGCTTACGCGGCACGATATCTCTCAGATGCAGGCCGAATTCAGCAATAATGCCATGTACCTTCATATCCCCCAACATTGGGCGGATGAATGGGTTGCCACACAGCGGGTAGGATTCGATTCACGGGTTCCCTTGCCAGATGGCGGAGAGCTTTATTTATTGATTGAAAAGGATTTTGCCTGCCTAGATAATACCATGGAAGACCAATCTGATATGTACCCAAATCCCCTGGCTGAAGAATTCAAATGAGCACTAAACACGAGGCCAATGCCGAAAACCCAGAAACCTTTACAGGCATCAAATTAGGCGCCCCAAAAACGAATGCTGCTGGATTGCCCGCCGTGTTTTCCAGCATACAACATGTTTTTGGAGAGATGAGCATACCCCGAGGGCTAAAAGCACTTTTTGCAGTAAACCAAAAAGACGGCTTTGACTGTCCCGGTTGCGCCTGGCCCGACCCCGACGATGAACGCTCAGGACTTGGTGAATACTGTGAAAATGGAGCAAAAGCCGTTGCAGAAGAGGCCACCAGCAAACGCATAACACCTGAATTCTTTGCCAAATATTCAGTCGAGGAAATGGCTGATTGGAGCGATTATGAAATTGGTAAAAAAGGAAGAATTGCGCAACCGATGTATCTTCCTCAAGGCGATACACATTACCGTCCTATTAGCTGGGACACCACCTTCGAAATTATTGCCGACCACCTAAAAGGACTGGCCTCCCCTAATGAAGCCGTGTTTTATACCTCTGGAAGAACCAGTAATGAAGCAGCATTTTTGTACCAGCTTTTTGTGCGAGAATACGGGACGAATAATCTTCCCGACTGCTCCAATATGTGCCACGAATCCAGTGGTGTGGCTTTAACTGAGTCTGTAGGTATTGGTAAAGGGTCCGTGAAATTGGAAGATTTTTACGAATCGGAAGTCATTATTATCATTGGCCAAAATCCGGGCACCAATCATCCACGGATGCTAACGGCCTTGCAAAAAGCCAAGGAAAGCGGTGCACAAATTATTTCCATCAATCCCCTACCAGAAACAGGCTTAATCAGTTTCAGCAACCCGCAAACTATTAAAGGTGCTTTAGGAATGAAGGCCAGACTCACTGATCTATTCCTTCAAGTGAAGATAAATGGTGATATGGCGCTATTTAAAGCCCTTGAAAAGAAACTATTCGAAATGGATCATGAAGCGCCAGGAACGGTATTAGATCATGCTTTTATTGAAGAGCATACCCTCGGCTTTGATGCACTAAAGGACAGTTTAAAGGAATACGATTATGCTGAGCTAGAACGAATTTCAGGTATCGATGAATACCAACTTCAAGCATTTGCAGATATCCTCCGAAACAAGAAGAAAATCATCGCTTGCTGGGCCATGGGACTCACCCAGCATAAGAATGCGGTGGATACCATCAAAGAAGTGGTGAATGTTTTATTGATGAAAGGAAGCATTGGCAAACCAGGTGCTGGAACGTGTCCGGTTCGTGGTCATAGCAATGTACAAGGCGACCGTACCATGGGTATTTATGAGAAACCTTCTGAGGCGTTTTTAAGTCGTTTGGATGATGCCTTCGGTATAGAAAGTCCAAGAGTAGCTGGCTATGATGTGGTCGACTGTATCTATGCTATGCACGAAGAAAAAGCCAAGGTATTTATTGCCATGGGTGGGAATTTCCTCTCCGCAACCCCCGATACCACCTTTACGGCTGAGGCAATGCGAAAATGCCAGCTGACCGTACATGTTTCTACCAAACTGAACCGCTCCCACTTGGTGCATGGCAAAGAAGCGCTGATACTTCCCTGCTTAGGACGAAGTGACAAAGACTTCCTTCATGGCGAACAGCAATTTGTGAGTTGCGAAAATTCTATGGGAGTTATTCAGATGTCGAAAGGCTCGCTGAAACCCATTTCCAACAAGCTTTTATCTGAGCCTATGATAGTCTGCTTGATGGCCATGGCAACCTTAGGTACCGAGAGTAAAATCAACTGGATGCATTATACCGAGCACCATGACCACATTCGCGAGGATATTGAAAAGGCGATTTCAGGCTTTGATAATTACAATGAACGTGTGCGGGAGCCAGGAGGATTTTATCTTCCCAACGGTGCACGCGATGGACAATTTAGAACCCTAAGTGGCAAGGCAGAATTTAGTGCCGCTAAAGTCGAAGAATTCCCCATTGCAGAAGGAGAATACCGCATGATGACCATCCGCTCACACGATCAGTTTAATACCACCATTTATGGATTAAATGACCGCTATCGAGGTATTACCAACGAACGTCGTATTATCTTCATGAATACGGAAGACATGAAGAAAGAAGGCCTTGTTAAAGGAGATGTAGTGAACCTATTCAATAATCATAATGGAGTTGAACGCGTTGCGCACCGCTTTATCGTAATCCCATTTAGCATTCCTAAAGGCTGTACCGCCACCTATTTTCCTGAAACAAATGTATTGGTACCCATTGATAGCGTAGCCGAAAAGAGCAATACCCCAACTTCCAAAATGATTGCCTTGCGTATTGTGAAGGCGGAGGAATTTGTGAAAGTATAATTTCTAAAACAAATATTTATACGTAAAGGCAACATTTTAGAAAAATAAGGCATCTTTGCTATAATATATGTCTTCCGTTCGCCCATACCGATATGTCTTGCTCCTTTTTGTTGGCCTTTGGCAACTAGTGGTAACAGGACAATCTGCCAATTTTAGATCAAATGTGGTAGATGGTTGTGCTCCCTTAACGGTGAATTTCAGCAATTTATCTACAGGAAGCAATCTGAGTTACGAATGGGATTTTGGAAACGGGAACAAGTCTAACCAACAAAATCCGGGTGCCATATATATCGTTGATGGCACTTATACGGTTAAGCTAAAAATATGGAATGCCAGCGGTAGTGATTCCATAACCAAATCTGCTTATATCAATGTTTATGCGAAACCTCAGGCAAAATTTGGCTATGTCTCACCGCCTTCTGGCTGTGCGCCAACCCAAATGAGCTTTCGTGATTCATCCATAAAAGGAACCCATGCCATTCAATCGTGGCTTTATGATTTTGGCGACGGAAGCGTAAGTAGTACCAAAAACCCCAATCATACTTATCAAAATGGAGGAACTTATTCTGTTTCGCTACAAGTAACGGATATAAAAGGATGCACGCATGCGATCAATCGCAGTAGCTATATTAAAATTAGTGATCCATTTCAGGTGGATTATTCAGTAACAAACGGGGTTAGCTGTGCTGCACCTCTCACTTCGTCGTTCACCTCTTCAATCACTGGTGGCGCATCTCCTTATACGTATGCCTGGGATTTCGGTGATGGTGGCAGTTCAAATACCACGAATCCTTCTCATACATTTACAGGAAGCAAAGCGTATACGGTAAAACTTACCGTTACAGATATCAATAATTGCAGTTCCAGCATCTCCAAAGTGGCCGTGAATACTTCCGGTCCTAAAGCAAATTATATTATTGATAAAACAACAGGATGCGCTCCACTTTCTGTTCACTTTAAAGACCAATCTAGTCCGCCCGCTCCCATTAGTACCATTAAGTGGACCGTTGGAAATCATACCAGTAGCAACCGTGATACCATCATCACTTTTACACAGCCAGGGAATTATACCGTAACATGGATGACCTATGGACCTGGTTGTGGTGACACGCTAAAACATACAGATAAAATCAGGGTATATCCTTCGCCAATAATTAGTTTCACCGCCAGTGATACCATGCTTTGCAATAGTACGGCGCCCGTAAATCTTTATGGCTTTGGCGCAGATATTCAGTCATGGAAGTGGTCGTTTGGAAATGGAGATAGCAGCAATAAACAAAATTCAACAACGACGTATTACGATACAGGAAAAACCTATACCATTTCGCTAATTGCCACGAATGTTTACGGCTGCGCAACAAGCCTTACTAAAGCAAATTGGATTCAAAAAAGAACCACCAGAGTGCATGTCAAGGGACACACCAGCAGAGGATGTTTACCCTATTGGGCCAATTTTACCGCCGATGCATTTACCCTCTCACCCGTTACCGAATGGAAATGGTCTTTTGGAAATGGCGATTCGGCCTTTACAAGGAATGTTCATTATAGCTATCCCGACACCGGCAAATTTGCAGTTGAACTAGAAATCAAAGATTCGATGGGCTGCACAGCGACATCAAATGTAACCATGCGTGTTGGCATGAAACCTCGGGCCTTATTTACTGCCGATACATTTACAGGATGTAGTCGGGGCTTGGTGGTGAACTTTATCAATCATTCCCGCGACAGTTCGCCTATTTATATCGACGATTTTGATTGGGATTTCGGTCACCCAAGCGCAGGAGGAAATAAAAAAGCAGAAAACCCCATAGCACAATACCATGTTCCGCCCAATAAATACGATGTCAAATTAATTGTGAGGAATAATGGTTGTGAGGATAGTTTAATCATTCCTCAAATGATTGATGTAAAAGGTCCCTTTATAAGTAATGATTCCTATTCCGACCCTTGTCAATTCAATACATTTTGGGATCTTAATCGAGCCATAGGAGGTCATACTTGGTATTGGGATTATTTGGATGGTCACCGCGATGATAATTTGGATAGTGTCGGACATATATTTACCCAGCTCCCTTGGCATGTCAATTATTTTGTTCACGATTCCATTACAGGATGCTGGGATTCAACGAATTACCAGGGCGGTCATATTTTACCTTATGGCGCTTGGCCGAATCATACTCCAGCAATATGCGCTCCGGCCACTATTTCTTTTCGCTCGATCTTGTTCAATATAGATTCTGTTTTATACGAATTCAGCAATGGTTTCAAAACCAGCGACACGAGCTTTAATACTGTTTTTAAAGATCCGGGAGTTTATTGGAGAAAGTTGACCCTATATAATAAACAAGGATGTTCCCCCGAATTATTCGATTCGTTCAATGTTGTTTTAGGCGGCCCAACAGCCAAGGCGGCTATAGTACAAGATAGCTTCTGCTTGCCTGGCTCCTTTAAATTGGTCGATCTTTCTGGCGTACAAGCGAATATTAAATCTAAAAAATGGTCGATTCGAAGCTATGGCACTTTTGATATAAATAGTGATACCATGGAATTCCCTATCCTGACACCACTTCCCTTTCAGCAGGACGGCGTAGTTATTACCCTCACCATTGAAGATGATTCAGGCTGTATTGCACGCGATAACCTTTTTGCTCATCCATTCAAACCAGCCCCGAGTATAAGTGTTACCCAAGAGCCAGAATGTAATCAAGCCAAATACCGATTTAAAGTGCATAATGTTGGCAAAGCAGGACTTGAGCCGATTACCTATAAATGGGAGTTTCCCGGTGGCTCAACGGTTAATCCCGAATATTTAGGAACGCTACCACCAAATCAATGGAGCGCGGTATATTTAACGGCCACCGATCCATTCGGCTGTCAATTTAAGGACACCTTTAATGTAAATGGTAAAGGTTCAAAAATCAAGGCCGATATCGCTGCAAACCCAGCATTCTCCTCTTGTCCTCCCTTGCTGGTGAATTTTAGCGACTCTTCGCTACCTGGACCAGATCCGCTTATTTCCTGGGAATGGGATTTTGGGGATGGCACTGGATCCTTGCTTCAAAACCCAAAAAAGAATTATCTCGTTCCTGGAAAATTTACGATTTCCCTTAAAGTCGCCGATTCGAAAGGCTGTGTTTCTCAATTCACGGCACCCGATTTAGTACTAATAAATGGTCCTTCTGGCACCTATAATTTCACCCCTAATGAAGCCTGCGAGTCAGTAACAGTAGCCTTTACCTCTACGAGTATTGGAGCTACAAAAATCGAATGGGACTTAGGAGATGGAAATTTAGGCTACGGACAAGCGCTAAATCATTATTACGATCGCCCTGGTCGCTATATTCCACTCCTCATTTTGAGCAATGACCAAGGTTGTAAATATACTTTACCTCCGCAAGACACCATTTTTGTTCGAGAAAGTCCAGGTGCCTCCTTCTCAACAAACGAAGCTTGTGTGGGCACTGCACAAGAATTGATTAGTATGAGCTATAGCAATGAGGGAAAGATTATTAGTCAGCAATGGTATTGGAAAGGGAGCCTGATTGGAACAGGTGATAGCATCCATCCTATTTTTAAACAACCAGGTTTTGAGCAAGTTGAACTGCGCGTTACGTCTTCTTATGGATGTGTTGATACCGCGCTGCAAGAAGTCCCAATTCCCGGAATAAGCGTCCGAGTAACTGCGCCAGACACCCTAGCCTGTTTAGGTCAGGACATTATTTATACCTGCTCCGTTATTCGTTTTCTTGATAGCGTGGCCACCTATAAATGGGAGATGGGAGATGGAACCAATTTTACCAATGATACGAATGAGGTGTTTTATCGTTATCCCCGAACGGGTCCTTTTACAGCAAAACTTATCGCTTTATCCTATAAAGGCTGCATTGATAGTGCAACTGCGCCTGTAGTTTTAGTGGGAGATACTATCCCTCCTTTGGCTCCCAATATGCATCGCGTGAGCATTGGCACTGATATGGGGTATCAAGCCGAGTTTGCCCCATCAAAGTATATCGATTTCTATCAATACCATATAGAACTCACCGAAGTTGGTGGTTCGTTCGAAGAGGTAGCTAACCGCTACAAGCGTTTGGATACCCTATTTATTCATCCATCGCTAAACACCTTACATCAGAGTTACCAATTTAAAGTGCTTGAAGAGAATGCATGTGGAGCTATTACTGATTCATTCAGCAGCGAAATTCATGCGAGCATCGAGGTTCAGGCAAGCGGCGACACCAATGCAGTAGACTTGAATTGGAATGCTTACCAGGGCTGGGAACCCGTTTATTACGTCATCGAAAAAGAGAAAGATATCCAAATGGGAACTTTTGATTCAATTGGCGTTGTTGTACGAGACTCCTTGCACTATCGCGATACCATGGTTACCTGCTATTCCACTCCTAATTACCGCATTCGTGCTGTAAAAGCAAATGATTTTAACATACGTTCTTATAGCGATACCACTAAGTTTAAGCCACCATTCCGTCCTGAAATTCCCTTTCAAGATTTACTTCGTATCAGCGTAGAAGATGACCGAGATATCCTGGCAGATTGGTATGAACCGCTCTATGCTAAATTTCCCATTACCGGTTATTTGATTGAATATAGCAAGGATGGTTACGACTTCAGTCCTGCAGGTGACTGGACTGGAAGCATAGAACGAACGCAAACCAAAAAAGACCTCAAGGTAGATGACCAATCCTACTATTTCCGCATGAGAATGCGCGATAGTTGCGGTGATATTGGCCCTCCAGGACCAGAATCTCGTTCCATTTTACTCAAAACAAGCATCGACACATTAGAGCGTCCTTCTTTAACATGGTCCAGCTATTTGGGATGGAGCTCGGGTCACTCTTTACCACTCTCAGTGCATCATTATTTGGTCGAGCGTCTTGAACCCAATGGGCAATTTATCCCATTGGCTGAGCGTGCGCCAAGTGATACTTTTTTTATTGATGATATCACGGAAGACGTTTCTAGACCCCATTATTGCTATCGAATAACTGCCTTGTCATTCAATGGCTCATACAATGAACTACGCCAAGTTTGGAGCCATTCGAATGTTTCCTGTGCTCCTGTAAAAAGCCGGATATTCGTTGCCAATGCCTTCACCCCGAATGGAGATCAGCTTAATGAAGGGTTCCAAGTTAAGGGCATGTATATCTATGAATACCAGATTCAGATATACAATCGTTGGGGACAATTACTCTATACTTCTGATCAATTTAACGAAGCTTGGGATGGTACGTATGATGAACAGCCCTGCCAAGAAGATGTCTATATTTATTTGATAGATGCCTTAGGAACGGATGGTGAGGTATATCATCTAAAAGGAAATATCACCTTGCTCCCCTAGCTCTAATTCAAATTGGGGAAAACTCGAGAATAACTCGGTCGTTCTGTTCATTAATTTGCAGGCGATGTTAGATTTTTCCAATTCCTCTGTTCGATTTCTACTGGTTCATAAAGTGGGAAATAAGTTTGAAGACCAAGGTATCCGCTTGTCAACCGACTTTACCGAAACCGACAACGACGCCTTGCAAGCAGCTTTAATCAAGCTCTTCTTCCATCCATTCAAAACACCGGAGTACTTTCAATTTGCAGATGATGCAGGTTTGGAAAACCATCCGATGCATAAATACAGCACCGAAATTTTTGAGAGCCCGGGCGAAAACCTCTTGCGCATTGGTGAATATATTGCGGGGCTTTTGTATGATGTATCTGAACATCCAAGCATCAAGGGCGGAGATCTCTGCATTGCCTATTTCGGACATGTTGGAAGCGATGGACGCCACAGTGAAGCCATTGGTGTCTATAAAATCGAGCATATTGATGAGTTCTTGCAATTCACCCAAGACCCGACCAAATATGATGTCAATATTATCGAAGGAATTGGCCTAGATAAAATTGACAAAGCCTGCATTATCTTGAATCAAGATGCTGAAACAGGGTATAAAATATGTTGTGCCGACCGCAGCGGTAAAACCAGTGATGCAGCTTATTGGAAGGATGATTTCTTAGGACTTAATCCACGGAAAGACTCCTTTCATTTTACGCAGCAAGCAGTGAACCTCACGAAAGACTTTATCACTCAACAACTCAATGAAGAATATGATATTGCTCGCGCCGATCAAATTGCTTTATTGAACCGTTCTGCTGAGTATTTTAAAAGTCAGGATCATTTCAAGGATGAAGAATTTGCGCAGCATGTATTTCAAGATCCGGGCGTTATAGACTCATTCTCGAAATATGTGGATCAGAATGTAGAAGAAAATGGATTCAGTTTCAGTGAAGACTTCGACATCAATGAGCATGCGGTGAAGAAGAATTCGGGGGCATTTAAGAGTGTCTTAAAATTGGATAAGAACTTCCATGTGTATATCCATGGAAATCGCCAAAACATAGAGCGAGGAACAGATACAGACGGCCGTAAATTTTATAAACTCTACTACGATACGGAGAATTAATAACTAAAAAAGCCGGCGATTGCCGGCTTTTAAAGGTTTCAGAAAAACAGTTTTATTAGAGTAACCGCACGTTAACGGCATTCCATCCTTTTTTTCCTTCCTGTAAATCAAATTCAACGGAATCGTCTTGTTTTACTTTGTCGACTAATCCTGTTGCGTGCACGAATGTTTCGTTCTCTGAACCATCATGCTTGATGAAACCATATCCTTTGGCCTCATTGTAGAACTTTACAGTTCCTGTTTCTTTTGTACTCATGTAATTAAAATTGCTTGGTAAAGATAGGAAAACGGATACGTTTTCAAAACGATAATTACGTTAAAACCAAAAACCTAAAGCAATTATCCCTTCGACCCTTTCATGATGATCGCCGTTCTTTCCAGCAAAGATAAAATCCTGCCTGACGGCCTGCGAAAAGTAAACTATTCGCCAAGGATTTTTAAAAAAAGTATTTAGACATAATTTTGCGGTTCGAAATTTCATCGTACCATATTGTTTCCCCATCTTTGCAGCTCCTGCGAACTATGAAAATTCAGTGGTCTACTCTGAGAATTTATGAACGCTTGATTGTATGGGTGGGCCAAAAGCTCTCTCGCAATCAATTCATTCTCCTTTCTGCCGTCTTGGTTGGATTAAGCGCAGGATTAGCTGCCATTGTGCTTAAAACAGCGGTACATTACGTCCGCCAACTCATCCTTTTACTTTCTGATTACGATTGGCAAAACATGGCCTATCTACTTGGCCCTTTGGTTGGGGTTATTTGCACGGTTGCCTATGTCAAGTATGGATTGAAGGGTGATTCGGGTAAAGGGGTCGCTTCGGTTCTCTACGCCATTAAAAAGAAATACAGCCTCGTATCACCCCATAAAATGTATTCGCAGTTGATTAGTAGCTCGATTACCGTAGGACTGGGTGGTTCAGCTGGTTTGGAGTCGCCGATTGTGGTAACAGGAGCTGCCATTGGTTCGAATTACGGCCGAGTATACCGACTCGTCCATAAGGAAAGAACGCTGATGCTCGCTTGTGGTGCGGCAGCTGGAATCTCAGCGGTATTTAACGCACCCATTGCAGGGGTTATTTTCGCTCTGGAGGCGATTATGGTCGAAGCAACCATCTCAGCATTTATTCCCATCATCATTGCTTCTGTTAGTGGTGCATTGGTTTCTATGATTGTTTTAAACGAAGAGATTCTCCTTTCTTATAAAGAAGCCTTGGTCTTCGATTACCATAATGTTCCGCTTTATATTCTCTTTTCCTTATTAACTGGGGTGATGTCGGTGAATTATGGAAGAATGGCATGGAAAATCGAACAGTGGAATAAGCGTACCATGAAAAATCGATGGTCGAGAGCTGTGCGCGGCGGCCTTTTTCTTGCGGGATTAATCTTTCTGTTTCCCACCTTATTTGGAGAGGGGTATGAAAGCATCAAGGACTTAATGAATGATGATGCGGAGAAAGTATATGATGCCAGCATTTTCGCCCGTTTTATAGATGATTCATGGGCCGTATTACTCTTTATAGGGCTTACTGGTTTTATCAAAGTAATAGCCACTACTATTACCATTTCCAGTGGAGGGAATGGCGGTAACTTTGCCCCATCCCTCTTTGTAGGCTCCTATATCGGGTTTTTCTTTTCTCGCTTAATCAATATGCTGGGCCTTGCCGACTTAAACGAAACCAATTTTGTGATTGTAGGCATGTCGGGACTTCTTTCTGGAATCATGTATACCCCTTTAACAGGAATCTTTTTAATTGCCGAATTGACAGGAGGCTACGATTTGATGATACCCATCATGCTGGTTTCTGCGGTAAGCTATGCCTTTGCAAGGAGTTTTGAAAAATACCCGGTAGACAAGCGCGCCTTAATGGAACGGTTATCTACCGAAGAACAAGACGAAGATTAGTACAATCCTTATTTAAACGGGTTGCTGTATTTAGGATCGGTGATTAAGCGATAATCCGTCAAGGTATTCAAGAAAGCGATTAAGTCTTCTTTGTCCTGCGAACTTAAATTCAATCTACGGGGCTCACCATCAACTTCTACTTGGCCAGTTATTGGGTTAAAAATTCGGGTCATCAATCTACCGTCTAAATTAAGGTGAGACTTCACTCCGTGGTCATAATGATTGATAACATCCATCAAAGTAGCAAAACCACCATCATGCATATATGGACCTGTAATCGCACTATTTCGCAAGCTTGGGATTTTGAATAGACCTTGTTCAATCTCTGGAACCCCAATTTCTTGCTGAACCTCCGGACTCATTCCCGCATCTGAATAATCATATTCCAGGCCACTTCTTATCCCTAAAGCGCTGCCTCCACTCTTATTCCAATGCAACTATTTGTACTGAAAATCATAGGGTGTATTATTAAACGTCGACCCATTAAAGCTGATTAATGTTTGAATGAAAGTGGTTGCATTGATGCCAATTTGATGTTCATTGCTCGTAGTAGACTCATTTTCACTTTGAGCATGGAGCAAACTTAAGGTGCTAAAAAAAGAGAGCAAAGAGCAGGGATGTCTTCTTCATATTCTATAGAAAGATACGTGAGAATATCTTTTTTCGTATGCTTGGTTTTATTCTTCAACACTCGAATCAAGATTCAGGCTCTTCTGGATCTTTCTTCTTGCCTTTATTTTCTTTTTTAGTCTCTTCTTTCGCTGATTCTTCGCTTTTGTTCGTTTCTTTTCCTTTTAAGTACTCAGGAAGTTCCATCCCAGCCATATTGAAGAGGTCTTGCAAGGGCGGAACAGATTTCATCAGGCCGCTAATAAAGTTAGCTGTGCCTGTTTGTCCGTTTGCATTACCCCCCTGATCCCAGACAGTAATCTTATCAATCTTGATGTTTTTAATGGCTTCCACTTGAGTTTTCACCAATTCAGGAAGTTTATCAGCAATCAAAAACATGATGGCTTTCTGTGGGTCTCCACCGGAAGCCTTCACAATTTGATTATATCCTTCCGCCTGCTTGGTTAAGATTTCAAAAATACCACGGGCTTCGGCATCCATGCGTGCAAAGGTCGCATCAGCCTCACCCTGAGCCAGCCTTCTAGTTCTTTCTGCAATGGCCTCGGCATCAATAATTTGTTTTTGCTTATCAATCTCTGCTGGTACAATAATATTCGCATGCTGGGTCGCTTTTTCCCGATTTGCACGGGCATCTTCAGCAGAACGCTCGGCCGAATAGGCTTCTTCTAAGGCTTTGGCTTGTTGTACTTTTTCAGACGCTATGGCACGGCGTAAGGCTTCCGCTTCTCTTTCACGACGTTCCGCATCGGTTGAGGCAATGGATATCTTCGCCTTATTCTCCCCTTCAACAGCCACGGCATTTGCTTCGGCTACACGAACACGTGTATCTCTGGCAGCATCGGCCTTACCAATATTCTCATCTCTTTCTGCCCCTGCAATAAGGATTTCCTTTTCCTTATTCGCATTGGCAATCATCGTATCACGGTCTCTATGTGTCTCGGCAATACGAATGTCTTTATCTCTATCTGCCTCTGCTTTTCCAATCTCTCCATATCGCTCTTGTTCAGCAACGGTCTTTTTCGCTTCGTTAATAGCTTTCGCAGCAGCTTCTTTACCCAAAGCTTCGATATACCCCGACTCATCACGCAAGTCAGTTACATTCACATTAATGAGTTTCAAACCAATTTTTTTCAATTCCGAATCCACATTCGAAGAAACATTGATCAAAAACTTGTCTCTATCTGAATTGATTTCTTCGATATCCATGGTGGCAATCACCAAACGTAATTGTCCGAATAGGATATCCTTCGCAATCTCTTGGATTTGATCTTTGGTCAGTCCCAATAAACGTTCTGCCGCATTTTGCATGATATCTGGCTCGGTAGAGATACCCACCGTAAAGCGACAAGGCACGTCAATACGAATGTTCTGCTTGGAAAGAGCATTGGTCAAGTTCGCCTCAATCGAAATCGGCTGCAGGTCTAAAAATGCATAGCTTTGAAATACTGGCCAAATAAAGGCCGCGCCACCATGAATACACCGGGCTGAGGAGTTTCCTCCGTCTTTGTTTTTTCCTGTGCGTCCGTAAACAACCAGAATTCGGTCGGAAGGGCAGCGTTTGTAACGCGAGAGTATGGCGGAGAAGGTCACAAATAGGACCACCACCAGTAAGGCAATAAGAATTAATGGACTCATAGATTATCTGATAAGTATTAAATTTTTTCTACAACTAAAATATGACCGCTACGTACCCCGACCACCCTGGCTTGCGACCCAAATGCGAGCGCTTCGCCCAAGGTAATAGCATCCAGTTCGCGCAATGCACCCTGAATCATCACATGTACCTTACCTCTCCCTGAGTTTTCTTGAGGAATTCCAAGGTAAACTTCGCATTGATGACCCACCGCATTTCGGTAATCCATCGTGCCAGATTGAGCCATTTTACCCATTTGAATAAAAATCATCATGACCAAAAACACCAAGAGTGCCCCAATGACAAAGGCTACGAGACCCAGAAGAAAACGGTTTTCTATATAATCATTCAACGAAATCCCCGCCCAAGAAAAGCCCAGAAAGAAATTGACCATATTCCGAAAAGTGAAGAGTTGAAAAGGCCCATTATCGCTATCCGTGTCGCCATCGCTGAAATCAGCTTCTGCATCTATCCCTCCATCCGCATCCATTCCTATAAAGGTCATAATGCTTTGGATGACAAAAATTAAAGAAGAGGGAATAGCAAATCCCCAGAGTATTTTTTCAAAGCTGCTTAGTGCTTCCCACCATTCATTCATAGATTCATAATTAGGTCGTATACAATAATACAGAGTAAGCACCCTTTGCCGCAAGTGTCTAGGGCGTAAAAAACTGTTATTTTATGCTGAATTTATTCACATTTGTAGGCAATGGGACCCTTAACTGGAGAATTACTCTGCGAAAATTCAAAAAAGAACATGCTTCGGATTCAGGAAGCGGTGGAGACAGATCCGGATAAATTGAATGAATTGATGGACCTATTCTGCTCTGCACCCTATCGCGTTCAGCAAAGAGCCGCATGGGTGGCGGGCAGTTTACCCCCAAAATTGACAGCCCCCTTTCTCCCGCGAATAATTGAAGTGTGCCGATCCTTTCCCTCGAACGACTCGGTTAAACGAAATAGCATGCGCCTATTGCAATTCAGTAAAATACCGGAAGAACTCAGCGGACTTGCCTGGGATTTGAGCTTTAAACTCGCTTCAAAACGAGAAGAAGCCATTGCTATTCGGGCATTTGCAATCGGTGTGCTTCATAAGCTAACAAAAGAATACCCCGAACTTTCTGATGAGCTCATCGCCTTATTAGAGCAAGAAGCACCCTATACAAAGAAGGGATTACTTAATCGTATTCAAAATACCTTGAAGGCTTTGAAGAAGGCTTAAAACAACATAAGCTGTTCCTTATCCCGACGAACAAAATGCTCTAAATTATAGGGTTTACGTTCCTTTCCTTTGAAATACTTCTTGCGCGCTATGGCAAATTGATCCTGCATGCTTTGGGCAAATACTCCTTCCCCCTTCATGCGAATACCCGAGCGACTGTCGTTTGCCTGTCCGCCATGAATGGCCTTAATCTGATTCATCACTTTATCGGCCCTGTCGGGAAATACCAAACGTAGCCAATCCTCAAATAAAGGTCCTACTGCCCCATTGAGTCGTACCACCAAATGATTGATATTATTGGCTCCGGCGTCTGCCACCGCTTTGCTTAGCTCAAATACTTCATGGCTATTGATGGAAGGAATCACAGGTGCCATCATCACATTCACCGGAATTCCTGCCTTACTGAGTGCTTCAATGGTTTTGAGCTTGGCATTCACGGATGACGTTCTCGGCTCCAATACGCGGCGCAAGTCTTCTTGCATGGATGTAAAGCTGATATTTACATGCACTAAGTCCATGTCGTTGAGTTCTTTGAGAATGTCTAAGTCACGCAAAATCAAGGCGTTTTTGGTGATGATGCCCACGGGGTGACGGAAATCGCGCAGTACTTCGAGGAGTTTGCGGGTGATTCCAAATTTCCTTTCAGCGGGTTGGTAGCAGTCGGTATTTCCGGAAAGCATGATGGGCTCTACTTTCCAGTTTGCTCGGGATAATTCCTTCGCTAATAATTCGGCGGCATTGGTTTTAATCATCACCTTTTGTTCGAAATCTGTTCCAGCACTATACCCCCAATAATTATGGGTATTCCTTGCATAGCAATAGATACAGCCATGTTCGCAGCCTTGAAAGGGGTTCATGCTCCAGGATAAGCCAATATCCGGACTTTCTACGCGATTTAGTATGGATTTAGGGAATACCTCTATGTATTCGCTTGGGACTCTGTCTCCAGTCTCCTCTACTTCATCTATCCCTTCCCAATGTTCTTGTACGGTTTGATGTTTTGAAAAGGGATTGGCTGTATTCTTTTGAGCACCGCGGCCTTTTTGAATATTTCGAGTATCTGCTTTCATGCTTGTAGTGTTTTAGGCGCTTGGCGAGCTTTGTCGCTATAACGCGGGTCTTCAATGGTTTTTAATTTATGAAGGGCACTGACTTCTATACTATAAAAGCCAAACTCTTCAGCTACCCTTCCTGTTACGGCATAAACGCCACGTCCTCGAAAGGGGAAATTCTTGGCGGTATCGGGAAAATGGACGCTATCAAAGAAGCAGCCCTCCCTATCGGTAAAGGTTCCAAAGCCCATTCGCTCGCCTTTGCTGGTGGCTGTATCTTTTACCGTGACTAGGTAGCCATATAAAGTGATTTGCTTGGAATTAAAGCGTTCTAAGTCTCTTGCTACGAAGTCATTATCCATTGCTTCATCCAAGAGGTAGAAAGGCGAACAGAGTGGAAACCCAAGCAATTCAAACTGGTCAAAGGCATCTTCAAAGGCATCACTCAATAAAGCGGGCAACTGAAACTGCTTATGCGGAACCCGAAACAAGGAAGCCGTACCAAGTAAAGGCTTTACACGATCTGCTTTAAGGTGTGCATGCCAAAGCAAGGCACGTTTAGAGAGTCCAGTAAAACGAAAGGCGTCAATGCGAATAAGAATACTCAATTGCTCCAAGCCCAAGCCCGACATACGATCCAGAAAATCATCCAAACTTTCAAAAGGACCATTTGTATCACGATCTTCTAAAATCTCCATAGCACTATCTGTCTCCAAGCCGCTGAGATGCATCAATCCGAGGTAGATATCCTTCCCGCTGATCATGGTTGGATAGTCGGAAGTATTGATACAAGGGGCATGAACAGTGGCGCCATCCATCCTTGCCTCATGCACATACATCTCAGTTGAATAGAAGCCGCCAAAATTATTGATCACTCCCACCATATATTCCATCGGATAATAGGCTTTGAGAAAAAGACTCTGATAGCTCTCCACCGCATAGGAAGCAGAATGTCCCTTCGCAAAGGCATAGCCCGCAAAACTTTCAATCTGACGCCAAATTTCCTGAGCCATTCCATCTGGATAGCCCTTCTCCTTGCAATTTGAAAAGAACTTCTCCTCCACCTTCTGAAACTCTTCCCTTGAGCGGTATTTCCCACTCATGCCTCTTCTCAGCACATCAGCCTCCGCCAGAGTTAGTCCGGCGAAATAATGCGCCACCTTAATCACGTCTTCTTGATACACCATCACGCCATACGTTTCAGGCATGATATCCAACATCACCGGATGGGCATTTTTGCGTTTCTCTGGATAGCGATGACGTAAGATATACTCCTTCATCATCCCTGATTTACTCACGCCCGGGCGAATGATGGAACTGGCCGCAACCAGTCCTAAATAGTCATCCACCTGGAGCTTTTTGAGCAGCATTCGCATGGCCGGAGACTCCACATAAAAGCAGCCCATCGCTCTTCCTTCTCGGAGCAGATCTTTGATTCGTTCGTCGCGCTTAAAGCGTTGAATATCATGTATGTCTATTCGCTCCTGTTTAGGATGATTGCGGTGGATGATCTCCACGGCATCCTTGATTTTGCCCAGTCCGCGCTGGCTTAAAATATCAAACTTATACAAGCCTGCATCTTCTGCCACCACCATATCAAACTGCGTGGTTGGATAGCCTTTGGGAGGCATAAAAGTGGAGCAATAATGATGGATGGGTTTTTCGCTGATAAGAATTCCACTGCTATGGATACTCAAGCTATTAGGCAGGTTCTGAATCCAATTTCCATATTTCAATACAAGCGTAGTCATTTGATCCGGACGTTTATTCTCCACCCTTCTTCCCCGCGACAGGGCGTCAATCTCATGCTTGGGTAAACCAAAGACTTTTCCGAGTTCGCGTATCACCGCCCGGTACTGAAATGTATTATAAACACCCAAAAGCGAAACATTCGGAAATCGATCGAAGATATAGCGGGTCATATCCTCGCGGTCGGTCCAGGAAAAGTCCACATCGAAATCGGGAGGGTTTTGCCGATAGAGATTAATGAAACGCTCGAAATAAAGATCAAGTTCAATGGGGTCCACATCCGTGATACGCAGGATATAAGCCACAATACTATTGGCTCCACTCCCACGTCCTACATAGAAATATCCTTTGCTACGGGCATAGGAAACAATATCCCAATTGATGAGAAAATACGATAAAAACCCTTTCTGCTCAATGATATCTAACTCCTTCTTGATACGTGCATGAATGCGCTCGTCAGGATATGGATAGCGATAAGCCATTCCATCCCTGCAGAGTTTCCGAACCAATTCACGGTCTTCCGCCACTGAACCGGTATACGATTGCTGGTTTTGATTGACTTGCTCCTCGCCAAAGCCAAAATTTACGGCACAGCGTTCAAGGATGGATTCGGTATTCTGGATAATTTCTGGAAACTCGCGGAAATAGGCATAGAGCACCTCCTTTTTCATAAATATATCCTCCTCTTTGCCCTCCTCTGTTTTAGGAAGTTTACTCAGGAGCACATTCTTATCAATCGCCCGCAGCAAGCGATGAGCATTGAAGTCGCGGCGATACCGGAACGTCATGCTATGCAAAATCACCAGCTTATACTTTTGCTTGAGCCAAGGCGAGAAACGCAAGCGATTTAAATCACTGATATGCACACCGATATACTCGTTTTCTTCCAACTTCTCCAGTTCGGGAAATAGTTTAAAAGGATAGATAAATACCGTATGAGGCATTGGCAGCGCCTTTCTTGGAATGGCTAAGTTTTGATGGATATGGAAAGCCAGGTAATCGTTCAGGTTCTTATACCCTTCATTATTCAAGGCTAAACCCACAAAACACGGCGTGGCACTATTGCGGAAATCAATGCCAATAGCAGGGCGAACCCCATATTTCGGAGCCAGCCGTAAAAAATCTAAACATGCCGACGTATTATTAATGTCCGTCAATGCCCCAGCCTCATAGCCCAGTTCCTTGAGCAAGCGCAACACTTCGTCGGGCTTGACCATTCCGTATTTGAGACTGTATGCGCTGTGGCTGTTAATCATTTGTGATTTGTGATTTGTGCCCTTCGACTGCGCGTAACAAGTTGAGAAACCTTTCAGATTCATTTGCTTCGCTCAGGATGACGGGCTTATTTGTCTTATATCTTACGTCTAACCATCTCATCGTCTCCTATTTGCTAATAAAATCGGTGCATCTCCATTAAAGGGGTTGCTCCTTCCTATGCTACGTGCTTCTACTCCAGAGGCCCGCATTACTGAGCGGTCTCCAAAGCGGTCGCGAATTTTATCCATGGCCTGGTAAAGGTTGATGAGTTCTTCGCTGTCTTCAAAGAGGTTCATCTGATAAGAGCCACTCACCAAGTGACTAAAGCGTACGCCAATCAAGCGCACGAGCAGTCGGCGGTTATAAATACGCTGAAAGAGCTCCATCACCCGGGGAATCAGAATATGATCGGCCGAGGTATACGGTAACTGGGCTTGCAGGGTATAGGTATTGAAGTCGGAATACCGCAGTTTGATGGTCACACAGGCACAAACGCGATTGCCTCTTCGTAGCTGAAAGGCCAAATTTTCGGTCATGGCCACCAATATTCCTTTGAGTTTCTCTACATCAATCGTGTCTTTATCAAAGGTGCGCTCGGTAGAAATCGATTTTCGTTCATGAAAAGGAATCACTAGGCTATTGTCAATCCCATTGGCTTTTTTCCAGATGGCAAGTCCGTTTTTTCCCAGAACTTTCTCCAGCATTTCGGGCGGCATCTGTTGCAGGGTACGAATCTGCTTCACTCCCAAGTTGCGCAGAAGCTGGTATGTTTTATCGCCCACCATAGGGATTTTTTTGATGGATAATGGAGCTAAGAAGGCTTTTTCCATTCCCCAATCTACCTTAATCTGATTATTGGGCTTCGCTTCTCCGGTAGCCACCTTCGATACGGTTTTGTTTTCCGACAAACCAAAGGAAATAGGCAGTCCGGTTTCACGAATGATCCGCTTGCGACTTTCCGAAGCCATCTTCAAACAACCAAAAAAACGATCCATACCACTCAGGTCGATATAAAACTCATCAATCGAACTCTTCTCATACAGGGGAAAGGTGTCTTTGATAATATCCGTTACCAAATTCGAATACTTCATATAATTGCTCGAATTCCCACGAATGACAAGCCCTTCCGGACAAAGCTGCCTGGCCATTTTCATGCTCATGCCCGAATGCACCCCAAAGGTCCGCGCTTCATAACTGCAAGCCGCCACCACTCCCCGGTCGCTCACACCACCCAAGAGTATAGGTTTCCCCTCTAGGCGACTGTCCATTAGCCGCTCTACCGACACGAAAAAAGTGTCCAGGTCCATGTGCATGATTGATCTACTCAACTTATTTATGATTTATGAATTGTGATTTGTGATTTGCGATTTGTGAGTTATGAGTTATGAGTTTTATTGGCATCTAAATATTATGTATTTCATTGTTTAATTTTCTTTAAGTCGCAAATCACAAATGCGGTCATTGTTTAATTTTCTTTAATTCACAAATCATAAATCGCAAATCATAAATCCAGTCATTGTCTAACTTGTTTTAATTCACAAATCATAAATCATAAATTGAGTCATTGTCTAACCATCTAATTGTCTATTTGTCTTTCGTCTCACCGTCTCATTGTCTCCTTCACTTCTTTAACATCCTTCTCCAGCCGAATCAGCGCACTCATAATTTGATTGGCAGATAGCGGATCTCCCCCTGTTTCTGGGAGCTGTAAACTGATATAGCCAATGGCTTTCCATACCTCGGCAATCATTTCTGAACCAATGGAATACGGCTTGTACTCAGGATTGTCTGATTTGAGAATTAACTCCTCGTCACTCAGCCTATTAAGCACGCGCTTATACACGATACCTTCGTCTTGGGTAATGAGGATATAACAATGATCGTCTTTGATCTGGGTCCAATCCTGCACGTATTCGGAGATGATATAAGAACCCGAAGGAATCGGATTCATGCTATCGCCCTTGATTTGAAATAGGCGGTAGGAACGTTCTCTTCCTAGTTCTTGCAAAGGCAGACTAAAGGAAGGAAGGCTTTCGATATAATCTACATCGCTAAATCCATCCAAATACCCCGCGGCGGCTTTTACTGGAACCACCACAATGCGTTCTTTGTCTTCCTTATCCACCGCCACAGAAAGCACACGGAGCTTTTGTCCTTTTTTATCTGATACCGCTCTTTGCTTTCCTAAGGCAAAATCCTGATAAAGCAAATCATCCAAACTGCAGGAAAAATACTGGGCCATCATCTGCAAAACAGCGAGCTTCGGTTCCGCCCGTCCTTCTTCATACGACCCTAAAGCTGCGCGATTAATGCCTAATTTATTCGCCAGCCCCTCTTGCGTGAAGCCCCTCTCTTTCCGTAAATACTTGATATTCTGTGCTAAATAGTGGGACATTTTTCTCTCTTTTTCTTCCGCTAATATAATTAGAAAACTAATATAATTAGCAATTTAAAATGAAGATTTCGAGTTATCGAGATTCTGTTGCCTGCAAATTCAGATTTGCCGACAATTAGATTTCAGGTCACGGAGCTTGAAATGCAAGGTTGCCCTGATGGCACGGATTACATCTTCACAACTGTTGATGGAAACATGCTTAAGTTGATAATTGACAAATGAGGTACAAAAAACCAGAAGTCTAATTTTTGAAAGGCCTCTATTTTTTATAAGCCATACTTGATACCTAGCACGTATTGATAAGATAAATTATTCGAATTGTCAGCCACATACCTCGTATAAAAAAGTACAGAAGAATAATACTTAGCCTGAAACTGGTGAGATATTGAAATCCTCTTAGTTAGGGGAGTATCCATTCCTAACCCTACAGCGAAGGTGCTTTTGAGACCACTATTTCCAAAAGAACTTGTATTAATCTGAGATCCATCGGTGTATTGCGACACCTCGGATTCAAGAACAACTGGATACAAACCGATTAGGGCGCTTCCATATACCGCAATCTTAGGATTTCTAAGGAAGGTCTAAGTACATGACAAAAAACCATAACTCATTAAAATCGTGCTAATTAAGCAAGATAAATCTTGTACAAAAGACTGGCGTTAAGTATATTAAAGGGATAATTTCTACCTAACGCCTTTAACCATGAACA
>Ga0209390_10000145_pt1 | contig 122575 bp, 118 predicted proteins | sample BON01_FD_187212 | JGI IMG/M metagenome (GOLD analysis project Ga0209390, IMG submission 187212) | Freshwater microbial communities from Lake Bonney liftoff mats and glacier meltwater in Antarctica - BON-01 (SPAdes) (version 2) | ecosystem: Environmental > Aquatic > Freshwater > Ice > Glacier...
ACGCAATGTGTATTTAAAATATGATTAATTTCAATCTATTGATAAGCAGGACTTTTAAGATATAAAATAAATTTGGTGATATGATTGTATTGCGTATATTTGTATGTTACCTGCAAGCTGAAACCAGCCGCATATTTTAGCACTTTCGGTTTTTGCCAACGCTCAAATCCAACGCTCGAAAAACCAAAAGAGTTAAAATTTCCAAACGCTTTTGACCATAATTAGAATAATTTGACTATTTTTGTCAAAATAATATTTGTCTTATGAAATCATTTGGAGAAATAATTAAAAATGCGAGGGAAGAAAAAAATTATATTCTTCGACACGTAGGAGCTGAACTTGATATTGACCAAGCAATTATTAGCAAATTTGAAAGAGGAGAAAGAAAGCCTACAAAAGAGCAAGTATTTATGTTTGCTGACTTTTTTGGACTTAACAAAAATGATTTATTAATCGCGTGGTTGAGTGACAAAGTTGTTTACGACTTGGAAAATGAACCATTTGCTGAACAAGCTTTGAAAGTTGCCGAAGAAAAAATACAATATTTAAAATCTCAAAACAATGGATAAAAAACTTAAAATAATTGACCTTTTTGCAGGTATTGGAGGAATAAGACTTGGTTTTGAGAAAATTGGAGCTGAATGTGTGTTTTCATCAGAATGGGATAAGCACGCTCAAGATATGTACGAAGAAAACTATGGAGAAAGACCAGTTGGAGATATAAATGATGTAAAGCCAAAAGATATTCCCGACCACGATTTTCTTTTAGCAGGTTTTCCTTGTCAACCTTTTAGTATTGCAGGAAAACAACTTGGATTTGCAGACACAAGAGGAACATTGTTTTTTAATATCGAGAAGATATTAGAAGAAAAAAAACCTTACGGTTTTTTACTTGAAAATGTTAGTCGTTTAGTAACTCACGACAAAGGCAGAACTTTTAAGGTTATTATAGACAAACTAGAAAGTTTAGGTTATACCGTTTATTACAAAGTATTAAATACAATAGATTTTGGTTTACCTCAATTAAGAAAACGTATATATATTGTTGGATTTAAAGACAAAATTCATTTCCAATTTCCAAAACCTGATGGAACAAAACTGACTTTAGAAGACATTTTAGAACCTGAAAAAGATATTCCAAGTAACTATTACGTTAGTGAAGAAATTAAGAAGAAAAGACTTTCAAAAGTAAAACCAAATGCACCTTATCCTTCAATTTGGCACGAAAATATTGGTGGCAATATTTCTGCTCTTCCGCATTCTTGTGCTTTACGTGCTGGAGGAAGTTACAATTATTTATTAGTAAACGGAGAAAGAAGATTAACAGGCAGAGAAATGTTAAGACTTCAAGGTTTTCCAGATAGTTTCAAAATAAATGTCGTTTATACTCAAGCAAGAAAAATTGCAGGCAATAGTGTTACTGTAAAAGTCATTGAACTTATTGCAGAACAAATTCAAAAAGCAATAGAAAACAACAAGCCAAAACAGATTTATAAACAATTAGAATTAGAAACAATCGCAGATGGAACTTACGGAAGCTAAAGCGTCTTTAGACAACATAATTAGAATAGCTCGTGTACATTTATACAAGCCAATTCAAATAGCAGAAATTTTACATAGAGATAGAATTGAAAAAGATATTGACCTATCAGTTTTAGAAACTTACAGAACGAAATCTAAAAAATGGAGAGATTTAATTTGTATCCCATTTCTTGGCAGGACAAGTACTTCATCAGCCAAATATCAAGATGACTTATTTAATATGGCCGCAGTTCCACCATCTGCAATTGCTGTTCTTGGAGAAGAAAATAGAAATAAAAACGGAATTGTTGAATCCTATATTTACGACAGATTTAAGCAAAGATATGGACAAATGTCAACTGCATTAAATTATTCTCGTGATGCAAATAAAGAGACCTTTGATTTAGAAGAATTTATTGACCTGTTTTGGAAAGAACCAGGTTTAAGAAGAAGTCTTGATAAAATTTATGAAATTATAGTTTACTCATTGTTTAGTGCAATAGTTGAAGAACTTGATGTAAATATTGAAGTGAGTTTAAATCCTGCAAAAATTGAGGTTTTAAAGGAATTTGAAACATTTGCAGAAAAGGTAATTTGTATCAATTCAAAAAACACAAGTTTCAAATCAAAAGCAAACATAAATCGAGTTGGTGTTACAAATGCTGCTGACAGAGGTCTTGATATGTGGGCAAATTTTGGTCCAGCAATTCAAATAAAACATTTATCCCTAAATGAAAAACTTGCAGAAGATATAGTTGCAACTGTTACTTCTGATAGAATTGTAATTGTATGTAAAGATTCCGAAGAATCTGTAATTAAATCTTTACTTAATCAACTTGGTTGGAAATCGAGAATACAAAGTATAATAACAGAATCGGAATTAATAGAATGGTACGAAAGAGCATTAAGAGGAAGTTTTTCAGGTGCAATTGGAGATAAATTATTGAAATCAATAAGTGACGAAATAACTTTAGAATTTCCATCAGCAGACGATTCGGATTTTATGGAATTTTATAAAGGAAGAGGTTACGACAAATTAATTGATGACGATTGGAAATAAGCCAATGCTAAAAGCCATACACATTTGCAATTCGCACCAGCCAACGCTAAAACCAAAAATTGCAAAAGAGTATGTCTTTGCCAACGCTAACAGACGGACGAAAAATAAAGCCAGCAGGTAACAATGTATATAAAAAATAGGCAAAATATTGCTAAATTCAAGGTTTTTGGCTCGTATCAAATTTTGTGCTTAACCGAAAATTTAGTGCTTCGAAATCGCCTACTTTTCATATACTAACCGTTATCGGTCAGGCTAAAAACGACACCAACGAATGAAAAATATTGTTTACATATTGATATTACTAACTAATTTAACTTTCGGACAGACAGTTAAACAGACTGCGCCCGAAATTGAGAAATTTGCAAAGTCAGTTGACAAGTTAAGAGCAGAAAATAAACTTGTGAAAATTTCCTACCCAAATATGTCGGGATGTGGTGGTGGGGTTGACGGCTATTATTTAAATGAAAGCTTGGTTTTAATTGATGCAACTTATAATGCCGAACTTGGCTTTTCTTCAAGGGCATTTTACATTAACCAAGACAAATTTTCAAAAGTAATTTATCGTGAACATTTTGCTGAATGGGGAAAATATGAAGAGAAATATCCGCATGATAAATTTGATTATGACCCAACAAAAATGACTTATACAGACACGGTTTACTTAATAACACAAGCTAATCCAACCGTTTTTCATAAGAAAGCGGACAATAAAATAATCAGCAATAAACTTGACCAGAATTTAATAGACAGACTTTTAAGTTGCGGTCAGCAAATGAAACTTGAACTACAGGAAGTTATCAAACAAGTGGACAGTTTGAAATTAGTTAAGGAAATGCCTTATATGTGCCAAGACTATATTGAAGTTAATAAAAGGAACTCGTTAACTATTGGTTGTGGAGATGAACTATATTGGAATGTAGTAAGATTAAATAAAAATGGCTTAGAGCTTCTTATTGCTAAACTTGATGACACAACAACTACAAACTCTCCTGTTCCACTTTTTGGATATAATTATACGGTAGCCGACATAGCATATACTGCATTGCAAGAAATTATTCACAACATTCCAACTTTTGACCTACTTGGAGTTCCATTTGATAAAGACGGTTGTGGCTACTGTTCGTATTGGCAACATTTAAACAAGAGCTTCGCAAATAGACAAAAATTTAAAGAAGCTGTTAAGAATTGGTACCACACAAATAAAGACATTTTAGTTTGGGTAGAAAGCAATAACTTTTCAACTTGTGACTGTAGTGGACAACATCCAAACGGTGGACATTTTGACCTTCAAATAGACAAGAAATGACGACCGAAAAAGAAGCCCGAACCGATAACAGGCGTTTGGCAAAAGTGGCGGTTCAGTGCTCCGCAGATACATTTGTGGTTAATCAAAGTTTGGTTCTCCGCATTAACATTTGTGGTGCAAATCGCCACCTTCGCCAAGCGCCAAACCGTTAGCTGCAATGCCAAAAAAAAATCGCTACAATTGAAAAATATCTTTTAAAACCACTTTTTTTACATAAATTTGAAGAATGAACTATTTTACAGAGTTAAGCATAGAATACGCAAATCAAAGGTCATATTTAGATGACTTATTCCCAGTTTATCCAACTATTCCAGAAGGGATTAGAGATATTAATGAAAAAAAATGGAAGGAAATTGAAGTTGCATTTGAAAATCAAGACAACGTTGAATTGATAAGTCATTTATTGAAATTGAAGAAATTTCCTCTTAAAAATAGTTACGTTTCTTTTTTAAGAAAAGACCCGACAAGTTTATTAAGAAACCCACAAACTGTAAATAGATTAGCTGGAACTATGTATCAAATGGGCTTAAACAAACTTTACGAAAAGTGTACAGAACCTAAAGAAACAAACACTCAAATGGGACCAATGTTTACTCGTTGGTTACAAAATAAATCTTTAGGAATAATGCCAGTAAATTTAGAACTGTTTATTGCTAATGACGATAATGCAATTCTTGGCGGAAATGATGCTGTTTTACTAAATTTTGCGAAAGAAAACTTTGGTTACAACAAAGACAAAGGCTTAGATTTTATTGGAAGATTTAATGGTAAATATGTTCTTGGCGAAGCGAAATTCATTACTGATATTGGCGGAAATCAAGATAAATCTTATGTTGATATAATTTCAACTTTAACAGCTAATTATAATGGAGCTATAAGTGTTGGAATTGTTGACGGTATTCCTTGGCTAAAAAACAAAAGCAAATATTATACTGATATAATTACGAAACATCGCAATTTAAATATAATGAGCAGTTTAGTTTTACGTGAATTTTTGTATCAAATTTAATATTATGGAACTAAATTATACAAATAAAAAAACTGAAAAAGAAATATTTGACAATATTCAAAATATGGAATTAGAACAATCTAACGATTGTTCTAATTCCAATTTATTAATCCAATCAAATAATTTAATTGCCCTAAAACAATTAATTTTAAACCATAATTTAAAGGGTAAAATTGACTTAATTTATATTGACCCGCCATTTGCAACTAATAATGTATTTACAATTTCCGAAGGTCGTGCAAGTACAATAAGTAATAGCTCAAATGGGACTATAGCTTATAAAGACACTTTAAAAGGTTCAGAGTTTATAGAGTTTATTAGAGAAAGATTGATTTTATTAAAAATGTTATTATCTGAACAAGGTTCAATTTATTTACATATTGATTATAAGATTGGTCACTATGTAAAGATAGTTATGGATGAAGTGTTTGGAATTCAGAATTTCAGAAATGACATAACTCGAGTTAAATGTAATCCGAAAAATTTTAGTAGAAAAGGTTACGGGAATATGAAAGATTTAATTCTTTTTTACTCAAAATCAGATAATTTAATTTGGAATGAACCGAAAACTCCATATACAGAAGAGGACAAAATAAAACTATTCCCTAAGCAAGATGTTAATGGTAGAAGATATACAACTGTTCCTCTTCACGCACCAGGTGAAACTAATGGGAAAACTTCTCTTGCTTTTAAAGGAATGTATCCTCCTAAAGGAAGACATTGGAGAAGTGAGGTTTCTGTATTAGAACAATTAGATAAAGATGGTTTAATTGAGTGGAGTAAGAATGAAAATCCAAGAAAAATAATATATTTTGACGAACAAGAAGGGAAAAGAATGCAAGATATTTGGGAATTCAAAGACCCTCAATATCCAGTTTATCCAACTGAAAAAAACGAAGACTTATTGGACATAATTATTAAAACTTCTTCTAATGAAAGCAGTATTGTTTTGGATTGTTTTGCTGGTTCAGGCACAACATTAAAATCTGCTCAAAAAAATGGTAGAAAATGGATTGGTATTGACCAATCAGATGAAGCAATAAAAGCAATTCAAATTAAATTGAATACTATAACAGAAGACCTTTTTATAGAAAAAACAGAATATAGAATGTTAAAATATCCAAACAAAAAAGAAGATTATCAGCTAACGGAATAGTAAAAGGCACAGCAGCTAACAGCACCTACAAAAAATTGGCGGTTTAGTGCTTCGTATGAAAGTTTTGTGGTTAAACAAACATTAGTGTTTCGTATTAACATTTGTGGTAAAAATCGCCAACTTCTTGTAGCTGCAAACCGTTATAGGGTATAGCACAGAATGACAAATTATTTAACATATACAGACAGACTTGACGCTATTTTACAAATGTGTAAATATGAAAATACTGGAAACGCTAAGAAATTAGCATCCAAATTCTGTGTTTGCGAAAGGACAATAAAGAGAATGATAGATACTTTAAGATGTCAAGGGCATAAAATCAAATACTCAAAAATAAAACAATCTTACATATTTTTAGATAAGTGACATTTTCTTGCATCACATATATGTAATTTTGAATAATCTAAACAAATAAAAATATGCAAAACATTCAAGGTTGGATTCCACAGGGATCTACAATTCAAACAAATGAAGACGCCACATTATCAATTACACCGCCAACAGGTTGGATTTATGTTGGTACGATTAAAAACAGTACAGAAACATTTACGGTTGCAGGTGGACAAGCAACAGTTTCATGTGATTGTAAAACATCAGGAACGTGTCTTCCATTTACGGCTTCTGGTCCTTTAGGTTCGACAAGCGGTTGCGCTGGTGGATGTTCAGACTGTAATATGAAACAATCTGCAACGATTTCTGGTGAAATCTTCTCTAGTGGCGGATATTTAAATTTTAACGTCCAACCTAGAATAATATTGGAAGTTGAAAATTATCCAGCATCATTTAAAGAGATGAATAATGTTCCAGAGGTTGCAGCAAAAATACAACAATTTCTCGACCAAGTATATGCTGGAGCAACAGTACCAGAAGTCCCTATTGAAAATAATTATTTAATTGCACCTGCTGGCTACTTAATGGCAATGGTAGACATTTGCGGGAGAGCTACAACATTAGTTATTCCAGAAACAGCAATGATAGCTGGCGGAGCTGGTTCAGCGACCGCATCCTGCGCATGCACTAACGGGACTTGTACTGTTAAGACAAAAACAATACCTTTTGTAGGAAGTGCAAGCTGGTGTGAGGGCGTCTGTTCTGGAACATGCTCATTAACCACAAGTATTGCAATTGGGGGCGTAGCAACATACGCAGCACAATCTTATAACTATTAATATGAGAACTGCATATATTATAATTGCCATTTTGGGTGCTATATTTCAGTTTAATTCTTGTACTAATGATATTCAGGATGATATTCATGGAGATTGGTATATAAAATCAATTTCGTCAAATGATTCTAGTTACAGTCAATCTGAATTAGCAGCTTTATTATTTAGCAATGTAAACGCAGTGAATGTTAAAGTTTCATTTAGTAAGATAAATAACGACTACTTTGTAAATGACAAAAAGAAGGGTACTTATAACATAAATGATAAGGTAATATTTCTTTTGGAGCAAATAGACACTATTTCAACATTACAAATTTCGTTTAATCAAAAAAAAGAATTAATTCTTACTGATTTAAATAGTCCCGTAACAATAATACTAGCTAAATAACTTTACTGGAAATCATCGAAACGTTTCACTAAGTGAGTTCTATTTTTAATTAAATTGACCTCATTTTCATTTAAAATCGACAAAGATTATCGACTTCAAAGTGTCTTCATGCCCACAATAGCTACACCCTATAACAGCACCTACAAAAAATTGGCGGTTCAGTGCTCCGCAGACGCATTTGTGGTTAATCAAACATTTGTTCTCCGCATCAACATTTGGGGTAAAAATCGCCAACTTCTTGTAGCTGCAAACCGTTGGGTGCAAGTTTATGGACGACACACAAACAAATGGAGACCAGAAACCATTTTAAAACGGGGCGACACCGAAAAGCCAAACGAGTAGGACTTAAAAAACAACAAAAATGAAGAACATTACAAAAGCGATTTTAGCAACAGGAATTTTCGTGTTAGCAACGACAGCAACCTTTGCTCAGACAAAAGAACAAGAATTGAGTAACGCAGAGAAATTTTCTGCAAAGGCGGGAGCTTTAATTCAAAAGGAATTTGTAGAAATTGGTTCAGTAAAAGGCACCAAGATTTCTGTAATTTATTTTACCGACCTTATCACTAACACAAAACAAAGTGCTTTAAAATTTGAGTATGAAAGCGTTGGAAAATACTCAACTGACACAAAATCCGCAGTTTTGGACGCAGACGAAGTAGACGGCTTAATAAAGTCAATCAAAATAATTCAAGAGAAAATCTTTCCGTCAACAGCAACCAATTATACCGAAGTTTCTTTTAAAAGTCGTGGAGGTTTTGATGCGGGCTGTTTTTGGAGTAAAGAAAGTTGGTCAACATACTTAAAACTCGAAAAATATGACAAGGACTCATATGTGTTTTTAGGTAAAGACGATTTTCCAACATTGTTAGGACTTCTTGAACAAGCAAAAACTAAATTATAAATCGCACTTATAAATTGAAAAATAAAATGAAAAAAATTATCTATTTTTTAATTATAGCTTTTCTCGTAAGCTGCTCGCCAAGTAAGAAGGAATTATACGGCATAACTGATTCCTTTATAGAATCGTTACAAACTACTTATGACAGTTATGGCATTTTAGGTGGCAAGGAACGCATCAAAACAACGAGTGACGGTCAATATCAAGTTATGCCTGTTGGACGATTAATTAACGTTAAAATTTTGAAAGTTGTAAGTGATGATGTCTATAAGGATTTAGAAGAAGATTTAAAAAGTCATTACAAAGACGACAAGAGAGTTAATGACGTGTATAGAAATAATGGTGGAACAATAATGATTGATTGCCGAAATTAAAAAAAAACCAGCACCCAACAGCACCTACAAGAAATTGGCGGTTCAGTGGTTAAATGAAGCTTTGTGCTTCGTATCAAGTTTTGTGGTGGCAGACAGTTTAGTGCTTCGAAATCGCCAACTTCTTGTAGCTGCAAAACGTTATGCCTCATTGTAGGGTGACCGTGCAACCATCAACATTCGTACTGACATCGGACGACAAAATGCCAACGCATCGCAAAATTAAAAGAGCTGCATTGCCAACACAAATGCTGACCCAAAATGCAGCACATTTAATTTTGCCCAACCCGACCTCTACTTTACGAACATTGCGGACAAAGACCCGACAAAGTAAAATTCATTTCACTAACCTTGTAATTTTTTGGCAACTTGTATGAAGGCTCAACATCTTCAAGACAAGTTACAGACTTACATTTTTGACAACTAAAATGAATATGGTTGTGGTTATGTTTTGTAGAACAAGAATGGCAACTAGCATATTTTACAACACCATCTACATTGACAATTTTATGAATGACACCTTCAACCAACAACCTTTCCAATACACGATAAATTTTAACTCTATCGCAAAGTCCTCCTAGCGACTTCTGAATTTCAGAGTGGGATAACGCTACTAACGAAGAAACAATCAACTCTTGTATTTCTGTTTTTGCCGTGGTACTTCTTGCTGATTTCATTATTTTTAAAAATTTTAACGCAACATTGTTGCATTTGTAAAGATAATGATTACTTTTGCAATATTGTTGCATTAACGCAATATTTTTAAAATTATAAACTCATAAAAAAGATGAAAGTAGCTTACATTTTCAAGACAGAGATGTCTTCCACATTTCAGCTGGCAACAATGATATTGCCACAATTGGAAAAAAATATTCACGGAGTTGAGGTAATCGGAATGTTCTTTTTTGATGAAAACGTACACGTATTAAGAAAAGGAAATGACGTTGGGGAACGTCTTAACACTTTAGCCGCTGAAAAAGGGATGTTGATTATGGCATGTGATCAGTGTGCTTTAAGGCGAGACTTAGCGGAAGGCACATTTGATAGTTGCGGAACAGGAAGTGTAAAACCAAAAAACATGATCGATGTAGGACAAGTAGGCTGTTTCCCACAATTATATAAAGCACTTGGTGGAAATCTGCCAAATTTGGTCATAACCTTATAACCACAAAATGATACCACGAACATTCAACGACTGGACAAACTGCATAGTAAACGATTGCAAAATTAACCTCACAAAGGAATTTGCCGAGCAGCGATTAACGGTTTATCAGGACAATAAAAATTCTGAAACAGAAAAATTCATTTCGCTTTATGGCGAAAAACATTTGCAAAATATTATTAATTGGTTTAATGAAATAGCTATAAAATGAAAACACTTATTCTTTCAATTTTACTTTGCTTTTCAGCAACTGTAACCATCGCATCTTTCCCACCTGAAAGAATTTTGATTATTCAAAATTCTGGGGATGGGAAAACAGCTAAAACTGCCTACGAGGTTTATAGTATTGAAGAAGAATATAAACTTTTAGAACATCTAAAACTTGAACCTAAGATGCAAATGCTTTCCATCATTGACGGACAATATTATGACATATTAGTAGTTGGCGAAACCAATATTTACTTCAAACTTATTCCGAAACCTAAAACACAAAATGTTTAGCTATTATTTTATTATGAACAAAAAAATATTTCAAATATTAGCCTTTTTTTATTGTTGCACTTTAGCACCGAGTTGTAATCATTCGCACGAAACCGAAGGTTTAAAATCAGGAGATATATTGTTCCAAAATTTGAATTGTGGCGAATTATGCAATGCCATTGAAGCAGTGACGAAAGGAATTGACGGAAAAGACTTCTCTCATTGTGCTTTTGTGGTAAACATCAATAACACATTAAAAGTTATCGAAGCAATTGGCGAGACAGTTCAAGTAAACTCATTAGAAAACTTCTTTGCACGAAGTGGCGATACCGCTGCAATAAAAAACATTACTGTCGGCAGGTTAAAACATCAATATGAACATTTAATCTTAAAAACGACATCAAACTCAAAGAAACTAATTGGTAAACCTTATGACAATGAATTTATTTTAAACAATGGAAAATGGTATTGTTTTGTTCTCTTTTGTAGGTATTGGACTGTTTTTGCCTTACGATTTCAAACTAATTGATTGGATTGGGATAAGCAGTATTATTTTTATTGGCATTTATTTGGTTTCCATTAAGTTGGTTTATCAATATGATAAAAACCACCCAACACCGATTATTCCATCCAAACTATCAGATTTACAAAATACAACACCGCTTAAAAAAGTTATTTTTTGGTATTCGATAAACGCTTTAGTTGTCATTGGAGCCGCATTGTTGCTTCCGCATTTTGCAGAACAAATTTCCAATCAAACAGGACTAAACAAATCGTTTACAGGTACAGTTTTGTTAGCGGCATCTACATCGCTTCCAGAAGTAGCTGTTTCAGAGGCAGCAATTAGAATGGGAGCTATTGACATGGCTGTAGGTAATTTATTTGGCAGTAATTTGTTCAATATTTTCATTTTGGCTATTGGCAATATTTTTTACAGAAAAGGACATATTTTAGTGGATGCATCAGAAAGTAATATCATCTCTGTATTCTCTATAATTACCATGACCGCAATTGCTATAATAGGGCTTACCTATCAATCAAAAAATAAAGCTTTTTTCCTTGCATGGGATACTTTGCTCATTGTAATCATGTTTATTTTTAACATGGTCATCTTATATAAACTTTCATTATGAACCACCACCAATTACCCATTTCCGAAACCTACAAATTGCTTCACACAAGTAAGGAAGGATTGCCTGCTGCAGAAGCAGAAGACCGACAAAAACAATACGGAAAAAATGAACTAAACGAGAAAAAGAAAATTTCGCTTTTCGTTTTATTACTGCATCAGTTTAAGGATGTTATGGTTATTATTTTGCTAATAGCGGCCGCAATTTCTTTTGCTGTTGGCGATTTAAAAGATGCCATTGTAATATTAATCATTGTGTTGCTTAATGCCATCATAGGCTTTGTGCAAGAATACCGTGCAGAAAAGGCAATGGAGGCGTTAAAAAAAATGTCGGCATTTACTGCTTCCGTTCGCAGGGGAGGAAATATCGTTCAACTTCCTGCATCCGAATTAGTGCCTGGGGATATTATAATTCTGGAAGCAGGAATGTCCGTTCCAGCAGACATTCGCCTATCCGAAGTGCACTCCTTAAAAGTTGAAGAGGCATCGTTAACGGGAGAATCTAATGCGGTAGAAAAAAATACCGATGAAATAGCCACAGAAAAATTACCCTTGGGCGACCGCTTTAATATGGCTTACAAAACCACGATTGTAACTTATGGAAGAGGCGAAGGCATTGTTGTAGCAACAGGAATGAAGACCGAAATTGGTCGGATTGCTCAACTGCTGCAAGAAGATGAAGCTAAAACACCGCTGCAAAAACGGCTAGCTGATTTTGGAAAAAAATTATCTCTTTTCGTCATTTTTATTTGTGCAATTATTTACGGCACAGGTTTGCTTCGTGGTGAAGATCCTATCCGGATGTTGCTCACCGCCATATCTGTTGCAGTAGCTGCTATTCCAGAAGCATTGCCCGCAGTGATCACTATCGCTTTAGCCTTAGGTGCAAAACGAATGGTGCGTAAAAATGTACTTATTCGAAAATTACCTGCCGTTGAAACATTGGGTTCTGTTACCTACATCTGTTCGGATAAAACAGGCACCATCACTCAAAATAAAATGACGGTGATGGATGTTTGGATTTCACCAAAAGCAGAAACCATCCATGAGTTTTCAGCAGAGCAATTATTATTGCTTTCAATGGAACTGAACCACGATGTAGTTGCAGATGAAAGTAATCAACTCAAGGGCGACCCAACCGAAGTTGCATTGGTTGAATATACCAGAAAAAACAAAAATTATGACCAAAAATGGTTAACGGATTTTAAACGCCAACATGAAGTGCCTTTTGATTCTGTGCGTAAACGAATGACCACCATTTATCCTCTAGCAGATCAGTGGCTGATCGTTACTAAAGGTGCAGTAGAAAATATTTTAAGCAATTGTAAAGATGCAAATTCAAAAGAAATAAATGGAGCAACAGCAAAATTTGCTGAAAAAGGGAAAAGGGTTTTGGCTTATGCCGTGAAACTCGTTGATGCTTTACCCGAAACTATTTCAATGGAAACCGTTGAGACCGATTTGAAATTTATTGGCTTAGCTGCAATGATTGACCCGCCTAGAGTGGAAGCTATACAAGCCATTGCTGATTGCCATACAGCAGGAATAACTCCAATAATGATAACAGGTGACCACCCCATTACCGCAAAAGCAATTGCTATAGAAACAGGAATTTTGCGCCTAGATACAGACAAAGTAATTACAGGAACAGAGCTTGCAAATTTTACGGACGCGGAATTTGAAAAAGAAATTGAGTATATAAAAGTATATGCCCGTGTGTCACCCGAACAAAAACTGAATATTGTAAAAGCATTGCAAAAGAAAAATCATTTTGTGGCAATGACTGGCGATGGCGTGAATGATGCTCCTGCATTAAAACGAGCCAACATTGGTATAGCAATGGGTATTACAGGCACCGATGTTTCAAAAGAGGCAGCCCACATGATTTTGTTGGATGATAATTTTGCCACCATTATAAAAGCAGTGCGAGAAGGTCGTAGGATATTTGACAACATACGCAAATTTATAAAATACACGATGACAAGCAATAGCGGTGAGGTATTAACTATTTTTCTTGCTCCCCTAATTGGTTTGCCAATTCCACTTTTACCCATTCATATTCTTTGGATAAATTTGGTTACCGATGGTTTGCCCGGACTTGCCTTTGCAGCTGAAGAAGCCGAAGAGGATATTTTGAAACGACCGCCACGCAAAACAGATGAGAGTATTTTTGGTGGCGGAATAGGAATTCATATTCTTTGGGTGGGATTGCTTATGGGTGGTATATGTGTTGCAACTCAAGGATGGGCTATACACCTAGGCAATGATAAATGGATGACAATGGTATTTACAGTTTTAAGTATATCACAAATGGGACATGCAATGGCTATCCGCAGCGACTGGAAATCACTTTTTACACAAGGCGTTTTTGGGAATAAACAATTGGTAGGAGCAGTAATGCTTACACTTGCATTGCAGATGGCGGTAATTTATGTTCCATTTTTGCAGGATATTTTTAGTACAAAAGCACTTACTATAAAAGAATTATTGCTTTGCCTAGGCTTGTCGAGCATTGTGTTTTGGGCTGTGGAAATTGAGAAATGGGTTAAACGAAGAAAAAAATGAATATAGTAACACTTACCCTTAATCCTGCTGTTGATAAAAGCGTAAAGGTAGATGGATTGCTGCCAGATAACAAACTTATTTGCCATAGCTTACAACATCAAGCAGGGGGAGGGGGTATAAATATTTCAAGGGTATTAAAACGATTAAACGTCAATAGCACTTGTATTTTTACTTCGGGAGGAGACAATGGTAAATTTCTAAATCAGGAATTGATGAGTTCCGATATCACAACTCTGCCTATAAAAATACAATCTTGGACAAGAGAAAATCTTTCAGTTGTAGATACCTTAACCAATTTACAATATCGTTTTGGAATGCCTGGTTCCACACTAACTGAAAAAGAAAAAACAACAATTATTAAAACAGTAAGCAAGCAATTATTGATTGGAGATATGTTGGTGATAAGTGGAAGTTTGGCAGAAGATATTTCGGCCAATTTCTATGCAGAAATAATAAGAAGTTTGGCAACAAAAAAAATAAAAATCATTTTGGATACATCGGGTAGGGCGTTAACAGAAACGCTAAAAGAAAATGTTTTCTTAATAAAACCTAACCAACGTGAACTTGCACAACTTGCAGGAAAAGAATTTTTAGATCGCCATGAGCAGGAAGAATTTGCAAAAAGTTTAGTACAAGCAGGCAAAGTACATTATGTAATAGTTTCGCTTGGATCTAAGGGTGCGCTTATTGTTTCTAAAGATGGCATACATTATCAAACCCCTCCTTCTGCAGAAGTTAAAAGTACTATTGGTGCCGGTGACAGCATGCTTGCAGGAATAATTTATGGACTTTTAGAAAATGAATCTCCACAAAATATTTTAAAGTGGGGTGTTGCTTGTGGAACGGCAGCTACCATGCAAGAAGGGACAGACCTGGCACAACTTGACAAAATTAATGCTGTTTTAAAAATGATTAATGGTTAAGGCCTATTTTAGACCATTAAAAACCAATAGAAATTTGAAACAAAAAATCGGTTGAATTAAGGCGAAGCATTCATTTTAATTGCAACTATAGGAAAGGTTTTAATCAATTGATTTTTCAATAAATATTAATGTTGCAATTAGCTTTCCGATTTTTTTAAATTATTTCTCTCATTCTTTTGCAATTTCTATGGGTCTAAATCATTTTTTTATTATTATTTTTGCTGTGTTGTTTATATGACTAGAAGTTTTGCAGGCATGCTTTTTTTATTTTGTTTTATTACCCCATTAGTTGGTACTTATGTGATTCTTAAATTACATAAAAAGCAAGTGAGAAAGGAAGTGAAATGGAAAATGATTGCAGGACTTGATAAAGATGAGCTGGTTTTACTAAAGTTTACCGAAAAAGAAACCCAAACAAATTTGCAATGGAAACATTCCAAAGAGTTTGAATATAATGGTCAAATGTATGATGTAGTGGAAAGTCTAATACAAGGCGATTCTATTTTTTATTGGTGTTGGTGGGATCATAAAGAAACTAAACTTAATAAACAGCTAAACAATTTAGTGGTTATTGCTTTAGGCATCAATAAACAACAAAAACATCATCGGGAACAACTCACCACATTTTATAAGTCACTTTACTGCGAAAGTTTTCAATCTTTATTGTGCTTTATGCCATCTAGAAAAAATAAATTTACAAAGCCTTCTGAATTAAATTATTACAGTAATTTGTTTCCACCTCAGGTGCCTCCACCCGAAATTGGTTAAAGTATTTAAAATTTTTGCTACTGACTTGCTGTTAAACGGCTTATTATGGATTTGATAAAATCAATGCCTGCTATTTTAGTAACAAAATAACAAAATAAATAAAATAGAACGAAACGGTTAAGTGCAGCGTTAGGCTGTAATATTTCTAATTATGCCTTAGCGACTTGTTTTTAGCCCAAAACTTAATGCGATTTATGTATTTCGTGTATTTTGATCTTTTTGATGTGATTTTTTTAACAACTTAAACCGGCCAAAATGGCGAACTACTAAAATGGGATTAAAACCATTGAAAGCAAATAGATTAAACTAAAAAAATATCTATTGCTCAAGAATGGTTTCTAATTGGCAAAGACAGACTGTCCCAAATTCCACAATAGAATTTGCAGCGAAAACAAAAAGCACTAAAAGTCAATAATGAAGTTTTGATATTTAATCCTTAAATATGGATTTGATGAAAAAATCGATTCGCCCCTTGACGCTATTTTGCATTGCGGCAGAATATCTAATGCAGATTTTGGATTTAAAGTGAAACCAATTAACACTTAAAAAAATGGGGCGAAATCCGAAAAGCCTATGAGTAGGAGATAAAAACAATAATAAAAAAATGAAGAAAATAATTTCACTCAGTATGCTTGTCATACTGCATAGCACGGTGTTTGCACAAGAAAACACCAATGATTCTATAAAAATAAAGCAGCTGCAAGTTGTGCAGATAATTGGGTTAAAAACACCCTATGACACCAGAATATTAGGTACAAATAATATTATTAGCGCAGCAGAGTTAAAAAGAAATAACCCATTAGGAACTGAAGAAATGCTTAGGATGATACCGGGCGTTATTGTTGCAGGCGATATGGGCATTTCTAATAGACTTAATATTGGTATTAGAGGATCTAGTCCAAGAAGAAGCGCTAGGGTTTTAACTTTAGAAGATGGCTCACCAATTGCTGCGGCTACTTATTTAGACCCACAAGTTTACTATAATCCGCCTCCAGAAAGGCTTAGCAGAATAGAGATTATAAAAGGTCCAGAATTGCTGCTATATGGAGGGCAAAGCATATTTGGTGCTGTAAACTACGTTTCAAGAGTGCCATCAGAAACGCCAAAATTAGACCTACAAGTAAGTGGAGGGCAACAAAATTTTTTCTCGGGCTTATTGGGCTATTCTGGCACTTGGGGTAAATTTTCTTTGGACGCAAGTACCATGTATAAAAACTTTGATGGCTTTATTGAAAATAACAATACGGAGCTGTTTAATTTTACAACAAAAATGTATTATGATTTTACGCCTAAATCACGGGCGTATTTAAAAGTTAACTACCATCAAGAAAATGCTAATACTACTTATTTTGGCCTAACTCCATTTACATTTAATTCTGCAACAACAGCAAACCCTTTTGACGCAGACGAATTTAAAACCAAAAGAATTGCCATTGATTTAGGACACGATATTTCATTAATTAAAGGCGTAAAATTAACCTCAAAAATGTACGCTAATAATTTTCAATTTGAATGGTGGAGACAAAATACACGTCTTATAAGAGCAGATAATTTGAAAACACAAATTAATGACAACCCTTATTCCGATAGGTTTAACTATTTAAACCCAAATGCTACTTACGGCCAAGATGCTTGGGTTAGGGTTGGCCGACTGGCCAATGGAAGAGAAAGCACAGGCGGTAGGTTGCGCGATTTTAAAGTTGCAGGAATACGGGAAAGCATTTCGCACACTTATGAAAAGGGCAATATCCAAAATTTTATGGAAGCTGGAGTTCACATCCATGCAGAACGGTTTAGCAATAGACAGGTTAATGCAGACTCTTCAAGGTGGAGCAGATCTGGAAGGTTAGTCACAGATAATTTAACCCAACTATTGAGCACAGCAGGTTATTTGCAAAACAGATTTACGTGGAAGGCTTTAACAGTTTCTGGTGTTGTGCGTGTTGAAAATGTAAGGATGACCAATGTAAATTTATTGACCCAAGCCGCTAACCCAAATTTAACCAACAATAATGAAGGCGTTTTAAAAAATAACTTTACCGCCATTTTGCCTGGAGGCTTTGTTAACTATGACTTAATAAATAATCAAGAAACTAAATTATCTGCTTACGGTTCTGTTTACAGCGGTTTTTTGCCCCCAACTGCCGATTTTGGATTCTTTGCAGTGGATGAAAGTGGAAATGTCCAAACATCTAATATAACCACTGACACTAAAATTAACATAGCCCCAGAAACGAGTTTAGGTTTTGATGTTGGTTTAAGGGGTGACTTTTTAAATGGCCTTATAAACCTCAATGCTGCATATTTTAATAATACCATTCGCAATTTTTACTCCCCTGCAAGGCGCGAGGCGTTCCAATCTTTAGGAAAAGTGAATATGCAAGGCTTAGAAATGGCTTTATTTATAGAGCCAACCAAATTTATAAACAATAACAAAGGGCACAAGGTTAGGATAGGTTTAAGCAGCACTTGGATGGCGTCTAAAATTTTAAGTGGCGTTTTAAATGACGCACTTATTTTTAGCAGTCAAACCTTGTTAACCCAAGAAAATAGAGCAGAATTAATCAACAGAATTAATGAAGGTGGAGAAGGTTATAATGTTTATGTTAGAAATGGCGCAAATACCAAAGATAGCTTAATTACCCGACCCATTTCCAATTCAGATTTTGCAAATATGGCATCTTCCCCTTCTGCAGGTCAGCTTTCCCGATTAGATACTAAATTTGGAAATTCAAAAACAAGTGCCTTGCAGTTACCCAATGTGCCTAATGTTAATTTTAATATAAATTTATTTTATGAATATAAAAACCTGTCCTTAATAGCTAATTATAATTATATGGGAAAACAATATAGCGAATATTTTAACCTAATATCAGAAACTGCCGAAGGTGGGTTAGGCGAATTACCTGCCTTTTACACGATTGATTTAGGTTTAGGATATAATTTTAAAAATTCCAGAAATAAGCATCTAAGTCCTGTTAGTTTATCTGTAAATGTTAAGAATGTAACAAACCAAATTTTTAGAGCTGGAAGGTTACACAGGGTAGAATCAGGGATTATGCCTGCAGGATTTCGTTTATTGACAGCTAGTTTAAACTATTCATTTTAAATTTCTCGTTAATTTTATAAAGTAAAAATAAATATCGATAATAAAGATTGGTAGAATTTAGTTTTATAAATTCTGCCAATCTTTATTTCTTTGCTTGTATATCTATGCATAATAAATCACATTTGTTTTTATTAATAAAAACATAACATTAAAAAATACCATCTTTTATTTTTTCTTTTGAAGTAAAATACTATTTTCGCACCGACTATTTAGAATTAGTCTAATTAAAGATAATGAAATGAAATTTAAATTAATAATATCAACATTTGCCTTTTTAATAATAGGCATCTTTAGTCTTCAAGCTCAAGATACAACCAAAGTTCAAGTATTAAAGGAAGTAATTATAGAAGGGAAAAGGGAAGTTCCCGAAAGATTACAAGATGTGGAAGGAGTAAAAATTTATTCAGGTAAAAAAAATGAAGTTATCAGACTTTCCAGTATTAATGCAAACCTAACAACCAATAATGCACGGCAACTATTTTCACGTGTTCCGGGTGTTACTATTTGGGAAAACGATGGAACCGGGATACAAATATCTGTGGGGGCTAGGGGATTAAATCCAAACAGAAGCTGGGAGTTTAATACGCGTCAAAACGGTTATGATATTTCAAGTGACGTTTTTGGATATCCAGAAGCTTACTACAATCCACCGATGGAAGCTGTAGAAAAAATAGAAATAGTAAGAGGCGGTGCCTCCTTACAATTTGGTTCTCAATTTGGAGGCCTATTAAACTATGTGTTGAAAAAAGAAACCGCTAATAAGCCCTTCACTTTTCAATCACAAAACACTGTGGGTAGCTTCGGAATGCTTAGCTCTTATAATGCCATAAGCGGCAATACAAAAAAATGGAATTATTCTGTTTATAATCATTATCGAAAAGGAAATGGATGGAGACAAAACGGACAATATGAAGTAAGAAATACACATGCCTTTTTGCAATATAAAATTAATGCAAAAACAAGCCTATCAGCCGAATACAGCAATATGGATTATGCAGTTCAACAATCTAGTGGGCTTACTGATGCTCAATTTAATGCAAATCACCGCCAATCTTTTCGCCAACGCAATTGGTTTAGCACCCCTTGGAATGTTGCAGCCATAAATTTTGATACTAAAATTAAAGAAAATCTGAGTATCAATGTAAAGGTATTTGGCTTAATTGGAGAAAGAAATAGCATTGGATTTATAGCAACACCAAATTTTGCAGACACCATAAATGCCGCATTGCAAAGTTATAATAACCGACAAGTAGATAGGGATTTTTATAAAAATATAGGCTCGGAACTAAGAGGCATTTATTCGTATAATCTATTCAATCAAAAAAGTAATTTAGCTTTTGGCGGTAGAATTTACCAAGCAAATACTACAAGAAAGCTAAGAGGGAAAGGCGATACAGAATTTGATTATAACACAAATATCTTGACTGAAAAATTTCCAACGGAATTAGCGTTTCAAACAAATAATATTGCTTTTTTTGCTGAAAATCAATTCAAATTAACCAACAAGTTTAGTGTAACCCCCGGCATTCGTTATGAAAATATAGTTTCAGACATAAAAGGAATATTATCTACCACGGGACCAACAGAAATAAATGTGACTCCAAAAAGCACCAAAAGAAGTTTGTTTTTAGCAGGAATTGGTTTAGAATATAAGCTCAAAAATTCAAATGTGTATGCCAATATTTCACAAGCATATCGTCCAGTTTTATTTTCAGACATCACCCCACCAGCTACAACTGATGTAATTGATGAAAATCTAAAAGATGCCAACGGTTTCAATGCAGATTTAGGTTATAGGGGTTCATTATCAGATTTTATAAACTTTGATATAAGTGCTTTCTATATTCAATACAACGACAGAATTGGTACTATTAGAAAATTTATTGATGACGACCCAACGAAAGGAACTTACCAATACAGAACTAATTTAGGAAAATCAGTAAACAAAGGTGTTGAGGCTTATATTGATTTGAACATTACTAAGGCATTAAAAATGAATAAAAAGATTGGAAATGTAAGTTTATTTGCCTCACTTGCTTTTATCAATGCTGAATATGTTGATTTTAGAACAACGTCAATTTCTGGAGGAGCGCCAAACATAGCAATCAATGAAGTAAATTTAAAAAACAAGAAAGTGGAATATGCTCCAAGTCAAATACACAATATAGGTTTAACATATTCCTTAAAAGGTTTCACAACTACTTTGCAAACGCGTATTTCAAGTGCTGTGTTTAGTGATGCAACAAATACTGAAATTCCAAATGCTACTGGCACAATCGGCAAAATTGATGGTTATCAAGTTTATGATTTATCAATGGAATACAAATTTTTAAAAATCTATAATATTCGGTTTAGCATAAACAATTTAACCGACACTAAATACGCAACACGCAGAGCAGGTGGTTATCCTGGGCCAGGTTTAATTTCAGCCGAAGGTAGAACCATAAATTTGGGGATTGGAATAAAGCTGTAAAAAGAATCTCTAATCCGTCCCAATAGCTAGCGAGAAACTTATGTTCCGCATAGATTTTTAGGATTTATGGTGTTTCAATAAATGGGTGTGTTGTATGTGCTACAAATGATGCAAATTATAGGGGCTTTTTCAATGCACTGCAGTAATATTGACTCTTTCAATCCCATTTAGGTGCAATTCAATGTGTCTATTACGTGCTTTGTTGCTATATTCACTTATGATTTCTAAAATATCATAGTCTATAAAATTGCAATCGCTGCCATCAATTGTTAACATACTATAATCAGGAATTTCTTCTAAAGCCTTTTTTAATTTAACTTTATTAAGAAAGGTAATATTGCTATTTAGTTTAATAAAATAAGTATCTATTCCTTGATGCAGCGTTTTGGTTATTTTATATTCTGCTTTAAAATTATTTTGAATAATAAAGTAAACGGAAATAAGCAGTCCTATGCTTACACCAATAAGCAAATCTGTGGCAAGAATAACAATAATGGTAATGGCAAAAGGGATAAATTGTTTTTTGCCTAAACTCCAAACGTCCTTATAAAGTTTTGGCTTGGTTAAGTTAAAACCTGTTACAAGTAAAATAGCCGCAAGCGAAGCATACGGAATTTTATTGAGCAAAAATGGAATAAACAACACGGCAAGCAAAAGAAAAACCCCATGAGTAATTGCAGAAAGTTTTGTGCGCCCTCCAGCATCTGCATTGGCTGCGCCTCTAACAACCACTGCGGTTATAGGAATACCACCTAGCATGCCACAAGCCATATTGCCAACTCCTTGAGCAATAAGTTCACGATTAACTGGGGTAATGCGGTTGCGGATATCTAATTTATCTACCGCCTCTGCACAAAGTAAAGTTTCTAATGTGGCAAGGAGCCCAATAATTAAACCGTCTTTCCAAATCTCTTTGGTGGAGAATAGTTTTGAAAAATCTGGGAAAGTAAGGTTTGTAAAAACATCGGATGGAATATTTACCAGTTGTGTTTGTTTGAGTGAAAAATTTGAAGCTACATTGGTAAATATAAGGTTAATAATAATGCCAATTGCAACAACCAATAAAGGTGCAGGAATTACTTTTAATCTTTTTGCCAATGGATGTTGCAAAACCATTAGAATAATTAAAGAAATTAAAGTGATTATAATTGCGCCTCTAGTGAGGTGTTGATTGAGGCTTTTAAAATTTCCAAAAAAATTGTCTGCAGAAAAAAGTTGCAGAAAACCACTCGTCCAAAAGTCGGGTTGGTTATAGCCCAAAGCCAGCGGTATTTGTTTTGATATTAAAATAATGCCTATTGCTGCTAACATTCCTTTAATTACCGATGACGGAAAATAATTTGCTATAGCGCCTAATTTAAATAGTCCAAGAACTAACTGAAAAAGGCCTGCAATTATTACAGCCAACAAAAATGTTTCGTAGTTGCCTAAAGAAATAATAGAAGCGGCAACCAAAGTTGTTAAACCTGCAGCAGGCCCAGAAACGCCCAGTTGTGAACCACTAATAAATGAAACCAAAATACCCCCAATAATGCCAGAAATAAGTCCAGATGAGATAGGCGCACCAGAAGCTAATGCGATGCCTAAGCACAGTGGTAGGGCTACAAGAAAAACTGAAAGTCCCGCTGCTAAGTCATGTTTGAGCCAAGTTAGTTGGTAATATTTAATTTTTCTTTTCAATAATTTATTAAATAGATAGCCTTCAAAGGTAATTCGTTTATAGGATTTCAATGTTACATAAACTCACGATTAATGGTTTTGCATAAAAGCTATTGCCAAAAAATCCCCTCTCAAATGTTGATTTAGCCCCGATTTTGTAGTCATCATTTTGCTTACTTGGAGTTGTTAAGAAACTTTTATTTTTTAAAAGAGTATAGAAAAATACTAGATGGATGAAATACTTACACCGCAATAAGTTTTAAGATAAAAACGATTCTGTATTGCACAGTTCGGGTTTAATTAATGAATAGAATTTAAAAGATTTAGCTTAACCCATTTTTGAACGAACCATAAAAACATATCCTGTCTAAATTGGGATTAATTTTTTTGGTTGTTAATAATAAAAAAAATCAAAAAGATAAATCACTACTTTTGCTTTTATTTGTAAACCTAAATTTTAGATGACCATATCAGACAATCAAAAAAAGTGATTTCAGAAATAACAAAATATACATTCTCGGGGCACGACTCATTTCAGTGCCGACAACTTTGGCTAAAAAAGGGGTATGACTTCGTGCAGGAAGGAAAGAATTTTAATGAGGAAGATGCGGTTGTGAAGTTGGGAGTGGGTAAAAATATGGTGTCATAAATGGTAATTAAAAATATAAAGCTATGCAAAATATAAAGCTCTCCAACTTTGACATTTATCTGTTACAAGAATCTTTGAAGAATTACAAAGTTTTAATTTCTAAAGAAGAGTTCCCGAAGAACTCTATTGTTACAAAAGGGTATGTTGAAATTATGGTATTTCAATTGGAAGAAAAGTTGAATGAGACAACCATTAAAGAAAAAGTAAAAAGATTAAATGCAACTACCTAAATCAAATGGCTTACCAGTCAATCTTCTTGCAGCTTGTTTCAATAGCACTTCTGCAACTTACAAGTATTACTGGCTCTTGTCAATTTTGCAATCGGTTGAGAATGGGCGTTTAAAAATACCTAAAAGGGAATTGTTTGCAAGAATGATTTCTAATGCTTGGTTCACGGTTAACTATTTTAAAGTTTCTTTTGGTAAGCAAGATTTAATTCAGGATGTAGTTAGAGTTATAAATGAAGTTGAGAATATTTCAATAGATGAAAAGCAAGAATTAGTTTTTCAAAAGCTGTTAAACACCACTAATTCTAAAACTGAAAAGCTACTTTGGCATTTTAATAAAAATGTCCCTCATTGGTTTTTGAGTACTTGGTTTCCAAAGAATGGAAATGAAACAAATTCATTAAGAGAAAAAAGAATTTATAATGCATCAAAATCTTATAGCGAAAATTGTTTGTATTCATTACACGATGAATTTATAGAAATTAATACTGAATGGGAAACTTATTTGACTTCAAATGCAGGAATACTTAAAGATTTTTGTTATTGGAATCTTTGTTTGTATTTGCAAGTAAAAAATCCTAATGTGCCAGATATTTCTGGCAAATTAATTAAGCCTGCTTTTAGAAATAGTTTAAAAAAACAGAGAAATCAATTTTGGGATATAATTTTTAAAGAATTGGAAACAATAGATTGTATTTATACTGGTGAAAAACTTTCGATTGAAAATTACGCAGTTGAACATTTTATTCCACACGCTTTTGTTTCTCATGATTTAATTTGGAATTTAATTCCTGCAAATAAATCATTTAATAGCTCAAAGAGTGATAAACTTCCCTCTTTAGACAAGTATTTTAATTCGTTTTTTGCATTACAAAAAAAAGCCGTTGAAATTATGAGTTGTCAAGCGCAGCCATCTAAATTATTGGAAGATTACTTAACAGTTTTTCCAGATATTAATACAAGCTTTACTAAAGAAAAGTATAGAGACATTATACAACCATTAATTACCATTGCCTCAAATAATGGTTTTGAATTTATGAAATGATGCAACAACAAAATCCAAATAGCCACTTAACCGCAAAAGAAAGAGATACCCTTTCTTTTCCAGCCAAAATTCTGTTTAATCAGAATTTATTAATTAGGGATGTTTTAGATTTTGGTTGTGGTTTTGGTAATGATGTAAAATTGCTCAAAGCAAAGGGAATAAATATTGAAGGTTTTGACAAATATCATTTTCCAGAGTATCCGATTAAAAAATTTGATACCATAATCTGTTTTTATGTGTTGAATGTACTTTTACCTGAAGAACAAGCAATCGTTTTAATGGAATTGTCTCAACTCATCAAACCAACTGGAAAAGTATATTTCGCTGTCAGAAGAGATTTGCAGTTTGAAGGGTTTAGAATGCACAAAATCCATCAAAAGCAGACTTATCAATGTACTGTAAAACTTCCTTACCAATCATTTTTCAAAAATGAAAATTGTGAGATTTACGAATACCAACATTACAATCAATTAAAGAAAACAGAAAATCCCGATTGCCCATTCTGCAATCCTGATTCTGATAGAGAACTCTTAGTTGAATCTGCAACGGCTTATGCTATTTATGATAAATATCCGGTTAGTGGTGGACACGCTTTAATTATTCCAAAAAGACATTGCATTGATTATTTTGATTTATCATTTAGGGAGCAAGCCGCTTGCATATTTATGCTCAACACCGTGAAAGAAATTATTTCAACTAAATTTAAACCAGATGGTTTTAATGTAGGAATTAATGTAAGCGAAGCAGCAGGGCAAACGGTTCCTCATGTTCACATCCATTTAATTCCAAGGTATAATGGAGATGTTGAAAAACCGAGAGGTGGAGTTAGAGGGGTTATAATTGAAAAGAGGGATTATTAAATGGACTCAATTGCATTTATAGATACCGAAATTGACGAAAAGGGTAAAAAGATACTTGATATTGGAAGCATTAAAGACTGTGGAAGTATTTTTCATTCAGCTTCTTTACCTGACTTTCTTGCTTTTCTTAAGGGTACAAAGTTTATTTGTGGACATAATATTTTAAAGCATGATTTAATACATATTGCAAAAGCCATTGATAAAGGAAGCATAACTAAATCAAACGCAATTGATACATTATTTCTTTCACCACTTTTATTTCCGGCAAAGCCTTATCATGCTTTATTAAAAGATGATAAACTTCAAGTTCTTGAGAATAACAACCCACTTAATGATTCTATAAAAGCTAAAGATCTACTATATGATGAGATAGCTTCATTTAATCAATTAGACGAAAGTTTAAAGCAAATTTTCTTTTTGCTTTTAAACAATAAAATAGAGTTTCATGCATTTTTCAGGTTCATCGCTTACTCAACAATTGAAACCCGAGTTCAACATTTAATTTTACAAAAGTTTCATTCCGAAATTTGTGAGTATGCCGAATTAGGTAAATTTATATTTGAATATCCAATTGAATTAGCATATTGTCTTTCTTTGATAAATGCAAATAGCCGTTATTCAATTACACCTCCGTGGATACTAAAAAATTATCGTGAAGTAGAAAGGATTATGTTTCGCTTGCGGAACAAACCCTGTGTTAGCGGTTGTTCTTATTGCAACAAAGCATTAGATATTCATATAGGACTTAAAAGGTTTTTTGGTTTTGATTCATACAGAACTTATGCAGGAGAACCATTACAAGAGAATGCGGTAAAAGCTGCCATTGACAACAAATCAATCTTAGCAGTATTTCCTACTGGCGGTGGAAAGTCAATTACATTTCAAGTACCTGCTTTAATGAGTGGCGAAAATGCAAAAGGGTTGACCGTTGTAATTTCTCCTTTGCAATCTTTAATGAAAGACCAAGTTGATAATCTTGAAAAAATTGGAATTACAGATGCAGTTACAATAAATGGCTTGCTTGATCCAATCGAAAAAGCAAAATCTTTTGAAAGAGTTGAAGATGGTTCCGCATCTATTCTCTATATCTCCCCAGAATCCTTGCGTTCTAAAACTATAGAAAGATTACTTTTAGGAAGAAAGATTGTCCGCTTTGTAATTGATGAAGCACACTGCTTTTCTTCATGGGGACAAGATTTTAGAGTTGATTATTTATATATAGGCGATTTCATTAAGTTAATTCAGGAGAAGAAAAATCTTGAAGATGGAATTCCTGTTTCATGTTTTACAGCAACTGCAAAGCAGAAAGTTATAGAGGATATTAGGGACTACTTTCGAGAAAAACTTTCACTTGACTTGGAGGTTTTTACTTCAAAAGCATCTAGAACGAATCTGCAATACAAAGTTTTTGAGAAAAATAATGAAGAGGAAAAATATTTAGCTGCACGAGATTTAATTGAGGAAAAAAATTGTGCGACTATCATTTATGTTTCAAGAACAAAGAAAGCGTTTTCGCTAGCAGAAAGATTGACAAAAGATGGTTTCAATGCGAAACCATATCATGGCAAAATGGATGTAAAAGAAAAAACCGCTAATCAAGATGCTTTCATAAAAGGTGAAGTACCAATTATGGTTGCAACGTCTGCTTTTGGTATGGGAGTTGACAAGAAAGATATTGAAATGGTAATTCACTATGAAATTTCTGATTCACTTGAAAACTATATTCAGGAAGCTGGGAGAGCAGGACGGGATGAAAACATGACAGCAGATTGTTTTGTGTTATTCAATGAAGAAGACCTTGGTAAACATTTCATCTTGCTAAATCAAACCAAGCTTTCAATCAAAGAAATACAGCAGGTTTGGAAGGCAATCAAGGACATTACAAAATTTCGTTCATCCGTTTCAAATTCAGCTTTAGAGATTGCAAGAAAAGCAGGTTGGGATGATAATGTAGTGGAGATTGAAACAAGAGTAACAACAGCGATTGCAGCCCTTGAAGATGCTGGCTATTTAAAACGAGGGCAAAATATGCCAAGAATTTTTGCAGACAGTATACTTTCAAAGAATGCACAAGAAGCAATTGAAAAAATAAATGCTTCACAAAGATTTGAGGAAAAGCAAAAAGAAAAAGGAATCAGAATTGTCAAGAAACTTTTTTCAAGCAAGAGCAAAAAGCAAAGCAATGGCGAAGCAGCTGAATCAAGAATAGATTACATCAGCGACCATTTAGGAATTGTAAAAGAGGAAGTGATAAACATTGTGAACCTTCTTCGTGAGGAGGGGATTTTAGCCGATGCAAAAGATTTAACTGCATTCATAAAGAAAGGTGAAAACATAAACCGTTCACAAAATATTGTGGAGGCATTCGGCAAGATTGAAAATTTTCTCTTACCAGTATTTGAAGAACAAGAAAAAACTTACCACTTAAAAGAACTGAATGAAGATGCAGAAGCAAGTGGTTGCAAAGATGTAACACCGAACAAAATAAAAACCATTATCAATTTTTGGGCAATCAAGAATTGGATTAAGCGACACAACGAGGAGTATTCAAAAAATCATGTTGTGATTCTTTGCGTTCAGCCAAAAGATTCTTTAAAAGAAAAGTTAGAGAGGCGGCATGTGTTAGCAAAGTTTTTGGTAAAATTTCTCTACGATAAAAGCAATTTAAACAGTGTAGAAAATGAAAAAGAAAATGAAGAAGTATTGGTGGAATTTTCAGTTCACGAACTAAAAGACGAGTTTGAAAAGAGGTTGAAACTTTTTGAAATGAAAGTTTCACTTGAAGATATTGAGGACACCCTTTTTTATCTTTCACGAATTGATGCAATAAAAATTGAAGGTGGATTTTTAGTTGTATATAATCGCTTAACCATCGACAGAGTTGAACAAGACAACAAACGGAGATATAAGAACGAAGATTACCAAAAGCTAAATCAGTTTTACGAAAACAAGGTTCAACAAATTCATATTGTTGGTGAGTATGCCCAAAAAATGATCGGTGATTACAAAGGAGCATTGCAATTTGTTGATGATTATTTCCAGTTGAACTATACTTCGTTTCTCAATAAATATTTCAAAGGCAGTAGACAAAACGAAATCAAAAGAAATTTAACTCCTGCAAAGTTTCGTCAGTTGTTTGGCACATTATCTCCAACGCAATTAGAAATTATTAAAGACAATGAAACAAAAAATATTGCAGTTTTGGCAGGGCCTGGTAGTGGAAAAACAAGAGTGTTAGTTCATAAATTAGCATCACTACTTTTAATGGAAGATGTAAAGCATGAGCAACTTTTAATGGTTACATTTTCAAGAGCAGCAGCAACAGAATTTAAAAAGCGTTTGCTTTCTCTCATTGGCAATGCCGCCCACTACATTGAAATAAAAACTTTTCATTCCTACTGTTTTGATTTGCTAGGAAAGGTAGGGAATTTGGAAAAGTCTGATGCCATTTTGAAAAGCACTATTGAAAAAATTAAGAAGGGAGAAGTTGAAGCAAACCGAATTACAAAAACGGTTTTGGTAATTGATGAAGCACAAGACATGAACGATGACGAATTTGCATTGATAAATTGTTTGATAGAGCAGAATGAAGAAATGAGAGTGATTGCAGTGGGAGATGATGATCAAAATATTTTTGAATTCAGAGGAGCAAGTTCAAAATATTTGGAGCAGTTTATGGCTGAAAGAAAAGCAGCCAAACACGAACTAATAGAAAATTACAGAAGCAAAAACAACTTGGTTGAATTCTCAAACGGTTTTGTGAAAAAGATTCGCCACCGCTTGAAAGAAACTTCAATTGCAGCAAAGCAAACCGACAATGGAAACATAAAGTTGGTGCGGTATCGGAACGGAAATCTAATTAATCCTTTAGTGCAAGACATACTTGCAACAGGGCTTGCAGGAACTACTTGTGTGTTGACAAAAAAAAATGATGAAGCATTACAGATTACAGGTTTGCTTTTAAAAAATGGGATGCAAGCAAAGTTGATTCAAAGCAATGACAATTTCAGTTTACAAAACCTTTTAGAAGTTCGTTTCCTTCTGAATGAAATAAATATAGGGGATGATATAAAAATTATCAGTGATGAAGTTTGGGCAAATGCAAAAAGTGAAATGATAAAAAAGTTTCATCAAAGTTCAAAACTTGAAGTATGCAACAACCTTATCAAACAATTTGAAGACAGTAATTTAAATAAGAAATACAAATCAGATTTAGAAGTTTTCGTAAGAGAATCAAAACTTGAAGATTTCTACAATGAAAATGGTGAAACTATTTTTATTTCTACAATCCATAAAGCAAAGGGAAAAGAGTTTGACAATGTTTTCATCATGCTTGAAAACTTCAACCCTACAACCGATGGAGCAAAGCGACAACTTTATGTAGCAATGACAAGAGCAAAACGCAACTTGACAATTCACTTGAACGGAAATTATCTTGACAACCTCACAGCAGAAAATTTAGAAAGCGTTGAATGCAGAGAAGAACATTTGCCACCCCAGCAGTTGGCAATGCACTTGACACACGAAGATGTTTGGTTAGATTACTTTATTACCCGACAGCATCATGTTTCGCAACTCACAAGTGGAGATTCTTTGACCATAAACGGTGATGAATGCAAAAACGACAAAGGACAATCTGTTTTGAAATTCTCTAAACAATTTCTCAATACGATTGAATTAGAAAAACAAAAAGGGTATCATTTGAAGCAAGCGAAAGTGAATTTCATTGTTTACTGGAAAAAGGAAGACACAGAATTGGAAATTAAAGTTATTTTGCCAGAATTATATTTTGAGAGAAGTTTTTAATATTAGAAAACACTGAAATTATTTTATAATGCATTAACTAATGTAATATTGGTATTTTTATCATATAGGAGTTTGGGCTTAAATCGAAATGGCTTTAGATTTGTACCTTATGCTAATTCACAACAACTAATATTATCCATTATTCTTGCCCTGTCTTCTGTTTCCTTGTCGTTTTTGTGGTATAATTCTATAAAGGTGATTTTTTGTTCAATAGAAAAGTGGTCATATATTAACCGCAATCCAGAATTTACACCTCGGCCTTTTAAACTATCACAAGCAATTTTCTTTACTTTTATGATACAAGTTTTAATGCCTAAATTATTTATTTGAAAACTAAACGGGGGTTTTTCGTTAGGCTTGGCTTTTAAAATGGTTTTAACAACTTCTAAATCATTTTGCAAACTTCTGTACTTTTTTAAAAGCTGCTTTAAATCTTTGTCAAATTCTGAAAGTGTATCGAATTCCATCACCTTTAGTCGTTTTCGGTTTCATCATAAACCCTTACAGAATATGGCAAATCTCTGTAAAAAGCCAAATTATAATGAATATTCTTCCCATCTTCTGTAACTTCCCAAGGCAAGTCTTTGTGAGAGTAATCGCTTATTAAATTCGCAGACCAATCACTCATTTGTTCAATCACTTTATCCACTACATCTTTTTCACTTCCTTTTAAGGCGGTCAAATCGGCTTTTTCTAGCGGCAAATAGCGGGTTTGAGGGAAACCATGGTACTCTGTTTTTACCCTTTGCAATTGTCCGTCTTCTATCATTTGATTGATAATTGCATCCAATTTTTGTGGCACTGGACCAAATGGCAATTTCCGATATTGCACACCAGTCAAATGCTCCTCATACAATTCATAATAATTAAAGTCTATAAAATAAAGCAATTTGTATAGCACAGTTTCCCCAACATTGGGTTTGCCAGCGCAGCGTTCAAGCATATATAACAATACATTCTTTAATTTATTAACATGCAGGGTAGGCACAGAAATCCTTTCATTTACTTGCTTTGCTTTTTTTGCTTCTTTTCTTTCAATAATATGGCTTGCAGAAAAATCCTTCGACATAAAATCATCCAAAGAGAATTCTAAAACCATGGATATTTTTTGCAATTCAAGAATATCAAGTCCCCTGTTTCCCAACTCAATTTGAGCCAATGACGGACGGGATATTTTTACACATTTAGCCAAATCCTCTTGAGATAATCCCTTCATTTTTCGAAGTTCTGTAATTCTTTGGCCTATTTGTTTTTGCGACAATGTTTCTTTCATATCCGTGTTTCTTAATTTTTAACCCTACAAAGGTACGTATTGTTTTAAAATAAGACAATAAATTGTTTTAATTTAAAACATTTTATATAATTTTTCAATGTATAATCTATAATTTAATACAAAGTTTTAAGGCATTTCTTGGTTTAAAACAATGGGATTTTTTGTACTTTTTGTACTTTATAATAATCCATTTGCAGCTTTTGCTGATAACAAAACAGATTTTGGTCATCACGAAATAATAAAACAACATTTATCTCCTTTTTAAATTTAAAAGAAAATATATTTATCAAAAAACCTGATGTTGGAGTTCACATTTGGGTCTTTTATTGTCTAATGTGAAATTTGGCTTAAATAGACGTGCCAACAATTCAGCGATTAAAGTGTTTGATAAAAGAATATAAACCTACAAACAATTTTTTTTAATCTTTAAAATTTTTGAGTACAAATGCAAATGAGCCAACAAATCTCCACCATTTCCTTTTTTAAATTTGAGGCAATCAAACAAAAGTTTTGGGGTTTTAAAATGATGCAATTTGCACACAAGGATTTAACAAAAGTAAACGGGCTAACTTTTTATCGCTTGTTGGGCAGTGGAAAAGGCAGAGGTTTTAATCCTTTGCCAGATTGGTCTGTTTATTGCCTGCTGCAAGTATGGGAGTCTGAACAGTCCGCCCATAATTTTTTTACTTCATCAGATTTGATAAAACGATACAGATTGAACACGGCTGAGCTATTTACACTTTACATGAAAAACATTTCTGCAAAAGGTACATGGTTGGGCAAGAATCCCTTTGAAAAAGGAGCAGATTTAGACCCAAATAAACCCATAGCCATAATTACAAGAGCCACCATAAAATGGAATTGGCTCCTGCGATTTTGGAAATATGTGCCAACCTCAGCAGAGGCTTTAGTTGGAAATAAAGGGTTAATTTATACCAAAGGAGTTGGGGAAGTACCTGTAATTCAAATGGCTACTTTTAGTTTATGGAACAATTTTGAGTCGGTAAAACAATTTGCTTATAAAAGTATGCAACACCAAGAAGCCATTAAAAAAACACAAGAAAATAAATGGTACAAAGAGGAGCTTTTTGCGCGTTTTTATCCCTATAAATCTTCAGGAACTTGGGCAGGTAGAGACCTTTTGGACTTTTAAAAAGCCTTAAAACGGTGTAGCTATTACAGTCATAATGCCAAGCGAAGACCTTCTTTCCATCCATTTTTTTGGCATAAATAAGGCCATTCCAAAAAGAAATTTCCAAAATTCTTCTTCCATATTTTTATCCCATTTTATGCCTTTTTTTTCCATCTTGCTCATCCAATAAAGCAGATAAGGATCCATAGTGCCATAGGTTAACAGTTGCTTTACCTTCCAACCACTTTTTTCAAGCAACAAGGTAATATTGTTTGGAGAAAACAATGAAATATGACGCGGAGTGTGCCAACCTGCCCAGTTTTTGCCATATTTTTTTCTGCTCATTGAATCAAAATTGGGAATTTCTATTACGAGTGTTGTCGATGGTTTGGCAATAGATTTAAGGTAACAGAGATTTTCCATTGGAGTATAGTCATGTTCTAAATAATGCCACATGGTAATAACATCGGGCTTTAAGTTGTTTGACAGATCTTTTATTTCTGCTATTTGCAAATCTATGCCTTCAAAATTTGACATTTGGTCTTTCCAACCCTCGTCACTAAAGTCAATACCAAGTGTTTGGCAATTAAGCAATTGCTTACAAGCCTTTAAAAAGCTGGGCTGCCCGCAACCAATATCAAGCACCAAGGATGTGGCAGAAAGGCTGTGCGATTCTTTTATTCTCTGTACCCGTTTTAAATCTAATTTTCGCTGACTGCTCTCAACCAAATGCTCAAACTTGCCCCAAGCCTTTGCTCCTCTATAAGGCAAATAATGGGCGGTATAATAGTCTTTTAATTTATCCAAAGGAACTCTTGGGTTTAAAAAAACCAGTTTACAATTGCCACATTGATCAAAATTAAATAATTTTTTACTCGAATGCATCATAGCCGTTGTTTCTATAAAAGAACCAATATCGCTAGAGTTGCAAATAGGGCAATGGGTGAGTGGATGCATGGGGCTAAGGTAGTTGTTTTTGAGTTAAAGAAAACAAAACAGAAGCATTAATAGAATTGTTTGTTTTAGCAATAGACAAAAGTATTAAAAGAATTTTTAAATGAGACAATTTAAGTCGTTTTAGATTTGGAATTAAGCTATTTATAAACCGCTAGAACAAGTAAATATTCAGTTTATTGACTATTTGCTTTTTCAATTAAATACTTTAGCTGTGAGTTTGTTAAAACTAAAAAATTATGCAAATTGCCAAAGCGGAAATTGGCACAAATCAATTGCAAGAAGCAAATTAACAACAGGCATCTTTTTGAGCTTGGGCAATGCTGGATTGTGGGTAACAGAATTGCAAAAGGCTTTGAATAAAAAGGGTGCTGCTCCTCAATTAATTGTTGATGGACAGTTTGAAAAGGGAACAAAAGATGCCCTAAAAGCATTTCAAAAGAAAAATGGATTCACTGCAGATGGAGTTTCCGGACCACAAACTTATAAAGTAATTGGCATGATATCATAATTTATTAGAGAATTTTTTCTTCAATCCTGTCCGTGTACCTAAAGTGTGACATTTTGCTTTTTTTACATCTTAATTTAATCGAAAATAGATTAATTAAATGTACTTTTTTATTTTACTTTTACCCCCTAATTAATCAATGGTTTAAATCTTTACAACGTTAAAAACAGCAATCTTTTAAAGAACAAAGAAATAATAATGGAAAACTTTGACCGTAAAAAACATTGGGAGCATATTTATCAGACAAAAGAACTAAAAGATGTTAGTTGGTTTCAGTCAATACCCTCAACTTCACTTGATTTTTTTAAACAATTAGATATTCCATTAAGTGCTAAAATAATTGATATTGGTGGCGGTGATAGTTTTTTAGTTGACCATTTACTCAATGCCAATTATAAAAATATTTCAGTGCTAGACATTTCATCAGCAGCGATCGAAAGAGCTAAACAAAGGCTTGGATTAAGGGCTAAAAGTGTAAAGTGGATTGTAGCAGATTCTGCAACATTTAACCCAACAGAAAAATATGATTTTTGGCACGATAGGGCATCATTTCATTTTCTGATAAACGAACAAGAAATCTCAAACTATATTGAAATTGCTTATAAAAATATCAATTCAAAAGGTATTTTGGTTATTGGAACATTCTCTGAAGATGGACCAATAAAATGTAGTGGAATAAACATCAAACAATATTCTGAAAAATCTATGACAGAAAAACTGAAAATATATTTTGAAAAAATTAAATGCACTAAGGTCGAACATAAGACCCCTTTTGATACCATTCAAAATTTTGTGTTTTGCATTTTCAGGAAACTATAATTTTACCTTAAAAAACAGCAAATAAAACTTTGGAAAACATACTTTTTGACTTCATTTCAAAATACATCTCGCTTTCGGAAGATGAAAAGAGTACAATGATGTCTTTAGACATCTTTCGAACTTTTAAAAAAGGAACAACTTTTCTCAAAGAAGGACAGTATTCTATTGACGGCTATTTTGTATTACAAGGTTGTATAAGAACATTTTATATCATTGATGGCGAAGAAAAAACAACTGAGTTTTATACTGAAATGGAAGGTATTACGCCTAACTGCGTCATTAGTAGGCAGCCTTCTGAATATTTTATTTCGTGTGTTGAAGATTCAATCATAACTGTTTCAAATCCAGATATGGAAACTGAAATTTTTGAAAAATTTCCAAAATTCGAAACGCTTTGCCGTGTTCTTTCCGAACAGCTGTTGGTTAAAAATAAAAACTCCTTTGATGCATTTAAAACATTTTCTCCCGAACAGAGGTATTTAAATCTTTTGCAAAACAGACCAAATTTACTCCAAAAAGTACCTCAATATCAGTTAGCAAGTTATTTAGGTCTTACCCCACAATCTTTAAGCAGAATTAGAACTCGATTAACTAAAAAAAACACAGGTCAATCTCTTTATTAACTTAAGTGAATCATTTTTAAATTTCTCCCAATCTACTTTTGCAGCATCATTTAATTTAAAAAAAATATGCAAAAGAAAATTCGAACCATTGTTTTATCCCTGTTTTTGGCAAATTCAATTCAGCTTAAAGCGCAATATATTGAAGCAGATACTGCCTATAAAAAGTGTTTTGTTGGCAGTACACTTTTTATGCTCGGAAATTTAAGCCCTCAAAACAGACCCGATTTCGTGCAACTTAATTTAGGTTATCGGCTAACAGGTAAAGATGTTACTTCATTGGAATTAAAAACTTGGAAATATGCTTGGTCATTAGGTATTCCTTGGGAAAATTATGAAGCATCAGACAAAGAATTTCCTGGATATATCAGAGAGTATGGGTTAGCATTTGAGTATCAGCGTTATTGGTGGAAAGGTTTATACACAGGTATTCACGTTATGAATGCTTGGCAGACTTTTAATAATAAAAATGGAGATAAAATCGACAATGGGTTTCAGATATTTAATACTTACAGAGCGGGATACCATTTAAACTATTTAAAGACAGGGTTTTTATTGAACCTTCTATCGCTATAACACATCGGCCATATCATACCCAAATGCCTGAGGCATTTAAACAACTTGACAGTAAACATTCAAAATTCTTTTTCGGAGAGCCAGGGCTTCATTTTGGGTTTAACTTTTAAGTTCAATAGAATGTTTTGGCGTACTATTTAATAATGTAACATATAAAGCTAATAGTGTAACATCGCTTTTATTATAAAAGTTCAATTTTGCAGTATTACAATTTAAATAAAAAAAACATGAAAAAACTAAATTTGACCTTATTAGCTATCGCCATCACTTTTGGCTCTTTATTAACGCTTTCATCTTGCAAAAAAGGCGAAGATGACCCTGTTGTTTCTTTAAAAACTAGAAAAGACCGTTTTACAAACACATGGACACTTAACAAATATGAGAAAAATGGCACTGTACAAGATATAAGTGGCACTACTTATACTTATATAGTAAAAAACAATGGCACGCTTACACAAACAATTGAAGGTTCTGTATTTGGTTTTGCAACAAGGTCAGTTAGAGAAGGCACATGGTCTTTTCAAAATGATGATGAAGATGTAAAAATAACAATCGGAAGCGATGTAATTATTTACAATATTCAAAGATTAGCATTAAAAGAGCTTTGGTTAAAAAACAATGAAGGCAGTAATTCTAATATATACTATTTTGACGGGTTGTAACTCGCAGATTTAAAAACATTCTAAAATAAAAAGTTAGCAGTTGTCACCTCCTAAAATAGGTTTACAGTAAAACGTAAACCTATTTTAGGATATGGCAGTTTTACATTTATTATAAGCATCTCAAAACCAGATGTGCTATAGTAAGCAATGTTTTTGAATACTATGATTGATGTTTTTTAATAATTTTTTCTAACTCGTGGGCAGGAACTACACCCGATTGGCGCCATAATATTTTTCCCTTTTTAAAAAGTATAAGGGTTGGCACTCCTTGTATTTGAAAATTTGCTGCTGTTTTCGGGCTTTTGTCAACATCCACTTTTAAAATAGTTGTGCTTTCTCCAATTTTAGTTTTTAGATCTTCCAAAATAGGTTTCATCATTTTGCATGGCCCACACCATTCTGCAAAAAAATCTACTAAAACGGGTTTATCTGCATTTATAAGTTCTGAAAATGTTGCCATATTATTTTACTTCTTCAAACTCAACATCTTCAAGTGCTGCTTTGTTTTTATCAATATTTTTTGTGGTAGCTGTAAAACAATTTCCTGCTGCGCAGCCAAATGCAAACAATCCCATAGCAGCAAAGTAAGCACCAAATATTATACCAAACCATTGCTGACTATATGTAGATTGAGCTATAAATAGCCCCCCCATAGTCACATATAGCACCCTTGTAAATGTCCAGCCTGTTAAAATTCTTTGTTTAAAATTTTCCATAATATTTTCTAATTTTATTTTGTAAACTCATCCATCCGCCACCGTTATGCACTTGGGCAAAACCGGTTGATTTTAGCATGCTTTTTGCCGATGCACTGCGCATGCCCGATGCGCAACAGGTAATAACAGGGTTATCTTTTTTTAGTTTTGAATAATGGCTAGCAAGGTTATTCAAAGGAATATTGATTGAATCTTTTATATGTCCCTGCTGATATTCTGCCTTTGTTCTAACATCAATTATTTGAGCTCCATTCTGCATTAGTTCTTTGTAGTTTACTTTGGCACCAAGTCCAAATATGTTTTTTAGAAATTGTATCATGGTTTATTTAATATTTTTATTCGTCATGTTATTTACCTTGCCAATCATGCAGTTAGTATAGCTTTTTAATTGCAACAGCAATCCATTTTTTTCTGTAGCCTCAGGGTAACCCAAGTCGTGCAGTTTGTCTATTATTGTTTGCCGATTGGCATTGTTGTCATAAGTTACTTTTACCATATCTTTATCATTAATTACCTCGGCAGCCGCTACACCACTCAATTTTAGCAACTCGGTTTTAATGGTAGTTGCACAGCCGCTGCATTTGAGATTTGCAATTATAATTTCTTCTGTTTTCATTTTTCTGTTGTTTTTTCTCTATCTGTTGCATGGGTAGGTTTTTTAAAACCACTAAATAATATTCCGCCCATTATAGCGCCATATAAAGTGCTATTTAATGGTTTAGAAGTAATGGCACAAGTGCCGCTTGCACAGCCCACAAAGTAATAGTAGGCATAGCCGCCTACTGCGCCTATTAAAAAACCAATAATGGTTAATTTGTTATTCAATATTAATTTCATATTACAACATAGTAGTTGGAGAAACGTAATCTGATATTTTAAATTTTCCTGATTCTTTAATAGAATTAAATCCTCCATTTACATCTATTAAATTTTCATATCCCCTTGCTTTTAAAATAGAAGCAAAAATCATAGAACGATAACCGCCTGCACAATGCACATAATACAACTTGTTTTTGTCTATCATTGACATCGTATCATTAATATTGTCTAATGGGAAGTTTTGAGCATTTAAAATATGTTCCGAATTATATTCACTTTTTTTGCGTACATCTAAAATGTTTATTTCCGAATTTTGTGTTTCGGCATCTGCAAATTCTTTTGCCGTAATGGACGCAATGGTATCAACCTCTTTGCCAGCATTTTTCCATGCATCAAAACCGCCTTTTAAATATCCTATTGCATGGTCGTAACCTACTCTTGCCAATCGTGTTACTACCTCTCCTTCTCTGCCTGGTTCGGTTACCAATATTATTTCTTGCTTAATATCTAAAATTAAAGTTCCTACCCAAACCGCAAAGCTTCCGTCAATCCCAATATTTATGGAGTTAGGAATAAATTCTTCGCCAAAAGTTTTGGCATCTCGGGTGTCTAATATTAATGCCTCTGTTTCATTGGCAACTGCTTCAAACTCATTTGGCGATAGTGCCTTTGTACCCCGTTTTAGTACCTCATCTATAGCATCATAACCTTGTATGTTCATTAAAACATTTTTAGGAAAATAACTTGGAGGTGGCATCAAATCTTTTAATACTTCTTTTATAAATTGTTCTTTACTCAAGCCAGGGCGTAACGCATAATTTATTTTCTTTTGGTTGCCTAGTGTGTCAGAAGTTTCTTTACTCATATTTTTTCCGCATGCACTACCTGCGCCATGCGCTGGATAAACAATTATATCATCATTTAACGGTAAAATTTTGTTTTGCAATGATTCATATAGATGCGCAGCTAATTTTTCTTCTGTTAATTCAGCAATTACATGTTGTGCCAAATCTGGACGCCCAACATCACCTATAAAAAGTGTATCGCCAGTAAAAATTGCCTGTTCTTTTCCATCCTCATCTATCAATAAATAACAACTGCTTTCCATGGTATGACCTGGCGTATGTATCAGTTTGATTTTAGCCTTGCCTATCTCAAACATTTGTCCATCTTTTCCAATGATGATATCAAAACCAGTTTTCATGGTTGTGGGTCCAAAAACAATAGGTGCTCCAGTTTTCTTTGCTAGGTCAATATGACCCGAGACAAAATCGGCATGAAAATGCGTTTCGAAAATGTATTTGATTTTTGCACCTCGCTTTTCAGCCATGTCAATATAAGGTTGTACTTCGCGCAGTGGGTCAATAATTGCAGCTACGCCATTACTTTCTATGTAGTAAGCACCGTGGGCTAAACATCCGGTATATATTTGTTCTACTTTCATTTTATTTACAAAATTGGGGTTTTTATTTTATTAGTTTAGTAACTTTTGTCACAATTCACTTTAATGCTTTTTCAAAAAACAACATTTTAATGGCAATTAAAATAAGCAATACCGCAAAAGCCTTTTTTAAAATATCTTGTGGAATATGGTTTGCAAATTTTGCTCCTATAAAACCACTTATAAAAAAGGAAACGCCAAGTATTAATGCCGTTTTAATATCTACATTTCCTGCCTTATAATATTGCCAAGCTGCCATTGCGCCAACTGGCATTACCATCATTAATAAGGTTGTGCCTTGCGCCATTTGTTGCGAAAAACCCAGTATCATTACCAAAGCAGGAATAATTATTATAGCACCACCCAAACCAAGCATGCCAGCAAGAAGCCCTCCTGCAATGCCAATTAAAGCAACTGTTATTGGTTGTTGCCACTCCATTTTATGATTGTTTTTTTCTGGTTGAAATTCCAAAAGGTATATACAAAGGGCAAAAACCCATAAAACTTGTAAGCATTAAAACGGCTGAAAGCACTAAAAGAATAATAGCTGTTGTGCCGCTTATTATATTGCTAAAGTAAAGTGCTATCACTACTATTGCAATTAATATTCGAATTGCCTTGTCTGCTGAACCCATGTTTTTTCTCATTGTCTAAATTTTTTATTGATTGAAATTATAACACCACAAAAGTCTAACAATGAAAAATAATTTATGGTGACTATTGTCACAGTTCACTATGACAGTTATCATAAATCTTTCAGCAACGTGATTTGGTTGCTACAGAGCAATAATTTCTTTTGTTCACTAATTTTTTTATAGTTAAACTATGAATCACAAAGATGAAAAATTTTTTACGGAAAAGCATTACACAATTTTGAGAAAAAATTACACAGTAGATGCCTTATTAATAACAGTGGTAAAAAGTATGTTTTTTAAAAGCGTTGGTGAAAACACAAATAAACACTGATAACCATTACAATGCTTTCAATAATTTAATTTGGTGTCGGTAGAGCAGCAATTTTTTTTCGTTTTCTAATCTTTTTAAAAGCCTAGAAATTACTTCGCGTGAGCTTGCCATTTCGTTTGCAATTTGCTCATGCGATAAATTTATAAGAGATGAACCTGTTGCTTTTGATTTTTCTTTTAGGTAATAAATTAAGCGTTCATCTAATTTTTGAAAGGCAAGTTGGTCTATGGATGTTAGCAGTTCGTTAAAACGAACACGAATGGTTTTCATCACAAAACTTTTCCATGATGGGTATTTCATCATCCATTCATCCATTGCAGCAATTGGAATAGCAAGAAACTCAACATCATCCTCTGCTGTAGCTTTTACTTCACTGGGAAATTGTTGCATGCAACAAGTAAATGACATGGCACAACTTTCCATAGAGCCAACATAATATAGTAGCAATTCGTGCCCATCACTATCAATCCTAGAAATTTTTAGAGTTCCCGAAAGTACTATGGGTATCAGACGAACCGTTTGCCCAATGTCAAGTATAACATCCCCTTCCTTTGCAAATATTTGGGTTGCTTTATGTTCAAACTCTTTCAGTAATTCTGGTTCAAAAATATGTTTAAATTGTTCCGCAATTTTCATGTTTCAAAGGTATTGTTATAGGGTAGAAATAATAAAAAACGTTTATATGCATTAATTACTAGTTTTTGGAATATCCTAAATTGATAAGATTGCTCTAATTATCCAAAAGGAAAAGATGTTAAAAGAATTCTTGATTCAAGAGCATAGTTTATCTTTTTAAGTTTAAAAATAATATATAAGTGCAAAAAAAATTGATTGGAGAAGTAATTTTAAATTTATTTAATATAAATATTCAGATTTAATTATTGCGTATTTAATTTATAAGGTTGCCCAATTCTTTTTAGCAATCTAGTGGTATGCCTTATTTTTACTTTAGATCTATTGGATAGTTTAAAATATTTGGTAGCATTGGTTAGCAAAACCCCAAATAAAATAACAAACAAACCGAGAAACTGTCTGCTGTTTATGAGTTCATTAGCAATAATACTGCTTGCAACAACAGTTACAATTGGGTTAATGTAAGTATGTGTGCTTACCAAAGCAGATGGTTTAACAGAAAGCAACCAAATGTATGAAAGATAAGCAACCACCGAACCAAGAAAAATTAGAAAAAGCAAGCTTAACCATGCTGAAAAAGGTACAGAAGCCAACGAAAATTCATTCCACTCATTTCTAAAACTTGCTATAATAAATGAAGCAAGGCCAGCTGCAATTAGTTGCTGTGCAATGTTCATAAAAGTAGAGTGGGTAGAAGGATTATTTTTGGAATACAGCGAACCAATTACCCAACTAATAGAACTAATTGCCAATAAAATAAAAGCAGTAACCCGCAAAACATTATTTGTGTCATGAGTTGCAGTTGCACGGGCACTGCCATTTAAAAACAATATTAAACCTACAAACCCTATCACTAATCCAATAGAGATAAACTTATCTGCAAAATAATTTTTCCAATTTTTTTTGTCAATAGCTATAAACCAAAATGGGCCTGTTGCTATTGCAATTGCAGCTTCTGAGGCTGTTACATATTGCTCGCCCCATGCCACAAGGCCTGTGCCACCGGTAAGTATAAACACACCAACTATTGTATTTTTTCGCCAATTGGCCAGCGAATTGCCCCTTTCTCCTTTAGCCAATAAATAGCCAAAAATTAGGGTGCCAGCCGCTAAAAAACGGATGCCAGAAAGTATAAAAGGAGGAAATCCTTTTAATCCATAGGAAATAGCTAGAAATGTTATTCCCCATATTACATAAATGTTGGCGAATGCTATTGGCACTAACCATTTGTTTTTGTTGTTTTTCATTTTTTTTAAATTGTTCTAAATTTTGAATATTATTGCCAAATCATAGATTAGGCTTTTATTTTAGCAAACTTAAATGCTTGATAAATTGGCCTTGAAATGGCCTCTGTTAATTTGTTAACTTGAATGCTGTGTAGGATTTTTGTTGTTTCTTTCATTTTTTAGTTGGTTTTATTTTTATGGTTTAAGTTACATACTTAGCCAGAAAAAAATTATCCAAAATGAAAGTGAGAAATTTTCTAAATGTTGGGTGGAGCAAAAAAAAGCTCTTCCAACAAGTTAGAAGAGCTTTATATATTTTTTAAAATACAGTGATTGCAATGTTTCTAACTTATCTTCCTCCGTTTTACTGGAGTTGAATTTGGCACCTTATCTCAATTTCTTGAGACAGGTTGTCAAGACGTCATCGGGTCAATTCCCTCAGTCTTTCTGGATAAAATTAATCTATTTAAGAACGCGCTGCAAAGATAATAGTATTAAAAATGAATTTGCAAATTATTTTTGAGTTAATAATTTTATCCATTTTTATTCGTTTAAAGTTTTCTTAAGACTATTGTTAATTATTGGTGCCACAAACCAATCGTAAATATAACAACCAAAAAAAACTCCTGTGGTTGCAAAAATTAATAAAGCTATTATTAATATAATAGATTGATTTTTAGTTTAGTAAAAACTATTACCAAGTATATTTCTCAAAACCTTGAAAGCAATAAAGAGGGTATTTTTTTAGAGTATTATAGAGTTTGTTTATATTAAATTGCAGCTTTGAATGAGAGAGTTTGAATTTTTTTTACTTTCTATTCCGAAATTTTTTGTACTTTTTTTTTGGCATCAAAGTGTTTTCTAAAATTACAATTCCATTGTTGTTTAGAATTTGTAGTATCAATTCTTCATTGCAGTCAAATTGAATTGTCAAGTCAGCAATGCTAATCCCCTTTAAATAGCGACTTTGTATTGCAATTTTTTGAGATTGTGATAGAACTTTAGAAAGGGTCTTAATTTGTGTTTTCTTACCCTCTGTTTTTGTATTGATTTCTGTAATAAGTTCTAAGTATGAGTTTAAAGTGCGCACAATATCGCTCAAAAGTGATGGGTTTATTTTAATTAATCGCTTACAGTCAGACTTTTCATCTTGGATGGTCTGTAATATACTAATGTATTGCCTTCCATTATAGTGTTTGACTAGATCAATGATAAAAGCACTTTTCTCATACTCTAGCAGCGTGGTTTTAATAATTTCATCCATTTTTATTTGTTTAGCTTGGGTTTTCCTAAAAATAAGAATATATTTTTTACTTGTTAAAACTAAAGTTTATTTTCTTTCTACCCGTTTTTTTTAAAAACACGCACATCAATATAAAAGTATATCTATATTCTTAAATAACAAAGAAAATTTGTCTCTTAAAACAATGTTTGTAAGTGAGCCATTGTAAACATAGGTGCCCATTTTTGCCCCTTTATTTGTTTTTATAAAATTTTTATAATCGTTGTGTTCAGCTATATTCATAAGTAATGGGGTAAAAATATTACTCAATGCATAGCTTGCAGTTCTAGAAAAACGACTAGCAATATTTGGCACTGCAAAATGAATAACCTCATGCACTTTATTGATTGGATTTTTATGATTTGTAGCATTGGTGGTTTCAAATACTCCTCCATGATCTGCACTCACATCTATAATTACAGATTTTGCTTTCATTTGCATTACCATTTGTTCAGTAACAATGCATGGCGACCGGTCATTTTCTGCCCGTAGCGCACCAATGGCAACGTCAGCAGTTTGCAGCGCTGTTAATAGTGCTTTGGGGTGAATGGTGCTAGTAAAAATGCGGTGTCCTAAGCTGTCCTGCAGTCGCCTAAGCCGATAGATGCTGTTGTCAAACACTTTTACACTCGCACCCAGTCCCAATGCCGCTTTTGCTGCATATTCGCCCACTGCGCCAGCCCCTATAATTACGACTTGAGTTGGTGGTATGCCTGGAAATCCGCCTAATAATTCTCCCTTGCCCACATGTGTATTGGTTAAGTACTCGCTAGCTATTAGTATAGATGCATGGCCTGCTATTTCGCTCATGGCTCTGATAACGGGATAGCTGCCTGACTCGTCCTCCAAAAATTCAAAGGCGATGGCATTTACTTTATTAGCCAGTAATTTTCTAATCAATAGTTCATCCAAATTATTGAGCTGCAGTGCCGAAATTAGCAATTGGTTTTGCCGCATTAAATCTGCCTCTGCTAAGGTAGGGGGGTCTATTTTTAGTATAATATCTGCATTAAATACTGCCTCATGACTACGCACTATTTGCGCGCCTGCTTCACTATATTCACGGTCTGCAAAATTAGCGTTTTTCCCCGCATTGGCTTCTATAATTATTTGATGTCCATTGTTTACCAAATATTCTACTGAAGAGGGGCTTAGCGGCACCCTGTTTTCTTGCATTGTTATTTCTTTTGGTATACCAATAAAAAGACTATTGTTTTTTTGTTTTTTTTCTAATACCTCTTCTTGCGTTTGATAAGCAACTTTTTGAAGTATTTGTTGCATTGGGTTTAGTGGATTTATCGCCATTTATTTTTTATTAAAAAGTGAAATTAATCAACTGATTGTTTGATATCTACAAAATTAAAACTTTTTTAGTAATTTTTGTTAAAAATCGTCTTTATAAAATTATGGCATATTTTTTAAGCAAATGAAATTAATTTTTTTTTTAACTGTTTGAATTCATTGCTCGATATATAATGGTTTAGTGGTTTTATTCTTTTTTAATTAGCTTGCTTCATTAAAATCATTGGCATCACTTCAAATATTTATAAAAAAAACCTTGCTAATACCTTGCTTTACAGCGTTGTTGTTAGGTTTCTTTGTCTGTTAATTTCATATAACAATATGCCTGCACTAACCGATACATTAAGCGAGGCAATATTTCCTGCAATGGGTATTTTTGCTATTACATCACTTAATTTTAAAATATCTGGCGATATGCCTTCTGATTCAGAACCCATTACTAAAACTGTAGGACCTGTGATATTGTTTTCGTAAACCAATGTGTTGCCTTTTTCTGATGCTGATACAACACTTAATCCCGATGCTTGCAATGTTCTAATAGTTTTGGCTAAATTACTTACTTTACAAACTGGCATACTATTTAACGCTCCTGCACTCGTTTTTATAGCATCTGAGTTTATTTCTGCTGTGTTCTTGTCAGGTATAAGTAGGGCATGTACACCAAAACATGAAGCAGAACGGGCAATTGCTCCAAAGTTTCTAACATCGGTTATGCCATCACAAGCAAGAATTAGTGGAAACTCACCCTGCTCAAAAACTTCTTGCACAATGCTAAAAATATCTTGATAAACAACCGCAGCAATATAGGCTACCACTCCTTGGTGATTCTTATTTTGATAGCGAACAAATCTATCAGCATGAACATGCAAAAAATGCACCTTATTTGACTTTAAATCATTAATTAAATCATTGATTAAAGGTCCAGAAGTGCCCTTTTTAATCAATACTTTTTCTATTGTTTTTCCAGCTGTTATTGCTTCACTCAAAGCCCTAATTCCATATATTATCTGCATTGTTGCAATTTTAGTGTAATTTATGCTCCAATACAATTTTTTTTTTAATATGATATTTGGTGATAGATTAACAAAGTCAACAAGCTATTAAGGTGCAGCCCTTTAAAATTTAATAATATGCTATAATATTACTGTCTTTTTTTTATTTTAGTAATTGATATACTAAAAATGCAGAACCATAAGCCAGCACGCCCAAATACAAAAATTGAATAAGTGCCCATTTTATTTTGCCGCTTTCGCGCCTCATCACGGCAATTGTGCTAAAGCATTGCAGCGCAAACATATAGAAAACTAGCAGTGAGCAAATGGTAGCTATGCTAAAAGTGGGCAATCCATTTTCGCTTGTTGCATTTTTTAGTTTATGCAATACCTGATGATTATCGCTGCTGCTTTGGCTTGCATATATCGTAGAAAGTGACCCTACAAATACCTCTCTTGCTGCAAAAGATGCAATAATTGCTATGCCAATTTTCCAATCATAGCCTATTGGTTTAATGACGGGCTCAATTTTTTTTCCTAAAATTGCTGCATAGCTGTTTGATAAAATTGTAGAATCCTTTTTTGGATTAATTTCTTCATTATTTAATGGAAATGAGCTTTCTATAGCTGCCATTTTTTTTGGTGGACCAAAATTTGTAAGCACCCATAAACCAATTGAAACAATAAAAATTATAATTCCTGCTTTTTTTAGAAACTCTACAGTCTTGTTTACAGTTGTTTGCATTATGTTTCTAATGCTTGGCTTTTTATATTGAGGCATCTCTAAAATAAAAAAACCCGATTTATCTGCAGGTAAAATACTTTTAAAAATCAAGGCAACTATTATCGCAAACAATATACCAGATAAGTATAAAACCAGAAATATAAGTGTTTGATAGCTTGCTAAGTATGTACTTTTTAATGCAAGTAAACTAATCAGTATTGTATAGACAGGCAATCGTGCAGAGCAACTCATTAATGGGGTGATAAGCAATGTAATCAATCTGTCTTTTTTGTTGCTAATTGTTCTAGCACTCATCATCGCTGGTATAGCGCAGGCAAACCCGCCCACCATAGGGATAATTGATTTTCCATTGAGGCCTATTTTGCGCATTAAACCATCGAGTAAAAAACTGACCCTGCTCATATACCCGGTTTCTTCTAGTCCGCTTAGCAAGATATAAAGCAAAGCAATTATTGGGGTAAATACAAATACACCGCTTAGTCCTGGGATGATTCCCTTGATTATCAATTTGCTCCACAGGCTGTTTTTGGGTAAAAAATCACTAGTTGCAATACTTAATGTATTAAAAAAGTTTTCAATTGCATCCATTGGAAAGCTAGACAAACTAAACAAAGTTTGAAAAAGTATAAAAAGTACGCCTACAAATATTATTAACCCCCACAATGGGTGCATCAAAATTTTATCTGCCATTTCAGTAAACTTTTTTGATTGGGTTACTTCATTGTTTTGCATTAGTTTACCCACTGATTGATAGCAATCTAAGGTGTAGTTTGCTGCAATTTTGCGATTCTCAATGTTTAAATTTGGTTGCTTAAGATTATTAAAATATTCACAGGTTTTTTTTTCTTTTTTAGTATTTAAAATGGCTTGTTCTATTGCTTTTATCGATTTTGATTTAGTAGAAAATGCAATAACCTCTATGCCTAATTGAGATGATAATTCATCAACGCTAAATTTTATATTTTGCTCGTTAATAGTGTCCCATTGATTAATAATTAAAACGATTGGCACTCCATAATTACATATTTGACTAAATAAAAGAAGGTTTCTAAACAAGCTGTTGGCATCTGCAACGTATAAAAAAATGTCGGTTTCTTGTTCAGTATTTATAATTTGCTTTGTCGTTATTTTCTCATCTTCTGTGTTGCCAAAAATACTATAAGTGCCAGGTAGATCAATAATCTGATAATTTTCTTCGCCTATTGTTACTTTACCTATTTTTTTTTCAACTGTGGTGCCTGCAAAATTGCCAACGCTTTGTTTTAGTCCTGTAAGCTTATTAAAGATGCTGCTTTTACCCACATTTGGGTTGCCGATGAGATAGAGGTTTGTCTTTTTCATTCTTGTATCAGCACTGATATAAGTGCAGCCTCTTTTTTGCGCAAGCCAATATATGCATTTCCAACTTCAAAACACAATGTTTTTCCTCCTATGCTTTTATGCAATAATTTAATTAACTGTCCATCCATAAAGCCCATCTCTATTAATTTTAGTTGTAATTCTCCTGCTTCTATTGCAGTAATAATACCTGCTTGAAGCTTTTTTAAATGATGTGCTTTAATATTATTCACGCTTAGGTCGCAAATTTACTCTGAACATTTGAAACTTTACTAATTATAATCAATCTAAATAATTTTTTTTATAAGACTTTGTATTTAAACCATTATTTTCGCACTGATTTTGAGGACTAAAAAAATTAAATAATATTGTGGAGTATATAAATCCTGCTTGGTATGGTTGGTTTTTGGGTTTAGGAGTTTCCATTTTACTCTTTGGGCCAGCTTTTTTTTTATTGGTAAATACCAGTATAAAAGATGGGTTCAATAAAGGCTTTTTTTTATCTTTGGGTGTTTGTGCTAGCGATTTTTTAATGGTTTTTGCAATCCATTTTGGCTTATCGGACTATTATGAAAAACCGATTTTTCAATTTATTTTTGGTTTAGTGGCTGCCACTGCAATGCTTATTTGGGGTTTAAAAACCATGAACGGGAAATATAAAAATTTTTTAAAAGACATTCACTTTGCTAGCAGTAAAAAAGGCAGTGTGATTAAAGGATTTATGCTCAATATTTTAAATCCTTTTGCTTTTATTTTTTGGACTACTATTGTTGCAAACATCAGTGGACACTTTGACCCTCAAGAAAGTAATTATCAAACCAAAATTTTAGTGGCTGTTATTTTTACCCTTATTGGTTTATTAACAATGGATACCTTAAAGGCTTTTACTTTTAACAAAGTTGGCAAATTTATATCATTCAGAAATATTTTTAGTATGAATAAAATTATAGGCATTATTATGCTTGGTGCAAGTGCATACTTCTATTGGCACACTTTTTTTGAAGTTTTTCCTTTGCTGAGCGTAAATGGATAGTCATATTAATTTTCTTTTAAAAGTAGTCTTGGCTTTGATTACTTTTTCTTTAAGTTTTAGCCTCACTAAAAAAGATTTTTTTAATGTTGTTTTACAGCCAAAGGCACTTCTCTTAGGCCTTGTTTGCCAAATGTTATTGCTTCCTCTTTTGGCACTGATAATATGTTCGTTTTTTCAATTGCCCAAACCATTTATTTTTGGCATCATGCTCATTTCTTTTTCTCCGGGTGGCAGCACTTCTAATCTGTTAAGTTATCTATTTATGGCTAACGTGGCACTTTCTATCTCGCTTACAGCCATAAATGGTATTTTATGCGTTATTACTATTCCTATTTTAATTGCATTAGCCCAACACTTGATTGGTGACATCGGATTTGTTTCGAGCTTTGCACCGCTGCAAAATGTAATTGACCTGCTTTTTGTAATTATATTACCAGGTGCTATGGGTGTTATACTAAATTCCTATTTTATTGGTTGGTCAAAAAAAATTCAGCCATTTTTAAAAATAATTTTGCCAATATTGCTGTTTAGTATTTTTGCAGCCAAAATTTTTGGAGGAAAAAATGTAGGCGGTATAAGTATCACAAAAGCAGATCTCTACCTACTCTTATTTCCGTTGATTTTAGTAAATCTTTTTGGTGTTTTGAGCGGTTATTTTATTGCGCATTTTAGTGGTATTAGACATTTTAATAAACTTACTATTGCTATAGAGGTAGGCTTACAAAATACCGGATTGGCGCTCCTATTGGCAATAAATACTGGTGTTTTGAATGCACAAATACCTGTCCTTATTTTTGCTAGTTTTTCTTTTTTTAGTACCCTGCTTTTTATATGGATACTAGATAGATTGCATAAGTTTAGAATTAATAAAAATAAAAGCATAGTTTTATGATACGTATTGAAGCCATTAATAGCTTTTCACCCTCATTCGCAATTGCTAAATCTATTAGAAATCAAGTATTTATTATTGAACAAATGGTTGATAAAGCAGAAGAGTATGACGAATACGAAGATATTGCAACACACCTTTTGGCTTTTAGTAACAATTTGCCTGTTGGCACTTGTAGATTTAGAATAACAGACAAGGGCTATAAGCTGGAAAGATTTGCTGTTTTGGCACAACATCGTAGGAAAGGAGCAGCAGAAGCATTGCTAAGCCATTGTTTATTAGCCATCCCAAAAGGATCTTTAATGTATCTTCATGCCCAAATTGATGCTATGCCTTTGTATCAAAAATTGGGTTTTGAGCCCTTGGGTGATTTGTTTTATGAATGTAATATTGCTCACTATAAAATGCAAAAAATTAATGATTAGCATACTGCTTCCAATCATTATTCCTTTATTTTAGCATTTAAAATAACTTGTGATGATGTTGCTAAGTTTTTTCTGTGAATTCTTATACTGTAAATAATAAGCGTTACTCCTAATAGGGCAATAATACTGCTTATCATTTCTGCTTGTGTAAATTTAAATCCGGCTATTTCGTAAAGTGAGTTTACCCTTATTTTTTCTATTAAAAAGCGCTCAGCACCATTCATAATCATGTATATACCAAAAAGAACACCCGGAATAGAAACTCTTTTTCTTAAAAACCATAATACGCCAAAAAGTAGTGAACACATTATCGTTTCGTATAAGGGAGTTGGAAAAACAGGTATTGCCAATTCATTGCAATACTGACCAATACAGCCGGGGATAGTATTGCCAAAATTTTCGTTTAAAACATTGTGAGGGTATTTGCTTGCCCATAAAAAATCAGGTATCCATGAAGGTGCTGCAGCAGTATTATTTATTCCCCAATCGCCATCGCCTGAAAGGTGGCAGCCCATTCGGCCTAAACCATATGCAAGCATCATGCCTGCCGCGCCTGCATCTAGCATATTGAGTGGTTTTATTCCTTTTTTATTTGCAAAATAGATTACCGCCAATCCTCCGCAAATTAAGCCCCCATAATAGGTGAGCCCGCTCAATGAGAATATTGCATCTATGGGATCTTGTATAAAATTTTGCCAATCTTCTAAAATATGGAAAAATTTAGCACCCAATATGCCCGCTACAAAAGCTGCCATTGTTAGCAAACCCATATTTTCAAAAGGGTGCACTAGTATATCTTTTACTACTTTTTCGGGATACAATTGTTTAGTTTTTCTATACTCGAGGTATTTTTGAAATACAAAAAATAAACCTACCCCAATGCCTGCATAAATATTTCCTTGTCCTGAAAAAATAAGGGCTTGTGAATTTTCTCTTACCAAATCAAAATTCATGACCATAAATATGATTTTCCAACCAAATAAAAAGCCTAATCCAAAATTAAATATAAAATCAAACCAGTCAATTGTAGCCTCAAAGGTTTTACTTACTGTCAATGCTTTTGCTTTGCCTTCTTTTTCTAATCTTTTAAGTTCTAATGTCATCACTGCAAATGCCGTCATAAAAGATAAGGCCACCAATAGCCCAAAAGTATTTACAATGGCAAGGGGTTGTATGCTTATTCCAAAAAGTGATTTTAGCATGTCGTATAAAGTTGGATACATATATTTTTACCTTTATTTATTGATTTGCAAACATACAATTAATCAGCTTGATATAAAAAATGCTTTTTTACACCTATAATCGTGGGGTTTAATTTTCTGCCACTCTAAATCTTAACATCTTATTAATTGACCAAAATAATAACATGCATAATCACAATATGCGTCATCTCCAGTGAATTTGATAAGAATCTTTTTTTTTATGATTTTAAATTATAATAAAAATGGTGTAAAAATTATTTATAACTAAGTTATAAGCATTAAAATTGATGCTTATAACAATATTATAATAACAATTTAATAATTATTTTATAAAAAATTTTTTTATTCAAGAAACATTTGTTTTATTTGCTTTTTAATTTAACATAAAACACAAATAACAAAAAATATGAGAACAAAATTTACAAAATGGATTAAATCAACGCTAAAAATCTCGGCAGTGTTGGTTTTAAGCACGCTAGGTCGAGATTTGGGTGCACAATCACCTTATTGCTCTGCTCCAGAGTCTTGGGGTGCATGTGGCTGGGGTACAACTGTTGCAGTAGCTATCGAGGCAGTAACCTTTAGAACAACAGGAGGAGCCTCTATCTATGCAAAAGCAGCAGACGGTTGCAACAATGTAATAGGATCAGCCGCAAGTGCTTATGCCTTTATTAATAGTGGAAACAGTTTTGCACTATCTGCAGGAGGAAATTTTAATTTAGATATTACTGCAGCTAGCACGGTGTATAACGGTGCTCAAATGGGTATTTGGATAGATTTGAACCGCGATTTAGATTTTAATGATGCAGGAGAGTTTTTAAATCCTTTAACTGCAAACTCAGGCTGGACAAGAAATGTGGTGAGAACTATTCCAATCAGCATTCCTTGTACAGGTGTTTCAGCGGGTATTACCCGTATCAGAATTCGTGCTAATTATCAGTTCGGTACTGCTTTTGGTGCGACAGACGGTTGTAACTTCGCTACCCAATATGGTGAAACAGAAGATTATGAAGTAGATTTACAATTACCAACCACACTATCAGCAAACTTTGTAGTTCCAACGATAGTATACACAGACTATGATTACACATTTATAAATACCTCACAGGCCGCCATATTTCAGAACGAATGGGATGTAGATGCAGATGGTACTTATGACGCAGTAACCAATAATTATGTAGGTAGATTTTCAGTACCTAGCTCACAATCTAAGTGTCTAAAATTACGAGCAAATAATTGTTTAGGATCAGATAGTATCACAAGATGTTTTACCGTAACTGTTCCTACACAAGTTCCAAGGCCAGATTTCATATCAAATAGAACTACAGTAAACTTATTTAGTATAGCCCGAGTAACAGATTTAACAGATTTTGGACCTACAAGCTGGCAATGGGAGATCTATGACAGTACCAACGCAGGCGATATCAAAACAGTATTTAATGCATCGGTAATATTTACCAATGGAACCAATGCTGCGTCAAAGGATCCACAATTTTTATTTTTAAAATCAGGTACTTATACAGTTTGTTTAACAGCAATAAATGGCGTGGGTAATTCAGTGCGTTTTTGCAAACCAAGCTATATTACAGTATTGCCATTGCAAGATTTCACCTTAGGCGCAGGGCCAAATACCACAGCAGAAGCCACTGGCAGGATTTATGACCATGCCGGACCAAATGCAAATTATGGCAATAACAGAAATGCGAACGTAGATAGATTATTAATTAATCCTTGCGGTGCTTCACAAATAGATTTCAGATTCTCACAATTAAGATTTGGAAATGCAGGAGACAGTTTATTTATATATGCAGGCGAAAATGCTGCAGCTCCAAGGGTAGCTGCTTTCGGAATAGGTGCTCCACGAAATTCAACAGTAACCGTAATGGGTGGTGCTGCATTTATCACTTTCCAAAGTAATTCGTCAGTTGTAGATTCAGGTTTTATAGGTACATTTAATGCAGTGTTAGGGCCGCAAACCCCTCCTGTAGTTGATTTTACATTACCAAGCAGCGGTTTCTTTGGTGTAGAGCTAGATATGATAGACAGATCTGTAAACTTATTAGGTATCCCAAGTTTTAGATGGGATGTTTATGAGCCAGATGGACCAATAGTTACCAATAGTTATACAACCAAAAATGCAAAACATACGTTTGTAACCTCTGGTCTTTCAAGAGTTTGCTTAACAGTAGATGGTTGTGCCGGCAGTGCTGTAAGATGTAAAACCATCAACATTACAGTACCAACCACGCCAACAACATTAGATTTTGTAGCCAGTAACCAACGTCCATTATTAACAGAAACAGTTACAATGACAACAACAGCAGACAAAGCAAATAGCTTTATATGGTCTGTTTTTCCAGTAACAGCAACATTTAACAACAGATTTGCAAAAAATCCAAGAGTAACCTTTACAGCATCAGGAGCATATACATTTACATTGCGCGCATTCAACACAATTGATTCAGCAGCAACAGTAACTACTATCGTAAAAGATAAATATGTAATTGTGGTAAATTATTGTCGTCCATTGGCGCCAATCTTGTCAAGTGATGTTGCCATCAGCAATTTTAAAATAACAAGAAATGCTACTAATTTAATCAACAATACTTCAACAGTGGGAGTAACAGACTATTCAGACTTTTCAAACATTACTGCAAATGCTACATTTGGAGCTACTTATACTTATGAAGTAATCAGACCAAGCACAGTAGATATGGCAAACACAAGAGTATGGGTAGACTTTAATGTAAACGGAATATTTGATGCATCAGAACTTGTAGGCAATCATGCAGCATCACAAAATCGTGTATTAACAGGCACATTTACTGTACCAGCCATAGCAAATTCATTTGTTGGTAAAGGAAGAATCAGGGTTTCTATGGCTTATGGAAGCACTGTAAATACACCTTGTGGTCCTATAGTAGCAGGAGAGATAGAGGATTACGGCTTCAATATCGCCAATGATAACTTGCCTCCAACTATTACATTGTTAGGTTTAGACACAGTATATGTAGAGCGAGTATTTACTCCCGCATTGCCTAATTATGTAGATTCAGGTGCTACCGCATTTGATCCAACAGAAGGAAACATCACCTCTAAAATTATAACTACTACAGATTTTGAACAAACAGCAGAAGGTATCTATAGTTATAACTATTGTGTAACAGATGCATCAGGCAATGGCCCAATATGCAAAATAAGGACAGTATTTGTGGTAAAAGATAGAACAGCTCCAATATTAACCTTAAATGGCAGCACACCAATGACGATAGATGTAGACAATACTTATGTAGATCCAGGCGCAACGGCAAGTGATAACGTAGATGGAAACTTAACACCATCAATCGTAGTAACGGGAGTTGTAAATACAGCAGTAGTAGGCACTTATGTAGTAACCTATGCCGTACAAGATGTTCAAGGAAACTCAGTATCTACAATAAGAACAGTAAATGTGGTAGACAGAGTAGCTCCAGTAATAACAGCTATTGGAACTAATAATATCCAAATTAACACAATTTGGGCAGATCAAACAGTTGTATCTGACAACTATTACAATGGCATCAGAGCTGCAAATACAGTATTGGTAGCCACACCAACCGTAGTAGGATTGCCAAACACAACTGTAAGAAATACATATCCAGTAACATATACAGCAACAGATGGAAGCGGAAATAATGCTACAGCAGTAATCAGAAATTACAAAGTAGATGATTTTATCCCTCCAGTAATTGATTTAAAAACATTTGATACAGTTTATCATAGAGTAAATACACCTTATAACAGCATCGCAGCTCAAGTAAGTGATAATTTCTATGCAAGTAATCAAGTTTCATTAGCAAAAACAGGATCAGTAGATGCATTTACCTTAGGTACTTATACAGAAGTGTATACCGCAACAGATTTATCAGGTAATACAGCTACAAGAACTCGATTTGTAAAAGTGATAGATGATTTATCTCCAGTGTTGTTTGCACCAGCCATTAATGGTTGTGGAGGATATCCAATTGATAATATGGAAGGTGTTCAAATCACAGATAATTATGATGCACCAGCAGCTTTGAGACCACGCGTTACTTTTTTACAAAGTAATGTAAATATTCACTTAGCGGGTATCTACACCATGACATATCAAGTAACAGATTTCTCTGGCAATGTATCATCTCCTTTTACTAGAACAGTAAACATTACATATTGCCTACCAGGCGCTCCAGTAAGTGTAGAAAGTTTAGAATTGTCAAAAAACACAACTGTATATCCAAATCCATCAAATGGAACGGTAAATGTAAAAGTAGCCAACGCTACTTCATCAGTAACAGTAACAGTTTATAATGCAATAGGAACAGAAATAGCACAAACTCAAGATGCAAATGGCAACGAAATAAGCATTAACCTTAACAATCAAGCTGCGGGTATTTACTTAGTAAAAATCACATCAGCAGGTCAAACAACTACTCAAAAAGTAACTTTGACTAAATAAGCTAAAGCTTAATCATTCATCTAAAAAAGCCTCAATCTTTTGATTGAGGCTTTTTTTTGTCTGGTGTTTTATGATTAAACCCACCTTAAGCAATATGATTTTTTTCATTCAAGCTATTTGCCTTAGATTGGTTTAACCTCGATTTAGTAGTTCACCATTTTAGTGGCTTTGAGTTGTTGAAAAAATATAAATTTTTGCAACAGTACTGAAAAGAATAAAATGGCAGAAATAATTACACCGTATTAAGTTTTTAGATATAAATAAATTTCTATTGCATAATGCGGGTTAAACTGGGTCAATTAAATATCTTTTTTACTTTACTTTTAAAAAATATTATTTACTTTTGACACATTTGCGTGCTTTTTATACATCGCTTATATCAAAATTAACATATAAATAAAAGGTTTTTCGCAGAGTTTTCCAAATTATTTAAAACAATATATTGCCTTTAATATTAATAAAATCAATGCTTTGGATAATATTTCAATAATAATTCTATAATTGTTTTTTAATTTTAATTTTTTTTATGCAACCATTTACGTTATTTACGTCCTACAAAAGTATAAAACACAAATAACAAAAAATATGAGAACAAAATTTACAAAATGGATTAAATCAACGCTAAAAATCTCGGCAGTGTTGGTTTTAAGCACGCTAGGTCGAGATTTGGGTGCACAATCACCTTATTGCTCTGCTCCAGAGTCTTGGGGTGCATGTGGCTGGGGTACAACTGTTGCAGTAGCTATCGAGGCAGTAACCTTTAGAACAACAGGAGGAGCCTCTATCTATGCAAAAGCAGCAGACGGTTGCAACAATGTAATAGGATCAGCCGCAAGTGCTTATGCCTTTATTAATAGTGGAAACAGTTTTGCACTATCTGCAGGAGGAAATTTTAATTTAGATATTACTGCAGCTAGCACGGTGTATAACGGTGCTCAAATGGGTATTTGGATAGATTTGAACCGCGATTTAGATTTTAATGATGCAGGAGAGTTTTTAAATCCTTTAACTGCAAACTCAGGCTGGACAAGAAATGTGGTGAGAACTATTCCAATCAGCATTCCTTGTACAGGTGTTTCAGCGGGTATTACCCGTATCAGAATTCGTGCTAATTATCAGTTCGGTACTGCTTTTGGTGCGACAGACGGTTGTAACTTCGCTACCCAATATGGTGAAACAGAAGATTATGAAGTAGATTTACAATTACCAACCACACTATCAGCAAACTTTGTAGTTCCAACGATAGTATACACAGACTATGATTACACATTTATAAATACCTCACAGGCCGCCATATTTCAGAACGAATGGGATGTAGATGCAGATGGTACTTATGACGCAGTAACCAATAATTATGTAGGTAGATTTTCAGTACCTAGCTCACAATCTAAGTGTCTAAAATTACGAGCAAATAATTGTTTAGGATCAGATAGTATCACAAGATGTTTTACCGTAACTGTTCCTACACAAGTTCCAAGGCCAGATTTCATATCAAATAGAACTACAGTAAACTTATTTAGTATAGCCCGAGTAACAGATTTAACAGATTTTGGACCTACAAGCTGGCAATGGGAGATCTATGACAGTACCAACGCAGGCGATATCAAAACAGTATTTAATGCATCGGTAATATTTACCAATGGAACCAATGCTGCGTCAAAGGATCCACAATTTTTATTTTTAAAATCAGGTACTTATACAGTTTGTTTAACAGCAATAAATGGCGTGGGTAATTCAGTGCGTTTTTGCAAACCAAGCTATATTACAGTATTGCCATTGCAAGATTTCACCTTAGGCGCAGGGCCAAATACCACAGCAGAAGCCACTGGCAGGATTTATGACCATGCCGGACCAAATGCAAATTATGGCAATAACAGAAATGCGAACGTAGATAGATTATTAATTAATCCTTGCGGTGCTTCACAAATAGATTTCAGATTCTCACAATTAAGATTTGGAAATGCAGGAGACAGTTTATTTATATATGCAGGCGAAAATGCTGCAGCTCCAAGGGTAGCTGCTTTCGGAATAGGTGCTCCACGAAATTCAACAGTAACCGTAATGGGTGGTGCTGCATTTATCACTTTCCAAAGTAATTCGTCAGTTGTAGATTCAGGTTTTATAGGTACATTTAATGCAGTGTTAGGGCCGCAAACCCCTCCTGTAGTTGATTTTACATTACCAAGCAGCGGTTTCTTTGGTGTAGAGCTAGATATGATAGACAGATCTGTAAACTTATTAGGTATCCCAAGTTTTAGATGGGATGTTTATGAGCCAGATGGACCAATAGTTACCAATAGTTATACAACCAAAAATGCAAAACATACGTTTGTAACCTCTGGTCTTTCAAGAGTTTGCTTAACAGTAGATGGTTGTGCCGGCAGTGCTGTAAGATGTAAAACCATCAACATTACAGTACCAACCACGCCAACAACATTAGATTTTGTAGCCAGTAACCAACGTCCATTATTAACAGAAACAGTTACAATGACAACAACAGCAGACAAAGCAAATAGCTTTATATGGTCTGTTTTTCCAGTAACAGCAACATTTAACAACAGATTTGCAAAAAATCCAAGAGTAACCTTTACAGCATCAGGAGCATATACATTTACATTGCGCGCATTCAACACAATTGATTCAGCAGCAACAGTAACTACTATCGTAAAAGATAAATATGTAATTGTGGTAAATTATTGTCGTCCATTGGCGCCAATCTTGTCAAGTGATGTTGCCATCAGCAATTTTAAAATAACAAGAAATGCTACTAATTTAATCAACAATACTTCAACAGTGGGAGTAACAGACTATTCAGACTTTTCAAACATTACTGCAAATGCTACATTTGGAGCTACTTATACTTATGAAGTAATCAGACCAAGCACAGTAGATATGGCAAACACAAGAGTATGGGTAGACTTTAATGTAAACGGAATATTTGATGCATCAGAACTTGTAGGCAATCATGCAGCATCACAAAATCGTGTATTAACAGGCACATTTACTGTACCAGCCATAGCAAATTCATTTGTTGGTAAAGGAAGAATCAGGGTTTCTATGGCTTATGGAAGCACTGTAAATACACCTTGTGGTCCTATAGTAGCAGGAGAGATAGAGGATTACGGCTTCAATATCGCCAATGATAACTTGCCTCCAACTATTACATTGTTAGGTTTAGACACAGTATATGTAGAGCGAGTATTTACTCCCGCATTGCCTAATTATGTAGATTCAGGTGCTACCGCATTTGATCCAACAGAAGGAAACATCACCTCTAAAATTATAACTACTACAGATTTTGAACAAACAGCAGAAGGTATCTATAGTTATAACTATTGTGTAACAGATGCATCAGGCAATGGCCCAATATGCAAAATAAGGACAGTATTTGTGGTAAAAGATAGAACAGCTCCAATATTAACCTTAAATGGCAGCACACCAATGACGATAGATGTAGACAATACTTATGTAGATCCAGGCGCAACGGCAAGTGATAACGTAGATGGAAACTTAACACCATCAATCGTAGTAACGGGAGTTGTAAATACAGCAGTAGTAGGCACTTATGTAGTAACCTATGCCGTACAAGATGTTCAAGGAAACTCAGTATCTACAATAAGAACAGTAAATGTGGTAGACAGAGTAGCTCCAGTAATAACAGCTATTGGAACTAATAATATCCAAATTAACACAATTTGGGCAGATCAAACAGTTGTATCTGACAACTATTACAATGGCATCAGAGCTGCAAATACAGTATTGGTAGCCACACCAACCGTAGTAGGATTGCCAAACACAACTGTAAGAAATACATATCCAGTAACATATACAGCAACAGATGGAAGCGGAAATAATGCTACAGCAGTAATCAGAAATTACAAAGTAGATGATTTTATCCCTCCAGTAATTGATTTAAAAACATTTGATACAGTTTATCATAGAGTAAATACACCTTATAACAGCATCGCAGCTCAAGTAAGTGATAATTTCTATGCAAGTAATCAAGTTTCATTAGCAAAAACAGGATCAGTAGATGCATTTACCTTAGGTACTTATACAGAAGTGTATACCGCAACAGATTTATCAGGTAATACAGCTACAAGAACTCGATTTGTAAAAGTGATAGATGATTTATCTCCAGTGTTGTTTGCACCAGCCATTAATGGTTGTGGAGGATATCCAATTGATAATATGGAAGGTGTTCAAATCACAGATAATTATGATGCACCAGCAGCTTTGAGACCACGCGTTACTTTTTTACAAAGTAATGTAAATATTCACTTAGCGGGTATCTACACCATGACATATCAAGTAACAGATTTCTCTGGCAATGTATCATCTCCTTTTACTAGAACAGTAAACATTACATATTGCCTACCAGGCGCTCCAGTAAGTGTAGAAAGTTTAGAATTGTCAAAAAACACAACTGTATATCCAAATCCATCAAATGGAACGGTAAATGTAAAAGTAGCCAACGCTACTTCATCAGTAACAGTAACAGTTTATAATGCAATAGGAACAGAAATAGCACAAACTCAAGATGCAAATGGCAACGAAATAAGCATTAACCTTAACAATCAAGCTGCGGGTATTTACTTAGTAAAAATCACATCAGCAGGTCAAACAACTACTCAAAAAGTAACTTTGACTAAATAAGCTAAAGCTTAATCATTCATCTAAAAAAGCCTCAATCTTTTGATTGAGGCTTTTTTTTGTCTGGTGTTTTTTTGGAAAGAGATCTTTATTAGTATTGACTTGTATTGTAGTAGTCAATTTTGCTTAAATTTTCAGGGTCTAATCGATATTGCAAGAGGCTAAGTTTATTTTATCAAGGCATACATCTCTTTTTATTGAACGAATTAAGGAAAAAAATAATTCGATAAGTCTTTTGGTAAATTGAACCAAAATTGTGCAACATAAATGTGTAATTGCAGGGGTATTTGTATACCATTCAGATAAAATTGGAATAAGTAAAATGCATTATTAGGGTTGAACATCATCTATTATTTCTTTATTTTTTTAAACCTGGCATGAGTTAATCTTATAGATGTGCTTTCACTTTTTACCCAATTTAAGCTGATTAAACAATTTTTTTTATTGTTTAATCAGTTTGGTATGCAGTTTGCATCCTTTTTTTTATTAAGTTTGCAATCTATGAAAATAATTTATATGTTATGTCTTTTAACCACCGTGTTAAATTTACAAGCCCAAAAAAAAGTAGCAATAGATAGTTTTTCTCCAAAAGAGATTCAAAAGAAAATAGATAATTATGCCTTAATAGACCTCACGTTTGATGTAAACAATTTGCCAAGGCATGAAGCTAATATTTTGCCAGAATTGCTTATCGCTGCAGAAATTGCCGATAGCTTATTTTGGAGACAAACTTTTGCAGGCAGTAAATTTCAGTTTATACAGGATTTAAAAAATGACACTTTGGCAAAATATTTTGAAATTAATTATGGACCATGGGAACGATTAAATAACAACAAACCTTTTATAAAAGGTGTTGGACCCAAACCAAAAGGAGCGAATTTCTATCCTGCCGATATTACTAAACAAGAATTTGAACAGTGGAATGATTCTACAAAAAATAGTCCTTACACCATTATATTGAGGGATGAAAAAGGCAAATTGAAAAGTGTGCCATATAGTGAATATTATGACTATTATTTGTTCGGGATAGAACAGCACATGGAACTAGCAGCTACTAGGGTAATAAAATTTGATTCTGCTTTCGGTAAATATTTATATTATAGGGGAGTAGGTTTGCACAATAATCAATATGATAATTCAGATATTTTATGGCTACAATCAAAAAACAATATTCTTGATATAATTATAGGTCCAATAGAAACTTATGAAGACCAGTTTAATGGTGTAAAAGCAGCTTATGAAGCCTATATTGTTGCCAAAGATACAGCTTGGAGCAATAGGTTGCATAAATATGTAGCTTTGCTGCCATCTTTGCAGCAAAAACTGCCTGTAGGCAAAGATTATATTACGCCACTTCCAGGATTAAATAGCCAAATAGGAGCTTATGATGTGATTTATTATTCTGGCGATTGCAACAGTGGTAGTAAAACCATTGCAGTAAATTTGCCTAATGACGAGGGCGTGCAAACCCAATATGGTACTAGAAGATTGCAGTTTAAAAATGTGATGAAAGCAAAGTTTGACTCTATTTTAATACCAGTAAGCAATGTGCTAATTGACTCTGCACAAAGAAAGTATATTACTTTTGATGCATTTTTTGCAAATACAATGTTTCACGAAGTGGCGCATGGTTTAGGTATTAAAAATACTATCTTAAAAAATGAATCGGTAAGTCTTCAGTTGGGCGAATATTATTCAGCTTTAGAAGAAGGCAAAGCAGATGTGCTGGGCTTATTTATGATTACTGAATTATTAAATTCTGGCGATATTACTACAGGTAGTATAGAGGAGTTCTATACTACGTTTGTAGCTTCTATATTTAGATCTATTCGCTTTGGTGCTTCATCTGCCCATGGCAAAGCAAACATGGTGAGACTTAATTTTTTTATGGAGAAAGGCGCATTGATGCGCAATGCCAATGGCACTTACACCATAAATTATGATAAAATGAAAATTGCGGTATATGAACTTTCTGGTATTATACTTAAAATACAAGGCGATGGAGATAAATTAGCTGCACAAAATTTATTAGATTCAAAGGGTTTTATTTCTCCTGTGATGAAAGCAGATTTAGATAATTTAATTACATTGAGTATTCCTATTGACATTATTTTTAATCAAGGATTAAAATATATTAATACAAGCAGGCAAGGTGGTAATAGCGAAAGGCCAAGATAATTGTCGATAAAAATTTAGAATTAAAATATGCAAAATATTAAAAAATTAGTATTGCTTTCTGGCTTTACTGCTGCCATTGTTTTGGGATGTTGCAAGTCTACAAAATCTGCTGGTGATATAAATACAACAATGGTTAATGATGTTGTTTCTTTGATGGAAAAACATCATTATAAGCCTATAGCTATCAATGATTCTTTTTCTCTAAGGGTGCATACTCTATTTTTAGAACAACTGGATGATAGGGGTTTGTTTTTTACCCGAAAGGATTTAGAACTTTTCGATAATTTTAAATATAAACTTGATGATGAAATAAAATCTAAAAAGTATGATTTTTGGCTAACTGTGTCTAATTTGCATAGCAAACGTGTGGCAGAGTCAGAATCTTATGCCAATAAAGCTTTGACAAATGAAATAAATTTTGAAATTAAGGATGAAATAGAGATACCCCACGATAATAAAATACCAGCAGCCACGCCAAAAGAGATGAGTACGTATTGGAAACAGTATGTAAAATTTTTAGTTTTAGACAATTATGTGCGTAAAACAATGGCACAAGAAGATGCCATTTCTAAAGCAGATACAAGCTATAAAATAGTGGTCAATGATACCTTAATAGAAAGAGCAAAAACAGAGGTAGCAAAAAATCAAGCTTTGTGGTTTAAAAGATTAAAAAGAATTACTACCAAAGAGATATTTGATATTTATTTAAATGCGATTACAGGTGCATTTGACCCACATAGCAATTTTTATCCTCCAAGAGAGAAGGAAGATTTTGATATTAGATTAAGTGGTCAATTTGAGGGTATTGGTGCTACCTTATCTGAAAGAGATGGCTATATAAAGGTAGAAAATATTGTGCCTGGTTCTGCAAGTTATAGGCAGGGAGATTTAAAGGCAGGTGATTTAATCATTGCTGTAGCGCAAGGTAAAGAAAATGCAGTAAATACAGTGAATATGAGTGTTGGCGATATTGTGCAACTCATTCGTGGAAAAAAAGGAACAACTGTGGTGCTTACCGTAAAAAGAGGTAATGGCAGCACTCAAATAATACCAATAGTGCGCGATGTTGTAATTATAGAAGAGGGATATGCCAAATCGGCAATTATTAATGATAATTTGAATAGAATAGGTTACATTAATTTACCAAGTTTTTATGCAGATTTTAACAGAACTGGTGGAAGGTCTTGCGCAGAAGACGTAGCAATTGAGGTTATGAACTTAAAACAAGAGAGCATCAATGGCTTGATTGTAGATTTAAGATATAATGGAGGGGGTTCACTTGGTGATGTAGTGGAGATGGTAGGCATTTTTACTGGAAAAGGACCAAGTGTACAAGTGAAATCAAAAAATCAAGATCCTGTGGCTTATAATTCTAGAAACCCCAATGCATTATATACAGGGCCATTGGTAGTATTGGTAAATTATTATAGTGCATCTGCAAGCGAAATATTGGCAGCGGCATTACAAGATTATGGCAGAGCCATTATTATAGGTTCTAATCATACTTTTGGAAAAGGTACTGTGCAAAAATTTGAGGATTTAGGAAATTTGTTTAATGCCGCTGGTGCCGGGGCTATTAAAGTTACAAGTCAAAAATTTTATAGAATAAATGGCGGAACTACTCAGTTTATTGGCGTTATACCAGATATTATCATGCCAGATAGGTTGGATAATACCCCAATTGGTGAAAAAGAATTGAAATATCCCTTAATAAATGATTTAGTTACTCCTGCAATTCCTAAAATGATCATGGATACTAAGATGATAAATGCTATTAAAAATAGTCAGCGTAGGGTAAATGATTATCCCTATTTTCAAAACCAAAAACTAATTGCAGATTATTACAAGAGGCAAAATGATAATTATACCTACAGCCTACTGCTTAAGGACTATAAGGCTGAACTAGTCCGCTTAAAAATAGAACAAGGCAACTTTGATAAATTGGTAATAAAGGATAGTATTGAACTAAGTTTACCAAAAATTGATCAAAAAACGCTTGAAGCTGATGCATTAAAATTGAAAATTAGGCAAGATTGGGTAAAATCTTTTGTTAAAGACCCTTATTTAATAGAAAGTGTAAAGGTAATTGCTGATTTAAGGTAAAATAAACTTTTGAAAACAAAGATGGTTTGTTGCAATTATTAACTTAGTCAGTTTTCTTGATCATTTTGGCGCAACTAAGCATGAACACATTTTATTTATAATGATTACAAATTAAAAAAATTTGTGTTAAAAATTGCGGCTAAATACTTGTAAGTTAGATGATTTTGGTCCTCTATTTGTGAAGTATTATTGCTTTAACATTTAATTTATAGCGTGTTTCTGTATAAACTTTCATTATTCATTTTGGTTATATAAATAGAATGTTAAATTTGCGGTGTATAAAATTTAAAAAAGTGAAATGAATTGGATAATTAGTTTATTTAATACCAGTATTGGTAAAAAATTATTGATGGCGCTAACGGGTTTGTTTTTAACGCTCTTTTTAGTGGTACATCTTATCGGAAATTTGCAGTTGTTAAAAAGTGATGCGGGATATTCGTTTAATATTTATGCAGTTTTTATGACTACTAATCCAATTATTAAATTTGCTTCTTATGGGCTATATGCCACTATATTGTTGCATGCCATAAAGGGTTTGCTTTTGGCTTTTCAAAACTATGCTAAACGAAATCATAAATATGCCGTCAATCCTGGCAATCAAACCAGCCATTGGACAAGCAGGTGGATGGGAGTATTAGGAACAATAATTTTGGTTTTTATTGTAGTTCACATGGCAAGTTTTTGGTATAAATATAAATTCGGAGAAGTTCCATATACGCGATACACTACAGATTTATTAACAGGTGAAATGAGAGTTGATGATATTGAAGGAGCAGCTGCTACACCTTTATTGGCAAGCAAAAAAATGATAAAAATTACCACAGAAACTACAGAAATCGTTAATATCAAAGATTTATATAAGACTGTATTTGTAGCTTTTAAAAATCCAATAATATCGTTGTTTTATGTATTTTGTATGTTTGCAATGGCTTTTCATCTGTTACATGGTTTTCAAAGTGCTTTTCAAAGTTTAGGAATTAATCATCCCAAATACAATCCATTAATAAAGTATTTAGGTGTGGTTATTTCAGTGGTATTTCCAGCACTTTTTGCGTTAATTCCGATATATGTATATTTTATTAAATAAATTATGAGTATGAATGTTTTAGATTCCAATATTCCAGAAGGGTCATTGGCCGAAAAATGGATTAAGTATAAATCAAGTATTCCACTTGTTAATCCAGCAAATAAAAATCATTTAGAAATTATAGTTGTAGGCACAGGTCTAGCAGGAGCATCAGCAGCTGCAAGTTTGGCAGAAATGGGGTATAAGGTAAAAGCATTTTGTTTTCAAGACTCACCCCGCAGAGCGCATAGCATAGCAGCACAAGGCGGTATCAATGCTGCAAAAAACTATCAAAATGACGGTGACAGTGTTCATAGGCTTTTTTATGACACCATCAAAGGTGGGGATTATCGTTCAAGAGAAGCCAATGTACACAGATTAGCTGAAGTTAGCGGAAGCATAATAGATCAATGTGTAGCTCAAGGAGTTCCATTTGCCAGAGAGTATGGAGGATTATTGAGTAACCGTTCTTTTGGCGGTGTGCAGGTGCAACGTACATTTTATGCAGCAGGACAAACCGGTCAACAATTGCTTTTGGGGGCTTATTCTGCGCTTGAGCGCCAGATTGGTAGGGGACAAGTAAATATGTATTCCCGTCACGAAATGATGGATGTGGTGAAAATTGATGGTGTGGCTCGAGGTATTATTGCTAGAAATTTGATTACCGGAGAGATAGAGCGCCATTTTGGGCATGCTGTTTTATTATGCACAGGTGGGTATGGAAATGTATTTTATTTGAGCACAAATGCCATGGGTAGTAATGTTACTGCTGCATGGAAAGCGCATAAGCAAGGAGCATTTTTTGCCAATCCTTGTTTTACACAAATTCACCCTACATGTATACCCGTATCTGGCAGCCATCAATCAAAACTTACTTTGATGTCTGAATCACTCAGAAATGATGGAAGAATTTGGGTTCCCAAAAATATTTCTGATGCAGAGGCTATTAGGGCTGGAAAATTGAAACCAATTGATATTAAAGAAGAAGATAGGGATTATTATTTAGAAAGAAGATATCCCGCATTTGGAAACTTAGTTCCTAGAGATGTGGCGAGCAGAGCGGCAAAAGAGCGATGTGATGCTGGATATGGAGTAAATAAAACAGGAGAGGCTGTTTACTTAGATTTTGCCCACAATATGCGCCATAAATACGGTAAAATGGAGGCAACTAAAAAAGGAATTCTAAATCCAAGCGAAAATGATTTTTATGAATTGGGCAAGGATGTGATTAAAGAGAAATATGGCAATTTATTTGACATGTATAAACAAATTACTGGTGTAAATCCTTATGATAATCCGATGATGATTTATCCAGCTGTGCACTACACAATGGGTGGTTTGTGGGTGGATTATAACTTAATGACCACTGTGCCTGGTCTATATGCTTTGGGTGAAGCTAATTTTAGTGACCATGGCGCAAACAGGTTAGGAGCAAGTGCATTAATGCAGGGATTGGCTGATGGGTATTTTGTGATTCCATATACTATCGGAGCCTATCTCTCAAATGAAATACGGACGGCCGCTATACCAACAAGTCATCCTGCTTTTGACGAAGCAGAGCAAAATGTAAAAGCAACGATAGAGAAGTTGCTTAAAATAAAAGGCACTAAACCAGTAGATTATTATCATAGAAAACTAGGCCTTATAATGTGGAACAACTGCGGTATGGCTAGAAATGAAACTGGTTTAAAATCTGCGATTGCAGAAATACAAGCAATCAGGAAAGATTTTTGGGAAAATGTGCTAGTGCCAGGCACTGCAGATGAGTTTAACCAAGAGTTAGAAAAAGCTGGGAGGGTAGCCGATTTTATAGAATTAGGAGAATTAATGTGCTTAGATGCCCTTACTCGCGAAGAGAGTTGCGGAGGACATTTTAGAGAAGAGCATCAAACCCCAGAAGGAGAGGCAAAAAGAGATGATGATAATTTTACCTTTGTGTCTGCATGGGAGTTTGACAATTTTAATTGGCATTTACATAAAGAAGCACTGAAATACGAGAATATTAAGTTGGTTCAAAGAAGTTATAAATAATTAAAAGCAGACAGTGAAGAGAAATAAATTGTAAATGCTCTAGTTTTCTGTAATAATTTAAAAGATCTTAAAAAGAGTATAAAAGTATGAAAATAAACTTAAAAGTTTGGAGACAAAAAAATAGTAAAGCACAAGGAAAACTGCAGAATTATGAAGTGGACGATGTTTCGCCTGACATGTCTTTTTTAGAGATGTTTGATGTATTAAACGAAAAATTAATAGTAGGGGGAGATGAGCCAATTGCTTTTGACCATGATTGCAGAGAAGGTATATGCGGTAGTTGTAGCATGCATATCAATGGAAGAGCGCACGGGCCGTTGCAAGGGGTAACCACTTGTCAGCTCCATATGCGTAGTTTTAAAGATGGCGATACCATTACTGTAGAACCTTGGAGAGCAAATGCTTTTCCTGTTATCAAAGATTTAATTGTTAACAGAGGGGCTTTTGATAGAATCATTGCTAAGGGAGGGTTTATCAGTGTGAATACGGGTAATGCCCAAGATGCCAATAGTTTGCCAATAGCCAAGGAGGATGCAGATGATGCATTTATGAGTGCAGCTTGCATAGGGTGTGGTGCATGTGTGGCGGCTTGCAAAAATTCTTCTGCCATGTTATTTACCAGTGCAAAAATTTCTCAGCTTGCTCACCTGCCACAAGGTCAGCCTGAGCGCAATAGCAGAGTTATTGCTATGGTAGAGCATATGGATGCAGAGGGTTTTGGAGCGTGCACTAATACTGGTGCATGCAGCGCAGAGTGTCCTAAAGGCATTAGTCTTTCCAATATTGCTGCTATGAATCGGGATTATTTTAAGGCCAAATTGGGTGGAAAATAATTTTTTTTAATTATATCGCTTAGATTTTTTGGCCTTCCAAGTTGTGCTGTTTTCTTTACTTGGTATAATTTTATATAAGCTTAAACTATTTAACAATTTCTATTTTTTTAATGGCACTTTCTAGCAAGTTTTTTGTTCAATTATCAAAGCTGTTGGTTAAAACGTAAACTGTTCATAGTTTTTTAGAGAATATCGGATAGTTCGCATTCCTTATTGATATTGTTAAAAAAAGCAGATTCCTTAAAAGAAAAACTAAATCAATATCATCAATTAGAGAATGAAAGGTTGATTCAAGCATTGGCATTATAACATACTTTTGAAAGCAACAGGGTAGAAGGAAACACACTAACCCTTAAAGAAACAAATTTAGTTATAAATGCAGGGATGATTATTTCTGGAAAAATAATGCGCAAGCCCTTAGAGGTTATTAACTTGTATTATGCAATAGAATCTATTAAACATTTAACATCACAAGATAAATATATAGCCGAAAAGGTTGTTTTGATATTGCCAATATAAAAGGCGATTATGATACCCGAATGGCTTATTTTAATGCTTTAGAAAAGGTGCAAGTGTTGGACGATAATTGGCTTTTAACATTTTCATTATTTGTGAAAAATTAAATATTATAAAACGACACCTAGCAATACGGGTTGCCTAAATAGTTGTAATTAAAGGATATTTAAAATATTACATTAAAAGGGGCGATTATTTAAGCATTCATTTTGGCATTAAAGGTATAGGCAATAATTTTTGCTTTTTGTTTGGCAAGATTAGCAATTGGTCCTTTAAAATTTGTATCTATTGTTTTATCAAAGAGCTTAATCCAATGATCAAAATCGATAGATTTTATAGGCAGCTTAGCATGTAAATCAAAAATAGAGCCAATAGGATGTGGGATTTCTAGTAAGGCAAATTCCCAAAACATGCACATGCGTGGTTTATGTTTTTGCCAATTTATGTGTTTAAAAAAATGTCCAATTTGCGAGTCTTGGGCTGCAAAATCATAAAAAGCATTCACTAATTTTATAATATCTTTTGGTGTGGCTATGTCTTGCATGGTACAAATGTAGTTTTTTCATGTTTTATTTGCTGTATAAAAAATGAATCATTTTAGAACAGTCTTTAAATATAGAGAACCAGCCATGTTTGAAATCAATCATTCTTGTACAATCCAGTTATTGGGTTCTTGTTTTGCAGAAAATATGGTTTCTTATTTTAAGAAAGATGGTTTTGATGTGAGCGCTAATCCTTTTGGAATATTGTATAATCCTATTAGCATTGCAAAATTATTAAAGCTTATTGTTGAAAAAAGAGACTTAGACAAGGGCAGTTTTATCACGAACAATAATGGAACAGGTAGTTTGTTATTGCACAGCAGTTTTGCTGCAAAAGATGAGTATGCCTTGCAAAAAAAATTTAATGATATGTCAAATATTTATTATGAAAAACTAACGAGTTTAGCTAATGTGCACATAATAAGCATAGGTACATCATGGATATATGAACATATTGATAAAAAAATAATATGTGGAAATTGCCATAAATTGCCGCAATCGCAATTTAGAAAGAGGCTATTGTCTATTAATGAAGTTTCTGATGCGCTCAATGAAATTGCTACTATTTTAAAACAATCCAACACTAAAATTATCTTTACTGTCTCTCCTGTTAGGCATTTAAAAGATGGGTTTGAAAATAACCAATTGAGCAAAAGTATTTTACATTTATGCATGCAAGAAGTTAAAGAAAAGAATGATAATGTATTCTATTTTCCAGCATACGAAATTATGATGGATGATTTAAGGGATTATCGTTTCTATGAGTCAGATCTATTGCATCCAAATAGGTTGGCTATTTCTTATTTGTACGATTTTTTTTGGCAGCGGTATTTTAGCGAAACTACTCAGCAAATTTGTGAGCAAATTAGCAAATATGTGTTATTGAAAAATCATAAATTGATGAGCAAAGAGATAGACAAAGTAGCAGATTTTAAGCAAAAAATTTTAGATGAGAAAAAAAGGCTAGTGCAAACTTTTCCAAACTTAGAAAAGCAATTGGATAGCCTTTAGCTAATTTTTTTTTATTCAAATTATCTAGGTTAAAAATACTTTAAAAAAAATTTGCAAATAGTAAATATTATATGCATTTTTGAAAATTAATACATTTCAAATTTATATATGCTTTATATCATCTCTATTAAACGAACAATCAGTAAAATAGTGTTTTCAATAAGTGCCTTAGTTTTATTTTATGGCTGTGGGCCTAAATATTCTTTAGAGGATGCAGAAAAATTTTACAAAAACAAGCAATATGCTTTTGCAGCAGAGGTTTACGAGCAATTATATAAAAGCAAAGCTGGTGAAAAAAGTCGTAAAAGCGAAATGGCATTTATGGCAGGTGAGTCCTACAGGAATTTTGAAAGCTTTGATAAAGCAATAAAATCTTATGACAATGCATTGAAAAAAGACCCAAATAATGCACAAGCTATTTATATGAAAGGTGTTATGTTGCAGAAAAAGGGAGAATATCGAGATGCAATTAAGCAATTTGATAGTTATTTAAAGATTTATCCAGGCGATAAAGACGCAATAATCAAAAAAGCTGGCTGCGAATTGGCATTGGGATGGAAGTCTGATTGTCAGCAGTATACTGTAGAGAATTTTAAAATTGCCAATACCAGAAACAATGACTATTCTCCAATGATAGCTGATAAAAAAGATGGCATTTTATATTTTACATCGGACCGAAACCCCAATGAAAAGAAAAAAGTAAAGCAATATGCTTGGACAGGATATGGATTTTCTGATCTTTGGAAAATAGAAGCTCAGCCAGAAAAAAGAGGAAAAAGGAGCACTGCTAATACTGTTAAGAAATGGGGAAAGCCAGAAATTTTGCCAAAAGTTCCAAATACTGTCGCCAATGATGGAACACCTTGTTTTAGCAGAAGGTATAATGTGATGTATTTTACTATTTGTAACAATGGAGATAATACAAAGCCAAATTGCAAAATTTATAGCAGCAAAAAAGTAGGAAATGATTGGACTGAACCAGAGGTGTTAAGTTTCTGTGAAGATGATACGGCTTCTAATTATGGACAGCCAAGTTTATCGGATGATGAACAGAAACTATTTTTCTCTTCTGATAAGCCAGGTGGCGAAGGCGGACACGATATCTATGTTTCTAATTTTACAAGAAGAGGAAGAGTTTGGGGCGATCCTATCAATTTAGGGCCAACAATTAATACTGCTAAATCTGAAATGTTTCCTTATGTAACTAGTGACAACAAGTTGTATTTTTCTTCAAATGGGCATCCTGGTTTTGGTGGTTTGGATATGTTTGTTTCAGAAGGTGTAGGAGAAGAGTGGAGCACACCAGAAAATATGTCTATTCCCCTAAATAGTGGTGGCGATGATTTTGCCATTACTTTTGATAATTCAGACCCAAACCATGGTTTTTTTAGTTCTAACAGAGATGGTGGTAAAGGTGGACATGATATTTATGAGTTTTTTAGAAAACCACTCAAGTTTACATTAAAAGGAATTGTAACTGATGCAACTACAGGTAAAGCTTTGCCAGGGAGTAAAGTGCATATTTATTCTACGCCAGATAGCATTTTTAAGGAGTTGACCACTGATGCAATGGGTTCATATTTTATTGAGTTAGACGAGCGAAAAGATTATAGAATTAGCGCAAATAACGACACCAATTATTATTTTCCTTCAAAAGATACTTCAGATGTAAGCACTTATAGACGCAAATGTGACACCAATTTTGTTGCTAATTTTGTACTAAAATCGATGATAGAAATTTGGGAAATCCCAATTTATTATGATTTGAATAGGGCTGAAATAAGGCCAGATGCGGCACAAGCCTTAGATAGTTTTGCCAAAGCTATTTTAGTAAGATATCCAAGAATTGTAATCGAGTTAGGCTCTCATACAGATTGCAGGTCTAGTTATGATTACAATATGGAATTATCACAGCGAAGGGCAGATAGTGCGGTTGCTTATCTTATAAAAACAGGTGTGGATGCTAAGCGGATGTTTGCCCGTGGATATGGCGAATCTCAATTGGCTAATGATTGTGCCTGCGAAGGTGCTGTTATCAAGGTAAATTGTTCTGAAATAGAGCACCAAAGAAATAGAAGAACCACTATTAAAATTGTAAACTTTAACTTTGATCCAAGAAATAAGACTGTTAAAGGTATGGATAGTTTTAATACCAACGTGGGCAGCAATAATAAAGAAGCATTTAGGCTAGACTCTGCAAGGCAAGCGATAGAAAAAAGGCAAAAAGACAGCGCAATGAAAGCAATGGCAGAATCTGAGGCAGCAGCCAAATTAGTAGATTCTTTGAGCATAAAATTAGCCATTACAGAAAAAGATGGTGTTAAAACTGTACCTGCATCCACAAATGGAAAAGCACAATTGCAATGGACATGGGATATGAGAAGCAGTAAATCTTCAGTTCCTGCTGCCATTGTTGAAGAATGGATGAAAACCGGTGTAATTAATAAAGGCGATTTCTTAGAAGGCGAAAAAATGAAAGGGCCAGGAGGTACAAAATTTCCTAGTAATAAAATAAAAATAAATATAAGTTTTGGCGATTATGAAATTACCAACGTAACGGTATTTATTGATGAAAAAGTAGATGCTTTGCCTATATTGAGTAAATCTGTTTTCAGAACATTTGATCCAAGTGGAATGAAAGAAGAAGGCGGAGTATTATATTTATTGCCAAAAAGACGCTAGTTAATTTAGGGCTTTTTTAAAATTCATGAGCCCAGTATTTATTGCATACAAACAATGATAATGCATTATTTAAAGCATTTTTTTATTTTATGTTTATTCATCCCTCATTCAAAATTAATTGGACAGTTTTCTGGTGCAGCGGGCACTTTGGGCAGCACTGCCCTACATAAGGATAGTAGTATTTTTCTAGCTTGGGCCAGCAGCTGCACTATCAATAGAGGGTACCTAGATATTGCAAATAAAAATTTGGGTAGATCAACTGTGGGATTGCCAGAGGATGCAAGAGGAAAAGCAGGCTCAAATGGTGTAGTGAGTTTAGGAGATAGCGGAGTGGCTTTGTTAGTATTTGATAATCCTATTATAAATGGGGTAGGATTTGATTTTGCTGTTTTTGAGAATGGTTTTTCAGATAGTTTTTTAGAGCTAGCTTTTGTAGAAGTTAGCAGTGATAGCATACATTTTATTAGGTTTAATGCTACGTGTTTATTGGATCAAAATCAACAAATTGGGCCTTTTGATGCTATAGCTGATCCTGCAAAAATAAATAATCTTGCAGGAAAGTATAGGTTATTTTATGGAACACCTTTTGATTTAGAAGAGTTGAAAAATATACCAAATTTAGACATTAATAATATTAGGTATATTAAAATCATTGACGTTGTAGGCAGTATAGATTCTTCTTTTTGCAGTTATGATGCAAATGGCAATAAAATTAATGACCCATATCCTACTCCTTTTGCCAGTAGCGGCTTTGATTTGGATGCAGTGGGTGTAATTAATAATAAAATTGATCAATTATCAATAAATGGCAACAAACAGAATGTTTTAATAAGTATAAGACCTATACCAGCAGTGAGTGAAATAATTATTATGGGAATACAAGAAAAAGAAATTTCCAATGTGGCCATTTATAATAGCATGGGTGTTTTAATTATGGAATCAAAAAATATTCAGATTCAAATTTCTGCCTTGAAGAGCGGCTTATATTTTGCACATATTATTGCGGGTAATCAATCACATACTTGCCGTTTCATCAAAATTGCAGAATAGTTTTTATATATGATGCAGCAATATCCAATAAAACAAAGAAAAAGGGGCAGCTAACAATTGAGCATCCATTCGGTCTAGAATGCCTCCGTGGCCGGGTATGATTTTTCCGCTGTCTTTTATTTTCATTGTTCTCTTCCACAGCGATTGAAATAGGTCGCCTGCTGTGGCAACGATGCTCAATAGCATTCCGTAAATTATAGCTTCAACGCTTGTGCACACTTCTAAATAAATAAAAAGAAAAAGGTATTGAAAAATTATGGTGGCAAAAATTCCTCCAATAAAACCCTCCCATGTTTTATTTGGCGAAATACTGGGATTGAGCTTATGCTTGCCTATAAACTTGCCGAAGAGGTATGCGAAAGTGTCACTTACCCAAACACCAACTACTGACGCAAAAGCAAAATAAAGGCTATTCGACATATCGCTAACCATAATTAAATCATGCCTTATAAATGCAAGTGCCAAATATCCGAAACCTAAGTAGGACAGACAGAAATATTGCTGCTGCAATTGCTTAAAGTTGGCTTTTTCACCATCTATTAATGCAATACCGATAGTAATAAGCATTGTAGGTATTGCAAATAAGAAAGCGGCTAAATATCCCAGAGGTAAAGGTAATATAGTGGTAGTAGAAAAAACGCCTTGATAGTGGTAATGAGCTACAATGCTGCAAATAAACCAAAGAATTAGGAGGGTATTATTGATAACTACATGGTAAGTTTTACTCTCCTTTATAGTATTTTTTTGCATTTCATAAATGCTAACACCAAAGAAAAAAGTGAGCAATATTATCCAATAAAAACTCCCCAAATAAAGGCAAATGGATACTATAGAAACAAAAATACTGCCAAAAACTGCTCTTTTAAACATGGTTAATTTTTAATTTTTGATAAATTTTTTCAAATAGTATTAGCCCAATTGCAAGGCAAACAAAGCCTGCTATATATTCCCAAACCGAGTAATTATTATTCTCATTTAACAAATAGATATGTTTTAACTTGTCTTTATAAAATATCATTAAAACAGCCATTGCATTATTTATGAAGTGGAGTATTATCGTGTACCAAATATTTTTATAAAACCCTACAATATACCCAAATAACAGACCGATAATGAATATAGAAAAAAATTGTGGTGGATTGAAATGTACCAAGGCAAACAGGAGTGCTTGCAAAAAAATGGGTAAATGAAATTTTTGAGGAAAAAGTTTTTTGAAAATAAATAGCAATGCTCCTCTAAAAAAAAATTCTTCGATAACCGCAGGAATTAATGCTACCACTGCCAAGCTGATCATTAGGCTAAAGATTCCGTTACCTTCAATAAATAATTTTTGCATTTCTAGAGCACTATTCTCTAAATTTTTAAATAATTCAGGAAATGAAACAAGTTTACTCCATTCATACAATAGATTTATGGGTGCTTGCATCCCTATAAATATAAAGGGTATTGCAAGGATGATTATAAAAGCATTTACTTTTCTTTTTGGAATATAGTTTTTATCATCGTATAAGTAAAAAATTTTATGGATTGCTAAAATTGGCAATCCAAAACCAATCAAACTAGCAAATGCTTGTGCCCCTAATAGCACATTTTTTTTAATTTCTAAATTGCTAAACTGACTATTCAGAATGGAATTAATAGAAACATTATCGAGCAGTTTGCCAAAAATTATAACCCCCAAGAGTCCGCAAATAATAACAGAAAGTATTGTTAAGCCAAGAAAGATTAATAAAACAGAGAGAGGCGGCATTCTAATTTTTTGCATACGAATTGTTAAATGATTTATCTTTGCAAATTAAACACAAAAATATCAATGGTAAAAATTGGAAATATTACGCTGCCAGAATTTCCGCTTTTGTTGGCGCCAATGGAGGATGTAAGTGATCCTCCTTTTCGATATTTGTGCAAAAAACATGGCGCAGATCTTATGTTTACTGAATTTATAAGCAGTGAGGGCCTAATTAGGGATGCCATAAAATCTAAGCAAAAACTTGATATTTTTGATTACGAGCGACCTATTGGCATACAAATATTTGGTGGAGATGAAGAAGCCATGGCTATTTCTGCCCGAATAGTTGCAGCAACTTCACCAGATTTGGTTGATATTAATTTCGGTTGTCCAGTAAAAAAAGTAGTGTGCAAAGGAGCTGGTGCTGCAGTTTTAAAAGACATTAATCTAATGGTACGTTTAACTAAGTCTGTAATAAAAGAAACGGATATCCCTGTAACAGTAAAAACACGACTAGGCTGGGACGAGCAAAGCAAGAATATAGAAGAAGTGGCTGAGCGTCTACAAGATATCGGGGTTAAAGCATTGAGTATACATGGACGAACAAGGGCTCAGCTTTATAAGGGAGAGGCAGATTGGAGCTTGATTGCAAAGGTTAAAAATAATCCTAGAATCCACATTCCCATTTTTGGAAATGGTGATATTGATAGCCCAGAAAAAGCGATGTTATATAAGAACCGTTATGGTGTAGATGGAATTATGATAGGGCGCGCAAGTATTGGATATCCATGGATTTTTAGAGAAATAAAACATTATTTAACTACCAAAACACATTGTCCAAAACCAAGTTTTGAAGAGCGTTTAGCAGCATGCACTATACATTTAGAAAAAAGCCTATTATGGAAAAATGAAACCCTTGCACTTAATGAAATGAAGAGACATTATGGCCCCTATTTTAGAGGTTATGATGGTATAAAGACTTACAGAAATCAATTGGTAATGTCTAAAACTGCTGATGAAGTTTTTGATGTTTTAGCCGTGATAAAAGAGAATATTGGCAATTTTTGCATGGTGGATTAAATTTGTAGATTCAAATGGACTACACTTTGTATTGAAATTTAAAACATTTTATTCTTACTGGTGTTTAATTTTGTATATCGATTAAATGTATTCTTACATCAACCATACGCATATCTTGTAAATTGATTTAGCTAAATTTGCAACTTTTTAAAACCACATGCAACAGAAAAAAATATTACTGACTTTTTTAGCTTCTTTTTTTTCTATAATTATTTACGCGCAAACCTTTTCTATTAGTGGGGTTATAAAAGATAGTTCAAGTTCTGAAACACTTCAAAATGCTATGGTAAGCACTTTCATAAATGGCAAGTTTTTAGATGCTTATCCTAATAATTATGGATTTTATTCACTTGCAGTTTCACCAGGAGAATATAAGTTGCGTGTAATGATGCCGGGTTATAACACACAAACCATTGTCGTAAAAGTAGTAGATGCCAATATTAAGCTAGACATACTTTTAGCAAAAAAAATCACCACCTTAGGCACGGTAGTATTAAAAGGAAAAAAAGACGGAGAGGATGTACAAAAGGTAGAAATGTCTACCAATAAGCTAGATATTGGGCAAATAAAAAAGATACCTGCATTATTGGGAGAAGTAGATATAGTGCGTAGTTTGCAATTATTGCCAGGCGTTTCTACTGTTGGCGAGGGGGCAAGTGGTTTTAATGTAAGGGGTGGAAATATAGATCAGAACCTTGTTTTATTAGATGAAGCACCAGTTTTTAATTCATCACACCTCTTTGGTTTTTTTTCAGTGTTTAATCCAGATGCAGTGCGCAATGTTACTTTGGTAAAAGGAGGTATTCCTGCTGCTTATGGTGGTCGGTTATCATCTGTATTAGATGTGCGAAGTAAAGAAGGAAATCTTAAAAAGTTTCAAGGTGCAGGTGGGATAGGCGCAATATTTAGCAGAATTGCGATAGAAGGACCATTGATTAAAGACAAGTCTTCTTTTGTTTTGGCAGCGCGCAGAAGCTATATAGATGTGCTGGCAAAACCATTTTTACCAACAGATCTTAAAGATGCAGTATTTAACTTTTGGGATATAACAGCCAAAGTAAATTATGTATTTAGCCCTTTAGACAGGGTGTTTATAAGTTCTTATTTTGGCCGAGATAAATTTGGCTTTCCTGGGGCTTTTAATTTTGATTGGGGTAGCCAAACCCTCACAGCGCGTTGGAATCATATTTTTAATTCTAAATTGTTTTTAAACGCCACAGCTATTTACAGCAAATATGATTATCGCATTATTTTTGGCAGTGGCAACAGTCGTTTTGATTGGAATTCTGATATCACCAATTACAGTGTAAAAGGAGATTTTAATTATTTTTTAAATAATAAACATACCTTAGATTTTGGTGCCATGACTATAATTTATGATTTTAGACCAGGTACAGCAGTTGCTTCTCAAAGCAATGGTACAAGTTTTGATTTTAGTTTGCCAAATAAATATGCGCAGGAGTCGGGTATTTATATAGATGATGACTTTAGAATAAATAAAAAAGTGAATGTTAAATTGGGTTTAAGGATATCTCAATTTAGCTATCGGGGCTCTGGTAAGGCATATTATTACGGAGAAAATCCAGAAGATAGGCTCAATCAGCCAAAACCATTGCTAAGGGTAGATTCTTTTGGCAGACGAAAATCTATTGCCAATTATTGGAATTTTGAACCTAGGGCAGCAATAAAGTATCAAATAAACGAACTAAGCAGTTTAAAAGGTTCATATAACAGAATGGCACAGTATATTCACCTAATTTCTAACACCACTGCAAGTGTGCCTTTAGATGTATGGTTGCCAACAACTAATAATATTAAACCAGAATTGGCAGATCAAATAGCTGTTGGGTATTTTAGAAATTTTGGTAAGAAAGTATTGTTTGAATTTAGTACAGAGATTTATTATAAGTGGCTTCAAAATCAGATTAATTATATAGATGGGGCAGATTTGCTGTTGAATGAAAGGGTAGAAGGAGAATTACTTTTTGGCACAGGAAGGGCATATGGAGCAGAATTTTTCATTAAGAAGAACAGCGGTAAATTTACTGGTTGGATAAGCTATACCCTTGCAAGAACAGAGTTGCTTGTAAAAGGAATTAATAACAATAATTATTTTCCATCTAGGTTTGACAGGCCTCATAATATAAATATTGTGGCAAGCTATGAATTTAATCCACGTTGGACAGTATCAAGCACTTTTACTTATCAAAGTGGAACACCTGCTACTTTTCCAACAAGTCAATATGCTGTGCAGGGATATAGTATTCCTCACAATGCGTTAAACAGCAGAAATGATGTAAGAATACCTGCTTATCATCGTTTAGATATAAGTGCCATCCATGAATTGGGCAAGCCTAAAAAAGACAGAAAATGGAATCACGAAATTGTATTTGGTGCATATAATGTATATAATAAACGCAATCCTTTCAGCATTTATTTTAGAAACCCTGCTGCATTGGGTGCAGTAAAAAATGAGGCCATCCGATTTTCTGTTATTGGAAGTATAGTGCCAAGTATTACCTATAATTTTAAATTTTAAATAAAAATACAATGAATAAATCAATATTTATAATTGCCATTATTGCTACATTTTTTTGCAGTTGCGAGGATGTAATAGATGTGAAGCTAAATCCCGATAAAAAAGAATTGGTGGTTGATGCAGTAATAACAAATCAACCTGGAGTGCAAACCATCAGATTGTCGCAAACCATAGGGTATTTTGATGACAGGGGATCTAATCCACCAATAATTGGTGCTACAGTGATATTGTTGGATGCAGATAGTTTTCCCTATTTTTTTACAGAGTCAGGGCCAGGAAGATATGTGTATCCAGACGGTGCAGATTTTAACAGAATAGGCGAAAATTATGGGTTAATTATTATTACTGGCTTAGATACCTTTTTAAGTATATCTAACATGGCGGCAGCTGCTAATATAGACACCATCTTATGGGAAAAAAGGCCTGCTACTTCGTTTAGTGTAGAAAGGTATGAGGCAGAATTTATGGGAAATGATTTAGTAGGGTTAGGCAATACCTATTGGATAAGAACCTATAAGAATGACTCATTTTTAGGCAAGCCTAGCAATATTAATATTGCATATGATGCATCATTTAGCCCAGGTGCAAATTATGACGGAATAGAATTTATTGTGCCTATCAGAAGGTTAAACTTGAATGATGGAGAAAATCCTTATAGGTTAAACGATAAAATTACTGTTGAAATACTAGGTATTTCCAATGAGTTTTTCTTATTTCTAAGATTGGCAGCAGAACAAATTAATAATCAAGGACTTTTTGCAACTCCGCCTGCAAATGTTCCAAGCAATATCATAAATCAAAGCAGAAGCAGTAAAAATAAGGCCAATGGCTTTTTTGTAATTGGAGAGTCAAAAATCAGAACAGCAATTATTACAGAATAATCAAGGAAGAGAATTTAGGTTTAAATAGCGGTGGCCAAATTAGACTTTCTTGAGATAAAGGAGGCACAATAGTTGATCTATAAAAATAGTGCATCTGTAGGTTTTGTCTTTTTTGTTACGCTAAAATTTAACTAAAAATGTGCTAAAAAAAGAGCATATCTATGGCTTGAGGCTTTTTAGTATTTTATCAATTATTGCAGAAATAATTTCTGCTTCAAGTATAATTTTATTATCTTCTTTTCTAACTATTTTCTGCTTAAAAACAGCCTTAAAAATACTTAAAGATGAAACAGTGGTCTGTATTTCAAAAGTATCTCCTGTTTGCAATGGAGATTTATATTGTAGCGTTGCAGTGACTACAATAGCTGCTTTTCCATCCTTAAAAAGGGCATTGACATCAATATTTTTTTCTTTCAGAAATACATGGCGGGCATGTTCTAGGTAATTAAAGTAGACAGAATTATTTACAATTCCTTGAAAATCTAGCTCATAATCGCGCACTGCTAAAATAATAGTGTGGGGGGTGGTTTCTAGCATAATTTACAATGTCTGATTATATTTAGTCATACTATTATTTAGTCCATTTTTTACATAAAACAAGATTGCATCCACTGCTTCTTTTGTTGATATTGTTACTTCTGTTTGCTCTTCTTTTTTCCATTTGCCTAATACAAATTCTACTTGACGGCCTGGAGAAAAATTATTGCCAATACCAAATCGCAAGCGCGGATAGTTTTGATGCCCAAGTAAATCAGAAATACTTTTTAGTCCATTATGGCCCGCACTTCCGCCATTGCCTTTTAGCCTTAATTTGCCCAAAGGCAGTGCTAGGTCATCTACAATAATCAATGATTCTAGCGGAGATATATTTAGTAGTTGCAAATAGTATTGGTATGCTTTTCCGCTTAAATTCATGTAGGTATTGGGTTTTAGGATATAAAGATGCTTGCCTGCATATTTTATTTCTGCCAGTTTTCCATATTTTGCTTCTTCAAATTTAGTTTCAAATTGAGCAGCAAATTCATTTACAATATTAAAACCGATATTATGCCGAGTATCCTTATATTCTTCACCAATATTGCCAAGTCCTACAATAAGTATTTTCATTTATAATTTTTTAGGATTGAGTTCAACATAAACGGTATCTATTATTTTTTTATAACGCTTTGGAGCATTAAAGGGTCTAAACTCTCCAGGGTCGGGCAATATTTCAACATATTTAGATTCTAATCTATAATTTATGCCTGTTTCTATAGCAAGTTTATTTAGCGCTACGACATAAGAATAATTTATCTGTTTTATGGGTTTAAGATACCTAGCTAGGCGCATCATTTCTAGTGGGGTGTCGCTTTTTAAAGGATATTTTATCACTGGATTCCAATAAATTGGTGGAAGTTTTTTAGTTATTTTTGGTGCTATTGTATCTAATAAATAATACCCATTGCCATTATGATATGCCCTGCCGGGAAAATGTTTCCGCTCAAAATGTTCGTGCGCGTAAAATAGATTTTTCCATCTTGGGGAATATTTTTGTGCTTCTATTAACCAATAATTGCTGTTCAATGCTATTTTTTCATTTATAGGCCTATACGGGAAAATATGAATTGGCACTTTTGCGCCAAATCCTTGCCAGCTCTGCGCCTGAATGCTTATCCAATAAATTTCCTGCATGATAGAGTCTGTCATTGGTAAACATCCAATTGTTTCACATTGGCCATGAATGTAAATTTGGCCACCTAAACTTTTTCTATCTCCCCAAAAACTATCTACACCATTGGGGTATGATACTCTAAAGGATAGGTGATAACTGCTAAAAGGATTGTAATGATTTATAAAATAAAGTCCTTCTGGTATTTGCTCATCGCCTTCATGGTGTTTGAATCCCAATGTGCCAGAAAGCCTGCATACCTGATATGTTTTTATCAATTTATGTGGCTTGTAGGGGTCGTCTCCTGCCCAAAGTTCTAATTCTTTTTCTGTTTTAAATGCTCGCCAATAAATATATTTTGGAGGGTAGGCAATATTTGCTTCTGCAAAGGCTTCTCGCATACTATTATCGGAAGATTTCATGGCATTGTTAACCCTATCAAAACGCAATTGCATTTCAATAAAGCTTTGACAATTGCCAAATTTGCCAGCAGCAAACATTGCTATGATTAATATTTTTTTATACATTTACTTTACTCGCTTTTTTTGCAGGATATATAGCCGCAAAAACACCAATTATTAATGCTGTAATCAAAGATAATGCCACATCTGAATAATTTATATACATTGGATAACTATCTACAATTGCCCCCGAAATACTTATAAAGCCATATTTAATCTGTAATGCACAAAATGTTAAACCCAATAAAAGTCCTATGATTGTTCCAAAAAAACTGATAATAATACCTTCTAAAAAAAAGATATTTCTTACTTGTGTGGTGGTCATACCCATGCTTTTCATAATTTTAATATCTCCTTTTTTTTCAATAACCAATAAAGTTAGTGAACCCATAAGATTAAATGATACAATGATGAGTACAAAGGATAAAATGGCAAAAGTGAACCATTTTTCTGTTTTAAACATTCTGTAAAGACTCTCATTGAGCATATATCTTGTTTTAATTTCGTATTGGTTGCCAAACTTATTTTTTATTAATTGATAATATTTCTCAATATGTTTGTTGTCATTAATATAAATTTCATAAGAACTGATTTCTCCAGTTCTTTCAAATAATTGCTGAGCAAAAGGCAATGAGACTAAAATATATTTATTATTTATGGCATCATCGTATGAAAAGACACCAATTGGTTTTGTATAGCTAATATGTATATCGTCTTGGTTATCAATTGAAGGCGAGATTCTTTTAGGCGCATTTATTTTTATATAACAATTTGGATCAGTAACTAAGGCAGCAAGTTTATAATCTACTCCTTGTCCTAACATGCTTGTATTACTATCTGCTGAGGTAAAAGAAGGTATTTCTCCATTAATAAGGTGTTTTTGTAAATTTGCTTGTTCTGCATAGCTTTGCTCTACGCCTTTTATCCTGCATATATATTGAAAATTGCCGTATTCACAAGATGCATTATCCTCTAAAGTTGCTGATATACTTGCATTCTTAAAATTTTCTTTAATATAAGCCTCTACTTTTGGATTTATAGGCATAACCTTTCCAATTTTTGGCATAATTCTAACTGCTGGGTTAAAATCATTGTACATTCCAAAAACAAGTTTTTCAAATCCATTCATTGTAGAAAGCACAACTATCATGGCAAAAACACCAATTGCAAATCCAACAAGACTAATACCGGCAATAATATTGATGGCTTGGGTTGATTTTTTAGACAAAAAATACCTAAATGCTATGTAAAAAGAAATTTTCAATAGTTGAATTTTTAAAAATAAAAGATAAGGTAAGAATTATTTTACAGCGTAAAATCCATTTTGAATCGCTCTGGTCTTAATTTAGCAAATTGTAAGTAATTAGATTTAAAACCTTCGTTTTCATTTCTTCTCATTGCTATATTTATGGCTTCGAAAATAGCATTTATAAAACTAGTTGCAGAGGCCACACCTTTGCCTGCAATATCGTATCCTGTGCCATGGTCGGGAGAGGTGCGCACAATAGATAGGCCACCTGTATAGTTTATTCCATCTTCAAAAGCAATATACTTAAAAGGAATTAAGCCTTGATCGTGATACATTGCCAACACTGCATCAAATTGGTTGAAAATTCTGTTGCCAAAAAATCCATCTGCAGGATATGGGCCAAAAACCAATATGCCTGCTTCAAAACAAACTTTAATGGCAGGTTTTATAATAGTGTTTTCTTCATTTCCAATTAATCCTTGGTCTCCATTGTGAGGATTTAGCCCAAGTACAGCAATTTTTGGCTTTGTTATTGAATAATCTATTTTTAGGGTATTATTTAAGGTGTTTATTTTTTGAATAATAAGCCCTTCATTAATCTGTTCACTCACTTTATTTAATGGTAAATGTTCTGTAACCAGGCCCACTTTTATATCTTCTGAGGCCAAAAGCATTATGCTATTTTTTGCTTCAAATTTATGGGCTAAAAAACCAGTGTGTCCAGCAAATTCAAAATCCTTATTTTGGATTTGTTTTTTATCTATTGGTGCTGTTACCATACATTGTATTTGACCATTTTTAGCTGCTTCTACCATTTCATTTAAAGCTAAAAATGCTTCATTACCCGCCATTGAATCTGCTTGTCCTGGTTTAGTTTCAAAGTTTTCATTGCCTGTGTTTAATAAATTTATTTTACCGGCTTTAGGACTTTCTCCCTTTTTTATCAGATTGAATCTAAAATGTGTGTTTTCAAATTTTTTGGTATAAAAATTAAAAACTTTTGCATTGCCAAAAATTACGGGTGTAAAATAGTTGAGCAGCACATCGTTTTGCAAAGCTTTTATGATGATTTCTGGACCTATACCATTTGGGTCGCCCATGGAAATGCCAATATTTAGCAAAAATTTCTCGCTCATAATTGATAATGTGTTTTTAAAAATTGATACAACATTCTAATTCCTACTCCTGTGCCTCCAGCAGGATTGTAATCGTGGTTTTTGTCATTAAAAGAGGGGCCAGCAATATCAAAATGCACCCATGGATAATTGGTGAAATGTGCTAAAAACTGACCTGCACTTTGAGCTCCCGCATCGCCTTTTCCCAAATTGCTCATATCTGCGATTTCTGATTTTAATTCTTCCCTATATTCTGGCCAAAGTGGCAGTTCTACAAGTCTTTCATAAGTTTGACTGCCTGCTTCTTTTAACTCGGTAAAAATATTTTCAGGAACTTTTCCCATCATTGCGGTGCCGTATGTGCCTATGGCTCTAACAGCTGCACCTGTGAGGGTTGCAAAATCAAAAACCATTTCTGGTTTATACTTCTTGGCATAATGCAATGCATCTGCTAAAACAAGTCTTCCTTCGGCATCTGTATTCAATATTTCTACTGTAGTGCCGTCAAACATAGTGATTACATCTCCCGGAGCATAGCTATTTCTGCTTATCCAATTGTCTGTGGCTGGCACAAGGCCTACAATGTGAATCGGCAAATTATTTTTTGCAATGGCATACATTAATCCTGCCACTGTGGCTGCGCCATGCATATCACATTTCATTGTGAGCATACCAGGCATGCTTTTCAAACTTAGACCACCTGTATCATAGACTATGCCTTTGCCAATTAGCACAATTGGTTTTTTATTCTTTGCTTTTTTTGGCTTCCATTCCATAATGCTAAAAGTAGCTGGGTATTCACTTCCTTGGTTTACAGCTAATAGTCCACCCATTTTTAATGAAGCTATTTTGGTATCATTAAGCACATCTATACTAAAGCCACTTTCTTTGCTTAGTGATATAAAACTTGCTGCCAAATCTGTGGCTTTTTGATTGCGCTGTGGCCAATTTACTAAATCTCTAGCATTGCAAACGGCATGGCATAAATGATTTATTTCGTCTAATTCTTCTTTTTTAAGTTCATCTTTTTTAATGAAAATATGTTTGATTTTATATTGCAGTTCTTCAGGTTTAGATTTTAGCTGCAAAAATTGATAGCTTGTTAGCATCAGTGATTCTAATACTGCAATCTTTTGGCTTTTATTAATGCTTTTTTCAAAGGTTACCAAAATATCTTCTTCGCCTAAATGGTTGCATTTATAAAATAATTGACTAGCTGCTTTTCTTAATTTTTCAAGCTGTTGCTCATTATTATCCTCATTAGTAACTGCGATACCAAAGCTATTTGCATTAGCAGAAATTTGCTCATAAATATTGGTTTTAGTGTCTGTTTTCTGTGCGTTAAAAACTTTTTTGGCAGATTTGGCATCTGAAAATATCAATATTTCGGTAAATTTGGTTTTGGTTTCTTTGTAAAAAGTGGTTTTTATCATAACAATGGTGCAAATTTATTAAAAATAAAAGCATTAATGGCATTTATATTGTGTTATAACATTTTTTGCACCTTGGTTCATACATATTGGCTCCTCCAATAAATACTTGGTCTTGGGTGCTGTTGATTCTATAGGTATGTGTAGCTGTACTTTTACATACTTTGCAAATGCTGAATAATTCTTCAGACTGTGTTGCTATTTTGAGTAAATCAGGCATTGGACCAAAATCTTGATGAAAGCTGTCTTTTAATAAACCAGCAGCTACCACCTCCACTTGCTGAATCATTAATTGTGATATGATAGAAACAATGCTGTTATCAAAAAATTGCACCTCGTCTATGGCTACCAATTTAGTATGCTCATTTAATAAATAAGGAATCTCCATTGGCAACCTAATTGGCGCACACTCGCGCCTTTCACCATCATGGCTTACAATATAATCTTGTTGATAACGTGTATCTATGGCATGTTTTACCAATAAAATTTCGTGGGGGAATAAATTGCCTTGCTGCACATGGCGAAACAGTGCCTTGGTTTTTCCTGCAAACATGCAGCCGTGTATAAGTGTAAATGGTGCCATTGGATAACTTTTGCAAAATACTTCAAAATTTTTGGTTTGTTTCGTACATTGAATCAGTTTTTATAAAAAAAATATTTTAATACTTAAAATTATGAAGTTATTGGAGGTAAGAAAAACATTTGCAGAAGATTTTGAGCAAATGAAACGAGTCTTTGCAGAATGGGAAAGAAACCCGTCTGCTTTGTTAAGGGGCTCGTTAAAGAAATCGATGATTAATTGTTATGAACATCTTAATAAATTGGATTATTTAGATATTGATAAATCCATGGATGCTGCCCCAGAAATTAATTCAGAAACATTTCGGCAAGCGCCTCAAAAATCTGAAATAGAGGCGCCAAAAGCTGAGGTAATTACCCCTGAAGTTAATATTATAGAAGATACTAAAATAATTGTTGAAAATAAAGCTAGCGAATCTGTAAAGCCAACTGTCAAGCAAGAACCAGCAATTGCTGCTATGAGCGATGTGGCTAAAAAAGATGAACAAGGACATTTTTTGAGCGGTGCAGATGAGATAGAATTAGAGAAATTTTTTGAATCACAAAAAAATAAAATAGAGTTTGAAGCTCCAAAATCAGAGCAAATAGTTACAGAAACTAAAGAAAAATTAACATCTGAAAAAATAAAAATTGATTTTGTTGAAGACAATGTGATTGAAAATATGGAAGTGAAAGTAGCCGATATCAAACAAGAAGTTGGAACCGAAAAAATAACAATGGACGCTGGTGAGAAGCTATTTATGCCAGAAAGCGAATTGCAAATAGAAGATGCAAGAACCTCAGAATTATTAGATGAAAAACCGTTATTAATGCCAGAAATAGAAATGCCTAAGGCGTTGTTAGAAAAAGCTGATACTGAGCAAGAAATACAAAAAGAAGAATCAGATACATATAAAAAAATAGCATTGCAGGTTAAAGAAAAAAAGCGCACCTCTTCTTTTTTTTCCTCAGAATCACCAAAATCTAACCCTCAGCAACTTACCTTAGCAGACAAGCTTGCTTATGGACACAAAGATGAGGGTGTTCATTACACTATGAAAGATACTGCCATTGCAGATTTGAATACTGCCATTCCATTGGCAAAAAAATTCGAATTTATAAAAGAGTTGTTTCAAGATGATTCTGCCTTATATAAAAATGCCATCGGAGAGCTAAATGCAGCCGCAAATTTGAACGCAGCTATTGTGTGTTTAGAAAGTTTTGCTGTTCAATATGCTTGGCAAGAAGATAAAAGCTTGGCCATGGATTTGAAAAAATATGTAGACCGCAGGTATTTGGTTTAAGCTAATTAATATTGCTATTTGTATCGCTTTTGGTGAGGCTTTGCCACTGCGCTGCAAAACAATATAAGAGGAAAAACAGGTAGTAAAAATCGTGCGCTAGCCACAGGGCCAGCTGTGCCAGCAAAATATGCAATTAACAAAACAAATACTAATAAAATAGCAGGCTGATTAAAAAGGCGCAATAATCCTCTAATCAATAACATCAATCTTATCATATTCCACATAAAAATAAGTAAAACACAGATAAGTAAATAGCGATTTTCGTCCAATGCTTTTTGCAATATGCCTTTTATTCCATTTTGATAAAAAGTACGTGTCCAGCCTTTGTTGCCATCTTCATAATAAATATTAAAGAAATTAAGCATATCATACCTGCCCGGGTCAATAAACCAACGCATGCTGCCAAGACTGTGTATTTTTATATAAGCCCAAGGGTGTGCTTTAATAACATTTTGTGCTGCTGTTTTTTTATAAAAATAAGCTGCTCTAAAGTTGTTTTTATCCTCAATTATTTGCCCTATACTATCTGTTTGCCGCACCCAATTATTTGCACTATCGGGCCCTACCGTGTTACAAAGTGTAAAATAGGCGTTGTATTGCACAAGGTTTATTGCAGGCATACTGCTTACAATAGCCGTTTTTGTATACGTATAATTGAGTAATATTTGCACTAAAAGCATCGATAAAGGGATGATAGCAGTAACTATAAAAGCAAGCTTTTTGACTGTAATTGCTCTGTAAATAAAGTAAATAAGCCAAATAAATATTAAAAAAACTACCACTGGTTTTATAAATAGTGCTAATGATAAATATAAAGCAGCCCATGTATAATTTAATTTTATAAATTTATAAATTGCCATACAAAGTGCAAACATGAACATAGTTTCTGCCATAATCCAATTGGAGTAAATCCAAAGTGTTGGAAAAAAAATAAGGCAGATTAGTGCAATGGTGTAATTTAGTTTTATATTCTTAAAAATAAAGATTTTTTCTATAAAATATATACTGCCTATAGAAAGCACATTTTGCATAGCCAACAAAAGCAATAAAAAGCAATTGCCAAAACTGCTTAGGTAAATAAAAACACTGTAGCCAATAGGTCTGCTTGCAAAAAGACCTTTGTTTGGTATCGCATCTAAGTCTATGTTTAGCGGAAGTAAACCACTATATGGTAAGCCATGTTCAAAGATGTTTTTTGCAAGTAGTATGTAATCATCACTGTCTAATGTCATTAAATTAGGAAACAATACTTGCTTTATAAAACCTAAAATATGCAGGCCTATAAGGGAATAATAAAATACTTTTCTGTTTATTTTAATACTCATAATGCCAAGGCTAACATGGGATCCCAAAAGTGGTTTTCTAAACCGGTTATTTTGATTAAATCTTTGTCGAAGCTAATATTTTCTTCAATGAGTAAATTTGCCATTTCATTTCCTGTGCCAAAAAATGCCTTGCCTGTCAATAATCCCTGTCTATTAACAACCCGATGGGCCGGTATTTTATGCTCTAAATGATGCGATGCATTCATTGCCCAGCCTACCATTCTGGCCGACCTTTTGGCGCCTAAATAATTTGCTATTGCACCATAGCTTGTTACCTTGCCATAAGGTATAAGTCTAACCACATCATACACTTTGCTAAAAAAATCATTCTCTTGTGCAATGTTAGGCAACTTTTTGGTATGTTTTTTGTTCTTAGTAATACCACAAAAAAACAGTAAATTTTTAGAACATCTATGAAATATATAAAAAAATTATCTACCCCAATAATAATGATAGCTTTGTTTTTAATAAGCAATAGTGGCGTTTTGTATGCGCAAAAGGGCGCTAAGACTAAGGCTATTGCTCCTGGAGTAGCAAATACTTTAGGGTACAAAATTACCTTAAAGGTAGGCGGGAAAAAAGATAGTGCGGTTATTTTGGGTAATTATTGGGCTAATAAAACGCTTGCTTTTGATACAGGAAAATATGATTTTGCGAAAAAACAATGGGTTTTTGAAGGAAAAGAAAAAGCACCTAGGGGTATCTATTTCTTTATTTTTAAAGATTTATCTCACTTTGAGTTTATAATGAACGATGAGCAAATATTTACAGTTAGCACAGATACTGCAGAATATTATGCTAAAAATTTAACATTTATTGGTAATGAAGAAAATAATCGCTTTGTTCAATATCAAGCAAAAAATATTGAGTTTGGAAAAAAATTGTATGATATTAATGAACAAATAAAAACTGCTCCAAACGATGGGTTGAAAGAAGAATATTTAGAAAAGCGCAATGCCTTGGGCGATACAAGAAATGCCTACATGGAATCTCTACTAAAAGAATATCCAAATGATGTTTTGAGCAAACTGTTATATGCATTAAAGCCTATAGATGTGCCAAATGTTTATAAGGCAGATGGCGTTACTATTGACACAATGGGGCAATACCATTACTATAAAAATCATTATTGGGACAATATAGATTTTAAAGAAGAAGCACTTATTAGAACACCACAGAATCTTCTTTACACAAAAATAGAGAATTTTTTTCTAAATGTAATTCCGCAGCATCCTGATAGTGCCACATGGTGGGCAGAAAATTTGCTTTCTAAAAGCAAAGGTACAAAAGAGATTGACAAATATTTTATATTTAGAATAACTCAATTATACGATTCGTTGCAAATGATGTGTATGGGCAAAACATTTGTGCACATGATAGACAAATATTATATGAGTACTAGGGCTTTTTGGGTAGACAGTAATTTAAGAGCAACAATGGCAGAAGCAGCAGAAAAAAGAAGGTACACAATTTGTGGAGAAGTGGCGCTAGATTTAAACCATTATGATTTGAACGGCAAAGAACAAACTTTATACAAAAATAAGGGCAAATATACCATTATTGTTTTTTATGACCCCACTTGTGGACATTGTAGAACAGAATTGCCTATCATTCATAGCCTATATCAAGAAAAAAAGGCCGAAGGCTGGAAAGTATATGCTATCTCATCTAATAGTAAAAAAACTGAGTGGGAAAAGTACATTAAAGAAGATAATACCCAATTTCAGGATTGGATAAATGTATGTGATGTGGTTCCTTACCAAAATTGGGTGGATAATAAAATCAGGTATAATATTAATACCAATCCTACCATCATGATATTGGATAGTGATGGCCGCATCATTGCAGTAAAGATTCCTGCAAGCAATATAGCAGAGTTTATAGAGCGATATCAGCGGGCACCAGAAAAATTTAGATAGTTAATTCGGGCTTAAAAAACTTTAGCAATAACTATTATTTTTTAATTGATTAATTTCTCTTAAAAGCTCGTTTTAAATGGCAATTATTCGATCTTGTTGCCTTTTTAAGGCTAAAACAGTTTGTGTTTGAGTATGGTATCAACACAATGCCTGCTAATAGTATCATTGATAACAATGCTTTTTTAAATTATAGCCCTCATCCTAACTCGTTTGCATATTTAATTTGAGACAATAAATCTTGGAAATTAGAAAAAGTGAACCAAACGACTTAGACAAATTCTTCTTAACAATTTTTCCAAATTCAGTAGGATTAATAAATCAATACATTGTTTAAAAAAAAGAAAAATGTAAAAAACAGCGCTCAATTTACTTTTTAATTTCTTGTTTTTTCAAGTGCATTAAAAACAAGAAATAGCCAGGGGTATTTTATAATTATTCCGCTTAAAAAGATTTCTTTGTTTTTGTAAAAAATTAAATTACATTTGTACCTAACAAACGTTAGTTTCACAAAAATGACAGAACGCAAATCGCAAATTATTAGCAAAGCAGCCGTTTTGATTAAAAAAAAGGGCTTTGATGGCACTTCTATGAGAGATTTGGCACGTAGTTTAGATTTAGAAGCAAGCAGTTTGTATCATCACATCAAGTCTAAGGACGAGTTGTTGAGCCACATCTGTTTTGAAATGGCAGAGGCTTTTGCAATAGGATTGGCAGAAGTAAATGATATTTATTTTAATGCTGAGGAAAAATTGAGAATGGCAGTTCAAAGCCACATTGGATTATTAACCCAATATCCCGAAAAAGCGTATATTTTTGTAAACGAATGGCGCAAACTCAATGAAACAGATTTAGCAAAATTTGTAATATTGCGCGGCAATTATGAAAGAGGAATTGCCGAAATCGTAAAAAATGGAGAAGATGAAGGATTGTTTAATGAGGTGGATAGAAAATTTGCCGTATTAACAATTTTGGCAACTATAAATTGGGTGGTAGAATGGTATAAGGCAGATGGCAATATGAGTGCAACAGAAATAGCGGATAAACTTACCGATTTTATTCTCACTGGATTAAAAAAATAAATTTAAAATAATAATAATTATGTACGGAAATGCTTACATCGACCCAAATGCCAAAGTTCATTCTTTTTTAGAAGGCGAAGACTCTTCAAGGTTGGCTACTTTTGAAGCTAGAATAGCAAGAGGTGAAAAAATTGAACCTGCAGATTGGATGCCAAAAGAGTACCGAAAACAATTAGTAAGAATGATAGAGCAGCATGCCCATTCTGAAATTATTGGTGCTTTGCCAGAAGGTACTTGGATAACACGTGCACCTGGTTTTAGACGAAAACTTGCCTTAATAGCAAAAGTGCAAGACGAGGTTGGACATGCCCAACTGCTCTATAGTGCAGCAGAAACATTAGGCAAGAGTAGAGAGGAGCAAACCAATGACCTAATTAATGGTAAATCAAAGTATAGCAATGTGTTCAATTATCCATCAAAAACATGGGCAGACACAGCTGTAATTGCTTGGCTAATAGATGCTGGAGCTATTGTAAATCAATTAGCCAACAGCAAAGGCAGTTATGGGCCTTATTGCAGGGCTTTAGAACGCATCTGTGCCGAAGAGTCTTTTCACTTAAAATATGGGCATGACAATGTGGTTTTTTTGGCCACAGGAACCCCCAAACAAAGAGAAATGGTGCAAGATGCTTTAACAAGGTGGTGGCCGCCAATCATGCACTTTTTTGGGCCTTCCGATAAGTCTTCTCAACACACAGAAATATTGATGCGTTGGAAAGTGAAAATGGCAACAAATGATGACATGCGTCAGCAGTTTTTAAATATGTATGTGCCAAAAATATGGGATTTAGGCTTGACTTTGCCTGACCCTAATTTAAAAAAGAATATGGAAACAGGGCTTTGGGAATACACCGAGCCAGATTGGGAAGAGTTTAAACGTGTTATTAATGGTGATGGCCCTTGTAACAAAGAGCGATTGGCTGTGCGTAGAATTGCAGAAGAAAATGGGCGCTGGGTTAGAGAAGCTTTAGCAAAACCTAATGATAGGTATGTAACACCATTAGCTTAAAAATAAATTATTAAATAATGATAATAAAATCTTTAGACCCAAGGGTAGATAGGGCTCAGATAGACGAAAAGAAAGAATTTGAAGGATTAAATGACTTAGATCATTGGCAAACTTTTGAAGTTTTTCATCAAGAAAAAAGGGGCGAGCAACATCAACACGTTGGCATAGTGCATGCCCCAAATGCAGAAATGGCTTTGCTATTTGGCAAGGAGCAATATGCCCGCAGAGGAGCTACTGTAAATTTGTGGGTAGTAAAAACTTCAGATGTATTTTGTTCAGAATACGAAGATTCGGATATGTTTGATACCACACCAGAAAAATTTCATAGAGATCCAGGCAGTTACAAAGTTATGGATAAGATAAATAAGTTTAAAGAACGTATAAGTAAAGAAAAATAGCGGCATGAATATAGAACAAAAACAATTAGACGCACTCAAAAATTTGCTTTATAAAATGGCAGATGACCAATTAATTTTAGGACATAGAAACAGTGAGTGGACTGGTTTTGGACCGGTGCTAGAAGAAGATATTGCATTTAGCAGCATGGCGCAAGACAAGATAGGGCAAGCCTATCAACTTTATAGCATCCTAAATGAATTGGGCGAAAGCGAGCCAGATACTGTAGCCTTTACCAGAAATGCACAACAGTTTCATTGCTGCGAGTACGTAACCATGCCTATTGGTGAGTATGATTTTAGCCTTGTGCGTCATTTTTTCTTTGACAATGCAGAGTTGTTGCGAATAGATTCGCTAATTAATACCACATTTGATCCATTGAGTTTGCTGGCACGCAAATTTAAAGGAGAGTTAAAATACCATGTGTTGCATGCCAATACGTGGATAAAACAATTGGCAAATGGAAACGCAGAGAGTAAAAAAAGAATTCAAGATACCATTAATGCTTCTTTTGGATTAGCACTTGGCATTTTTGAACCTAGTGACGATGAAAACTCGTTAATAGATACAGGGTTCTTTATCGGTGAGAAGGCTTTGCAATCTAAATGGCTAGCAATAATTACTCCTTTTCTAAACTCTTGCGACCTTAGTTTGCCAAATATTGATGATACAAAACCAGTTTATGGTGGGCGAAAAGGCAACTTTAGTCAATATTTGCAACCAATGCTTACTGAAATGACCGAGGTGTACGCAATAGATCCATCTGCAGAGTGGTAAACAATGGATATCAAAAATTATACCAAGGAACAGCAATTAATTTTTGAAGCTTTAGAAGAGGTTATGGATCCCGAAATTCCGGGATTGGCCATAACCGATTTGGGTATTGTAACTAAAATAACCGTATTAGATGCAGAGGCTTACATTCAATTGACGCCTACATTTTCGGGTTGTCCTGCTTTGCGCATTATAGAAGAGATGGTTTTAAAGGCAGTTCAAGATTTGCAACTATTTGATAAAGTAGTGGTAAAAACCACTTTTGATGATCCTTGGAACACAGATAAAATTTCAGAAAAAGGAAGGGCAGCTTTGTTAAAACATGGCTTAACACCCCCTCCAAAAAATGCTGACTACCTAGAGCTAGATGTTTTAAGCGATACTCCTTGCCCGTTTTGCAACAGTAAAAATACCACGCTAAAAAGTCCTTTTGGGGCTACACTTTGCCGCAGCATGCACTATTGCAACAACTGTTTGCAGGCTTTTGAGGGTTTTAAACCCCTTACTTAATTTTAGAAATTGTAATTATACCCTTTGCACCAGCCCAAGCAATGCTGTTCTTGTAATACGGAATAACAGTATTAAAAACTTGGCTGTCTTGGCTGACTAACTTTTTACTTTCAAATATACTATTTCCATTGGTTCCAGTATAAAACACTTTGTTTTTTTTGGCATAAACTCCTGAATAATATCCTTTTAAAGCAATTGTATCAGCTAATTCAAAAATACTGTTTTTGAGTTTCAAAATTTGTGCAAACTGCCCTTCTAAAGGACAGTTAAAAGAACCACCACACGTGTAAATTGTATTCTTATGGACGTACATTCCATAATAGCCAAAATAATTTTCCTTTTTATTTGTGCAGTTTTGTGGAATACTTATATAATATGAAATTAGGGAAAAAGAATCTTTGGTTTCTCTCAATTGGCCAATAAATGAAGCATTATTTATACCTCCACAGACCATTAAATTGTTATTAAAAATACTCAAACTACTATTACTTGCTGCATAAAAAGAGGGTGCATTTTTGTAAGGATATTTCCAATATTTTACTGTCCATGTTGCACCATAGTTAGTAGATGTAAGAATAGGTATTGCCCCATTTATTGCATCTGCTAAAATATATCCTTTTCCATCTTTGGTAAATTTAATGGCATCTAAAAACCATGCAGAATCCGTCTGCTCAAAAACCTTTTGCCAAGATTTTCCACCATCTTTGGTTTTGATAATTAAGCAAGGAATTCCACTAGAAATGGCTATAGCATTGAGGCTATCCCATGCATGAATTCCCCTAAAATCACAATTTGAGCAAGGGGTGTTGTTGTATTCCTTAATCTCTAAAACGATGTCTTTTTTTAGATAAATGCGAGCAATACTTCCCTTTGCTCCCGAAACCCAAAAGTAATTTTTAACAGCACTTGCGGCCCTTAAGTTGCCTTTGTTCTTTAGCAAAATTGAGTCATTATGCAATGCGGTAACAGAAGCGCAACAAAGAACAAAAGCCAAGCACCCATTAAGTTTTATTATGGTATCTAATATTTTCAAATCTTTTCCTCTTTTAGAAGTGGAACAAAGATTTTTTATGTATTTTTTGAAATTTAACAAAATTCTAAGCATGCTCACTGCACACTTCTACCAAAACACCATGACAACTTTTAGGGTGCACAAAACCAATTTCTTTTTCGTCTGCCCCCGCTTTAGCAATTGAATTTATAAGGTTAAATCCATTTTTTTCTAATTCAATGAGAGATTGATTTGCATTTTCTACCCCAAATGCTATGTGGTGTATGCCCTCGCCACGTTTTTCAATAAATTTAGCAATAACAGAGTTTTTGTTAGTGGCAGCAAGCAATTCGATTTTTACTGATCCTATTTTATAAAATAGGGTAATTACACCTTCGCTTTCTACCAATTCTTTTTTATAAGGCGCTATGCCCAATAATTGGGTATAGGTAGCTTCTGCAATTGCGATATCTGAAACTGCGATGCCAATATGTTCTATATTTTTCATCATTATAATTGTAAAAAATGCAATAATAGACCAATTGAATAAATTTTTTTAAAAAAGTCTTATAATTCAAACAAAAAATATATTAAGGTGTTATATTTGCAATTCATAATTAATCTAAATAATCAACCATGATAAACCTACCTATATATCTTGATAATAATGCAACCACTCCTGTAGATCCTAGGGTCTTAGATGATATGATGCCCTATTTTACCCAACATTTTGGCAATGCATCAAGTAGGAATCATAGTTTTGGATGGAGCGCAGAAAAAGCGGTAGATGCTGCAAGAGCGCAAATTGCAAATTTAGTAAATGCAGATAGTAAAGAAATTATTTTTACATCGGGGGCTACAGAAAGCAATAATTTGGCCATTAAAGGTGTTTTTGAAATGTATGCAGCAAAAGGCAATCATTTTATTACGGCAACCACAGAACACAAAGCGGTTTTAGATGCTTGTGCCCACATAGAAAAACTAGGGGCAAAAATAACCTATCTTGATGTACAAGAAGATGGATTAATAGATATAGAGGCATACAAAGCTGCATTTACACCACAAACAGTATTGGTAACTATCATGTATGGCAATAATGAGTTAGGAGTGTTGCAGGATATAAAATTATTATCAAGTATAGCAAAATCAAATAATGTATTGTTTCATACTGATGCTACTCAAGCAGTGGGAAAAATACCTGTAGATGTGCTTGCAGATGGCATAGATTTAATGAGTTTTACAAGTCATAAAATGTATGGGCCAAAAGGAGTAGGCGCACTTTATGTTAGAAGAAAAAACCCTAGGGTAAAAGTAACTGCCCAAATGGATGGTGGTGGTCATGAACGCGGAATGCGCTCTGGAACACTGAATGTGCCAGGCATTGTAGGTTTTGGAAAAGCTGCAGAGCTCTGTGCCAATGAAATGGCCGCAGATACCGCAAGGCTAACTAAGCTTCGAAATAGATTAGAAAAAGAATTGCTTACCATTGAAGAGTCTTATGTAAATGGCAATAAAGAACATAGATTACCCCACGTGGCAAATATCTCTTTTAAATTTGTAGAAGGAGAGGGTTTGATGATGGGTGTAAAAGATTTAGCTGTTAGCAGCGGTTCTGCTTGCACATCCGCCTCTTTAGAACCCAGTTATGTGCTAAAAGCACTTGGTTTAGATGATGAATTGGCGCACAGCTCATTGCGTTTTGGACTTAGTAGATTTACCACAGACCAAGAAATAGATTATGCCATTGATTGTGTAAAACAAGCTGTGCTTAAATTAAGAGATATGAGTCCACTTTGGGAAATGTTTAAAGATGGGATTGATTTAAAATCAGTAGTTTGGCAGGAGCATTAATTGGCAAATTCTCTTTGAAAAATAAAAATAAAAAAAATAAAAAAATATGGCATATTCAGAAAAAGTAATTGATCATTATAGTAACCCAAGAAACATTGGTACATTAGATAAAAATAGCAATAATGTAGGCACGGGTCTTGTAGGCGCTCCAGAGTGTGGAGATGTGATGAGACTGCAAATAGAAGTAGATGATAGCACGGGTATTATAAAAGATGCAAAGTTTAAAACCTTTGGATGCGGCTCTGCAATTGCATCATCATCGTTAGCAACAGAATGGCTCAAAGGCAAAACAATAGACGAAGCGCTGCACATAGACAATATGGATATTGTTGAAGAATTGGCATTGCCGCCTGTAAAAATACACTGTTCTGTATTGGCAGAAGATGCAATAAGAACTGCAATTAATGATTACCGTGCAAAGCAAGGATTGCATGCATTGGTATCTGACAAAAAACATTATTAGAATAGAAAATAAATGTTTTTGATAATCAACAGTTAAGCAATATGATAACAATAACAGAAAAAGCAGAAATTAAAGTAAAAAATCTAATGAGCGATAGCAAGTTAGGACCAGAATATTTTATTCGAGTTTCTGTAAAAGGGGGCGGATGTAGTGGCTTATCTTATGACCTAGATTTTGACAATGAACTTAAAGACGGAGACCAACAATTTCCCTGCGAAGATCTAAAAATTGTGTGTGATTTAAAAAGTTTTTTGTACCTTAGTGGCACAGAATTAGATTTTACAGACGGTTTAAATGGAAAAGGTTTTGCCTTTAATAATCCTAATGCTTCCAGAACATGCGGTTGTGGTGAAAGTTTTGCCGTATAAAAAAGAAAACTAAATAAAAAAATTAATCAAAATCAAACTAATAAAAAAAAATTATGCATACTTTACCAAAATTACCTTACGACTACAACTCATTGATACCACATATTGATGAAAAAACAATGGAAATTCATCATTCAAAACACCACAATGCTTATGTAACTAATCTAAACGCTGCCTTAGAAGGCACAGATGGAGTAGATTTAAGTATTGATGATTTAATGAAAAATATAAGTAAATATTCAGCAGCTATTAGAAATAATGGAGGCGGACATTACAATCACAGCCTATTTTGGAGTATCCTTTCACCAAAAGGTGGTGGTGTACCTACTGGAAAAATAGCAGAAGCCATTGATGCTGCGTTTGGAAATTATGAAAAATTTAAGGAAGAGTTTTCTAAAGCTGCTGCAACTAGGTTTGGCAGTGGTTGGGCATGGCTATGTATAAAAGAGGATAAGACGCTATGTGTTTGTAGTACCCCAAATCAAGATAATCCAGTTATGGATTTGGCAGAATGCAAAGGTTTTCCTTTATTGGGAATTGACGTTTGGGAACATGCCTATTATTTAAATTATCAAAATAGAAGACCAGATTATATTGCTGCATTTTTCAATATCATCAATTGGGATGAAGTAAATGCAAGATTTGAAAAGGCATAATTAATCAAAAAAAATATAGCTTAAAGGCTTCAAGAAAATTTATTTTTTTTGAAGCCTTTTTTTTAAAAAATTATGAAGGAAATAATTAAAATTGTTAAGGCTGCACCAATAAATATGGGCGGTCATCTATTAGATCAGCCATTGCCGATTGAAGGATTAGTGCAAATAGATCCCTTTTTATTGATACATCATTGGAAAAATAATTTGCCAGGCAATCAGTCGGAGGGTGAAGTGGGTGTAGGTCCCCATCCACACCGAGGTTTTTCGCCAGTTACATTTGTTTTTAAAGGTATTGTAGAGCACCGCGACTCATTAGGTAATTTTGCCTCAGTTGGCGAAGGTGGCACACAGTGGATGTTTGCAGGCAGAGGGATTACGCATAGCGAGCGTTTTGGCAAAAAATTGGCAAAGCAGGGTGGAGAAATAGAATTTATACAATTTTGGGTTAATGCACCTTCTTTTAGCAAAATGGATGCTCCATATTACAAGCCTATTCAATTAGAAGACACACCATTAATAGAAAAAGAAAATGTAAAAATATGGCTAATAACTGGCGAAATTGAGGATAAAAAAGGCATCGTGAATACCTATTCGCCACAGCTATTGGTGCGTGCGGCTTTTGAAACCGATGGTGTATATAATTTTGAATTACCCTTAGATTTTAATGCCCTGATTTATGTATTAGATGGAAATTTGACAGTAAATGGCAAACAAGTTGGAGAAAAAGAGATGGCTGTTTTTTCACAAAATGGCACTAATATTAGTGTTTTGGCCAATCAGCAAACGCGTTTTATCTTATTAAGTGGTGAGCCTATAAATGAACCTATTAATTCCTATGGTCCTTTTGTAATGAATACGCAATCTGAGGTTATGCAAGCTGTTAAAGATGCTCAAATGGGTAAAATGGGTGTTTTGATTGAAGACTTTAGTGGAGATTAGAACTAATTTTTTTAATACTAAATTGCTTAATATCGAAATATATGCTAATTTTGTAAAAAAATGCCCAGAAAACTTATTCATATATTCACTATTATTTTTTTAGGTGTATTTTTATGTGCATCATTATCTGGCTGCAGTGCTAGAAAAAAATCTAAAGGTAGTCCTTGTAATTGTGGGTTTTGATGGTGTTTTAAATTTGTGATTTTTTTTTGATTTTAAACTATTTATCAAACAAACAATTATTTTTTAGCGTAAATATAAATTGTAAATTTGCAGCTAAATTAACAAAATATTATGCAAGAATATACAGCACATGAAAGTGCTTTTATAGATGAAGGCTGCCAAATTGGAGAAGGAACTAAAATATGGCATTTTAGCCACATTATGTCTGATTGTGTGATTGGAAAAAACTGTAATATTGGGCAAAATGTTGTTGTTTCTCCAAAAGTAGTGCTTGGGAACAATGTAAAAATTCAAAACAACGTGAGCATTTATACAGGTGTTATTTGCGAAGATGATGTTTTTTTAGGTCCAAGTATGGTTTTTACAAATGTTATAAACCCTCGGGCTGCCGTTAATAGGCGTGAACAATATGCACAAACCAAAGTGGGCAAAGGGGCATCTATTGGCGCCAATGCTACCATTGTGTGTGGGCATGATATTGGTGAATATGCATTTATAGGCGCAGGTGCTGTAGTTACTAAAACCGTTAAGCCTTATGCCTTGGTTGTAGGTAATCCTGCAAAACAGCTTGGCTGGATGAGTAAATTTGGACACAGACTTGATTTTGATACAAATGGTATGGCTACATGTCCTGAAAGTGGAGAAAAATATACTTTGAGCAATGGATTAGTTGAGGCAATGAACAGCTAATTATGAAATATTGCTAGTTCTGTAAACAGAATATCCGCAGCGTGGTTTATAATTGATAATTAGAATAATCGATAACCTAGACTAATGTTTAATCGCATTTCTGGACTGTTAATATCTTCAGGATTTTGTAAATTAATAAGGCTAAAAGCACTGCCTACTCCAAAGTCAAAATACCAATTGCTATTTTTGAAATTAGCTTGGAATCCCACTTTTACTTGAACACCTAAATTAGTTTGGCTGATTGGTTTTTGGCTCGTGCTATCCTTAAAATAGCTGTTGTAATCATGATTAGCATGAAGACCTGTTGATAAATAAAATCCGTTAAAAGGTTTCTTTTTTTTAGCCAAATAATACCTCCAATCTAGGGAAGCATTAAGCCAGTCTTCTCTCGTTAGAAAAGTTAATTGTGCCCTATGAAAATTAAATTGAAGACTGTGTTTAGGCCGCAAACTATACTCTAAATGAAAAGATGGAATCATTATAATATTTAGTAAATTAGTTTTTACTATAAGGGTCTTGGGGTTGGGGATTTTATCTTTCACTAGTGCAACACTTGTTGTTGTAAAAAGTAAAAATATTGGCAATATTTTGAAGCATTTTCTCATGTTTAATCTGGGTTTAAAATGGATTTGAAAATGCGCTATTTTCCAATAGTTTATAATCTGTAAACGTGTTTAAGAATGCTACCAAGGCAAGTTTGTCTGCTTGAGAAAGATTAAGCCCAATGGGCAATTGCTGTTTAAAGGATGGGTCGAGAGATTGAGAATTTTTTACCAAATTATAGTGATTTACCACTTCAAGTAATGTATTAAATCTACCATCATGCATGTAAGGTGGTGTAAGTGCTATATTTCTTAAAGAGGTAACTTTAAATGCGCCTATGTCTTTTTGTGCTTTAGTAACTGCATGTCTGCCAGAATCTTTTAACGCTATATCTAAGTCTAATCCATTATTCATATATTGATCATTCTCAAAATTTGCACCTCCATGGCAGTGGTTACAATCTGCGCCCGATATTGACGGAAAACCAGGGTTAAATTCTGTAAAAAACAAGTATCTTCCCCGCTCTTCGTCTGCTGTTAAGGCAACTTTGTTATCTAAGAAATCATCATATTTAGATGAATGAGATACAATAGAATTCATAAACTGTTCTAATGCTTTGCTTATCAAAAGCGAATTTATTGCGTTGCTACCAAAAGCACGTTTAAACTGTGCAGTATAGTTAGGCATAATTAATAATTTTGCTACCACATTTGCTACACTTTCATCCATTTCTAGAGGGTCTTGAATAGGCAGTATGGCTTGGTCGCGCAAAAGATGTGCCCTGCCATCCCAAAAAAATTCATTTGTATGCCATGCCATATTAAAAATAGCCATTGCATGCCTCTTTCCCTTTAATCCATTAATGCCAATAGAAAATTTATTGGTGTCAGAAAATGCAAAGGCCTGTTTATGACAACTTGCACATGATTGTGTATTGTTTCTAGACAATTTATTTTCATAGAAAAGCATTCTGCCTAAGGCAACACCCTCTTTTGTAAGCGGGTTATCTATCGGGATAATAGGTGTGGGTAAACGGCCATAAGTAAGTTGATAAGGTGTGGTAGAAAACACTTCTTCCAAACCTTGAGCATTGTCTTTTTTACAACCATACACAATGAGGCATATTGTGGCAATAATACTTAATTTGAGCACATAGTTTTTCATGGGTTGAAAATTTTATTTCTTATAAATTTATAATCGGATAGTGTATTTAAAAAATTAATTAAATCTATTTTTTCTATTTCATTTAGCCCAAGGGGTTTAATATATTTACTTTTATTTTCATGTATTTTTCCACCACTATTGTAATGAGATACCACTTCTGCAAGGGTTTTTAAACTGCCATCGTGCATATATGGCGCTGTCAATCCAATATTTCTAAGACTAGGAACTTTAAATTTTGCTCTATCGCTTTGATTTAGGGTTAGCCTCATTCTTCCGCTGTCTTTATAATTGAGATACAATCCGTTGTTTTCGAAAGCATAATTGCTAAAATTAAAACTGCTATGGCATTTGCTGCAATTGGTTTGCTCGCTCATAAAAAGTTTATATCCCCTTTGCTCGCTTGGGTTAAAAGCACTTTGATTTTGCTGATAGAAATAATCATCAAACTTACTGTTGCTGCTAATTAATGTTCGTTCAAAATTTGCAATGGCTCGGGTAAGCACAAATGCGTCAAAATCTCTTTGATAGGCCTTTTGCGAAGCAATTTCATATTTTTGCTTTAGTTTTTTTACTACATCTATCATATTGGTGTTAAACTCATTATGCTCTTGAACAGGAATCAAAATATGCATTTCTAAAGTATTTACACCTCCTGCCCGTGTGTAATAGGGGTGGTAGCCAATATTGCTTAAACTAGGTGAATTGCTGCTGCCTAAAGCACCATTATCGCCAAAACTCAATGCAATATTGTCTGAAAATGCAAATTGCTGATTATGGCAACTTGCACAGCTTATAGTGTTGCTTTTTGATAGTGCTTTATCATAAAATAATTCTTTCCCTAATTTCCATCGTGCTAGCGAAAACCCGTTATCTGCTGGATATACTAGTTTTTCAAATCCTTTTGGATTTGTTGTTAAGAGTAATTCTTCTCCACTAATTGCTTTGTCTTTTTTACAGGCAATTAGGCAAGATATTGCTATTAAAAATATACTGCAACGGAGCATCAATATTAGATTATAGCAGGGTTACTTTTTGCTGCCCAATAATATTTCCTTTATTTTTTATTAATAACATAAAAATTCCTTTATGACTTGGGTCTACACTTATTTCATTTTGAAAGGGTATGCTTAATACTGTTTTGCCATTTAGGTCTATTAATACGATATTTTCTGCAATCACATTTTCAGAAAAGCTGATAACAAATTTGCCTGCTGTAGGGTTTGGGTAAATCGAAAATGTTGCAGCTTTTGCTTGGTTTATATTTACTTTTATGCCTGTACCTGTGGTAAAAACATGGTCTCTAAAATTTTGAAGCACTTTTAAATCGGTAAGGTTTACACCATGATGTATTGGACCACTGCTGATATTAATGTCTTTTAATGCCAAAGTATATTCTGCGTCTAAATTAATGGCAATATTATTCCCACTGTTTACACCTGTGGTTTGGATAGTTTGTCTAAAATAGTTTGCATTGCCAAGGCTGTGCATTTCAAAAGGTGTTAAAAAAGTATTGCCTGTTATGCCCTCTAGCGCCACAAATCTGTATCCAGAACTCCAGCCCCAATGCATGCTTGGGTTTTGATAGCTTAAGGGAGTGCCAGAAACTTGCAATGATGGGTCAGCATTATTTATAGGAGCTTCTATACCAATGCAAAAAGAAATAGCCTCAATATTGGTGATGCTTTGAATGCCCAAATTGTGCGTTATACTTTGCCCATCAGTTACTAATATGTAAGTGTTTATGGCGGTTTCTTTGCCAGTATCGTGGGTTATTTTAATGCCTGAAATATAGTATGACATCCGTGTAAACTTAAAATCTTGATTCATGTTATTTTTGACAGTCTTATTAAGCTCAAAAGGAGTATTGGCCATTTTACTATAAATAACTAAGGAAATATTTTTTTGCGCCCAAAGGCTGTTTGCGAAAATGTATGCGCAAATGGCAAGGAGACTTTTGTACTTTATGTTCATGTGTTTTTGGTTTATTTAACCGCAAATATAAACTTTTTTTATTAAACCAGTTAAAATTGTTTGTAATGCATAATATTTACTAAAAAATAAAGCAATAAAACAATCCAATATGCATATTTTTGCAGAATAAAATGTTGAATTCATCTAAGCATATATTACATTCAAGTGCTCAAGATAGCATGGTTGAAACACAGCAAACAATAGCTGTAAAAAATTTATATATTGAAAGTTATGGCTGCGCGATGAATTTTAGTGATTCTGAAATTATTGCTTCTATACTTAGTGTACACGGTTACACCATTATAAATAAAGAGGAAGAAGCAGATGTAATTTTTCTAAATACATGTGCAATAAGAGATAATGCAGAGCAGCGAATTAGGCAGCGTCTAAAGCACCTAAAAGGCAATAAGCGCAGAAATAAGGAGTTAATAGTGGGGGTGCTAGGATGCATGGCAGAGCGGCTAAAAGACCAATTATTAGAAGAAGAAAAGTTGGTAGACATAGTTGTAGGCCCAGATGCTTACCGCGAATTGCCAAAACTAATTGCAGAAGTAGAAATGGGGCAGCGTGCTATTAATGTATTATTGAGCAAAGAAGAAACCTATGGAGAAATAAACCCTATACGGCTAAACACCAATGGTATCAATGCATTTGTGTCCATAATGAGGGGTTGTGATAATATGTGTGCTTTTTGTGTAGTGCCATTTACGCGTGGGCGAGAGCGCAGCAGATCGCCAGAAAGCATTGTTGCAGAAGTGCAAAATTTGGATAAGAATGGCTACAAAGAGGTAACCCTTTTGGGGCAAAATGTAGACTCTTACCTTTGGTTTGGTGGTGGGCCAAAAAAAGACTTTAGGCAGCTTACAACGCAGGAGCAAGAAAGCAGTATTTCTTTTGCAATGCTTTTATCTTTGGTGGCGCAAGCTGCTCCGCAAATGAGAATACGTTTTAGCACCTCTCATCCAAAAGATTTGCAGCAAGATGTTTTAGAAACAATGAAGGCACATGACAATATCTGCAAACACATCCATTTACCAGCCCAATCTGGTAGCAATAGAATCTTGCACTTGATGAATAGAGGTTATACCGCAGAATGGTATTTGCAAAAAATTGCAGACATCAAAATGATTATGCCAGAATGCAGTATTAGTGGTGATATTATTACAGGTTTTTGTACAGAAACAACAGAAGATCACTTAGCCACACTGCGCCTTATTGAGCAATGTGAATTTAATTTCTCTTTTATGTATTCATACAGTGAGCGCCCAGGAACAATGGCAGCAAAAAAAATGCCTGATGATGTAGATAATGCTACTAAAGCACTTAGATTAACAGAAATTATTGCCTCACAGCAAAAAATGTCTTTGTTTAATAATCAAAAACAAATTGGCAAAACAGTAAAAGTGTTAGTCGAGTCTGTTTCTAAAAAATCGCAAACAGATTGGCAAGGAAGAACAGAACAAAATATCATGTGTGTGTTTCCAAAAGGCAATCATAAGCCTGGCGATTTTATTAAAGTAAAGATAGAATCCTGCACTTCGGGAACCCTGTTGTGCAAATTGGTTTGATTTTTTGTTGAATAGGGGTATAACCTAGAAAGAATAAGACTTGCAAAAAGTTTTACCATTAAAAATGTTCATTAAGCCAAAAACTATCTGTTAGGTTGCTAAGGCTATCTTTATAAATCCAATAACTACCCGTTTTAAAGAAGAATCGATCAATTGCATCTTGAGGCAATTTAACAGTATTGGCTTCTGTACAAGTAGTGTCAGGGTTTTTATTATCCTTACACTTACATCCACCGAGCAGCAACACTCCAATAAAAACACAACTTAAAAAATTCTTAATATAGCTCATACATTAAATTTTCATCGGCTAAAGCTAAACAAATGTTTTTAAATTACAATCAAAAAAAATATTTTGTCAAAACCGAAGTAAACGCTAATAAATCCATTTACACCATTTAATTTATGTTCTATTAGGTCTTGCTATATACAGATTAGTTGATATGCCATATCACTTAGTTACAGGTTTACACCACTTAGTTATGGAATTACAGTGATTAGCTAATACTAAACACCTATTAGTTATGGGTTTACAGCAATGTATGCAATTTATTAGGACATTTGGGCGGCATAACTGGCAATGCTAATATTAATGGTGAAAGTTTTTAAAATGCCATATTGGTGGCAACTGTTTGGAAAAGACAAGGTAATCAAACCTTTTTTGAACCCCAAAAATTGGGGTATTGTATTCAAATAGATATTCCGTATTTTTGAACCTTCCAACATGAAACAAAAACTATTGCTTTGTTTGATTCTTACATTTGGTTTAAAATTAATCTACTTTGTTTCATCCCAAATTCCATTTCATAATAACAATGAAAATGGTGCTTTAACAAACTATTTTGACTTTTGTGTTAAATATGATGGTGCTTGGTATCAAAGCATTGCAGAAAAAGGCTATCCAAAGGTAAAAGAGAAAAAGGATTTAGGCTATGTAGGAAAGAACGAGGTAGTTCAAAGTGCTTGGGCATTTTTTCCGGGCTATCCGATGCTAAGCGCTGGATTAATGAAAGTAACCAATTTGCCTTATCGATGGGTTGCTTTGTTTTTATGTATTATTTTCTCGTTTATGGCAGTTTGGGTTTTATATGATTTCTGTTTGCTGAGTTTGCGAAGCCAACAAAAGGCTTTTTGGATAACATTGTGTTTCTTTGTCTCACCATTTTCTTATTACTTTAGTGTTTTTTATACGGAAGCGATTTTTTTTAGTTTTATGCTTTTAGGTTTCAATATGCTTTATAGAAAAACCTATGTTGCTTTTATGTTTTGCTGAATACCGCTAGTTTTGCTGCGCCCAAATGGTATTGTGCTACTGTTGCCGTTTTATTTATTTCATTTAGAGCTTTCTGGGATATTAAAAGGGTATAAGTTGAAAATGGCTCACCTTTTTGAAAAACAAAATATTTTGCAAAGTCTTAGTTTTGTTCCGGCAGTGCTCTTATTTGGAGGCTATTTGTATTATCAGTATTACAAAACGGGATACCCATTTGCGTTTAGTATTGCACAAGTTGGTTGGTACAAAACATCTACTTTTCCTTTACTCTCTTTGTTCAATAGAAGTGATTTTGGCTCTCAATTCAATTCTGTTTACACTATTTTAACCATGGCATTTGCAGTTTATCATTATAAAAAATTTAGCCTAAGCGAAAATGTGCTCATTTGGCTTTTTATCTTGTTGCCACTTTCTGCAGGAACTACAATATCCATGGCGCGATACATAGCTATTATATTTCCCTTGTTTATTGTGCTTTATAAAAATGCTAATTTGCTTAAAAACAAGTGGGTCTTGGTTTTTTGTTTGTTGGCTTTGCATCTTTTTAGCCTTTACCCTTGGCTCATCAATCATCCCTTGGCATACTAATCTTTTTAGTAAAAAAGGGAGGTTATAGCTGTTTGTTTTTGTTAAAAGCAAAGGAGCATTAAATCCACTTTATGCGTCCCGAATATAAATCGGGAGTTTGGGTGAAAGTATTTTACTCATTTTGTTCTTTTCGATACATTATAAAAAATATTATTTTTTATAACACTCAAAGTGACCAAAATGGTGAACTACTAATATTGAGGAATGTACAAAGTTTAAGTCAAAAAAATTTTATTGTTGCACATTAGCATTAAATTTGATTGGTTTTTAATGAAATATTTTAATCAATTAGGTAACTGATAATCAATAATTTAAATAGCATAGAATTGCTACACTTCTTTTTTTTGGAATTTCATGCAACCATTTCTTTTTTTGCTGGGATGGGCAGTTTATTGGGGTTTTAAATAGCCTTTAAGGTTGCGGTTGGTCGAAGATGACAAATGGTGGAACTTAACTTATATAAACCTCTCAGGATCTCGTGCCGGAGACACTTAGAGGGGCTAAAGTTAGATTGTTTTATTCCAAACTCTGTTTCACCAGTTTCTGTACTTTTACCTCTTCTCCACAAATAACTTTTACAATGTAAACACCGTTTGTTAGCGCTGAAATATTTACAGGAACGATGATTGATTTGCCATCATACTATTCAGATAAAACAATCTTGCCTGTTAGGTCAAACATCAATAAGGTAAAAGATTTTTCATTGTTACCTGTTATGGATACATAATAGTTGTTATACGTTGGGTTGGGGAAGATAGAAAATGTATTATTATTTAATATTAATTTGTCATTTTTCGTATTTATGTCAATCTTAATACTATCATTTTCAAGATTTGGTGCGTTAAAATCACAAAAAACTGACAACACACCTTCTATAACATCTTCATGACTGCAATTCTTTATTTCTAAACGCCAATAGTAAGTTCCATTCCTATCTTCATTACAATTTGAACCATCAGCAAATAAATTATCATATTTGATTTCATCAAAAGGAAAGCCTGTTATTTTGCTTTCACCAATTTTCGTAAAATCATAATCAATTCTGCGATCTTTCTCAATAAAAAACTTATAATAAAAAGCATTATAGCCAAATGTTGTTTCACCGATTCTTGTTTCATCAATAAATACCATTTGGTCATTAATTCCATCACCATTTGGCGTTACAACATTATTAGCAGTAACATTTATTGGGCCTACAAAAGGCAACTTTTTAACCTCAACATATTTTGTAACCGTTTCGTTTGTCCATAAATCCGTAACTGTTATGCCTAGTAAAGCATCAGTTGCTGGCCATAAAAGTTTTGTTTTTTGAGAGCCTAAATGCTCTGGATGGTCTGTATCCCACGTATATTTATAAGCTCCTGAACCATAGCACGCAACAGCCTCATATTGGCGCGTGCATTGTGGAACATTGCTATTTGGCACTTCAGTTACAAAAATTTCCATAGGGATCTGACTACAAGGCAGAATTTCAGCAATAAACTGCGCGTTTGGTTCTGTTACAAAGCCTGGCAACAACTCAATTTTGTTGCCAGCCGTCCAATATGTTAATTCAGGTTTATTTTTTATAGTTACATCACCTTGGGGGCCTGAAGAAACATTTCTCCCTGCTATTATATAGTCATTTACGTGTGTATTCGGAGGATCATATACATTCTGATAAATTTTATTTGGAATACAGCAAGATTCATCGATAATAACATCATCTACAGCAATACTATTTCCGTCTGCATAAATCCAAAATTGTGAATAATTTTCATCTGCAATAAAATCATTTAATTTAATTTTCTGCCATCCCGCAATAAGCGTTTTTTCAATTATTAATTGGGATGTAGCAGGTTGTGGTAGTGTAATCTGGGCATTACCACTGGCTCTATTAACCAATCCTGTTGTAAATTTTAGAATAACTTTGGAAGTATTAGAATAACCATAAACAAATATACTAAAATTGTATGATTGGTTTTTTACAATAGTCATATTTTGAAATATGCCTTCAACATTATTGGTTGCTAATGAAAGCCAAGCTGCGTAATAATCTTTTTTAATTATTCCTTCACCACCCGGACAGGTTATTTTATTTAACTGGGGAGACCCGTGTGAAGCATTCCAAAAAGTAACATTACCTGCATTAAATGGTACTGTAATTAAATCACTGTTGCATCCATTACAATTTCTACAATCAGCACCAGTAGCATCATCTAAATTGTTATCTTCAAATCCTCTATTTTTGATTTGATTAAACACAGGATTTACAAGCAAAAGAAAGAATGTTGTTATTAAGTAATTTTTCATTTTATAAAGTTATAGTTTAGTTGTATCAATGGGTATAATTGCAAGCCTTCTTTAATGCGCTCATCCTTAGAGTAGTATATGGTTTTTAGTTTGTAGTAATTTAGGTTTAAACTAAAAGAAACACTTATTTTATTAATAATAGCGTGATTAATAGCAAAAGTGATCCCAAAATGATTTCCAAGCAACTTGTTTTTGAAAACATCACCATTTGATTGAATATTTTCATTTCCTATTAACCGTGAGTAGTTTAATGATGCTGAATATATAAACCCTTTCTTTAAAGTATCCTTAAACCCAATATCTATAGTTGGAATAAACTTTTTAGTTTTTCCATCAAAAAGGAATAGTTCAAATTGATTCCTTAAAAAATAAGTTTGTAGTTCAAGTTTTGTAAATATTTTATGATTCAAATTGAGCCCAACGGATGGATAAAAAATATGTTCAGAAATAGTGGGGTTATTGTATTTGTCGGGTTTATTAGCTACAAATGTTTTTAAGAAGCTACCCTTATATCCAAAGCCAAAAAACAGAGGATTTTTGTCCATAGAATATAATCCCAGGCAATTCATTAATATCAATGATAATATAAATAATTTTAATGTTTTATTTTTCATTTTGGTAAAAATTATAGGCTAATTTAAACTGGGGAAGTATATTTAATCGGTGTTCTTCTATATGAAAATTAGAAGAATTAAGTTCAGATATATAGTTTTCATACTGGCCTAAAAGTCTAAATTGAATTGAGAACCTTTTAAGAAGAGGTATCCCTATGCCTAATCCTAGACCAAAATAAATATTTCCAATTTTGTTAAAGTTTTTATTTGAAAATACCTCTTTGCCTTTCATAACCCCACAATACGGAGTTACCATATAATAAATCTTCTTACTAATATTCTTTGTATAACCAACCTTAATATCTGCTGAGGATCCAATGACATTTCTTCTGTTTTTCATGATTCCCAGTTCCAGTTCAGAGAAAATACTTTTGGAAACAAATACTCCTCCTCCTAAATTAATTTTAAATTCGGTTACTTCTGGACTAAGGGCTTGAATTCCTTTAGAAACAATTGATTTATTCCAATTTAAATTGGTATTTCCTCCAAAGGTAGCATATATCCTTTTCTTTTCAGATAGATTTGCCTTTAAATAGATGCAATTAATAAGACATAAAAGAATAAATATAATGTGTTTTCTCATAATCAAAATAAATTAACAAAACCTTTATTAGACCTCAATGTGTTTAATAGATTGATAACTGAGAATTATTGTTGCCATTGGCAGGAAACCAGTAAAAATTATTTTTCCTTTAAATTCTCGTGCGTCTGCACCTATTTTCCAAGTATAATCTAAGGCTCCATCCATAGCTGCTACAAATTGAACGCCAGGGATCCATATAGTATCACAAAACTCAGGCATCAATTCTGCCTCAGGGTCAGGAAAACCCGGACTGGTTTGGCGCATATTAAAATTTGCTGTTGGTTTTTGGACACTTAAACAAGGATCATAATTAGGGCATTCTTTATTACTAGGGTCATCACAGGGGCATTCCTTCCTACACCCCCAAACTTGGCTTAGCAGCACTACAATCAATATATTTACAAGAGTTTTCATTGGCTAAAGGAAGGTCTTATTTTTATTTTGCCAACAATTGTTGCACTAAAGTTTCTAACTCAGCTTGTTTTTTGGCTTGGGATGCAATAGCGGAAGCTTGGGTGGCAAGTGCAGCCGCTTGCGCTTTTAACAAGTTTTTTTGCTGGATGGTATAAAGCGTTAGCTCTTCTATTTTTTGTTGTTGCAGGGCTTGGGTTTCACTTATGTCTATGCCTTCATTTATTAGGATGCTGTCGGTTTTAAAACCAGGCAAGTGGCCATTGGTTTTTATAAACATGCCCACGCTGTCTAGCGGCATTAGCGCATAATTGGGTGCAAATACAAAATCGGGCCACCATTTGGTGTTTACCGTTACTTTTATAGCCTTTACTTGACCTGCTAAATCAATATCGCCAATGTGTGCTATTCTTATGCCTCCGCTGCGGGCTGTGTTGGCTGCAAATGGGGCAATAACTAATCCTGCGTTGGTGTTATGCCCCTCTAAATCACCGCCTGTTCCGCTACCTTGACCTTTTCCGTCTGTAAAAATAAGTCCTAAGTCTCCTGCTTGACAAATTTTATTGTAGTTTCCCCCACTTAAATATGGCACTACCGCCAATTGTTGGGTGCGCACCATTTGTGTGCCAGCGGGCGGTGCAGGTATTTCTTGTCCTGTAACCAATGCAGGTGCAGGGCCACCTAGGGTTCTAACTCCAAATATAGCCACAGGGCCAGAGTAGCCTTGTTTTATCACATCAAGCTCTACCCTTGGCGAGGCATTGTTGATACCAGTGTAGCCATTGGGCAATACTATAAATCGGGTGGTGGTTTGCACTGGGGTAGGCATGTTTGTAGCAAAATTGAAGCCCGATGCTTGGGTTCTTCCCCAAAATAATGGCGCATTGCCCAATCCCGAACCGTTTCCTAAATGATGCCCTAACATAGCACTTGCTGTAACATTTGCATTGATGGCGTTTGCCAAAATATATGAGAATGAACCGGCAGCAGATACCAAAAGGCCACTACCCGGATTTGGAGGGCCTGGAGGATTAAATCCAGGATTTTGTGGGCCTGTACCAATGGGTCCGTTGGGGTTGGGAGGGTTGCAATCTACCTTAGTAGCAATAATTACATTTTCTGTGGGGGTGCAGGTGCTAGCTTCTATCTTGCCTTCGGGCACTGTGGTGCCTACACCCACTTTTCCTGGTGTGGTTATTTCGGGTGCGCCAGCTGCACCCGGTGTCCAAGTTTGTGCCTCTATATCTAAAATGATGGCAAACATAAAAAACAAACTTAACACCCCATAGCCTATTTTGGCAATAGGGCTAGTGTGTGTGTGTGTGTGTGTGTGTGTGTGCAAACAGCGGAGTTTGGCGCTTTGTAATTATTCTTCATAAAATTATTTTAGTTTGATTATCACAAATTTATGATAATGTTTTTGGCATTTCCAAATTTTTTATTTTTGACAACCTCATTTTTAAAGAATCAAAAATATGTTAATTTTAGACAAAAAAAATAAATAGAACTTATTGTTTAATAAAAAACGCTGTTTTGGCACACTTTTGGTATTTACTTGTTCAATCAAATCTACTTTGTTTAAGTGGATAACTTTTAGAAAAAAGTTTTTTATTGGAAGTTTTATCATAATATTAAGGTTTATTTTTTGGGTTTGTTTATTCCACTTAGAATACTATTGAGTGTTATTTTTTTCTTTTTAATGCTTACTCAAGATTTTTTTGTAAAGTTTGGTGCTAATATATTTTAATTTGTGTAGCCTAGTTTCTTCTATTTAAAGTTTTTATTTTAGCTTTAAACGGTTTTTGAAAAGCTTTGAGCGATTTATGAATATTTTTTCTGCCAAAATGGCATAAAAATATTATTTTTGTGCCATAAAAAAAATGGCAATACTAGAAAACGAGGTAAAATCAATTAAGCAACGCTTTGATATTATTGGTAATTCACCCAAAATCATTCATGCTTTAGAAACAGCAATTAAGGTGGCTCCCACAGATATTAATGTACTCATAAATGGAGAGAGCGGAGTAGGCAAAGAATCTTTTTCTAAAATCATGCACAGCCTTAGTAAGCGAAAACACGGGCCGTTTATAGCTGTAAATTGTGGAGCAATACCAGAAGGCACGATTGATTCCGAATTGTTTGGGCATGAAAAAGGCTCATTTACAGGCGCATTGGACAAAAGAAAAGGCTATTTTGAAGCAGCAAACGGTGGCACCATATTTTTAGACGAAGTGGGAGAGTTGCCAGCCTCTACCCAAGCTAGATTACTGCGGGTGTTAGAAAATGGGGAGTTTATAAAAGTAGGTTCATCAGAGGTTCAAAAAACAAATGTACGTATCGTGGCTGCTACTAACCGCAACTTGTTGGAGCGCGCAAGTCAAGGAAAATTTAGAGATGATTTGTATTATAGATTAGCTACCGTAATCATTGCCGTGCCCAAATTGAGTGAACGCAAAGAAGATGTGCATTTGCTGTTTAGAAAATTTGCAGCAGATTTTGCAGAGCAATATCACACCAGTATTGTGCAGTTAGATGATGAGGCATTGCAGTTAATTTCTAATTATCCTTGGCCAGGCAATATTAGGCAACTCAAAAATATTACAGAGCAAATATGTGTTTTAGAAAGCAATACTTTAATAACAAAAGATATTATGATAAAATATTTGCCCCCCATAAATTCACACCTGCCTGCTTTATTTGCGGAGCAGCAGCAAGAAAAAACTGGGTTAAATGAGCGCGAATTGTTTTATAAAGTGCTGTATGATGTAAAAAAAGATTTAAACGAGCTGAAACAAGTAGTTTTTGGGATACTGCAAGGGGAGTCTAGTCCAGAAAAGGAGTATAAAAAATTTGAAGATAATATGCCAATTTCTACTGGGCTAAAAGTATTGGAACAAAGCAAAGTAATACAAGACAATGCCTATAATCAGCATAATCAAAAAGAGTATGAGCAAGATATGGAAGACAATGTAACTGTAGACTATGATGAAAGTTTTAGCCTAGAAAATCAAGAGATATCGATGATAAAAAAAGCATTGCAACGCAATAATGGAAAAAGGAAAAAAGCAGCTGAAGATTTAGGGATATCTGAACGTACACTTTATCGAAAAATCAAACAACATGAAATGGAATAAATTATTGTTCTTAGCACTTTTCTTGCAAATTATTGGTTGCAAAACAGTAAAATATGGGCTAAGTGGGATTAATATTCCACCAAATATAAAAACGGTGTCCATTGCCTTGTTTGATAATAAGGCAACTTTGGTAAACCCCCTTTTATCGCAAGTAATTACAGAAAAATTGAAAGATAAGTTTATCAGGCAAACCTCTCTTAAACTAATTACTGCTGATGGCGATTGGCAATTTAAAGGCAATATAGTGCTTTATAGCGTGGAGCCAGTAAATAGGCAAACTGTGCAAGGGGGTACTTCTAACAGACTAAAAATAGATTTAGCAGTTAATTTTATAAATGTATTAGATGAAAAAGAAAATTTTGAAAAAACATTTTCTCGTTTTGCGGATTTTGAGGCTTCAAAGAATTTTGCATCAATAGAAAGTGGGCTAATTGATGAGATTACAAACCAATTAGTTACAGATGTATTTAATGAAACTGCATTAAAATGGTGAATATAACAGAAGATAATATCGCTCAATGGCTGCAAGATGTATCTGCCATTAAAGAAGAAGAGATTGTAAAATTGCAAGATTTTGTAAACAAATTTCCTTTTTATGCACCTGCTCAGGCTATTTTGGCAAAAGTATGGCATCAAAGCAGCCACCCAAATTTTGATAAACAGATTAGAAAAGCTTCGCTTTGTTGCGATGACAGGGTATGGCTTTATAACTATATTCATACATTGCCTAAAAAGCAACAAGAATTATCTCCTACAGCATTAATTGATGCAATAATACCTAAAATAGAAATCAGAATAGATACAGCAGAGCCAATAATTGCGCAAGAGGGTATTGAAAATATAGTGGCTGATAAGCCTAAATTAGTTTTTGAACAAGAGGTTATACTGCTTTCTGACTCAGAAAAAGCCGAAGACAGATTAGCTGAAATGGTTGATTTGGAACTAGAAATAAATGTTGAAAAAACAATTGCAACACCATTCAATATTGATAATGGCAGCATCTATAATGATGAAAATGAAAATATATTGTTGGCAAAAAAAGCGCTAGACTTGCTAGAAAATGAGCAAATTGAAGTGCAAGAAATCGATAAAACATCGAAAAAGGAAATTCAGGTTTTAATAGATGCGGATCAAAAAAACAGCAGCCCTTTGGGCAATTTGCTTCAATTTGACGCTGAGCCTATGGAGTTTACAGATTGGTTGAGCTATACTCATTTTGATATCTCTGCAGCAGAAGTAAATACTGAAAAGCTGCCCGAGAAAGAAACTTTGCACAGCATAGAAAGAACGAGTAAGCTGCTCGAAGCTTTTTTAGCGAGTAAGCCAAAACCCGGAGAAACAAAACCAAGTTTTTATAAACCAGAGCAAAAATCTGCGGTAAGTGATAGTTTAGAATACGCGATCGTGAGCGAAACTTTAGCCAAAGTTTATCTTGCACAAGGCGCGCCAGAAATGGCAATAAAAGTTTATGAAAAATTAGCTTTGAAAAATCCACAAAAAAGCATTTACTTTGCATCCCTTATAAAAAAACTGAAAAACGAACATAGTTTATGATAACTTTAATAACAATATTAGCGCTTGTAGCAGCAGTGGCCTTGGTACTTGTAGTATTAATCCAAAAACCAAAAGGTGGCGGAATAGCAAATAACTTTGCAGGAGCTAACCAAATTTTTGGGGTTAAAAGAACCTCAGAAGGCGTAGAAAGATTTACCTGGTACATTAGTGGCGCATTGGCAGTTTTATTGCTGCTGGCATCTGGTTTCAATACCAAAAATGTGGAAGGAGTAGAGGCAGAAGGTGCCATTAATAAAGATATAGAGCGTGCACAAGAAAATGCGCCTGCAACCACTGCACCTGCACCAAATCAAATGAATTTTGATCCTAACCAAATGCAGCAAGGCCCTGCGCCTGAAGAAAATCCTGCTCCTGCACCTGAATAAAAATAATTCACACTTCTGTTTTTCATAATGCCATCTTATATTAGATGTATCATGGCAAATAATGCGATTATTTCGCTTTATTTTATGATTTATAACTTATTTGCAGGCATTTATTTTATTACAAATTTAATAATTTTATAACCTATTTTTGACCACCGACACTTAGCTATTTAAAAAAAAGATGCATCCTAAAATTATTGAAATACGCGATTTTATCAAAGGCAAAGATTACAGCCTTGCATTGCGCAGAATTACTGATGTTACTATTGATACAGAAGATTTATCGTTGTTTAAAAAGTGTTTAGCTTTGCATGATTTGTACGAAAAAGAACATAAACAAGATTTATATACCAATTTTGCAATTGAATCTAATAACTTGCTTAATGATGTTGCAAAAAAACTGCCTTTTCATAAAACCGATGCGCAAGTAATTATTAGTTTTAGCAAATTGGGAAAAACGTATTCAAAAGGTGGTTTTGCAATCAATAATATTGATGGAACTTTACACGAGGGCGAAATTATAGGCTTAGTAGGAGAAAATGGGAATGGAAAAACTACACTTTTGCGTATGTTAGGTGGTTCGCTTTTGCCCAGTATTGGCAATATCTCATACCATTTTACCAAAGCTGTAAAACATTCGTATCAGCTAAATAGTGATGTGGTTTTTGTGCCACAACGCATACCTAGCTGGCAGGGAAAACTTTATGACAACCTGCTTTTTACGAATAGTTTTTATGGCAGAAATGGAGAAACTAATGTGCTTTGGGCAGAGATGATGCTTGCACTTTTAGGTCTTAGGCCTTTTAGAGATATGAATTGGAGCCAAATAAGCAGTGGTTATAAAACAAGATTTGAAATAGCAAGGGTATTATTGCAAAAACCAAGAATGTTGCTTTTAGATGAACCCTTGGCAAACTTAGATATATTTGCACAACAAACCATATTGCAAGATTTAAAGTACCGTTCACAATCCATTACTGCGCCATTTGGTATTTTTTTAAGTTCACAACAATTGTATGAAGTGGAAAAAGTATCAGATGCTGTAATTTTTCTTAAAGATGGAGTGCCCAAATATCAAAAGCTCTCTGATAATGAAGCTTTGGTTCAAGTACAATCTGTTTTTGAAATAGAAGGAAACATAGCAAAAATTGCACTAGACAATGCCCTAGAAATATTAAATCCAACAAGTATTAAATATAATGGGGGAGTGTTTGTGGTTGTTTTTGATAAAACTATTGGAATGAATGAACTGCTGTCTGTTTTGGCAAAATCTTCATTGCAGATATTATCAATAAGAGATATTTCTAGAAGTTCAAGAAGATTTTTTGAATCATTATAAATCAAGCGATGTTAAAAAAATTAAATAAATACATACTCACTCATTTTCCCCTGTTGTGGAATACCAAATTTATACCTGCAGTGGCAATAGCTTTGTTGCTAAATTTGTTTATGCTATTATTGGGTGTGCTCAATTTTAGTGGTTATGTAGAACTTCAACTGTACACATTATATATGAATGAGCAAACTTTGGTTCTTCTTAGTATCATCGTTTCACTTCTTTTTTTTATCATTTGGTTGAGCAGATATGCAAGAAACAATGCTTTTACTAATTTTTATCCGCTCAAAAAAGGGTATTTGGTAAAAGAATTTTTATTGGTTTTAGCAATTGTTTTGCTCAATATGTGCTATTACTTTTCATTCAAATTGGGTTATTTTATAAGTGCAAATGCAGCATTGAGCACTAAGGAAGTTATAAATTTTGAGAATGAAACTAATTTGGCAATGATGTTTTTGCCCCATGTGAATAGCTCTTACGAAAAATCTTCTAAGTGCAAGCTAGAGGAATTAAACAGCATGTCAGAAAGTAATGTTGAGGAATTAAGCAAACGGCAGTTTTTTTATAATGATAATGGCGCGGTGGATACCAGCTTGACAAACTTTATTTTGCAATATGAAGACTCTATTAGAAAAGTTTTTAAGCTGCCAAAAAAAGCAAAAGTTTTTATTAATGGAAGTAATTTTTTTCCTAATCGCAGATATGGGGATAATCATGACATAGCAATTGTGGAGACGGCCGCTGAGGCGGCAATAGATGATTCAGGAATTAAAAATCAGCAACTGCCTAAACAAATTTATAATGAGGAATATAGTTATTATTATTATTGTCAGCAATATTTTAACTATGACAATATAGAAAATGGTATGGTAAATACACGTGATAGCAATATTTATAGTAGGCAAAAAATTAATGCATTAGGTGCCCAAATATTACTTAAAAAAGACAGTCTTGCACTCAAAAAATTATTGACAAATTTTAAAAGGAGTTTAGATAAATATAATATTATCCATTATTTTGATGAGCAGGCAGCTATAAAACTTGCTTTTAGAGATTCTATTTGGAACTATTCAAGAGAGGAATTTATTGGAGCTTTTAATGAATATATTTCGGATGCGCCATCAGGCGATTATAAGAAAAACAATACAGGTTATTACATAAATTTTAGTGGACTAAATAATTTTTACAATAATATATGGAAATTGAAATTAAAATTTTGGAATTATTTAGGAGGGGTTCTTATGCTGTTGGGCTTACTGTATTTTGGTGTTAGTATAGCATTTTCAATTTTAATTTACAGGCTAACAGGCTTGCGGGCCTTCTTGGTTGCAGTCATATATGCAGGCATAATTAGCCTTGTAATTGCCTTATTTTTATTTTTAACAAAAATGGTTGATCCATTAAATTTATCGTGGAGTTTATTGTTTTTTGATGGTTTTATTATTGTTTTAGGTTTGCTAGCCGTTTATAAAAAGTTTATTAAACAATGGGCCAAAGTTTTGCTTAACCTTGCCGCAGTAGCTGCAGTTCTTTTTTGGATACTACTTTATGGAATAATTTTAGCTTTGAGCGAATCTTCTGAAGTTTTTTATAATGATAGGGGAGTTGAAAATGCTTTTTCTATCCAAAATTATTCTAATATAAACTTGCTTTTAGCTCAAAATGATACAATTTTCTTTTTTATTCTCTTGTTTTTGTACTTTTGCACAGTTTGGTTTTTCTATATTCCTTTGGCCAAAAAATTAAAGGGAAATCCGGAGGAGTGATAAGCTGCGGCAATTATATTGACCAAATCTAATTAATATCCGCTAGGTTGTTTTTAATTCTGATTGCAAAATTAATATGCCCAATAAGGGTTTACTGTTAGATTTTTTCAGTAGTTTAATAGTGTAAAATAAGTTCTACCCTTCGGTTTTGAGCTTTTCCCTCTATGGTGTCATTGCTTACCACAGGTTTTGATTGTCCATATCCTTTTGCAATAATTCTATCAGGTGCCAACCCTTTTTCTATTAAATATTGACGAACTGCGCTAGCCCTTTTTTGAGATAGCTCCATATTATAATCTGCTGCACCCACATTGTCTGTGTGGCCTTCAATATCAATTTTTATTTGAGCGTTTAACTTTAAAATCTCTACCAATCCATCTAGCTCTTTTTTAGACGCTTCTTTTAAAATATCACTATTGGTTTCAAAATATATTTTTGATGCAATTTCTCGCACTTTTACCAAAGTAGTTGGTGCAATTATTGCACAACCATCCTTATCTGCTTTTACTCCTCTTTCTGTTCCTAGACATTTGTCTTTATCGTCTGCCACACCATCTCTATCGGAATCTTTCTCTTGTTCTTTGCCAAAATGATAAACCACTCCAATAGAGGTGTGCAAATATTTATCATTATTTCTTTTTATATCGCTTAAATTATCATACTTATCTACATTGTTAAAATTATAAGTAGACATTAAGCTAACTGCCCATCTTTTGTTCATTTTAACATTTAATCCTACACCCAAAGGAATGTTTATTCCTCCTTCTTTAATATTAGAATTATTGTAAGCTGTTTTTCTATTCATAAAATTTGCATAACC
>Ga0209390_10000146_pt1 | contig 121733 bp, 123 predicted proteins | sample BON01_FD_187212 | JGI IMG/M metagenome (GOLD analysis project Ga0209390, IMG submission 187212) | Freshwater microbial communities from Lake Bonney liftoff mats and glacier meltwater in Antarctica - BON-01 (SPAdes) (version 2) | ecosystem: Environmental > Aquatic > Freshwater > Ice > Glacier...
CGCAAGCAGGGTTGGTCTGTCATCGAAACCCTGATGAAACCGTCAGATCAGTTGATCGCACAACTGCGCCTCGGCTGAATATCTGATCGCCCCAGAGGCTCAGCCAGTCATGCTGGGCAGTTACAAGAAAATAAGATTTTCGCAGACAGCAAAAAATAAACCAAAAACGATAGGTTTTTGATCATGTCAGACGTTGCGCAAATATTGGATCGCGTCGAACGGGTCTCCGTACTTGCCCCTACTGGGTATGCACTGGCTTTCCACATCCGCTATGCAACGCCGACCTTCTTGTTGCAGGCCTATCCGAAGTCTTGGACGACCTATTATTCCTTTCATGCCTTAGTCATGGTCGATCCGACAGTGGCATGGGGCTTATCCAATTACGGCAGTTGCCGCTGGTCTGAACTTACCGACGATCCATCCCGCGTTATGAAACGCGCTGCAGAGCATGGTTTGAATTTCGGCATCACCTGCGCGACGGAAACCGACGATAGCCGCAGCTTTGGAAGCTTTGCGCGCAGTGACCGAGAATTCAACCAGAGCGAGATTGACGAGCTCATGAGCGTGCTAACGCACATACATGGTGCCACTAAGTCGGCCAAGGATCTGTCGCAAGAGGCAATCGACACATTGCGCGCCATGTCGATTAACTACGCCAAGGGCTAACCGCGTTCATTATTCATGGACCGTTCTAGCGTTAACGTCTGCGCATGCTCAATGCCTTTGATCCCCGTGCCGATCTCATCCCCCAAGGCGCGCTGCGCCTAACCCGAAAACGCAAGGCACCGCTGAATGTTCAGTTGCTAATCAGCGACGGCAAGAAACTAGCCCTGTCCAATATGCCGGACCATGTGCAATAGGTTCTGGCCCGCGAGCTTGGCGCGATCCAGCTAGTGGACCAGGACACGGTAAACGCTATCGCCACAGAATTTACCGACCTGCTGGACGCGATCGGTCTGACCGCCCCCGGCAACGTCGATGCCGCGCTAGAAGCGCTGGCCGTACATTTCTCGCCACATCTGGCGGACAAGCTGCGCGATCAACTGGACAATCGCTCTGGCCGCGCCCCTTTTATCCGGTTGCAGAACATGACGACGGATGAGGTGGTGCGCATCCTGTCTAGCGAAAACATCCAGATCGGCGCGGTGCTGCTGTCCAAACTGCCCGTCTCCCGCGCCGCAGAGGTGCTTGGAAAATTGCCCGGCAACGCGCGCGGCGCATTACATTCGCAGTGCGGCAGACCGCCGATATTACTCCGGACGCCGTGGTGCGTTTTGTTCATGCATTAGTTGCCCGCTATTGCCGTACCCGGCTGACCGCCTTTGACAAGACCCCCGTCGAACGTGTTGGCGCGATCCTGAACTCTAGTTCCGCCATAACGCGCGACGATGTGTTGGTCGGGCTCGTTGAATCCGATGCCGATTTCGCCAAGGATGTGCGCAAGTCGATCTTTACCTTCGAATACATCCCTGCCCGCCTGCGCCCCATCCAGGTGCCCGGCTTTCTGCGCATGATCGACCCAACCGATCTGGCGACCGCCATGGCCTATGCGTTTGGCATCGGCGGCAAACGCGAATAATCGGCAAATTTTACCCTCGACTGCATCTTTAAGCGTATGGCGTCCAGAATGAAAGAAGAGGCGGTCGAACGCGGCACCCCAAAAGCCGTCGGTGGAGAGGCCGCCATGAACCCCGTCAACGCGGCAATCCGCGCGCTGGCCGACGACGGCACCATCAGCCTGATTGACCCCGACGCAGAAGATGACGCCTAAGCCTCGCTCCACTCACTTAATTGCCGCAAACCAAAGCGCACCCTGTTCGCCTTCGCGGTCGGCTCAGGGCTTCCCAAAGCGGCGCTCGGGCATTATCAGACAGCCATGACCGACAACGCCCACACTGAAACAGCATCTACCGGCACGTTCGTCCAATGGCTGCAGGATATGGTACTGCGCGCCCTGATCGGCGGGATGAACCGCCTGCCCTATGTCCTGCGCATTCGCGGCACCGGAGCCGTTGTGGCCCGCGTGATCGGCCCGCTGGCAGGCTATCGCCGCCGCGCAATGGCGCATCTGGCCGCTGTGTATCCGGACATGGACAAAAGCGCGCGCAGCGATCTGGCGACCCGCATGCTGGACAACTTTGGCCGCACGCTGATGGAAAACTACGCCAACCGCGACTTTGCCGCACAGCTGGCGCAAACCAAGCCGCGCGGTGACGGGCTCGCAGCGGTGCAGCAGGCACAGGACGCTGGTCGGCCGATCATCTTTCTGACGGCTCATTTTGGAAACTTTGAGGCACCGCGCCACGTTCTGACCCGGGGCGGGGCCAGCATCGGCGGCCTGTACCGGCCCATGGCGAACGCCTATGTCGACGCCCATTACCGCGAGACGATGACCAGTTGGGGCGGCCCCGTCTTTGCCCAAGGCAAGCGTGGCACTAGGGGATTTGCACGGCACATCAAATCCGGCGGCATGGGCACGCTGCTGTTCGATGTGCACGTCTACGGCGCACCCGCGATTAATTTTCTGGGCTGCCCTGCGCTGACGTCACTGGCAGCGGCAGAAATGGCCCTGCGCTTTGACGCGCTGCTGGTTCCCTATTTCGGCATCCGCCAGCCCGACGGCCTGTCCTTCGATGTGGTGGTGGAATCGCCAATCCCGCACAGCGATCCGCTGAGAATGATGACAGAGGCCACTACCCGGCTGGAAGCGCGTATAAAAGATAACCCCGAACAATGGTTCTGGGTGCACCGCCGCTGGAAATAACACGTCAGCGCAGCTGAACAGCACCCAGCACCGGCCCCGCAGCCCCGTCCTGAATGATCGCCACGACCGGCTGATCCCCCGTCACAGTCACGCGCAGCGACAACGACTGCGACGTCGTCCACTGCCCGGCCACCACCCAGCTGGTCACGACGTTACGATAAACGACAGTCTTCCCAGCATTCTCGCCCTTTGTAATCTGGCGGGTGATATTTGGCACGTAGCGCACGATCTGCACAAGCGCTTGCGGCGGCACCGGGCCGATGGCGGTGGCGGTGATTGTTGCAACATCCCCGTCACGGCGTAGCTGGACCTGCACCGGATTGCCCGACGCGGGAAGTGACGCAATAGCGTCCATCGCCACGACCGGATGACTGCCAACGAATTCCTTGACCCCGGCCACGACCATCTGCGGCGTATAAACATTGCGCGCCTGCCATTGATGCAAATAACCACGCTGCCGGGCCGTATAGGCGGGGCTGCCCAGATCGTCCTTCCAGCCGATATAGTCCCAATAATCCACATGCAGCGCCAATGCGATCACGTCGTCGCGGTCTGCGATCTGCTCAAATATCCGGTCAGCGGGCGGACAGCTGGAACATCCCTGAGAGGTATAAAGCTCCACTACCGTACCCGTATCTTGTGCGACCAGCGGCGATCCCGCGAAGAACGCGGCAATAACAGAAGCAGCGAAGACATGGCGCATTTGGGCACTTTCCAGAATATGACTTTGGATATCGTGTAAGAAGATTGTGTTGAAATGGCCAATCAAGCATTTGCGACGACCACGAAGCAATCCGCCGGCGCGGCTCTCGCGACACACCTGGACTCAGTATACAATTGTATACCTTTTTTTCGACTGCCCCCTTGAACGACTGTGCAGGTTGGGGCAAAAGTGACGCAAGCCATAGTCCTCAACCCTAAAGGGATAGCCATGACAGTTACCGTCGGCACCGATACAGCAAAAACCCGCAAGACCCTGACCGTAGGCGACCAGACGGTCTCTTATTATTCGATCGACGCGGCGACAAAGGCCGGTTTGGGAGATTTCAGCAAGCTGCCCGCAGCGCTGAAGGTCGTGCTGGAAAACATGTTGCGCTTCGAGGACGGCAAGACCGTCACCGTCGACGACATCAAGGCCTTCGCCAAATGGGCTGACAACGGCGGCAAGAATCCGATCGAGATCGCCTATCGCCCCGCCCGCGTGCTGATGCAGGACTTCACCGGCGTGCCCGCCGTGGTCGACCTTGCCGCCATGCGTGACGGCATCAAAGCACTGGGCGGCGACGCACAGCAGATCAACCCGCTGAACCCCGTCGATCTGGTCATCGACCACTCAGTCATGATCGACGAATTCGGCAACCCGCGCGCGTTCCAGATAAACGTCGACCGCGAATACGAGCGCAACATGGAGCGTTACCAGTTCCTGAAGTGGGGCCAGAACGCGTTTAACAACTTCCGTGTCGTCCCGCCGGGCACCGGCATCTGCCACCAGGTGAACCTGGAATATCTGGCCCAAACCGTCTGGACCGACACAGACCAGAACGGCGATATGCTTGCCTATCCCGACACCCTTGTCGGTACCGACAGCCACACCACCATGGTCAACGGTCTGGCAGTGCTGGGCTGGGGCGTTGGCGGGATCGAGGCTGAGGCCGCAATGCTGGGTCAGCCGATTTCCATGCTGATCCCCGAAGTTGTCGGCTTCGAACTGACAGGCGAGATGATGGAAGGCACCACCGGCACCGACCTCGTGCTGAAAGTCGTCGAAATGCTGCGCGCCCACGGCGTTGTATCCAAGTTCGTCGAATTCTACGGAGCGGGTCTGGACAAGCTGCCACTGGCTGACCGTGCAACCATCGCCAACATGGCCCCCGAATATGGTGCGACCTGCGGCTACTTCCCGATCGACGACGAGACACTGCGTTACCTGCGCAACACGGGCCGCGAAGAAGACCGAATCGCACTGGTCGAAGCCTATGCCAAGGAAAACGGCTTCTGGCGCGACGCGTCCTATGCGCCGGTCTACACCTCGACCTTGCATCTGGACATGGCAACCATAGTGCCCGCGATTTCCGGCCCTAAGCGTCCGCAAGACTATATCGCCCTGACCGACGCCGCCGGCGCATTTGGGAAGTACATCGCTGGCGAGCGCGACGGAAAATCCGTCCCAAAGGCTGAAAAGTCCGACTGGACCGAGGAAGGCGGCTCCCCCGCCCCTCACCATATCCCCGGCGACCAAGGCCACCATAAATCTCAGAAGGTCGAAGGCGAGGATTACACGATTCACGATGGCTCCATCGTGATCGCCTCGATAACCTCCTGCACGAACACGTCCAACCCCTACGTCATGATTGGCGCGGGCCTCGTGGCCCGCAAGGCGCACGCTCTTGGCCTGACACGCAAGCCTTGGGTCAAGACGTCACTGGCCCCTGGCTCTCAAGTCGTATCGGCCTACCTGGAAGCGGCTGATCTGCAAAAAGATCTCGACGCCATCGGGTTCAACCTCGTCGGCTATGGCTGCACCACCTGCATAGGCAACTCGGGCCCGATCCAGAAAGAGTTGTCCGATGCCATCACCAAGGGCGACCTGATCGCGACCTCCGTTCTGTCGGGCAACCGCAACTTTGAAGGCCGCATTTCGCCTGACGTGCGCGCGAACTACCTCGCATCGCCGCCGCTGGTCGTGGCCTATGCGCTGGTCGGCGACATGAACGTCGACATCACCAAGGACTCCCTGGGTAAAGACTACGACGGAAACGATGTCTATCTGAAAGACATCTGGCCAACGTCTGACGAAATCAACGCGCTGGTCGAAAAGACCGTCACGCGCGAAGCGTTCCAGTCCAAATATGCCGACGTCTTCAAAGGCGACGAAAAATGGCAGGCTGTCGAAGTCGTGGACTCCGAGACCTACAACTGGCCGCCGCAGTCGACCTACGTCCAGAACCCACCCTACTTTAAAGGCATGTCTAAAGACGCAGGCACGATCCACAACGTCAAGGACGCCAAAGTCCTTGCCGTTCTGGGCGACATGGTCACCACCGACCACATCAGCCCCGCCGGCTCGTTCGCCGAAAGCAGCCCTGCTGGTAAGTACCTGACCGAACACCAGGTGCCCGTGCGCGAATTCAACTCCTACGGCTCGCGCCGCGGCAACCACGAAGTGATGATGCGCGGCACCTTAGCCAACATCCGCATCAAGAACGAGATGCTAGACGGCGTTGAAGGCGGCTACACGAATGGCCCCGATGGCAAGCAAACCTCGATCTTCGACGCGGCCATGGCCTATGAAAAGGACGGCACCCCGCTAGTCATTTTCGCTGGTGAGCAGTACGGCGCAGGCTCGTCCCGCGACTGGGCGGCAAAAGGCACAGCGCTGCTGGGCGTCAAAGCCGTCATCGCCGAAAGCTTCGAGCGGATCCACCGGTCCAACCTCGTCGGCATGGGTGTCATTCCGTTCGAATTCACTGGCGGCGACACGCGCAAGACCCTCGGTTTGACCGGCGAAGAAACTGTGAGCATCGACGGTCTGGACTCTATCACGCCGCTGCAGACAGTGACGGCACATACTACGATGGCCGATGGCACGACCAAGGACATTCAGGTCAAATGCCGTATCGATACAGCGATCGAGATTGAATACATCGAACACGGCGGCGTGCTGCACTACGTTTTGCGTAATCTCGCCAATGCGTTCTAAGCCATTACGACCTTAAAATAAAAAAAGGCCGCGCCTCACAGCGCGGTTTTTTGGGCGTCAACCTTTCTTCTCGTCAAGAACACCTCCGCCGAAGGCAACGCCTTCGCGCAGCGATGGCGTTAGCCGAATTTCCGACGGGAATTCTGAGCGGCGGGGGAATGCCCCGGACACCGAGGTATTTCTGACGACAGGAAGGCGATGCCGCTACTCGGCTGCTGCGGCTTCCAGCATGGGCAGGAACCGCTGTTCGTAGTCCGACCCGATAAGAGGTCCGATGAAGCGGCTCAGCACCGTGCCATCTGGGCCAACGATAAACGTTTCCGGCGGCGCAGTGACGCCCCAATCGATCGCGACGCGGCCACGCAAATCGAAGCCTGTTGCAAAGAACGGATTGCCCTCGTCCGCAAGGTAGCTGGCCGCATCATCTGCCTGATCGCGAAAGTTCACGCCTGCGACGCGAAAGCCTTGATCGCTCAGCGCCTTCAGAGTCGGATGCTCTGCCCGACAGGGAGGGCACCAGCTAGCCCAGAAGTTCACGATGGTGATCTCGCCAGTATTTAGGTCGGCTGCGGTCAGCAGCTCTGTGCCTGCGACGGCTTCGGTCGGCAGGTTAGGCGCGGGCTGGCCAATGAACTGCGACGGCAGTTCGCCCGCGTTTTCGCGCATCAGTCCGCCCCAGAACAATCCGGCAAGAGCGGCAAATATCACGGGCGGCGCAATAAGCAGAGGCGAGATTTTAGCCACGTTCCACCGCCTTAAGCGCGCGTTTAACCTTGCGCGAGCGTCGCACGCTTGCGCCAACAAGCACGGCGAGCACTGCTATGCTGGCGGCATAGGCCGTCAGCACTTCGAACGCGTATTTTCCCAGATCAGGCACGTTGCGCCCTCGCGATCAGGGCGGCGGTGCGGCGAGCGCGAATCTCGGTCCGGGTGCGCAACAGGACGAGTGCCACGAACAGCGCAACGAAGCCTGCGATGCACACCAATAGCGGAATATAAAAGATGTCAGCCACGTTTTCCTCTTTGTCCAATGACAGCGAAGCCCCCTGATGCAGGCCCTGATTCCAGAAGTTCACCGCATAGCGCGAAAGGATCGCAAAGACCGAGCCCACGAGGCACAGCACGGATGTCAGGTCTGCGGCGGTATCCGCATCCTCGATCGCGGCCCAGAGTGCAATGTAGCCAAGGTAGAACAAAAACAGGATCAGGAACGACGTCAAACGCGGATCCCATGCCCAATAGGTGCCCCACATCGGGCTGCCCCAGATCGCCCCGGTGATCAGCGCGATCACGGTCATCGCCAGTCCGATCGGCGCAGCGGCACGGGCGGCCAAGGCGCTGACGTGGTGGCGGCGGACCAGCCAGATCAAGGATGTGACCAGCATCATGAACCAGACGTTGATCGCCATTAGCGCGGACGGCACGTGAAGATAGATGATCTTGACCGTCGATCCCTGACGCGATTCGTCTGGGGTAAAAAAGAAGCCCCAGATTAGACCCACGACCAGGCAGGCCGCGGCCACGCCAAAGGCCACGCGCATAATGGGCGGGGTCCAGTCCATGAACCTTTTCGGATTTGCATATTCCCAGATTGACATTTGTTACTCCTACCCCGGTGCCCCGCGCCCCTCAATCCCTGATCACCGCAGGTTGATGCGCAATACTGCCGCAGAGGCGAATGGCAGTAACGCAAAGCATCCCAGCGTGATCGCTCCCATCAACATCAGTGGTGCCGTGGCCCCGGTGCCATCGACTCCGCGACGCACCGCCTCTGCCCCAAAAATCAGCGTCGGCACGTAAAGCGGCAGCACCAGCAGCGACAGTAGCAATCCGCCGCGACGCAGCCCGACAGTCAGCGCCGCGCCAAAGCTGCCGATCATCGACAGCGCGGGCGTGCCAAGCGCCAGCGACACCAGTAAATAACCATAGGCGTCCGGTGCCATGTTCAGGAAAAACCCCAGCGCCGGGGCCACCAGCGTCAGCGGCAGGCCCGTTGTGATCCAGTGGGCCAGCGCCTTTATCAGCGCGATGCCTTCCAGCGGCAGCGGCGCGGTCACCAGCAGCGCCAGCGAGCCGTCTTCGAAATCTAGGGCGAATATCCGGTCCAGTGATAGCAGCGCCGCCAGCAGCGCCGCCACCCACAAGATGCCCGGTGCGATCAGGGTCAGCGTGCTGCGGTCGGGGCCGACGCCAAACGGCACCAGCACAACGACGATCAGAAAAAACGCAAGGCCAAGGCCAAAGCCACCACCCGCCCGTACGGCCAAGGCCAGATCGCGGCGCAGCAGGGCAATCACAAGAACGCCTCGTCCGCGCCGCCATCCGCACTCGGAGCGGCGACGTAGGGCGTCAGGTTCAGCACAGGTGCCTCTAGCCCCAAATCAATGTGCGTTGCGATCACGGCGCAACCGCCCTGCGCCAGATGCACATCGCGCATCCAATCCGCGAACATACGCACAGAAAAACCGTCAAGGCTGACTGTCGGCTCGTCCAGAAACAGCACGCTGCGCCCAATCACGCCAAGCCGCGCCAATCCCAGCCGCCGCTTTTGCCCAGCCGACAGGGTGCCGGCAGCGCGTGTCCGCAGGCTGGTCAGATCAAAGCTGTCGTAAACTGTGTCCGGCACGCTACGCCCGTAAACTTGCGCCCAGAACGTCAGATTTTCGGTGACCGTCAGCGCTGTCTTGATTCCGTCAGCGTGGCTGGCATAGGCAACGGTCCCGTCAGGATAATCGACCGTACCGTCCAGCGCGGGCTGCAACCCTGCCAGCGTGCGCAGCAAAGTCGTCTTGCCTACGCCGTTAGGGCCGCGCAGGATAAGCGCTTCGCCAACCTTCACGTTAAAGGACACGCCTTCCAGCACCGGCACACCACCGCGCGCGCAGCACAGGCCGCGGACCTGCAGCATCGCGCTCAGACCGGAAACAGCGCGAGCGCAACCCGCCGTCCTTCACTCAGTAGGACGTTGTAGGTGCGGCAAGCGGCAGGGGATGCCATTGCTTCAACGCCAAGGCCTGCAGCCTCTAGCGTCTGGCGAAAAGCGGCGGGGGGATGCGCGATTTCCGCTCCGGTGCCGACAAATATCACATCTACCTTGTCGGCCATGTCCAGCAGCGCCGCCGTGTCGTCATAGCCGCCCCAGTTGGCGATGCCGGACGGCATCACCGTCACCGCCCCCTCGATCACCTTGCCGCCAATGCGAAAGAAACCGGGGCCATAGCCGTCGATGGGTTTCGCATTGTCATAGGTGATCTCGGTCAGGCGCATTTATTTGCCTTCCACGTCGGCATAGCGACCCACAGTGCGCGGGTCTTTTTTGGACCAATCGCGTTTCACGCCCAGCATCAGCACGATGTTCTTGGCGATGTAGATCGACGAATAAGTTCCCACCAATATGCCCCAAGTGATCGCAAACACAAAGCCCCGGATGACATCGCCGCCCAGCACCAGCAGCGCGATCAGCGCCATCAGCGTGGTGCCGGATGTCATCATGGTGCGCGACAGTGTTTCGTTCGCCGACAGATTCAGCACCTCGATCAGGGGCATGACCTTGTATTTACGCAAGTTTTCGCGGACCCGGTCAAAGACAACGACCGTGTCGTTGATCGAATAGCCAACGATGGTCAGCAGGGCCGCAATGATTGCCAGATCGAACTTGATTTGCAGCAATGCGAACAGACCGATGGTCAGGCTCACGTCGTGCACCAACGCCACAATCGCGCCGACCGCGAACTGCCATTCGAAGCGCAGCCAGATATAGATCACGATCGCGCCAATCGCACCGACGACGGAAAAGATCGCGGACTTGATCAGCTCTCCCGACACCTTGGGACCGACGCTTTCGACGGATGCGAATTGCACATTCGAGTCTACGGCGGTCAGAGCATCCTGCATGGCGGTGATTATTTCCGGGGCGATGCTTTCTGCGTCACCCTGCGCCTGAATGCGCACCTCTGCCACGTTACGGTCGGGGCCAAAGCCGGGGTCAAACACCTCAGTTATGGCCACATCACCAAGGCCCAGCGGGTCTAGCGCCGCGCGGTAAGCACCGACATCGACGCTTTGTGTGCTTTCGGTGCGGATCGTAGTGCCGCCCTTGAAATCGATGCCGTAGTTCAGGCCAAAGGCTAGAAAGGCAAAGATCGACAGGACCAGCAACAAGATGGACCCGCCAAAGGTGATTTTGGACAGACCGAAAAAGTTTATTTTGGTATCTTCCGGAATCAGACGCAAACGCATAGCCCTAGACCTCGATTGTTTTCGGACGCCGCCAGGCGAACCAGATGACGATCAGCGACCGCGTCACAAAGATTGCGGTAAAGATCGACGTGATAATGCCCAGACCCAGGGTGATGGCAAAACCGCGCACCGGGCCGGATCCCATATAGAACAGAATGCCTGCCGTGATCAGCGTGGTGACGTTACTGTCCACAATGGCCGAAAGAGCGCGTTCATAGCCCAGCTGGATCGCGCGGGCGGGGCCTTTTGCGGTCTTCAGCTCTTCGCGGATACGCTCGAACACCAGCACGTTGGCGTCCACCGCCATGCCGACGGTCAACACGATACCCGCGATGCCCGGTAGCGTCAGCGTCGCCCCCAGCAGGGACAAGCCGCCAAATATCAGGCCCATGTTGATGATCAGCGCCACGTTAGCGAAGAAGCCGAACAACCCATAGGTCATCCACATAAAGCCAACGACCAGCAAAGAGCCTACCATCGCGGCCTTCTTGCCGGCGTCGATGCTGTCTTGGCCCAGCTGCGGGCCGATGGTCCGCTCTTCGAGAAAGTTCAGCTTGGCGGGCAAGGCACCCGCGCGCAACAGCACTGCAAGGTTCGTCGAACCCTCGACCGTGAAACTGCCCGTAATGATGCCCGAGCCGCCAGCGATGTGGCTTTGAATGACCGGCGCGCTTATGACTTCGTTGTCCAGCACGATGGCAAAGGGCTCGTTGATGTGATCCAGCGTATAGTCGCCAAACTTGCGCGCGCCGCTGACGTTAAAGCGGAAGCTGACCGCAGGGCGGCCGTTCTGGTCGAACGAGGGCTGCGCATCGACCAGTTCTTCGCCGCTGACGACCGGGGCCGTATCCAGCAGATAGAATGTGCCGGTGTCGTCCACGGATGGCAGAATTTCCTGCCCGGCGCTGACGGGATCGCTGGCATTGGCCGAACGGCCAAGGACCGGCTGAAATGTCAGCTGGGCAGTGGTGCCGATGATGTCTTTGACTTCCTGCGCGGACCCGACGCCGGGGACCTCGACCAGAATACGGGTGTCGCCCTGACGCTGAATCGTCGGCTCTCGTGTCCCGACCTCATCGATACGGCGGCGAATAATCTCAAGGCTTTGTTGCATGGTACGGTCATCGACCGCCAGCTTTTCCGCATCCGAAAGCTTGATAGTCAGCAGCGGGCCGCTGCCTACAACTTCGATATCGGTGGACCCCACGCCTGTCAGCGACGTGATCGGCCGCGCCAGACCTCGCACGATTTCCAGCGCACGCGCCGCCCCTGTGGGTTCAGAAATTCGTACTATCAGCTCGTCCGGCTGGCTGGCCTCGCGGGTTACGAAACCAACCATATTACGGTCGGCCGCCAGCGCATCGCGTACTTCTGGCCACGTGGCATCCATGATCGTGGCATATACGTCAGCGGTCTGCACCTCGGCCAGCAGATGCGCGCCGCCGCGCAGATCAAGCCCCAAATTGACCAGTCCCGACGGCAGGAAGCCGGGCCAGGACGTTTCGTCCTGCCCCTGCGCCAGCGCGTCGTTGTGGGTTTCGACCCGGGAATAAAAGGCGTTCGGCAAGGCCAGCGCCAGACCAACCACAACGGTCAGCCAGATCGCAGCCTGTTTAAAGGCGGAAATATGCAGCATTTAACAAAGCCCCTTGGGCCAAAGGTGTCGTGGCTTACTTGGCCGGTTCGGTCTTGTTCAGGACAGTCGCGATGGTCGAGCGGATGACGCGGACCTTCACTCCGGCTGCGATCTCGACTTCGACTTCTTTGTCGGCCTCGTTCACGGCGGTCACTTTGCCCATTATCCCGCCCTGCGTAATTACGCGGTCACCCCTGCGCAGTGCATTCACCATCGCCTGATGTTCCTTCAGCTTTTTCTGCTGCGGACGGATCAACAGAAAATACATGATCCCGAAGATGATCATCATCAGAATAAGCGATTGGCTGCCCTGCATGGCGGTTCCTTTTCAAGTTCGAACGCGCCGGGCAAAATCCCGGCGTCAAAGTCGCGGCACATTAGGTCTAGGCCGCCGGATTGGCAACCGCCCCCGGCCCGCCTGTGGCAGGACAATGCTGCAACTGCGATATCGGGGTGAATGGGGCCTGCGTCAATGGCCGCGCTCGGCTTTGCCGCAGGGCCCGTTCACATTCCCGCGGACGCGCGCGCCGATCCCCCCTTCAATGCGCTGCGCAACTGGTGCATACCAGCGTGATTAGTTTGCCAACAAGGACCAGACCCATGCATGATATCCGCATGATCAGAGAGACCCCAAACGCCTTTGACGCGGCGCTATCCCGGCGCGGTCTGGCCCCGGTATCGCCTGCCATCCTTGCACTGGACATCGAACGCCGCGCCGCCATCAAGCAGACAGAGGACGCACAGGCCGCCGCCAATGCCGCAGCCAAAGACGTTGGCAAAGCCAGGGCTAGCGGCGATGACGCCGAATTCACGCGCCTACGCACGCTGATGGCCGACAAAAAGGCCGAGATCGCGACCTTGAACGAGCGCGCCAAAGAGCTGGACACCCAGCTGGGCAAAATGCTGATAGCGCTGCCCAACCTGCCTTATGACGACGTACCCCCGGGAAAGGGCGAAAACGACAACGTCGAGGTTAAGCGAACCGGCACGCCGCGCAGCTTCGATTTCACACCAGTCGAGCATTACGACATTCCCGCCGTGCAGGCCGGCATGGACTTTGCCGCCGGGGCCAAGCTGTCGGGCTCGCGCTTTGTCGTCCTGAGCGGTGCTGTCGCCCGCGTGCACCGGGCGCTGGCGCAGTTCATGCTGGACACGCACGTTGACACCCATGGCCTGCAGGAAACCATCACCCCCATCATCGTCAAAGAAGAGATGATGTATGGCACCGGCCAATTGCCCAAATTCGGTGAGGACAGCTATCAAACAACTAATGGTTGGTGGTTGATCCCGACGGCAGAGGTCACCCTGACCAACCTCGTAAACGGCGACACCGTCGATGCTGCCACCCTGCCCCGCAGGCACGTCGCCCACACCCTCTGCTTCCGGTCAGAAGCCGGCAGCGCGGGCCGCGACACCAGTGGCATGCTGCGCCAGCACCAGTTCGAAAAGGTGGAAATGGTAAGCGTTACGCACCCGGATGAAAGCGATGCAGAGCACGCTCGTATGACCGGCTGCGCCGAGGCGATCCTTGAAAAGCTGGACCTTCCATACCGCACCATGCTGCTGTGCGCTGGTGACATGGGCGCGGGCGCGCGCCGCACCATCGACCTAGAGGTGTGGCTGCCCGGTCAGGATACGTATCGCGAGATCAGCAGCATCTCGACCTGCGGCGATTATCAGGCGCGGCGCATGAACGCGCGGTTCAGGCCTGCGGACGGCGGCAAGCCAGAATTCGTGCACACTTTGAACGGATCTGGTCTGGCTGTGGGGCGCACCCTGATCGCTGTATTAGAAAACGGCCAGCAGGCAGACGGATCGGTCGTCTTGCCTGCCGCGCTGCACCCTTATCTGGGCGGCCGGAACACAATTTCGACAACAGGCACATTAATTTAGACTAGCGCTGAACCATACCGGCGCGGGATGCGTTTGCAGGTATGAACAACATACTCGCCATCATCACCCTCATCTTGACCGTCGCTTTCGCGGTGGCCCCGTTATTTTCAGGGGACTTCAGCGGTTTTGCATCTGATCTGCTGCCAGTGCCTCAGATCAACCCACCGGTCCAGCCGGCGGGATACGCCTTTGCGATCTGGGGGCCAATCTATCTATGGCTGATCGCCTCGGCGGTTTACGGACTGATATACAGGGCCCGTGATCCGGGTTGGGATGCAGCCCGAGCGCCGCTGTGCATCAGCCTTGCCGTCGGTGTGCCTTGGCTGGTGATCGCCCAAGTCAGCGTGATCTGGGCAACGATCGCGATCTTCATCATGGCCTTTAGCGCCATCGCTGCGCTTCATCGCGCCCCCAGTCTGGACCGGTGGTGGATGCGCGGGCCGGTCGCGCTTTATGCGGGATGGTTGACAGCTGCGAGCTTCGTGTCGCTTGCCACGACGATGGCGGGTTACGGCATCGGGTTCGACGCAATGGGCTGGGCGATCGCAGGTATAATCGGCGCACTGGCACTGACCGTCGCAACCTTTCGCCGCACAAATTCGCCGCTGTATATCTACGCCGTTGTCTGGGCGCTGGTCGGCATCTGCGCAGCAAACGGCGTGGAGAATTTTCTGATCACCGCACTGGCCATCACCGGGATCGTTAGCCTGATCTGCGTGATGGCCATGCAGCCCCCGCGCCAGTCCCGCATACTCTAGCGGTCGCTACCGGGGGCCTTCTTGTGCTTGCTCAGACGTGACGGCTGGGACGACTTTTTGCCCTTATAGGGGTTCTTGTCGCCCTGATCGCGCAGCGTCAGGCGGATCGGCGCACCCGGCATGTCGAAGTTGTCGCGCAGGCCGTTCACCAGGTACCGCGAATAGGATGCCGGCACCAAATCAGGGTGCGAGGTCATCACGACAAAGCCTGGCGGACGAGTTTTTACCTGAGTCGCATAACGCATCTTAATCCGCTTGCCGCCCGGGGCGGGTGGCGGGTGCTGTTCCAGCATCCCCGCCAACCAGCGGTTCAGCTGCGCGGTCGTCACGCGGCGGTTCCAGACGTCGTAAGCCTTCATGATCGCCTGTTGCAGGCGGTCCAGCCCCTTGCCGGTCTTGGCAGATACAGTGACCAGCGGCGCACCGCGCAACTGCGGTAGCAGGCGGCCAAATTCTTCTTTCAGTTCGCGCAGCTTGTCCTGCTTGTCATCTTCGGTATCCCATTTGTTGACACCGATCACGACCGCGCGGCCTTCGCGTTCAGCAAGGTCGGCAATCCGAAGGTCTTGCTGTTCGAATGGAATATCCACGTCCAGCAGGACAACCACGACTTCCGCAAACTTGACCGCGCGCAAACCGTCGCTGACTGACAATTTCTCTAGCTTCTCACTGATCCGCGCCTTTTTGCGCATACCAGCGGTATCGAAAATACGCATCGGGACGCCGTCCCATTCCGTCATCACGGAAATGGCGTCGCGGGTAATCCCAGGCTCTGGCCCGGTCAAAAGGCGCTCCTCGCCGATGATCTTGTTGATCAGCGTAGATTTGCCAGCGTTCGGGCGGCCTACGACAGCGATCTGCAGCGGCTTGGCGCGGGTCGGAATGCGGGGCGCAGTGGGATCGTCGTCATCGACGCCAACATCCGTTTCCGGCAATTCAGCAGCATCAGCAGCGGCACGCTCCTCAAAGGCTTCGGACAGCGGACGCAACACGTCCATCAGTTCGCCCATGCCCTCGCCGTGTTCGGCGGACAAGCGGATCGGCTCTCCCAGTCCCAAAGCATAGGCTTCCAGGATGGTGATGTCTGCGGCCTTGCCCTCGCCCTTATTGGCGGCAAGAATCACATGAGCATTTTTCTTGCGTAGTATATCAGCAAAGACCCGGTCGGCGGGCAAAACGCCGACACGAGCGTCGATCATGAACAGGCAGACATCGGCCATTTCCACCGCGCGTTCCGTCAGCTTGCGCATCCGGCCTTGCAGTGATTCGTCCGTGGCCATTTCCAGACCGGCGGTGTCGATCACGGTGAACCGGATATCGGCAATCCGCCCCGGCCCTTCACGCAGGTCGCGCGTCACGCCGGGTTGGTCATCGACCAACGCGAGCTTCTTGCCCACCAGACGGTTGAACAGTGTGGATTTGCCGACATTGGGTCGACCCACGATTGCAAGGGTAAAGGTCATGGCGCGCAGGCTCCGGCTATAGTCAGAGGCCGGCCATACACCGCTTTGCCCTTAACGGAAAGCCAGCAGTTGCCCATTCTTGTTGACTACGTATAGCACGCCGTTCGCAATCGCAGGACTCGAGGCAGCGCCGCCGGGCAAGGCCACGCGGCCAACTAGGTCGCCAAAGGTCGGATCAAACGACCGAAGCTGCCCGTCAGAGGACGCCACGACCAGCCGGTTGCCCGCCATAATCGGCCCGAAATGGGCGTAGACTGTGCGACCCTTGCGCAGGAACGATCCAGTTTTTACAAAGTCAGGCAGCGCAACACGCCAGATTGGCTCTCCAGTTTCGGAATCAAGGCGCACCAGTTCATTCAGGTCGTTGACCATGAATACCGAATTGCCCGCAGGCCAGACCGGACCAGCGGCCCCTTCGCCAGCCGTCCAAATCCGCTCGCCAGAGGCAGCGTCAAGCGCAACAGTCACGCCAGAGAAGTTACCGACATAAACGCGGTCGCCATCGATCACAGGATCGCCGCCGATATCCGACAGATCGCCCACAGCCTGCCCCGGACGGTCACCGCTGATCACCGAAGACCAGCGCTGAATGCCGCCCTGCGGGAACACAGCCATAACTTCGCCGGACGAAAATGGGAACACCGCCAGATCGTCGGTCACAGCCGGACCGGCCCCGCCCGCAAAGGACGTGGTGGATGGGATACCGCTCAGTTGATAGCGGATACGGCCGTTGGTCACGTCAATCGCCCAGGCGCGGCTGTCGCGGCTGACGACATAGGCCAGATCGCCCAAAACCGTCGGTGCAGATGTGCCCGGTGCGTCAAGCTCCTGCACCCATATCACGCCGCCCGTCGCTGGGTCCAGCGCTGCCAGCGTGCCATAACCGGTGGAGACGAATAAACGCCCGGACCCAAAGGCCAGACCGCCACCCGACGCATCACTGCGCGTATCTGTCGGCGGGGTCACATCAGCAGACCAAACCGGCGCACCGCCAGTGGTGGTCGCGGTGACGTGACTGCGCGCATCCAGCGTATACACGATGCCATTGGCGACAATGGGGTCGGCAGTGATTCGCGCACCCTTACTGTCGCCTTCGCCGATATCGACGGCAAATATTTGGGTCAGCGCCGCGCCAAGGGCGGGCTGGCTGCTGTTATGGTCCGCATCGCCGTTGCGATGTGTCCAGCTGGCATTAGCTTGCGGCGCGCTTAGGATGATCGGCACGGCGCGGTTAACCTGCTCCGCCTCAGCGCGTATCGGCTCTCGGGTGCCGGGCAGGATGATGTCCTTCTCGCCGCAAGCGGACAGGGCAACAAGCGCCAGAAAGCTGGCAGACAGGGTCTTGGATGTCACGGCGCTGGTCCCTTTCACGGGTTGGTCGAAGTCACGTCGGGCGTCACGTCATCTGGCAGCGGCGCACCCAATGATACCATCAGGGTTTGAACGCGGTCGCGCAAGCCTTGGCCTGCACCGGCATCCTGCACGATGGCCGTCAGACGGGTAATCGCAGCGTCACGCTCGCCCGCGGACAGATCGGCCAAGGCGAGCTGTTCCTGCGCCAGCAACGCAAAGGGCTGTCCGGGATTTGCCAACGAATCCAAGCGTTGACGACGCGCCTCTGGATCGGTGCCTGCATCAAGCATGGCCGCCTTAAAGCTGGCCAGATCGCGGTAGATCTTGGGCACATCCGTATTTGTTGCCAGATTATCCAGCGACGCGATCGCAGCGGCCAGATCGCCCGTTTCCTCTTGTGCGGCGGCAGTGATCAGCAGGCTTACGGCAGCAGCGCCGCCGGTCAGTGATACGCCGTCCAGTGCGGCGGCACGCTCCTCTGGATCGCTGTTGGACAGCGCGGACAGCAAGGCATCTCCTGCCTCTTCAGCCCCAGCACGGTCACGGGCACGGCTGTATTCGGTCCAGGCGGCCCCGCCGACCAGCAGGACGACGATCAGAATGGCAATCCAGCCATACCGCCTGAGAAGCAGAAACAGGCGGTCGCGGCGCACCTCTTCACTTACTTCGTTGATAAAACTGTCGCTCTCGCTCATGCCCGCCCCCCGCATCCGCCGTCCACGAGGACGACGTTGTTGCTAGCTTCTTAACGTGAAGCGGCCCGGATTGCCAAGACCCGCGCCAGCCCACCACGCGCGAAGATGCCGCGATCCAGCAAAGGGTGCCCAGAGTTCAGCCAGACTTGGGGCTTTGTTCGTTGTCCATTAATCTAACGTAGTTTATAGTATCTCATCGTCGCCGCCCGGTTTCAGAGGTAAAAGACCGTTATGAAACTCGTGTCAGTGCTGATGGCTATCGTGGTCTCTGTTGCCCTGTATTTCGTCGTCTTCGAACGGGATACGATGCTGTCCTTCGCTGGCCGCAGGCCGAAGTGCCCACGCCGCTGGCCGCGCAAACCGATGATACCCCCAGCGGCGTGCGCGTCGTCGCCATGAAATCAACGGCCCAGACCGTTGACAGCGTCGTCGTGCTGCGCGGCCGCACGCAACGTCACCGTCGCCACTGAAACCCTCGGACGCGTCATTTTCGAACACCTGCGCAAGGGCACATTTGTGGCGGCCGGCGACACCCTGTGCCGCCTTGATCCTGGCACCCGCGACAGCCAATTGGCAGAGGCGCAGGCGCGTTTTTCAGAGGCGCAAAGCCGCGTGCCAGAAGCACAGGCATCGCTGGCAGAGGCAGAGGCCCGCATCCGCGAAGCTGACATCAATGTGAATGTCGCACGCCAATTGAACGAGGGCGGATTCGCCTCTCAGACCCGGCTCGTAAGCGCAGAGGCGCAGAGCGAGGCCGCCAGCGCAGGCATCCATCGCGCCAAGTCCGCCATCACCAGCGCCAAGGCAGGTATCGAAGCCGCCACCACCGCCGTTGCCGTCGTGACCCGCGACATCGACCGGCTGACCATCACCGCGCCCTTTGCCGGCATGTTGGAAACCGACACGGCAGAGCTTGGGACCTTGTTGCAACCCGGCAGCCCCTGCGCGACGATCGTGCAAATCGGCCCGATTAAACTGGTCGGCTTCGTGCCCGAGCTGGATGTGGACCGTGTGACCCTTGGCGCGCAGGTGCAGGCACAGCTTGCCTCTGGTGGCACTGCGCACGGTCAGGTCTCCTTCGTGTCGCGCATCGCGGATGAAACCACCCGCACCTTCCGCGTCGAAGCCACCGTGCCGAACCCCGACCTTGCGATCCGCGACGGGCAGACAACAAAAAACGCCGTCGCCTCTGACGGGGCCACGGCGCATCTGGTACCGCAATCGGCGCTGACGCTGAACGATGACGGTGACCTTGGCGTGCGCCTTGTGTCAGATGACGGCACCGCCCAGTTCGCGCCGGTCACGATGCTGCGCGACACGGCGGACGGTGTCTGGCTGACCAGTCTGCCAGACGCGGTGAACATCATCACCGTGGGGCAGGATTTTGTCAGCGACGGCGTGGACGTTCTGCCGACCTACGCAAAGGTACAGCCGTGATCGGCCTTGTCGACTGGGCCGCCGCCCGGGCGCGGATGGTCATTGCCTTTATCGCCCTGTCGCTACTAGCGGGCGGTTTCGCCTATGCCAGCCTGCCGAAAGAGGGCGAGCCGGACATCGAGATTCCTGCAATCTTCGTCTCTGTACCCTTCCCCGGCATCTCTGCCGCTGACAGCGAAACCCTGCTCGTCAAACCGATGGAAACAGAGCTTTCGTCCCTAGACGGTCTGAAAACCATGTCCTCCACCGCGTCGGAAAACTATGCCGGTGTGGCGCTAGAATTCGAATTTGGCTGGGACAAGACGCAGGTGCTCGCCGACGTGCGCGACGCCATGAACGCGGCAGAGGCGAATTTTCCCGCCGGGGCCGAACATTATTCCGTCAATGAAATCAACTTCTCCGAATTCCCGGTTTTAATCGTCAACCTGACTGGCGACATCCCCGAACGCACCTTGCTGCGGCTCGCGCGCAGACTGCAAGACCGGATCGAAAGCATTGATGCCGTGCTCGAAGCAGGCCTTGCCGGACAACGGGACGAGATGCTGGAAGTCGTGATCGACCCTCTGCGGCTAGAGGCTTACAACGTCACCGCAGGCGAGCTAATCAGCGTCGTGAATAACAACAACCTGCTGATCGCCGCAGGCGAAGTTGAAAGCGCGCAGGGCAGTTTTGCGGTCAAGATCCCCTCGTCCTTTACCGAGGCGGCGGACGTCTACGAGCTCCCATCAAACGCAACGGCGACCGCGTCGTCACCATGGGCGATCTGACCGACATCCGCCTGACGTTCGAGGACCGCGTCGGCACTGCCCGGTTCAACGGCGTCACCACGGTCGCCCTGCAGGTCGTCAAACGCAAGGGTTTCAACCTGATCGCCACCGCCGACCTTGTCCGCGAGGCGATCGCGGCAGAGCGCATCACATGGGCCGAGGCTGTGAAGCAAACTGTCTATGTCGGTGCCAGCAACGACCAGTCGCGCGGCGTCGCCTCCATGGTAAGCCAGCTTGAAGGGTCCGTTCTGACCGCCATCGCGCTGGTGATGATCGTAGTGCTGGCGGCCCTTGGCACCCGGCCCGCGCTGCTGGTGGGCTTTGCGATCCCAACATCGTTCCTTTTGTGCTTTGCCCTGCTGGCAGTCATGGGGATCACGATTTCCAATATCGTCATGTTCGGCCTGATCTTGGCCGTCGGCATGCTGGTGGACGGTGCCATCGTCGTCGTCGAATACGCCGACCGCCGCCTATCAGAGGGCACAGGCCCGATGCATGCCTATACTGAAGGTGCCAAGCGCATGTTCTGGCACATTATTTCATAAACCGCGACGACGCTTTGTGCGTTTTTGCCGATGCTGTTCTGGCCCGGCGTGCCGGGGCAATTCATGGGCATGCTGCCCGTCACGCTGATTTTCGTGCTGTCCGCAGCGCTGGTCGTAACGCTGGTTTACTTGCCCGTTCTGGGCGGCGTGACGGGCCGCGTCAGCCACGCCTTTCATCACGCCTCGACCCGGTTGCGGCCCCTGCCGTGGCTGGTCCGCGCGGCGCTGGTGCCAGTCGCCATGCTGATCGTCTTTACCGGAGCGATGCTGACGCTGAACCCCGGTTATCTGTCCGGCAACGCGGCCCCCGTCACTGGGCTTGGGGCAGCTCTGCCCGGCATGGTGCTGTTCATCTTTGGCGCAATGGCCCTAGCCATCACCATGGGCGCGGCCAAGGTCACCCGCACCCCGAACCGGATAAAATCGGGCTATCGACGCACGCCTTTCGGCCATCTGATCGCCTTTCTGACCGGCAATCCCATCATGCCGCTGGTCACGATCGCCGCCGTGCTGGGCTTTGTGACCTGGACCTTTGGCTACTTCGGCAAACACAACAACGGCATTGAATTTTTTGTCGAATCAGAGCCGGAACAGGCCATCGTCTATGTCCGCGCGCGCGGTAATCTGTCGCTGAACGAAAAGGACCGGCTGGTCGCGCAGGTCGGAGGCATCGTGCTGGCCCATCCCGGTATCGACACAGCCTTTGCCTTTGCGGGCGAAGGCGGGCTGAACTCTAACACCGGCAGCGCGACGGCCCCCCGCGACACCATCGGCCAAGTGCAGTTCGAGACGATTCCGTGGGAAGACCGCGCCAACCGCCCAGAATTAGACGGCGATCTGGTGATCTCGGAACTCGAGGCGCAGCTTTCCCTGATCCCCGGCATCCAGACCGAGATTTTGGCCCAAGCCCGCGGTCCCGCATCCGGCAAGCCCGTGCATCTGCGGCTGAAGGCTGACGACTGGAACGCCCTGCGCGATGCTGCCGCCATCGTGCGAGCCAAGTTTGACACCACCCCCGGCCTGACCCAGGTAGAAGACACACGCCCGCTGCCCGGCATCGACTGGCAAATCGACGTCGATACCCGCGCAGCGGGCCGTTACGGCGCGGACGTCATGGCCGTCGGCGGCATGGTGCAACTGGTCACTCGCGGCATCCTGCTGGACACGATGCCCGTCGATAGCTCTGACGAGGAAATCGAAATCCGCGCCCGCCTGCCGGAAAAGGACCGAGTGCTTTCGACCCTTGATACTCTCAAGGTGCGCACCGATCAGGGCCTTGTGCCGCTGTCGAACTTCACCACGCGACAGCCTGTTCCCAAACTGGCACAGATCGATCGCGTCGACCAGCAACGCTATTTCGACGTCAAGGCCGGGGTCGCCGCAGATATGGTCGTGCTAACCAATGGGGACGGCGTGGTCACCGCGATGTCTCAGGCGGGTTATGATAAGGACGATATGGCGCAATCGCTGGTCGCCGCTGGCGATCTGACGCTGCAAGTGCTGAACGCGAACGAGCGTATCGCGTCCCTCACAGATTGGCTGGACACCTCGCCGTTGCCTGCTGGCGTCGCTTGGGAAGGGACCGGCGATCAAGAGGAACAGTCCGAAAGCGGCGCGTTCCTGCAGACCGCCTTTTCTGGCGCGCTGATGCTGATGTTCATCATCCTGCTGGCGCAGTTCAACAGCGTTTATAACGCCGTGCTGGTGCTGCTGGCGGTCGTGCTGTCGGTCGCGGGTGTGCTGATCGGCATGTTGGTGATGGATCAGGCGTTTTCGATTATCATGACGGGTACCGGGATCGTCGCATTGGCAGGGATCGTGGTGAACAACAACATCATACTGATCGATACCTATCAGGAATACGCCGCTTATATGCCCCGCCAAACGGCCATCGTCCGCACGGCAGAGGATCGCATCAGGCCCGTTCTGCTGACCACGATCACCACCATGGCGGGCCTTGCGCCGATGATGTTCGGCCTGTCGCTCGACTTCATGCAGGGCGGCTATACAATCAATAGCCCGACGGCCCTGTGGTGGAAACAGCTGGCGACGGCTGTGGTCTTTGGCCTTGGCATAGCGACGGTGCTGACGCTGGTCTTTACCCCCGCGATGCTGGCGCTGCGGGTCTGGCTGTCGATCTATATCGCGATCGCCGGACGCGGGATTGCCGCGCTGACAAACGGACGTTCGGGCCGCGCGGCGCAGGACTGGGCGCTGGCCCGGTCCGCTGCCCGCATCACATCGCCAGAGCTAATCTGGCTGGACGATGAACCTAAGGCTCGCCCTGCCACCGTGCGCGCCGCAGAATAGCCGCTTAGGCGGTCTGCGTGCGCGACACCCGGCCAAGGGTCATCAACGCGAGCACCAATGCGGCCACGGCGCACAGCGCAATGGCCGCAACCATCGGCAGGGACGTGCCGTCAAAGAACAGGCCCGTCAACGCAATCATCACACCGCCTGCGACCATCTGCAACGTGCCACCAAGGCTCGACGCCAATCCGGCGATACGTCCATGCGCGTCCAGTGCCATGACCATCGTGGTCGGGATCACCAGACCAAGGCAGGCATTCGCCAGGAACAACATCGCGACAATCAGATACAGCGACACAAAACCGGACAGCACCAGCACCAACAGCGCCACAGCAAAGGCGGCAAAGCCAATTACGCCCCAGCGCATCAGGCGCACGATGCCGACGCACTCTCCCAATGGCCCGGCGGCTTGGCTGGCGGAAAAGAAACCGAGGGCATTGATCGCAAAGGCCAGTGAAAAGCCGGTCGGCGTCAGGCCGAACTGATCGACATAGACAAAGGCTGCAGAGGCGATAAAAACGAAAAAGCTCGCCATGCCGAAGCCGCCGATGAACGTCAGACCCATGAACACCGGATCAGACAGCAGCACCTTGGCGCTGGCCAACAGCGATTCGACGTGGATCTTTTGCCGCTGCTCTGCTGGCAGAGTTTCAGGCAGCGCAAATCCAGTGATCAGAAGCGCCGCCAACGCCGCGCCGCATAGCACCCAGAAAATCAAACGCCAGTCACCCAACTGGATCAGTCCAGAGCCGGCCAGCGGTGCCAACATGGGCGAGACCGAGATGACCAGCATGACCATGGCCATCATCTTGGTGCCCTCCGTGCCCGTCGCCGTGTCGCGGATTACTGCGCGCGGCACGACCATCAGAACCGCGCCGCCGATGCCTTGCACCGCGCGCGCGGCGACCAAGACACCGATGGACGGTGCGACCGCCGCCAAGATGCTGCCGATGATGAAAATCACCAGACCCACGTAAAGCGGCCGCTTGCGTCCCGACTGGTCCGACCATGGGCCGTAAGCCAGCTGCGCCAAACCGAAGGCCACGAAGTAGCTTGTGAGCGTCAGCTGCGCTGCGGTTTCCGTCACGCCAAGCGATGCCGCCAAGGCGGGCATCGCGGGCAGATACATGTCGATCGCAAAAGGGCCAACGGCAGACAAAAGGCCCAGAATCAGGGCCATGTGAAGAAGTGACATTTCAAGTCCTGATGTAAAATTGGATTTTGGCCTAGATACGCCGCGCCACCGCAGCGCGCAATAACCTGACCCTGCGTCCGCCCTGCGCGGTGGCGCATAGGGTCAGATCAATCCAGACTGCTGCACCGCCGCGCCCAACCCCGCCCACCAATCCGCATAGCTGGTGTTTTTCGGATGCTTGCCGCCCTCGTCCGGCGCGCCATCGTCCCACCAGACCGGGCCGCGTTCGCCCAAGGCACGCTTGGCCGCGTCCACATTATCGCGGGCATCGCGGGTGGCATCCTCGCCGTCCACCTGCCCCACGCCGCGGCGTGCTTGCATCAATGCCTTGATCGCCGCCCGGCGCGTGGTGTCGTCAAGCGCGGGATTCGTCTTGCGCCACATTCGGCTCTTGGCCACGAAGTAGCGCCCGTCTGGCGTGGTTGGATAGTCCTTGGCGCTCACGCCGCGTCCTCTTCCTCGCTTTGGCGGTTCCACAGATGGGCATAGCGGCCGGCCTGCGCCAGCAGCACGTCATGGGTACCGGATTCGACGATCTCGCCGTCCTCCAGCACCACAATGCGGTCGGCGTCCTGAATGGTGGACAGGCGGTGCGCTATGGTGATGACCGTGCGGCCCTGCCCCATCTGGCGCAGCTCGCGCTGGATTTCGCGCTCTGTGTCAGTGTCGAGGGCGCTTGTCGCTTCGTCCAGCAGCAGGATCGGTGGGTTTTTCAGCAAGGTCCGCGCGATTCCAACCCGCTGCTTTTCGCCGCCAGACAGCTTCAGCCCGCGCTCGCCAACTGTCGTCTCGTATCCGTCGGGAAGGCTCATGATGAAGTCGTGGATGTTGGCAGCGCGCGCAGCTTCACGGATTTCGGCCTCGCTCGCACCGGGGCGGCCATAGGCGATGTTGTAATGAATCGTGTCGTTGAACAGGACCGTATCCTGCGGCACGACGCCAATCTGCGCATGGAGGCTGTCCTGCGTCACGTCGCGCACGTCCTGCCCGTCGATCAGCATGGCACCGCCCGTCACGTCATAAAACCGGAACAGCAGCCGCCCGATGGTCGACTTGCCAGAGCCGGAAGAGCCGACTATGGCCACGGTCTGCCCCGGTTCAACGTCCAGATCGACACCCTTCAGGATCGGGCGGGCAGCATCATAGCCGAAATGCACATCGTGCAGCGTGACGCGGCCGCCGGTGACCTTTAGCGCGCTAGCGCCGGGCTTATCTTTGACCTCGGCCGGCTGCTCCAGCAGGTCGAACATGCCACCCATGTCGATCAACGCCTGCCGGATTTCGCGGTAGACGGTGCCCAAAAAGTTCAGCGGCATTGTGATCTGGATCATATAGGCGTTGATCATGACGAAGTCGCCAACCGTCAGATTGCCTGCCTGCGCACCCATCGCCGCCATGACCATGACGATCACAAGCCCCGCCGTAATGATCAGCGACTGGCCAAAGTTCAGAAACGCGAGGGAGTAGTTGGTGCGCACCGCAGCGGCCTCGTACTGCCGCATCGCACCGTCATAGCGGTTGGCTTCCCAGCGTTCGGCACCGAAGTATTTCACGGTCTCAAAATTCAGCAGGCTGTCGATCGCCTTTTGATTGGCATCGGTGTCCTGTTCGTTCATCACCTTGCGGATTTTCACCCGCCATTCGGTGACGGCAAAAGTGAACCAGACATAAAACGCAATCGTGACCACGACGACGACCATGTACCAGACGTCGAAGTTAAAGAACAAAACCACCGAAATCATGATCAACTGCAACAGCAGCGGCCCCATCGAGAAGATGAGGAATCGCATCAGAAAATCAACGCCTTTGACGCCGCGCTCGATAATGCGGGACAGCCCGCCGGTCTTGCGCGTGATGTGATAGCGCATGGACAAGCGATGAATATGGGTGAAGGTTTCCAGCGCCAATGTACGCAGCGCCCGTTGCCCTACGGGCGTAAAGATCACGTCGCGCAACTGCGTCAGGCCCGTCATCGCCAGCCGTGACACACCGTAAAGCACCGTAAGCCAGACTGCGCCAAGGGCGATCAGCCAGGTATCATCCCGCGCCTCTGCCGCCAGCGCGTCCACGGCGGCTTTGTATAAAAACGGCGTGCCAACCGCGATGGCGTTGGCGATCAGCAGGACGCTGATGGCCGCGACGACGCGCACTTTGGTGTTCTTGTCGCCAGCTGGCCATAGATACGGGGCGACCCGGCGGATGACATTCCAGCCTTCGATCTTGGCGTTGGGGTCGAAATTGGCATCGGTTTTAGAAAGGCGGCGCATGTTCTTCCTTCGCTTCTGGCCCCTAGCTAGGCACGCGTTCCTGCAATGGCCCGCGCCCTAGCGGTCCGGGATGACAAAGACCTGCCCCGGATATATCAGGTCGGGGTCGCGGATCTGGTCTGCATTCGCCTCGAACAGATCAACATACATGATGCCTTCGCCTAGGTTGTCGCGGGCAATCGCCCAAAGCGTATTGCCCGGCTGCACCGTCTGCGTCGCCACGGTCATGCCGCCGGTGCCAGTTCGCAGGGCCGCAACATTTTCAGGTGCTTCGCGGCGGAACTGAGTCTCGACCCTGCTGGCAACGGTGCCATCAGCGGCGACCTCGTCAATGCGCAGGGTATAGGTACCGGCGTTGATCTGCGGCAGCATCACGCGCCAGTCGCCCTGCGGTCCCACGGTGCCAGCCACAACCGGGAGATTATCGACATAAACCTGCAGCGTGCCATCACCGGGCGCACGCCCTGCTAGCTGCACGCCGCCCGCCGTGTCATAGGTGATCGCGTCCAGCGCCACACGGTCCATGACCCGCAGCCCCGGCCCAAGCACCCGCGCGCCTTGTGCATCTACAATTATGGCAGGTCCGCTGACCGCAACTGTCGCCACGTCAGATGCCTCTGCCATAGACGCAGCATCGGCGCTCGCATCTGCGGCCTCGTCCGTATCCTCAGCGTCTGCAATCACCACCGGCGCTGTCTCGGCGACGGCCTCATCAGAAACCGCTGCATCAGGTGCGACATCTGGCGCGGCATCAGGTGCGACATCTGGCGCGGCATCAGGTGCGGCGTCTGCCACCACAACCGGTTCGGCTGGCGCGCCTGCCCCGGCGCGGACCAACACAGCTTCGCCGCTAGGGGGCGCGCCATCCTCGGAAAATGTCAGGCTGCGGGGGGTATCTGCCGCGATCACCTCTGCCGTGACGGCGAAACTGCCAGAGGCATCGGCGGTCGTCTGCGTGATCGCGGCACCGTCCAGCAACAGCGTAATCGTCGCCCCCGGTGTGCCGTGGCCCGCGATGACTGCGACACCGTCCGGGCCCAGCAAAAAGGTATCGACCGTCGGGCCAGCGGGCGCGGGTTCGGGTGCAGCCTTTCCAACCGACAAAGGCACGGCAGGTGTTTGGGACGTGGTCACAGAGGCATCATCATCCGCCTTGGGCATGACACGGGGAAAGAGCGCGATGACGACAAGGGCCAGCACCACCGCTGCCCCTGCGCCGCCAATCAGCCGTGCCGTATTATGTGCCATAAATCTTTGCCCCCCAGCGGTCTCGTGCCGGCGAAATTTCGCCCACATGCAGGCTGGCGCAAAGCAGCGACCTTCGCAAGCGCCCCCGGCATCGAAGGCGACCGCGCGATGGCCTGCATATCACACTGCCAGCGGATTAGACGACCACCCGCGCCCGCCGCCGCGCCGCACGATCGCCCGCGATGGTCGAAACCGAGTACAGCGCCAGCGCCGCCCAAATCATCGGAAACGCTATCGAGTGCCAGATGATCAGCGTATTGCCAAAGAACAGCACCGCGCAGCCAAATTGCAGCGTCGGGTTCAGATATTGCAGCAAGCCGACCGTAGACAGCCGCAGCCTCCGGGTGGCAACGCTGAACAGGATCAGCGGCAGCCCGGTCAGAATGCCTGACAGCGCCAGCAGTGCCATGTCGGGCCAGTTCATTGCATCCCCGCCGATTTCTGTGCCACGACAGATCAGCCACAGCAGGGCCAGCGGTGCGAGCACTGCGACCTCTGCCGTGACGGACACCACGCCGCCCAGATCAAGACCCTTTTTCAGCACGCCATAAGCGCCAAAGGTGATGGCCAGCGCCAGCGCAATCCAAGGCGCGACACCCAGCCCGGCGGTCAGCACAATAACCGCCAACGCCGCCAGCGCGACCGCGGCGATCTGCGCGCGACTCAAGCCTTCGCGGAACACCAGCCAGCCCAGCACCACGGCGACCAGCGGGAACATATAATAGCCCAGCGACGCCTCGAGCGCGTTGCCGATTGAGATGCTGTAGATAAAGCCGAACCAGTTGAGCGAGATCATCACCGCAGCGGCGCTGATCACAAGCGCCTTGCGCCGGTCGCGCAGCGCATCGCGCACCAGCCCTAGCCGTCCCTGCACCGCCAGCAGCGCCCCCAAAAAGATCAGCGACCAGATCGTGCGGTAGCACAGCACCTCTAGCGGGGGGACATGGGCCAGCAGGTGATAATACAGCGGTGACAGACCCCAAATCGTGCAGGCTAAAACAAGGGCAAGCACACCTTGGGTGGCTGGGGAAAATCGCATGAGGACGGCCTTGATAAGTCGCGCCCATGTGGTCCCAAAGTCGATCCATCCACAAGACGAAACAAAGGCCGCCCCGGTGATTTCGGGGCGGCCTTTGCTGATCGTTATTTCGGTATCGCAGGCAAGGTCAGGCGACCAGATCGGCCTTTACGATATCCTCGATGTCTTTGATCGGGTGGTTCGTCAGGGTCTTCGGGATCTCTCCGATGACTTTGTCCGACACCTCTTGGTGCAACTTGCTGCGCAGCTCTCCCAGCACCCCGGGGCTTGCGACCAGCACAAGGCTGTCGAATTTGCCCTTGTGCACGCGGTCATAGAGGATGTCCGCCAGATCGGCGGCAAAGCGGTCCTTGGCCAGTTCGTGCCAATCGGTGTCTTCATAGGCCGACTTGCCCATATTGCCGACTTGCCCGACGCGGCCGGGGCGGTTGGCGGACTGGTCGATATCCTTGAGATTGTCCTGTTCTTCCTTGCGGATGACCTCTAGGTTCGGGTCTTTGCCATCGGTGATATTGCGCAAAAACAGGGCCTTTTCGCCGTCAGCGACAACAACCCATGTGCCATTCTTGATCTGTGTCATACTCGGCTCTCCTTAGGATATCTCTTCGGTAACCAACAAAACGCCCCGGCACATTGTTCCAAATCAACTGTTCATGATCGCCGTGTACCGGGGCAGAGAGATATTCGATCCGCAGGCAATTATGCCTACATGCCGCCCGGCCAATTCATCCCGCAGCGGCCCGCAGATCGCGGCCAATGACGCGGCGCAGGCCGGTTCCGCCATAATCCGCAGCACATCCATGTAATGCTCCATGCCAGCGCGCATCTGCGCGTCGGTGACAAGCACCATTCGGTCTACGACTTGCTGCGCAACGCTCAAGCTGTAAAGCATGGCGCGCGGCGCGCTCAGGCTGTCGGCGATGGTTGCAATCTTGTCCAGCGCCTCAGGATGCCCCGCCGCCAGACTGCGGGTCATGCTGTCGGCACCTGCCGGTTCGACCCCAATCACCTGAACATCCGGGTTGGCCTGCTTGAAGGCAAGCCCGAGGCCCCCAATCAATCCGCCACCGCCAACAGGCACGACCAGCGTGTCGATCTGGGGGGCCTGCGCGGCATATTCCGCGCCACAGACAGCCGCGCCCAGCGTCATATGTGCGCCGTCAAAGGGGTGCAGAATCGCACGCCCCTCTTGCGCGACAACGCGGTCCATTTCGGCAAAGGCAGCGGGCATGTCGTCGCAAAGCGTCACCTCTGCCCCCATCGCGCGGCAGCCATCGATGCGCAGTGGATCGACGGTGGCAGGCATCGCGATACAGGCCGACACGCCCGCCGCCTGCGCCGCCCAGCTGACCGCCAGCGCGTGATTGCCGCCAGAGGCCGCCACAACGCCGACCCGGCGCTGCACTGCATCCAGCCGGCGCAGTCCCAACAGCACACCGCGCGCCTTGAACGATCCGGCTTGCTGAAACAGCTCCAGCTTCACCGTGATGCTGGCGGCATCCGGCAAGATGCCGCGCCAGCGATCGGAGCTCAGGGAAAGAACGGGGGTACGGATCGTCTCGGTTGCAATTTCAGCGGCAGCAGCGGCGATCAGATCAAATGTCGGCAGAGTCATGGCATCATCCAAACCAAAAGGCCCGCGCACAGGGCACGGGCCTTTGATAGTTCAATCGCGGAGCGGATTACATCCGGCCAGCGACGTTTTCCCAGTTCACCAGATTGTCCAGGAAGTTGGTTAGGTAAGCGGGACGCTTGTTGCGGAAGTCGATGTAGTAAGAATGCTCCCACACGTCGCAGCCCAGCAGCGCGGTCTGACCAAAGCAAACGGGGTTCACGCCGTTTTCGGTCTTGGTGACCTTTAGGCCCCCATCCGTATCCTTGACCAGCCATGCCCAGCCAGAACCGAACTGACCTGCGCCAGCGGCGCTGAACTCTTCTTTGAACTTGTCGACGGAACCGAAGCTTTCAGTCAGCGCCTTTTCCAGATCGCCGGGCATCTTGGAATCTTCAGGCGACATCATTTCCCAGAACTGGTTGTGGTTCCAAAGCTGGCTGATGTTGTTGAAGATGCCGTTCTGCGCAACTGCCTTAGGATCATACGTGCCCTTGATGATCTCTTCGAGGGACTTGCCGTCCCATTCGGTGCCAGCGACTGCCTTGTTGCCGTTGGTCACATAGGCGTTGTGGTGCAGGTCGTGATGATATTCCATCGTTTCCTTTGACATGCCCTTGGATGCCAGAGCGTCGTGGGCGTAGTTAAGATCGGGAAGTTCAAAAGCCATGATGTGACCCCTTTTATTAATTCTGTGCGTTCGCGCGAATGGAAGCGCGATTAGCTGCAGGGTCAACCCCTGAAAGCAGGTCAGGTTCCACGTGAAAAGTGCCCCACGGGCCCGGCGGCAGCCGATGCAGCCAATAGATCAAAGGCATACTCGGCCACAGAGCGGAAACAGATCACCTCAAATGTCTGCGGACCGCTCATCCAGAAGGCCGCAGCGATCTGACCAAGTCTTGTGCGCAGCACCTGCCCCTCGCCAAAGGCACCGGGATACAGATCGACCGGAGCAAGCTTTGCGATCACTTCGCGGGCGAATGGCCCCTCAACTCGCAACAAGGACCGCGCGTCAGAGACATTGACCGCCAAATGATGCTGGCCCTTCATCATCTTGGCGACCCGGGCCAACGCGTCGGTGACACCGTCATAAGGCAGCACGAACAAAAGTTCGTCCGGGGACATCCACAGCACGGCGGTGTCGCCTTTGGTCTGCACTTCACTCGGGGCTGGGGCTGGCAGGCCAACCAGATCCTTGCAAAGCGAGCGGACCTTTGACGACGACAGATCACCGCGCAGGGTAATCATACCATGCACGCCGCCATCGCTGACCTGTACGCTGCCATGAGTTTCTCGCTGGCGCAGTGCGCTGATGGGATCAGACATTCTGCTTTTCTCCGTCCTTGTCATAGAACACCGGGTCTACGATCCGTGCTTCCACGAACCCGCCACCGTCCTTGGTAAAGCTGATGACCTCGCCCGTGCGGTTAGGCCCGTGTTTCACCAGCCCCATCGCAATGCCCTTTTTCAAGGTCGGCGAATAATAGGTCGAGGTGACGCGCCCTTGGGTATTGCGCTGGCCGTTTGCATTCTCGCCCTCAGCCACCGCATAGGCCCCGTCCGCCAGCACCGAGCCATCCAGCGTTTCCAGACCGACCAGTTTCCAGCGATCCGGGTCCACCATGTGGTTGCGCAGCTGGCCGCGCTTGCCTAGGAAATCATCCTTTTTCTTGCTGATCGCCCAGTCAAGGTTGAGGTCCTGCGGAATGACCGTGCCGTCGGTCTCGTCCCCGATCATGATAAAGCCCTTCTCGGCCCGCATGACGTGCAGCGCCTCTGTGCCATATGGCATCAGCCCCAGCGCCGCACCTTGGCTGACCAGCAGATCCCAGAACGCCGCACCTTGGCCTGCGGCCACGGAGACCTCGTATGACAACTCGCCAGAGAAGCTAATCCGGAAGACCCGCACATCGAAGCCGCCGATCTGTCCGTCCGCCCATTGCATGAACGGCAAGTCTTCTTTGGTTAGCTTCATGCCACCAATCGCCTCCAACAACTGCCGCGCCTTGGGGCCAACAACTGCAAACTGCGCGTATTGTTCGGTGACATTGGCGACGTATACCTGCCAATCCCACCACTCGCACTGCAACCAGTCTTCCATGTGGGCAAGGATACGATCGGCCCCGCCCGTCGTCGTGTGGCAAAGCCAGGTATCGTCATCCATCCGCGCGACAACGCCGTCGTCCATCAAAAAGCCGTTTTCGCTGCACATCAGGCCATAGCGGCATTTGCCAACTGCCAGATTGGACATCATGTTGGTGTACATCATGTCGAGAAACTTGCCCGCATCTGGCCCTTTGACGATCAGTTTTCCAAGAGTCGACGCATCCAACAGCCCTACATTTTCGCGGGTGTTCGCAACTTCACGGGTGACGGCATCATGCGCCGTCTCGTCCCCGCGCGGATAAGCGTAGGGCCTGCGCCATTGCCCGACCGGCTCGAACTCCGCACCATGCGCATCATGCCAATCATAGACCGGAGTTTTGCGGATTGGCTGGAATAATTCGCCCCGCGCCACGCCAGTGATCGCGGCCAGAGGCAGTGGTGTATATGGCGGGCGGAAGGTCGTGGTGCCAACCTGCGGGATTGCCTCCCCCAATGCATTAGAAAGAACAGCTAGACCGTTGATATTACTCAATTTACCTTGATCAGTCGCCATGCCAAGCGTGGTATAACGCTTGGCATGTTCAACCGACTGAAATCCTTCTTGCGCGGCAAGCTGCACATCAGTAACCTTGACGTCGTTTTGATAATCCAGCCACATCTTTGACCGCAGCTTGTAGGGGGCCTGCGCAGGCATCATCCAAATCGGCACCAGCGGATCTTCTGCCACATCGTCGCCCATAGGGGCTTGCCCCGGCTTGCGGGTATGGCCAGTCACTTTGGCAGCCTTGCGCCCAGCACCAAAGCCATCGGCGATCGTCTCGGCGGTGAACATATGCCCGTTGGCGGTACCGGCTGCGATGACAAAGCCGGCCCCGTCCGCGCCAAGCGGCGGGCGGTCAGCATCGGGGCGGAACATGGCCTGCGCCGTGTCCCACACCAATTTTCCGCCGCAATGGGACCACAAGTGAACGACCGGCGACCAGCCGCCCGACATGGCAACACAGTCGCAAGGCAACGTTTCGGTGACGGTGCCGTCGCCGTCCTGCGCACACAGGCTAACGCCGGTCACGCGCTTGCCACCCTCGACCGCAGCGATGCCGCTGTTGATAAGCACGCGGATACCAAGGGCGCGGACCTGTTCCGGCAGATCGCCCCGGGCCGCAGGCCGGGCGTCGATCACGGCGGGCACAACCAGCCCTGCTTCATGCAGAGCGATGGCGGTGCGGTAAGCGTCGTCGTTGTTGGTGACGACCACGGTCCGCTCGCCCACAGCCACGCCAAAGTTGACCACATAGTCCCGCAACGACGCCGCAAGAATAACACCCGGCACATCGTTGTAAGCAAAGGACAAAGGCCGCTCTATCGCGCCAGTTGCCGTGATGATGCGCCCCGCCCGGATTCGCCACAAACGCTGGCGCGGGCCGCCCTGCTTCGGGGCGTGATCCGTCAGGCGTTCGTGGGCCAGCGCATAACCGTGATCGAACACGCCAGCGCCCTGACAGCGCACCCGCATATCGACGTTCGGCATGGCATGCAGCTCGCCCAGCGTTGCGTTGATCCAGTCCTGCGCGCTGTCACCTTCGACCGATGGACGGTCCACAACCGCTCTTCCGCCCCAGCCAGAGGTTTGCTCCAACAGCAGCACCCGCGCACCCGCACGCCCCGCTGCCAGCGCGGCAGAAAGGCCAGCAATTCCGCCACCAATAACAAGGACATCCACGGTGACATTAAAGTGCTCGTAGGTGTGATCATCGCCGGTTTCCGGTGCCCGGCCGAGCCCGGCAGAGGCGCGGATGATCGGCTCGTACACATGCTTCCAGAATGCACGCGGCTGGGTGAAGGTCTTGTAGTAAAAGCCCGCCGGCAGAAAGCGCGACAGCTTGGAGTTGATGACGCCAACGTCGAATTCCAGGCTCGGCCAATGGTTCTGACTGCGCGCAGTCAGACCGTCATACAGCTCTACCTGCGTGACCCGCGCGTTGGGCTCCTGCCGGTCGCCGCGCCCCACCTCCACCAGTGCGTTAGGCTCTTCCGCGCCAGCGGCGACAAGACCGCGCGGGCGGTGGTATTTGAACGACCGCCCCACCAGCAACTGGTCATTCGCCAGCAAGGCAGAGGCGAGTGTATCCCCCACATAACCCTGCAAGCGCTTGCCGTTAAAGGTAAAATGCACAGGCCGGTTCTTGGCGACCAGCCGTCCGTTTGTGCGCAACCTCATTGGAATGTCCCCCACGACCAGCCGGGTTTCTTTGCGGTAATCGCGTCTCGGATGTCTTTCGGCGGCTCTGTCGTTTGCGCAGAATAGGTGCCGTAAACTTCAAGCGTTGCGGTGTTGCGCGCGGCCAGAAACCACTTACCGCAGCCATACACATGCCGCCAGCGTTCAAAATGCACGCCCTTCGGATTTTCACGCATGAAAAGGTAATTTTCGAAATCTTCGGCCTTTGATCCGGGGCCAAAGCGTTTAACATGCGCCTCTCCGCCAGCGTGCAGGTCGGTTTCATCGACCATCCGGTCGCAGTGCGGGCAATGCAGGATCAGCATGGGCAAACCTTTGAATCTGTGGTACAAAACAGCAAAATGCCGACCGGCCCCAAGGGGAACCGGACGGCCCGTCCGCCGTTGCGGAAATGCGGTGTCTTAGTTGCCGGTCGTGGCGTCGACTGCGCCTTCGGCCGCATCGCCAGTCGCGTCTGCTGCGCCGGCGGCTGCGTCGCCCACAGCATCTGCCGTGCTGGCTGCTGCATCGCCGACAGCATCAGCTGTTGCGGCTGCGGTGTTCTCGATCGTGCCCGTTGTGCCACCGCCGTCGCCGCCGAAAAACATGAATGCAAGGACGGCCAGCACGATGACAACAATCCCAAGAATGACGGCGGTGCCGCTGCTGGACTTTTCAACAACCGGGGTCGTATTGTGGATGTTCGTGGTGTTCGGGCGGTTGGGGTCGAGGTCTGACATGGCGCAGGCTCCTGATAAGGTTTATTTGACGAAAAAACGTCACAACCTTGCCAATGGTTCCCTGCGCCAACGTGAATAAGCGTTTGCGCGCGCGTCTTCATGCCCTCCACGATCAATGCGCCACCCCAGCGGCCACGCTTTCGTCGATGAACTTGCCATGCCGGAACCGGTTCATGCTAAATTCTTCGGTCAGGGGCGATGCGCCCTTGGCGATCAGCTCTGCCATCGCCCAGCCGGACCCCGGGATCGCCTTGAACCCGCCGGTACCCCAGCCGCAGTTGACGAAAATACCCTCAACTGGAGTTTTCGACAGGATCGGGGAACGGTCGCCGGTCACGTCCACGATTCCGCCCCACTGGCGCAGCATTTTCAGTCGCCCGACGATGGGGAAAGTTTCGACCAAGGCGCGGACTGTCTCCTCGATATGGTGGAAACTGCCGCGCTGGGTGTAGTTATTATAGCCGTCCGTGCCGCCGCCAATCACCATCTCGCCCTTGTCGGACTGGGACATATAGCCGTGGACCGTGTTCGCCATGACGACGACGTCCATGCAAGGCTTGATCGGTTCTGACACCAGAGCCTGCAACGCGACGCTCTCAATCGGCAGTTGAAAGCCTGCCTTTTGCGCTAGGACCGAGGCATGACCCGCGACGACCATCCCCAACTTGCCGCATTTGATATCGCCGCGCGTGGTGTTCACGCCTGTGACCTTGCCGGCCTCAGTCGTCACGCCAGTGACTTCGCACTGCTGGATGATGTCCATGCCCATGTTAGCGCAGGCGCGGGCATAGCCCCAAGCAACTGCGTCATGTCGCGCGGTGCCGCCGCGGGCCTGCCAAAGCGCGCCCAGCACAGGATAGCGCGGGCCGTCGATGTTCATGATCGGGCACAGTTCTTTCACCCGTGCCGGGCTGATCCATTCCGTCGTCACGCCTTGCAGCGCGTTCGCATGGGCCGTGCGCTGATAGCCGCGGATTTCGTGCTGGGTCTGGGCCAACATCATTACGCCGCGCGGGCTGAACATGACGTTGTAGTTCAGATCTTGGCTCAGCCCCTCGTACAGGCTACGCGCCTTTTCATAGATCGCGGCAGAGGGATCCTGCAGGTAATTGCTGCGGATAATCGTGGTGTTACGGCCCGTATTACCGCCGCCCAGCCAGCCCTTTTCAATCACCGCGACATTGGTGATGCCAAAATTCTTGCCCAGATAATAGGCTGTCGCCAGCCCATGACCGCCAGCACCGACGATAATAACGTCATAGCGGGGTTTAGGTTCGGCTTGTCCCCAAGCACGGGTCCAGCCGCTGTGCTGGCGAAAAGCTTCGCGGGCGATGGCAAAGGCGGAATAGCGTTTCATGGAGCTCGAATCCTTAAAGGCCTGTGCGGGTCTCACCCACCTTTCCTGAACAAAAGAGACATACCGAAGGATACCACCAGCGGCAAGACAGACGGGTTTTGCGACATCGCCCTGCGGTGGCCCGTCGCAGGGGGCTCTACGCGGGGTTTTAACATCGACCGCCACCCCTTAGGTAGGGCGCAAAGCTAGGGGGATCGGCATGTTCTGGATCATTTGCATTGTTATGGCGCTTGGCCTTGCGTCGCTGCTGGCGGCCCCGCTACTAAGGCCGGCCGCGGCGCGTGATGACCACCCCCAGATCGCGATTTATCGCGGCCAGCTGGAAGAGGTCGACCGCGACGTCGACCGCGGTGTGCTGAACGCGGATGAGGCAGAGCGCGCCCGCGCCGAGATCGCCCGCCGCTTGCTGGCCGTCAGCCGCACCCATCAGATCACTGGCACTGCGCCGCGCGCCGCCAGCCGCGCCATAGCGGTCGTCGTTGCCGCTCTTCTGCTGGGACTGGGCATCGTGACCTATCTGAAGCTGGGTGCGCCCGGCGATCCTGATCAGCCGCTGGCCGCCCGTCTGGCGCAGGCCGAAATCATGCGCGAAACCCGTCCGGACCAAGCCGCACTAGAAGCCGCAGCTCCGGCCTTGCCCCCGGTCGATGCGCCGTCCGATTACCTTGAACAGATCGCGCAGCTGCGCGCCATGGTACCAACCCGCCCCGATGACCTGCAGGGCTGGACGCTGCTGACCTTTCACGAAACCCGCCTTGGGAACTATGCCGCCGCTGCCCGTGCGCAGGCCCGCGTCAGCGAAATCAAGGGCGCTGACGCTCCAACTGAAGACCTGGAGCGTGAAATTGACCTATTGGTAGCCGCCGCAAATGGCATTGTGTCGCCAGAGGCCGAAGTCATCGCCCGGGGTATCCTGACCCGGGATGAAGCGAATGTCGCCGGGCGCTACTATATCGGCGCGATTTATGACCAGACCGGACGAGCCGACATAGCGCTGCGCTTTTGGCGGCCCATCGCCGACAGCGGCGATACATCCTTTCACGGAGAGCTGATCCGGTCCCAGATCGCAGGCACCGCCGCCCGCGCGGGTGTGGACTATGAGCTGCCCGACTTGCGCGGCCCCGGTGCCGCTGACATCGCTGCGGCGCAGGACATGACCGAAGAAGACCGCACCGCGATGATCGGCGGCATGGTATCCCAGCTGGCGGGACGTCTGGCGACCGAAGGCGGGCCAGCCGCAGACTGGGCTCGGCTGATCACAGCCTACGGCGTGCTGGGCCAAACCGATGAGGCGCGCACCGTCTACACCGAGGCGATGACAACCTTCGTAGGTGATAACGTCGCGCTGCAATACATTGAAACTGCGGCACAATCCGCCGGAATTGCAGAATGATTTGCGAAGACGTCAGCACCTTTCTGGGTAACGTCCCCAGCCTTGGCGCGCTCGCCGGTCTTGACCTTGGGACCGTCACCATTGGCGTTGCCGTGTCCGACGTGATGCGCGGCGTTGCCACTCCGACGGAAACGATCAAGCGCAAGAAATTCGGCGTCGACGCCACGGCGCTTCTGGCGCTGTGCGACAAGCGGCAGATCACCGGGCTGGTGCTGGGCCTGCCGCTGAACATGGACGGCAGCGAAGGGCCGCGCTGTCAGGCCACCCGCGCCTTTGCCCGCAATCTGGAACGGCTGACACCGCTGCCCATCACCTATTGGGACGAGCGCTTGTCCACCGTCGCCGCCACCCGCGCCCTGCTGGAAGCCGACACATCCCGCAAGCGCCGCGCCGAGGTGATCGACCACGTCGCTGCAGCCTATATCCTGCAAGGCGCACTGGACCGGATCAACCATATGAAGGCAAACCCATGATCGACGACGTCTGGAAACGCGACGAAGTCGATAGCCCCTGCATCAAGATTTGCGTGATTCACCCGGCCAGCCGGCTGTGCACAGGCTGTTTGCGCACGATTGACGAAATTGGCGCTTGGTCACGTATGACGCCAGAGGCACGGCGCGCGTTAATGGAGGAACTGCCACGCCGGTCCGGGCAGATCACCCTGCGGCGCGGCGGCCGTGCGGCGCGGGTGGCCAAAGACTTTTCGAACAAAAAGTCTTAAGGCCGTAAAAGTTTTCGTAAGAAAACTTTTTTACGCCGCCGCCGGAAACACGAAGCACCGATCGCGCCGGATCATGATCCACAACGGTGTTCCCGGCTTGGGCAGGAACACCGACGGGATCTGCGCGCGCATGATCGTACCGTCGTAGTCCATCCGGAACTCCACCAGTGATTCAGACCCCATGAACCGTGCGCGCTGCACCACGCCACGCGCGGGGGTGCCTTCCATCGGGGTCGGATTCGGGCCACGGCCCGCGCGGTCAAAGTCGATTTTCAGGTGCTGCGGGCGAATACAAATATCGACCGCCGTGCCGTCCGGCACGCCTGGGGCCAGAAACTGACCAAAGGGCGTATCCGTCAATGCGCCGCGAACTTCGCCCCGAATCACATTGATATCGCTGAAAAATGCCGCGGCCTTGCGGTCCACGGGGGTGTTATAGATGTTGTAAGGTGCGCCGCGCTGTACGATGCGCCCTTCTCGCATCAACGCGATTTCATCTGCCATGCGCATCGCCTCGCCCGGCTCGTGGGTCACCAGTAATACAGCGGTGCCTTCGGCCTTCAAGACGTCCAGCGTCTCGTCCCGGATGTCGTCGCGCAGACGGTCATCCAGACCAGAGAACGGCTCGTCCATCAGCATGACCTTGGGGCGCGGAGCCAACGCGCGGGCCAAGGCGACGCGTTGTTGCTCGCCCCCCGACAGCTCGTGCGGGAAGCGGTCGATGTGGCGGCCCATGCCGACCTTGCCCAGCAACTCTTCAACTCGGGCGCGCGCGGCGCGGCGGTCAAGTTTCAGACCAAAGGCCACGTTCTGCGCCACGCTCAGATGCGGGAACAGGGCAAAATCCTGAAACATCAACCCGATGGACCGGCTTTCGGGTGGCACATCGCGTCCATTGCCGCAAATCAGCTGACCATCGACGTAGATCTGGCCTGCGTCGGGTGCCTCGACCCCAGCAATCATGCGCAGGGTTGTGGATTTGCCGCAGCCGGACGGGCCCAGCAGACAGGTCACCTGCCCCGGCATGACGCTCAGGCTGACATCGTCAACCACACGCTGGCCGCCAAAGCTCTTGGCGATATGACTAATTTCAAGGCGAGGCGTGGCGGTCATGGCATACTCTAGAAAAAGACTAAGGCATGGCCTAGCAATCCCCGCCCCCAAGGGCAAGGCGGCACCGCGGCAAGTCAATCCGCCGCGCGCGCCCGTTTGCTTACAGTGTGGCGTTGATAGCGCCGCCATCCAGCAGGATGTTCTGCCCGACGATAAACTGCGCCCGGTCAGAGCACAGGAACGCACACATCGCGCCGAAATCGGCGGACGTGCCATAGCGGCGTGCCGGAATGGTCGCGATCCGCTGGGCACGCGCGTCTTCGATAGAAATGTTCTGCGCCCGCGCGACGCCGCCATCCAGCGTTTCGGCCCGGTCGGTGTCGTGGATGCCGGGCAGCAGGTTGTTGATGTTCACGCCAAAGGGCGCAACCTGCCGCGATGTGCCCGCTACGTAACCCGTCAGGCCGGCGCGGGCGCTGTTGGACAGGCCCAATTGCGGGATCGGTGCCTTGACCGAGCCCGAGGTAATGTTCACCACCCGGCCCCAGCCGCGGTCGACCATCCCCGGCAGCAAGGCCGTCATCAGCGCGATCGGGGCCAGCATATTGGCATCCAGCGCCTTGATGAAATCATCACGGCTCCAGTCGGACCACAGGCCCGGGGGCGGGCCGCCCGCGTTGTTTACAAGGATATCGACACCCGCAGCGACCTTTAGCATCGCCGCGCGTGCGTCTTCGTCAGACACATCGCCGGCGACAGTTGTCACCTTGACGCCCCAGCGGTTGCGGATCTCTTCGGCGGTCTGTTCCAGTGCCTCTGCGCCCCGGGCGTTCAACACCAGATCGACACCGGCTTCGGCCAGCGCCTCGGCGCACCCGCGCCCGAGGCCGCGCGAAGATGCGCAAACCAGCGCTGTTTTACCCTTGATGTTCAAGTCCATTCTGTCACTCCCTTTTCCAGCACAAAGCCGTTTTATTAACGTTACCGGGGGCAACATACAGAAATCTCCGGGCAATCATAGATTGACTGCCTCGACATTGCCCCCCGTGCAGACTGGTTAACCTGCATCAAAGTTAAAGAGTGTTTTTGACAGATAATGCGGCTCAGGTACAAAGCGTTCAAGTGCCTTCGGCCGCGTCTTTCTGCGTAACCGACGGCGTCGCTTTTGGCGAGCCTTTGACCTTTGCGGACGAGATGGTGCTGGACTATATCTATGATATGTCGCACGTGGCGCGAGCGCTCGTCCTGTCGCTAAGTTCGACGTAAACAGGCGGCCAGTTAAAGATCGCGCCGGGCGGGCAGACCGGCATAACGGGCAGCGATGTCTTTCTGGATTGCTGCATCACACTGATGGCTATCGACGGAAAGACCTAGGAAGCGCTGGTTCTGGTAGAGGTCGTCAGCGGCGGCGTGGAGGCGGTCGATATGCTTCCTCTTGCCAATTTGCTTCCTAACCATCCCTACCAGCTGGTCGGCGATCTCGGCAGATCGCGACAATGCGCTTTGCCGAGATCGCCAGAGTGTCCTTTACGCGCGGCACCCGATCACAATGTCTTCCGGCGTGCAGGTCCCGATCGAGGATATTCGCGTTGGCGACAACGTTCTTACGCGCGACGACAGCCCGCAATCTGTCCGCTGGATCGGAGAGACGACCTTGCGCGCCGTGGGTGAATTCGCGCCCGTGGTCATTCGCAATGGCGCTTTGCATAACGCGAACAATCTGATCCTAAGCCCCGATCACGGCTGTCCGTCTATCAGCGGCAGGACCGACTGGGTGCCGGGCACCACGAGGTGCCGGTCAAGGTCCGCCACCTGATCAACGGGGAAACCGTTTTTCAGCAAGCCGGCGGCTTTGTAGATTACTTCCAGCTGCTGTTTAATCAACACCAGATCACCTATGCCGAAGGGATCGCCGCGGAATCGCTGCTGATCGACCCTCGCACCCGCGCCGCCCTGCCTTATCATCTGGATGAGAACGTACGCCGGGGCCACGAGCACCGACATCATCATGACTACAAGGTACACGAATCGCTTCTGTCATCAACGGACGCGGTATCGCTGCTGCGCAGCACGTAGCGCGACTGACCTAATCGGGGCGGCGCGTGGCGGCAAAGGTGCCGTCAAAGATGTCCTGTCGCGCCGGACCCGTGATGTCGCCGAACACCAGTCCGCGCACGTCCGTCTGGTTTCAAGTCAGAAACTCGCCTTCGATGGATGCGTCGATGACATAGGTGGCGGTGCCGTTCGACAGGGTGCCGTCCACGTCAGCGTCAAAGGTATAGGCCGGGCTGCTATTGGTGCCGCAAAAAACGCTGCCGTTGGTGATCGCCACCCCGCTGGCCAGAGGGACGGCATCCCGCGCCTCGAACCCGTTGGCCTGACCACGAATTTGGTCGAAGCCAGCACCAAAGTTCACCAACAGCGTCAAATCGGCAAGGTATTCGCCCCGCGCGCGGTCGATACCTGTTGGCAGGGCGGCCCGCATATCGCCGCCACATGCGGCGCGGCTTTTTGTGGACAGTAGTGCGGGACTGCTGATGTTTTTCCCGTTCATCTGGCTGTCAATTTGCCCCGGTGACGCACTATCAGCGCCGCCGCCAACGCCGCATCCGGCAAGGCCCACCAGCATCACCGCACCGTACAGCCACCGCGTCATCATCGGTTCAGCCCCTGTTCATCTCGCGCGATCAGGGTGGCACCTTGCGGTTAGTTTCGGGCCAGAATACCGGTCAGGGCAAAGGTGCCTGCCTCTGAAGTGGCACCGTTGTTCACTATAATATTGCCCTGCATCGGCGCGCCGATGAACTGCCCGTTGGACCCTTTGAAGCCGCCGTTCGTCATCGCGCCGTCAACGCGGACTGTCTCTCCAGCGCCAGTGCGCAACGTGCCATCCACATCGGACACGATCGTCACGTAACTGGTGTTCAGATTGCGGTCCAACCGGCCACGGGACAGAGTCAGGACGCCATCAATCGGCGCACCGGCAGAGGTGACAAAGTTACCGACTGTCCCGCCGACGCGGTTTGCACCAAAATCGACGCCCATCTCCATCAAGCCGGACACATCCGTGCGGCGGCCCGGCACGGCCATGTCGCCCTGTACATAGCCCAGATAGGACGCGCCACCAGTGACAGGCACCTGCTGCTTGGGGGTTTCGGACACACGGCTATAAACAGGCCCGATATCGTCGGCGATATCCTTGATCTCAGCCAAGCTCAGGCGGCTATTGCTCGGGACCTGCGGCAGGGGCGACGTCGTAACAGGCACGCCGGTGCCGCCGCAGGCTGTCATCAGGGCAAGGGCGGTCAGGCTGAGAGCCGTGCGAAGGGGAAAAACGGTCATGGCAGTGATCCTGTTGCAAACGAAAAGGGACAAGACCCTGCGATAAGCGCGGCCTTGTCCCAATCTGTTCACCAGACCCGGCCCGTCATGCGATGACGGCCGGCTTGTTATGCGATAACGCGCCTAGTTTTCGCCTATAATCGCCAGCCCAGTTGCGGCAGAAGAACTGTTGATCGTGCTGGTGATCGTGGACCGGCCAAACAGCGTGGAAGTATCCGAACCAGGAGATCCAGCAATCGCTTGCATCGCCTTGGTGCGGATCGGGCCGTTCGTCCGGTTGCTAGTGAATGCACCAATCACTGCGCCATTGACGCCGATCTTATCGGAGCCGCAAACAGCGTGCCGTTCACTTTGAACGTAAACGTATTCTCTTCGGAAGCGATATTAATTTGCCCGCCGCTATAGTTCAGTTGCCCCCCCGCATTGAAAAGATGCCCATTGGAATTGAAGCTGCGGAAGTTGTCAGCTTTGCCCGACACCCGCTCTGTTTAGAAATTCACCGTCAGGCTGGAATCGACAATCAGGTTGATCTCTTGCGCGCCGCGTTCTGCGAACATGACAGCCCCGCCCTTAAAGGTGGACGAGTCCGCCGTGGGCATGTTGGCAACCGAGGTGATCGTTTGGTTCGTAATCCGGCTCTGAACGGCCTGCAAAGTGGTGGTCTGGTTTTCCAGCTGTCCGATCGTCGGGCCGCTGGGGGTCGTATCCAAATTGCTACCACCGTAACCAGCAAGACCCGCCAGGGCCGCTGCATAAATTGCAACTTCATTATAGAATCCTTCTGGATCACACAAATGCTTGATCAAAAGTTAATCAAAATGTGATCGGGCAAGAATATGGCAAAACGCGCATTTTGGGTTGATTTGGCGAAGGTTTCGCGCAGGTAAGGCGCTTGCAGCGGATGATGCAGGCCGCATTGCCCTTGGTCACGGGCCGGGTTACAGGACGCAGCATGACAAATCGCCCTGCCCTTCCGCCTGAGATTGCCCGCCGCCGGACGTTTGCGATCATCTCGCACCCGGACGCCGGCAAGACGACGCTGACCGAAAAATTCCTGCTGTATGGTGGTGCCATTCAGATGGCCGGACAGGTGCGCGCCAAGGGCGAAGCGCGGCGCACGCGCTCTGACTTCATGCAGATGGAAAAGGACCGGGGCATCTCTGTATCGGCCTCGGCCATGTCGTTCGATTTCGACGGCTACCGCTTCAATCTGGTGGACACGCCCGGCCACTCTGACTTCTCGGAAGACACCTACCGCACGCTGACCGCCGTGGACGCCGCCGTCATGGTGATCGACGGGGCGAAAGGCGTGGAAAGCCAGACGCAAAAGCTGTTCGAGGTCTGCCGCATGCGCGACCTACCGATCCTGACGTTCTGTAACAAGATGGACCGCGAAAGCCGTGATACCTTTGAAATCATTGATGAGATTCAGGAAAATCTGGCGATCGATGTGACGCCGGCCAGCTGGCCCATCGGCAAGGGCCGTGAATTCATCGGCACGTATGACATCCTGAACGACCGGCTGGACCTGATGGACCGCGCCGACCGGAACAAGGTCGGTCAATCCGTGCGGATCAGCGGATTGACCGATCCCAAGCTCAAGGACCTAATCCCCGCCGACCTGCTGGGTACCTTCTTGGAAGAGATCGAGATGGCCCGCGAGCTGATGCCAAAGCTGGATCACGAAGCGATGCTGGCCGGTACCATGACGCCGATCTGGTTCGGCTCTGCCATCAACTCTTTCGGCGTCAAGGAACTGATGGACGGAATCGCGACCTACGGGCCTGAACCGCAAACCCAGCGCGCCGAACCCCGCATGATCGCACCAGAGGAAACGCCCGTCACCGGTTTCGTCTTCAAGGTGCAAGCCAACATGGACCCCAAGCACCGCGACCGCGTGGCCTTTGTCCGCATGTCGTCGGGCCACTTTGTACGCGGCATGAAGCTGACCCATGTGCGCACGAAAAAGCAGATGGCGATTACCAACCCGGTCATGTTCCTGGCCGCAGACCGAGAGCTGGCGGAAGAGGCTTGGGCCGGCGACATCATCGGCATCCCGAACCACGGCCAGTTGCGCATCGGCGACACCCTGACCGAGGGCGAGGCGCTGAAAGTCACCGGCATCCCGTCCTTCGCGCCGGAACTGCTGCAGACCGCCCGCGCGGGTGACCCGATGAAGGCCAAGCACCTTGAAAAAGCGCTGATGCAATTCGCCGAAGAAGGCGCGGCTAAGGTCTTCAAACCGACCTTCGGCAGTGGCTTTATCGTCGGCGTCGTCGGCGCGTTGCAGTTCGAAGTTCTGGCCAGCCGGATCGAGATTGAATACGGCCTGCCCGTCCGCTTTGAAGGCTCGCAGTTCACATCCGCCCGCTGGGTCCACGGAACGCGCGAGGCGGTGGAAAAATTCTCCGCCGCCAACAAGCAGCACATCGCGCTGGATAACGACGGCGACACCGTATTCCTGACCCGCCTGCAGTGGGACATCGACCGCGTGGGCCGAGATTACCCGGATATCACCCTGTCAGCAACCAAGGAAATGATGGTCTGACGACCAGACATAGGGCGGGTTTTGGCTTGTGAAAAACCAGCCCTGTTCATATTCTGTTCGAAGCTGAAAGGACAGAAATGACCCCACCGACACCCAAATACGCAGAGTTTTTCGCGGGTGCGGGCATGGTCAGGGCGGCCCTGTCGGACAGCTGGGATCTGGCATTTGCCAACGATATCGACGCGGGAAAATGCGCGGCCTATGCCGACAACTGGGGCGCAGGCGGGCTGATTTGCGGCGACATCGCGGCGCTTGATCCGGCCCTCGTGCAGCAACCGATTGACCTTTATTGGGCCAGCAGCCCGTGTCAGGACCTTAGCCTTGCAGGCCATCGCTCGGGCCTAGCTGGCGCGCGATCGTCAACGTTTTTCGCTTGGATTGACCATGTACGCGCCGCCCGCGCGGCTGGGTTTGCGCCGGGCATCCTCGCATTCGAAAACGTAACAGGCTTGCTGTCCAGCCATGGCGGGCGCGACTTTCAGGCTGTTGTCGCGGCCTTTGCTGATTGCGGTTATCGCTGCGGCGCGATGGAAATAGACGCGCGTCATTTCCTGCCGCAAAGCCGTCCGCGTGTGTTCGTCATTGCGGTGCGCCAAGACGTGGACCTGCCTGCTGACCTGACGCAGGACCAGCCCGGCGGCACATTCCACACCGACCGCATCCGTGCCGCCAACGCCGCCCTGCCGCGCAGGCTGGCACAGGGCTGGATCTGGTGGTCGCTGCCCGACCCAGCCTCCCCCAATGCCGCACTAGCCGATTTGATCGACACCCATGCGCCTGACGTGATGACACCCGCCAGTCTGGACCGTCTGCTGAGCCTGATGACCGCCTCCCACCGCGCCCGCGTCATAGACGCCGCTGACGCGGGCGGGCTGCATGTCGGCACCGTCTATAAACGCGGCCGCCCCGACGGGCTGGGTCAGACCGTCCAGCGGGCAGAGGTCCGCTTTGACGGCATCGCCGGTTGCCTGCGCACCCCCAGCGGCGGATCGTCCCGGCAGACCGTGCTAATTGTGCGCGACGGCGCGATCACCGCCCGCCTTCTGTCCACGCGCGAGGCCGCGCGCCTGATGGGCCTGCCCGAAAGCTATCGCCTGCCACCCCGCTTCAACGACGCCTACCGCCTGTCCGGTGACGGCGTCGCAGTCCCCGTCGTGCGCCATCTGGACACGCATATCTTTCAGCCCATCATGCGCCATGCCCGCCGCATCCGGTCCGCCGCGTGATCGACCCAAAGGCGTACCGCGCAAGGCAGATCAAGGATCTGACAGACCAGATCGGCGTCTATGCCCTGTGCGATCTGGACGGCGTGCCGATCTATGTAGGCCAGTCCGTAGACGGCATCCGGTCGCGCGTGCGGCGGCACCTGACCTCTGCCCGGTCGGACATCATCGCCAACCGCATGATAGACGTCTGGGAAATCGCCTACGTCAAGGCGTGGCCCGTCACCCACGCGGCCGCCATCCCCGCGCTAGAGGCGTATCTGTTCGCCACATTTGACGCCCAAAACCAGCTGATGAACGGCAAGGGCATGATCAGCAACACCGACTTTTCCAGCACGCTGCCGGAACCGCAAATCATTCAAGTCATCGCGGAGGATGAACGCCTTGACCGCCTGCGCCCCGCACAGCGCCTACCGCGCCAGATCGCGCATTATCTCTCGCTCGTTGACTACATCCAGACGGTAAAGGACGAGCGTCACCTCAAACGCTCTCTTCAAGCTCACTTTGACCGGCTGGTCGCCTATCACACGACGTTTTTATCTTAGAGTCTGATTCAAAACTAACTGAACCTTCTCAATTCCTTGCGAGATGCCGTGTGACGCGTCTGATGTGTGCAATGAGGATCTAAGCCTCTGCGCTTGCGATGGATTTTTCCCAATCTTTCGACAGGCGGCGACATCGGTTCAGCCAAGCGAAGGTGCGCTCGACGACCCACCGTCGCGGCAGCACCTCAAAGCCCTCCGCGGTGTCAGAGCGTTTGACGATCTGGACGGTCCATCGGCCGAGGGCCTTTAGCGCGTCCCGCAGTTTGGGCCCTGCATACCCGCCATCCGCAAATACATGTCGCAATGATGGATAGCGCGAGGCGATTGCTTTCAGCACATTGGGTGCGCTATCCCGATCCTGAATTCCGGCGCTGTGGACCACCAAGCCTATCAGTAATCCAACCGTGTCGGTTACGATGTGGCGCTTGCGGCCCTTGATCCGTTTGCCCGCATCATAGCCCCTAATACCACCGCTTTCAGTGGTTTTTACGCTCTGGCTATCTATGACCCCTGCCGTTGGCTGGGCTTTGCGGTTCTCGGCCAGACGCGCAGCTTCGACCAGCTTCTGGTTTATCTCATCAAGCAAGCCGTCATCGCGCCACGCGTAGAAATAGCCCAGAACCGTTGAAACCGGCGGGAAGTCGTTGGGCAACATACGCCATTGGCATCCGGTCGTTGCAATGTAGAGGAGTGCGTAGACCACGTCGCGCAAACATGTCGTACGGGGCCGACCAGTTGTCTTCGGCGGCGACATCGAAGGCGCTATCAACACCCATTCCGCGTCCCTCATATCGCTTGCGTATTTATCGCTTTTTCGGTCATGTTACCGGCGGGTGAGTTCAGTCCAAGCCATTGTGATCTCCATTCAGCTTCACAACCGAACAGAATTACAAACCACTGAAATCACTCAAATATTTTAAATCGGGCTCTTAGAAAATTTCAGCATTAGTTTACTTGATGCGGCCAAAGTCATGTCATGCGTTGTCTTACCGTGATCATGCTTCTGACCGCCTGCATCCCGATCCGGGATGAGGTTTTACTATCCTATCATGTCTGGCGCGGCACGACGACGTTGACCACGCACGAGCTGGAAGTCTTTCGCGCCGATGACAGCGACGGGCTGATGACCGTACGGCCCGTGGTGACGATGGGGCCAGACGGACGCGCTTACGGCGAGCTGACCAACATGGGGCGGCGCGATGCCAGTGGGCCGCTGATCGACCGGATGACATCGGGTAACCAGCCCCTTGCCTACTCCGCCCACAATCCCACCTGACCCACTACATCGACGGCTGCCAACGGGCAGAGGTGGGGTCATTACGCTCTCAGCAAGGGACCGTTTCGCCTTGCCGCGCAAACCGGCCTGCCAGTTCGCGTATGGGGGTTGCAGGGAGCTTATGACGGCGTTGTCCCGGCAGAAGCATTTGCCCGCGTACTACAAAAAGCTGACGATGGATAACCCGTTTGCGCCGCGCAAAGCGGTCCCCCGATGGCCAAAAGGCGACGGTCACCGTCCTGACCGCCGCCCCGTTGTTGCCGTCGCTACTCGCGTGAGATGACACAACCCGTTACGTCGCTAACTAAATGAGATCAAACTAACTTTGCGTCCATCGTGATTTCTGCGTTCAGCAGTTTGCTGATAGGACATCCTTTTTCGGTCGCCTTGGCAACGGCCATGAACTCGTCAGCAGTGATCCCGGGAACTGTCGCCGTAACGTCGATATGCGCTTTGGTAACGGCAAAACCGCCATCGACCTGTTCAAGCGAGACTGTCGATTTCGCGTCGATACTATCCGCAGTGCAACCCTTTTCGCCAAGGTTTAGGGACATTGCCATCGCAAAGCAGGCAGCGTGGGCCGCGCCCACCAGTTCTTCGGGGTTGGTGCCGGGGCCATCCTCGAACCGGGCCTTAAAGCCATAGGGATAATCCTGCAGCGCGGCCGTCTGGGTCGACACTTTGCCGATCCCGTACTTCAACGTGCCTTGCCAGTTTGCGGTGCCATGCTTCTTGATCATGCCGTATCCTTTCGGTGTTACTCGGGTTTCAACGCGCGGAATGAGGACGCTGTTCCGCCTAAACCTTGACGATTGCGCAACAAAGGCGTATCGCGTTGCCAGTCGAACGCCCCGACAATCCGGTCGGGCGGGCCGCGCAGTTCTGCGGCCAGATAAGCCGCACATCTGAAAGGGCTCCATGACCAAGTTTTCCGACCTCAACCTAGACCCCAAGGTCCTTAAGGCGATTGCCGACACGGGCTATGAAACGCCAACACCGATTCAGGCGGGTGCGATTCCCCCGGCCCTTGAAGGGCGCGATGTGCTCGGGATCGCCCAGACCGGAACAGGCAAAACTGCCAGTTTCACCCTACCGATGATCACTCTGCTGGGCCGTGGCCGCGCCCGGGCGCGGATGCCGCGCAGCCTTGTGCTGGCACCGACACGGGAACTGGCGGCACAGGTTGCCGAAAACTTTGACGCCTACGCTAAATACACTAAGCTGACGAAAGCGCTGCTAATCGGCGGCACCTCGTTCAAGGAGCAGGACCAACTGATCGACAAAGGGGTCGACGTGCTTATTGCGACCCCCGGCCGCCTGATCGACCACTTCGAGCGTGGCAAACTGATCCTGTCCGACGTCAAGATCATGGTCGTGGACGAAGCCGACCGCATGTTAGACATGGGCTTTATTCCCGACATTGAGCGTATCTTCCAGATGACGCCCTTCACGCGTCAAACTCTGTTCTTTTCGGCCACGATGGCACCTGAAATTGAGCGCATTACCAATACTTTCCTGTCCAATCCCGCCAAAATCGAAGTGGCCCGCGCGGCCACGACCGGCGAGAACATCAAGCAGGGTGTGGTCATCTTCCAAAGCTCGAACAAGACCAAGGCCGACGCTGAAAAGCGCGAGTTGTTGCGCCGTCTGATCGCGGCCGAAGGAGATGCCTGTTCCAACGCAATCATCTTCTGCAACCGCAAGTCAGACGTGGACGTTGTCGCCAAATCGTTAAAAAAGCATGGCATGAACGCCGAGCCGATCCACGGCGATCTGGACCAGTCGCACCGCACACGCACGCTGGACGGCTTCCGCGATGGCTCGATCCGCTTTTTGGTGGCATCCGACGTGGCCGCGCGCGGTCTGGATATTCCAGCCGTGACCCACGTCTTCAACTTCGACGTGCCCAGCCACGCCGAGGATTACGTCCACCGCATTGGCCGCACGGGCCGCGCTGGCCGGTCTGGCGTTGCGATCATGATCTGCGCAGCCCGGGACGAAAAGAACCTGGCCGACGTCGAGCGTCTGGTGCAGAAGCCGATCCCCCGCCTTGATAACCCAATGGGCGATGTAACCCCGCCAACGACGACGTCGCCGGCTGATGACGTTGACGCCCCGCGCGAAGAAAAACCGCGACGCACGCGCACCCGTGGTCCGCGCAAGGCGGAGGTCCCCATCGCAGTCGAGCTGGCGGCAGAGGCAACAGCAGACCAGACGACTGAGGATGCCGCCGAGACGGAGGTTGAATCCCCATCCGAGTCCAGCGATGCCCCCCGCGCCGAACGCCGCCCGCGCCGCAGCCGGTCGCGCCGTGACGCAGCACCAGAGACAGCGCCGACGCCAGCCCTTGAAGCGGCCGAAACCGTCACTGTAACCGCACCGGTTGCAGAGGTGGCAAAAGCACCTGCACAATCCAATGAAGACACGCAACCGAACCGCCGTGGCGGTCGCAGCCGCGGCGGCCAAGACCGCAATGGTCAGGAACGTGGCGGCCAAGATCGCAACGGTCAGGATCATGGCAACCGCGATCGTGGCGGGCACCAGGGCAATGTGGTCGGCATGGGTGACGACACCCCCGAGTTCATCGCGAAAAGCTTTCAGGAACGCAGCAACGGCTGAGCATTGTGGATCGGCGAGGCTTTGCCCTGCCGATCCACAAGGCGCGCTGCCCGCAAACCCCGGGGATATTTGCAACGAAAAGAATGCAGGACAGCACTTCATATGGGTGTTGAGACATAAAAAAGGGCGCTGGATCAATTTGATCCAGCGCCCTTTTCATTTGTCAGGATTTGGTGATCAGCCGAGGCGGCTAATCACGACTATGACTTCTGGCTTTTTGCCGATTTCTCCCTGAGCCGAGCGGCGCGCGACATTCTTAAGCTCCTTTTCCAGCTTCACGTCGTCACGAATGATCTTAGGGTCAGCGCGGCCGATGAACTTGGCCAAGTCAGCCTCAATCACCTCGGCCAAGGCCGAGTCGGACCGGCCAGTTTCAGTCAGGCCCGAGATTTCGACCCAAGGATCGCCCAGTGGTTCGTCGCTTTCGTCTATGATGACAGTGACCACTGCAAGGCCGTTCAAGGCCATGCGAATCCGGTCACGCACAACGCCGTCCATCGCACCTATCTGGACTGAACCGTCCAGATAGGTGCGCCCGGTTTCGACGTATTCGGCGACCGTCGGCTGATTACCGGACAGATCGATCATCATGCCATTAACGGCGACGATACCCGGCAGGCCGAATTGGCCCGCGACCTTGACGTGTTCACGCAGGTGGCGGTGTTCGCCGTGCATCGGGATCAGGAACTGCGGCTTGATGATCTGGTGCATGGTTTCCAGATCAGGGCGGTTCGCGTGGCCGGACACGTGATATTTGCCGCCATCGTCATCAACAATATCAACGCCAATTTCGCTCAGCTGGTTCATGATGCGGATCACACCGCGCTCATTCCCTGGGATCGTTTTGGACGAGAACAGGAAGGTATCGCCTTCCCTCAGCTTCAGACCCAGATAGCTGCCCTGCGACAGTTGCGCAGAGGCCGCGCGGCGTTCGCCTTGACTGCCAGTAACAAGCAGCATCAGCTGTTCCCGGGGAACATTGACGGCATCCTCTGGCCCGATGGTGGCCGGGAAGTTAGTCAGCAGACCGGTTTCCTTGGCCGCTTCGACCATCCGGTTCATAGACCGGCCCAGCAAGCAGACAGTACGGCCAGCTGCCACAGCGGCGTCAGCCAGTGTTTTAAGGCGCGCGATGTTGGACGCGAACGTCGTCGCCGCGACCATACCTTTGGAATTGCGCATCAGTTCCGTGATCGCCGGACCAATGGACATCTCTGAACGGCCCGCGTGCGGAGAGAAGATGTTCGTGCTGTCGCAGACCAGCGCCTTGACGCCGTCCTTGGCAATTTCTTCCCACAAGGCAGTGTTGAACGGGTCGCCGACGACGGGGGTCATGTCGACCTTGAAGTCGCCCGTGTGGACGATGCGGCCACCAGCCGAGTCAATGACCAGACCCGCGCTTTCGGGGATCGAGTGGCTGATCGGGACGTAGGACACCTTGAACGGGCCGCAATCGATGACGGCCGGATAGGGTTCAACCACCGTGACGACATTGTCAGGATGACCCTTTTCCTGCAGCTTGCGCCGCGCGATGTTGGCGGTGAATTTACGTGCATAAATCGGCGCGCCCAGCTGCTCCCACAGCAGGCCAACGGCACCAACGTGGTCTTCGTGGGCGTGGGTTATGAAAATCCCGTCGATCTGCGCCCGGCGTTCTTTCAGCCAGGTGATGTCTGGGAAAATCAGGTCAACGCCGGGCGTGCCATCCATATCGGGAAAGGTTACGCCCAGATCGACCACGATCAGCCGTTCTTTGCCTTTGGGGCCATAGCCGTAGACGTAGCAGTTCATGCCGATTTCACCGGCACCGCCAAGCGCCATATAAATTAGTCGGTCGTTTGCTTTTGCAGCACTCATGTAAGGTCCTTGTTGTATTGATGAATCACGGTCAGCCCGTGCATCGTCAGGTCATCCTCGACCCGGTCAAATAATTGGTCGCCTTGGGCAAAGAGCGAGGCCAGTCCACCTGTACCGATGACCGTCATCTCGCGCCCGCGTTCGGCTTTGATCCGTGCGGTTATCTCTTTAACGAGGCCAATGTAACCCCAGAACGCACCAGACTGCATGCAGGCAACAGTATTCGTGCCAATTACGCGGTCCGGTTTTGTCACATCAACATGTGGCAGCGCGGCGGCGGCCATGTGAAACGCCTCTAAACTCACCATGACGCCAGGGGCGATCACGCCGCCAACATAGGCACCGTCGTCATCGACCACATCCAGCGTCGTCGCGGTGCCGAAATCGACCACGATTAGGTTGCCCCCGTGGCGGTCAAAGGCGCCGGCAGTATTGACCAAGCGGTCCGGGCCGACGGCAGTGCCGGGATCGACTCGGGGGTTTGTGGGCAGTTTGCATTCGGGCTTGCCGACAACAATGGGGCGGCAGTTAAAATAGCGGTCCGCAAGGACGCGCAGGTTGAACACCACGCGGGGGACCGTCGCGCTGACGATGACCTCGTCAATCGTGACATCGACCTTTTGCATTTTCATCAAGGAGGTTAGCCAGACGAAATACTGATCCGCCGTGCGCTGCCAATCAGTCTTGGTCCGCCATGTCGCATGAAAGCGGGTGCCGTCCCAGAGGGAGAACACCGTATTTGTATTGCCGCAGTCGATGGCCAGAAGCATGGGCAAAGCCCCTTTAGAAATAGATGTCGGCGGCGGGAATGACCTTGCGCCCCTCGGGGGTCGTCAGGACAAGATTGCCGTCAGTGTCGATGGTGTCAAAAGTCCCGGTGATCTCTTCGCGCGCCGTGCGGGCGATGATGACTTCGCCAAGCCGGGCCGCGTGGCGCAGCCAGTCGCTGCGAATAATCTCGAAATCGAATTCCCAAAGCTTCGCCTCTTGCGTGGCAAAGTCATTGGCGATTCGGACAAGGAAATCAGCGGGGGTCATCTCTGGACCGCCCTCGCCGGCGACGGACACCGGTGGAAAGGCTGCATCTCGGATATCAGCAGGGACATGGGCAAGGTTCACGCCTACGCCAACAGCCAGCCAGTCAACAAAAGGCCCCTGCCCGCTAGTTTCGAGCAAAATGCCAGCAACCTTGCCGCCATTCAGCAGCACATCATTCGGCCATTTGAGGCTGAGTTTCGTTCGATCGACATACATCGCCAACGCTTCGAACAGCGCGACGGCGGCCATAAAGGACCGCAGGCTGGCCTGTTGCGGAGTGCAATTTGGGCGATAAATCAGGGTGGCTGCGAAATTGCCCGGCGGGCTTTGCCATTGGCGACCACGACGACCGCGCGCGCCGGTCTGGACATCCGCAAGGATCCAAGTCGGCGCCTCGATGCTCGGGGCGATGCGCGCCGCCTCGGCCATGGTACTGTCGACGGAACTTAGGTGGTGACAAAGCACGCCCTCTGGCCAGAGGGCATGCTGCATTGGATCAGTTGACAAGAGCTGCGGCGGCGGTGGCCGCAATCGGCTCGATACCGAACAGGTTGACGACGCCGACAACCATGATCAGCGCAGAGGCCATCAGAAAGGCACCTAGGATAGGCTGCGACGGCACATCCAGTTTCTCTGTCTCTTCACCAAAGTACATGAAGTATACGATGCGCAGGTAGTAGAAGGCACCGATCACAGACGCGACCACACCAGCCACGGCCAGCCACGCAAGGCCAGCGTCATAGGCGGCGCGGAGCACATAAAGCTTACCGAAGAAGCCGACCATCGGCGGCACACCAGCCAGCGAAAACATCAGAACCAGCATCGCCAACGCGCGTGTTGGCTGATCCTTGGCGTACATGCGCAGGCTTTGGATATCCGTCACCGGCCGACCGTCGCGCTGCATGCCAAGTATGAAGGCAAAGGTACCGATATTCATGGTCACATAGATCGCCATGTAGATCAGCATCGCCTGCACACCCAGCGCGGTGCCCGCTGCCAGACCCATCAGGGCATAGCCCATGTGGGCGATAGACGAATAGGCCATCAGACGCTTGATGTCGCGCTGACCGATCGCGGCGATCGAACCAAGGAACATCGACAGCACCGACAGGAAGGCGATGATCTGCTGCCAGTCGCCAGTAATGCCGCCAAAGGCGTCAAACATCAGGCGGGCGAGCAGGGCCATGGCCGCAACCTTGGGCGCGGTTGCAAAGAAGGCAGTGACCGGCGTGGGCGAACCTTCGTAAACGTCAGGCGTCCACATGTGGAACGGCACGGCGCTGACCTTGAACGCAAGGCCCGCGATCAGAAACACGAGGCCGAACAGCAGACCCAGCGAGGGGTCATCCTGCACGCCAACGATGATGCCGGAAAACAGCGTCGTGCCAGTAAATCCATAGGTCAGCGATGCACCATACAGCAGCAGACCCGACGACAGCGCACCCAGCACGAAGTACTTCAGGCCAGCTTCGGTAGATTTGATGCTGTCACGGCGCAGGGACGCCACGACGTAAAGCGACAGCGACTGCAGTTCCAAACCCATATAAAGCGTCATCAGATCGCCAGCGCTGACCATGACCATCATGCCGACGACAGCGAATGCCACCAGCAGCGGATATTCAAAGCGCAGCAAGTTGCGTGCGAGCATGTAATGCTCGCTCATGACCAAAACGGCAGCGGCGGACAAAAGGATCATGACCTTGGCGAAACGGGCAAAGCTGTCATCAACGAACATGCCGTCAAAGGCGCTGACCGTGCCACTAGAGCCGGTCATCAGCCAGGCCGCAATAAGCACAAAGATGCCAGAGGTCAGCCAGACCAGCAGCGACGCCGCCCCGTCCTTGACCGTGTAGACGGCCGCCAGCAAGGCGATGATCGCATAGACCGCCAGTGCGATTTCCGGCAGGACGGTCTGGATATCGGCAGAAATCATGGGTCCGTTTCCTTAGTGCAAAGCGACTTGAGTGGATGCGGTAAACGCCGCCGTCGCCGTGTCGTATTGATCGATCAGCGCGCCAACCGACGGCCCGATGATATCGGTAACAAGGCTGGGATAGACGCCCAGCAAAAGGGTCATCACCACCAGCGGGGCAAAGATCGCCCGCTCGCGAGTTGTCATATCGGTGATGGACTTCAGGCTTTCCTTGATCAGATCACCCATGACAACGCGGCGGTAAAGCCACAGACCATAAGATGCCGAAAGGATCACGCCCGATGTCGCGATGACGGCGATCCATGTATTTTCCTGGAAAATGCCCATCAGCACCAAAAACTCACCGACGAAACCCGATGTGCCCGGCAGGCCGACGTTCGCCATCGTGAAGAACATAAAGATCAGCGCGTAGGCGGGCATCCGGTTTACAAGGCCGCCATAAGCTTCAACATCGCGGGTGTTCATCCGGTCGTAAATCACGCCGACACACAGAAATAGCGCGCCAGAGATAAAGCCGTGGCTGATCATCTGAAAGATCGCGCCGTCCAGACCTTGCTGGTTGACCGTAAAGATACCCATTGTGACGTAACCCATGTGGGCGATGGACGAATAGGCAATCAGCTTTTTCATGTCCTGCTGCACCAGCGCCACCAACGAGGTGTAGACGATGGCAACCGCCGACAGCCACAGCACCAGCGGGCCCATGACCTCTGACCCAATGGGGAACATCGGCAGGCTGAAGCGCAGGAAACCATAGCCGCCCATCTTCAGCAGGATTGCCGCCAGAACGACGGAACCCGCAGTGGGGGCCTGCACGTGGGCGTCGGGCAACCAAGTGTGGACCGGCCACATCGGCATCTTGACGGCAAAGCTGGCGAAGAAGGCGAGGAACATCAGCGTTTGTGCACCGCCAACGATGTTGATGCCCAGCACTGTGAAATTGTCCGACGGAAACACCGTCGTCATAAGCGTCGGGATATCCGTGGTGCCCGCCATCGACGCCATGGCGACCATCGCTACCAGCATCAGAACCGACCCCAGGAAGGTATAAAGAAAAAATTTGAACGAAGCATAAATGCGGTTTGCCCCGCCCCAAATCCCGATGATCAGGAACATCGGGATCAGGCCCGCCTCGAAGAACAGGTAGAACAGGATCAAGTCCAGCGCCATGAATACGCCGAGCATTAGCGTTTCCAGGATCAGAAACGCGATCATGTATTCCTTGACGCGGCTTTCTACGTTCCAGCAGGACGCAATCACCAGCGGCATCAGGAACGTCGTCAACATGACGAACAGAACCGAAATCCCGTCGACGCCCATCTTGTAGTTCAGGCCCAGAAGCCAAGAATGCTCCTCGACCATCTGAAAGCCGGTGTCGGCGGGATCGAACTGGAACAGAATGAACAGGGAAATCAGGAACGTCGCCGTCGTAGCAAACATCGCGACCCACTTGGCATTGCGCTGTGCCGGCGCGTCATTGCCCCGCAGGAACAGCGCCAGAATGGCAGCGCCGATCAGCGGAATGAACGTGGTGAGTGAAAGCAGGTTACCCATTAATTGGCCCCTCCGGTCAGAGTGACCCAAGTCAGCAGGGCCGCGATGCCCGCCACCATGGCAAAGGCGTAAGTGAACAAGTAGCCCGACTGCATCCGGCTGGCGGTACGGGTCAGTAACGGCACTATGCCAAGAGCCAGCCCATTAATGCCGCCGTCGATCGTGCCTTCATCGCCACGCTTCCACAGAAAGCGGCCGATCGCCATGGCGGGGCGCACGAACAGGAAGCCGTAAAGCTCGTCAAAGTACCACTTATTCAGCAGGAACTGGTACAGGTGCGACTGGTTCTTAGCCAGTTTTCCCGGCAAGTCGGGCCGACGGACGTAGAAGGTATAGGCCGCCACAAGACCGATCATCATCGCAATAAACGGCGACATTTTCACCCAGACCGGCGCATGGTGCGCGTCATCGATGACATGGTTGTCGTCCGCCATATAGATGGCACCCTGCCCCAGCGTATAGGTATTGACCGCCATGTCGCCGTGATCCGCTTCGCCGTCGGTCGCAGCTTCGGTTGCAACAGCGTGGTCGCCTTCGGCAGCGGCCTCGGAATGGTCACCCGTCGCCGCAGCATGATCTTCACCTTCGGTCGCATGAACTTCTACCGTGGTCATGCCAAAGAACTGCTCGACCTTGTCGTGATCGCCGAAAAAGCTGTTGTACCAAACCATGCCGCCAAATATCGCACCAAGGCTCAGGACACCCAGCGGGACAAGCATGACCATTGGGGACTCATGTGCGTGATCGTGCGTGTGGTGATCGCCGCGCGCTTTGCCGAAGAACGTCATGAACATCAGGCGCCAGCTGTAAAAACTGGTAAACATCGCCGCGATGACCAGCATCCAGAAGCTATAGGCAGTGCCGCCAGCCCAAGCGGATTCAATGACAGCGTCCTTTGACAAGAAGCCGGCAAAGCCAAGGTGGGTCAGCGGGATACCGACACCGGTAATCGCCAGCGTCCCGATCATCATCGCCCAGAACGTATATGGCAACTTCTTGCGCAGGCCGCCATAGTTCCGCATGTCCTGCTCGTGGTGCATCCCGTGGATGACGGAACCAGCACCAAGGAACAGCATCGCCTTAAAGAAGGCGTGCGTCAGCAGGTGGAACATCGCCACGGAATAGACGCCAACACCGGCAGCAACAAACATGTAACCCAGCTGCGAGCACGTAGAATACGCGATGACACGCTTAATGTCAGTTTGCACCAGACCTACGGTTGCGGCAAAGAACGCGGTGGATGCGCCGACAAAGACGATCATCTGCTTTGCTTCGGGGGCGAATTCATACAGCGGCGACATGCGGCAAACTAGGAACACACCGGCCGTGACCATCGTCGCGGCGTGGATCAGCGCCGACACAGGTGTCGGGCCTTCCATGGCGTCGGGCAGCCACGTGTGCAGGAACAGCTGCGCGGATTTACCCATCGCACCAATGAACAGCAGCACGCCGATCAGGTTCGCGGCATTCCAGTCGGTCCACAGAAATTGGATCTGGGTCTGTGCTATTTCCGGCACCTGCGGGAAGATGTCGGCAAATTTCACGCTGTCCGTCAGGAAAAACAGGCCAAATATACCAAGGGCAAAGCCAAAGTCGCCAACCCGGTTTACCACAAAAGCCTTGATCGCGGCCGCGTTGGCCGACGGCTTCCGATAGTAGAAACCGATCAGAAGGTAGGACGCAACGCCCACGCCTTCCCAGCCAAAGAACATCTGGACCAAGTTGTCAGCGGTCACCAGCGACAGCATGGTGAAGGTAAAGAACGAAAGGTAGGCAAAGAACCGGGCACGGTAGGGCGTGCCGTCTTTGAAGTTATCGTCGTGGGCCATGTAGCCAAAGGAATAAAGGTGAACCAGCGCGGACACCGTCGTGATGACAATCAGCATCGTGGCGGTCAGGCGGTCCAGACGGATCGCCCAGTCAGTCGCAAGTGACCCGGATTCGATCCAGCGCAGAATCGTGATGTCCTTGGTGACGCCATCAAAGCCCAGAAACACGATCCAGGAGAGGAACGCGGCCAGGAATAATAAACCAGTCGCGACCCATTGCGCAGGCTTTTCGCCAATGATCCGCCAGGTGAACCCACAAATCAGGGCACCGACCAGCGGAGCAAACAGAATGATGGTTTCCATGGGTTCAGCCCTTCATCACGTTGACGTCTTCAACGTCGATGGTTCCGCGGTTGCGGAAGAAACAGACGAGGATCGCAAGACCAATCGCGGCCTCTGCGGCGGCGACGGTCAGCACAAACAGCGTGAACACCTGCCCCACCAAGTCCCCAAGGAAACTAGAGAAGGCCACAAAGTTTATATTCACCGCCAGAAGCATCAATTCGATGCTCATCAACAAGATGATGACGTTCTTACGGTTCAGAAACAGGCCAAATATGCCAATGACAAACAGCACTGCTGCCACCACGAGGTAATGCTCAAGTCCGATCATCGTGTCCATTCCTTGCCGTTTGAAGACTAATTTCCACGAAAATTCGGAGTCTCAGATTTTTCGCGTAAAATCTGCATCACAACCCCTGCCCCGGTTTCACGTCCTTCAGCTCCATCGCGAACTTGGGGTCGCGGTGCATCTGAGCCATGACGTTCTGTCGTTTGATATCGACACGGTGGCGCAGGGTAAGGACAATAGCACCGATCATCGCCACCAGAAGAATTAGACCCGCCAGTTGGAACAGGATGATGTAGCGATCATAGATCAGCATCCCCAGGCCGGTGGTGTTGTAGCTGTCGGGCACCGGAGCAGCCAAGCGCGTGTCGATCCCGTCAGAAAAGCTCCAAGCGCCGACGGCGATGGCCAGCTGCATCAGAACCACAACGCCGATCAACAGACCTAAGGGAAGATATTTTGACATTTCCGCCTTCATTTCGGCAAAGTCCACGTCCAGCATCATGACGACGAACAGGAACAGGACCGCGACCGCGCCGACGTAGACAATGATCAACAGCATCGCGACAAATTCCGCGCCCAAGATCACGAACAGACCCGCCGACGAAAGGAACGCCAAAATCAACCACAGGACCGAATGGACCGGGTTGCGCGACAGCACCGTCATCAAACCGCCCATGATCGTTGTGACCGCAAACAGATAGAAGGTGAAAACGAAAGGGGTCATGCCTCGGCATCCTTTTTCATCACGTCGTTGGCGATTTCCATCGCCTTTTGCATTGATGGCACGCCGCCAAACATGGCCGCCATGGCAATCGTCTCGGCGACTTCTTTTTCGGTGGCCCCTGCTTCGACAAGATGGCGCACGGTCATGCGCAACTGCGGCTCGGCCTGGGCACCCATGATCGTCATGCCCATCAGGGTCATCAACAACCGCGTCTTGGCGTCTAGACCGTCCGGGTTCAACCCCTTGCCAAAGAAGGTTTCCATCATCTCTTTAGGCATCGTCGGCCACAATGCCTCGAACCCCTTGGGCGTAAAGGATTCCATCGCAGGATTGAGCTGTTTGACCCAGTCCTGACCCATGGTCATCATCGCTTCAAAGGGATTCTTTGCGTCGGTCATCTGTAGGGCGCATCCATTTCTAAATTGCGCGCGATCTCGGCTTCCCAGCGATCGCCGTTCGCGAGCAACTTTTCCTTGTCGTAATACAGCTCTTCGCGCGTCTCGGTGCTGAACTCAAAGTTCGGGCCTTCGACGATAGCGTCCACCGGGCAGGCTTCTTGGCAGAAACCGCAATAAATGCATTTGGTCATGTCGATGTCATAGCGCGTAGTGCGGCGCGAACCGTCGTCGGTGCGCGGGGCCGCGTCGATGGTGATCGCCTGCGCGGGGCAAACAGCCTCACACAGTTTGCAGGCAATGCAGCGTTCTTCGCCGTTGGCATAGCGGCGTAGGGCGTGCTCACCCCGGAAACGCGGGGACAGCGGGCCTTTTTCGTGCGGATAGTTCAGAGTCGCCTTAGGGGCAAAGAAGTACTTCATCCCCAGAGCGAAGCCTTTCCAGAAATCCTGCAGCAAAAAGTATTTCGCAGAGCGGGCGTAGTCCATCGTTAAACTCCCCATGTCCAGCGGGCCCAAAAGCCGCCCAGAACTTCAAATTTGGCAAGGAACGAAATCAATACGACCCAGGCAAGCGACAGTGGCAGGAACACCTTCCAGCCGATCCGCATCAGTTGGTCGTAGCGATATCGCGGGGTGATGGCCTTCACCATGGCGAACATAAAGAAGCAGGCCATCATCTTGAAGATCATCCACAGAATGCTGTCAGGCAGGCCCGGGATCGGGGACAACCAGCCACCCAGGAACAGGATCGACACCAGTGCGCACATCAGCACCACGGCCATCAGCTCGCCTATCATGAACAGCAGGAACGGGGTGGACGAGTATTCCACCTGATAACCGGCAACCAGTTCCGATTCCGCCTCTGGCAGGTCGAACGGTGGGCGGTTGGTTTCGGCCAGCGCCGAGATGAAGAACAAGAACAGCATCGGGAAGTGGGCAACCCAGTACCACGAAAGCAGGCCAGCGCCGCGCTGCGCTTCAACGATGTCGCCAAAGTTCATGGAGCCGGTCGAGATGATTATGCCAATGATGATCAGGCCAAGCGAGACTTCGTAAGAAATCATCTGCGCGGCGGACCGAAGAGAGCCTAGGAATGGGTACTTAGAGTTTGACGCCCATCCACCCATGATGACGCCGTAAACTTCCAGCGAAGACACAGCGAAGACAAACAGGATCGCGACGTTGATGTCCGACAACACCCAACCGGTGTTGAACGGAATGACCGACCAGGCGATGACCGGCAGCACAAACGACAGCAGCGGCGCGATGAAATAGACAGCCTTGTCAGCGCCCGCAGGCACGACGATTTCCTTGACGATGTATTTCAAGAAGTCCGCAAAAGACTGCAGCACGCCCCACGGGCCCACCACGTTCGGGCCGCGACGCATCTGCACAGCAGCCCAGACCTTACGGTCTGCATACATCAGCATCGCCAGCGCCAGCAGCAGCGGGATCAGCAGCAGCAAACACTGCCCCAAGATCAGTAGGACGATGCCCGTGTTCGTTGTGGTGAAGAAGTTGACCATAATTCCCTCTGACCCTTCGTCCTTCAGACCGTCGGTATGCCCGACGTTCCGCAATCTGCAACCGTTACTACCGCATCAATTGTTGCCAATCCGCGCGGCAGGTCTGGCGAGATGGTGTAAACAGCATCCGCGCCCCAAGTGCCACCCTCTTCGGTTACGTTGGTCCGCACTAAACGTGCAAAACTATAACCCCGGATCAACGCATATTGCGCCGCAGCACATTGCGCATATTTTTCCACCGCATCCGGTGTCGCGGCCCCTTTCAGGGCAACGTTAAAGTTCACCAGATCGCCGTCCAGCAAGCTGGTCCGCACTCCCAGATAGCTCGGCCCGCCCGGTGCATCCTGGGGCACCACGCAGCCGGCAAGCAGCAGTGCGGCAAAGGCTGCGGGCCGCATCAAGCTCACTCTGCCGCGATCTTGTCCGTCACGCGCATTTTGGCGTTTGCGCTCAGCTCTGCCATCAGGCTCGACGCCCGCGCGATTGGGTTGGACAGATAGAAGTCCTTGACTGCATAGGCAAAATCGCCGTTGCCCAATGTGCCTGCATCAACCGGCGCGCCTTCGTTTTGCGCGACCACGTCGATCTGGCCCAGATGCGGGTGCGCCGCAATCAAAGCCCGGCGCAGCGCGGCAAGCGAATCGAACGGCAGTGTCGCACCCAGTTCTGCGGACAATGCGCGCAGGATGGCCCAGTTTTCCTTGGCCTGACCCGGCGGGAAGCTGGCGCGCATCGCTAGCTGCGGGCGGCCTTCGGTGTTCACGAACAGGCCGTTTTCTTCGGTGTAAGCGGCGGAGGGCAAGATCACGTCGGCGCGGTGTGCACCGCGATCGCCGTGGCTGCCCTGATAGATCACGAAAGCACCCGGTTCGATCTCGATCTCGTCGGCACCAAGGTTATAGATCACCTCGGCCCCATCCAACCCGGCGGTGATGCCGCCATCGGTTACGGCATTGACATCCATTGCGCCAACACGGCCAGCGGCGGTGTGCAGCACCAAAACCTTACCATCAGCAGAGGCCGCGATTTTCATCGCGTGGCCCAGCACGGCGGCACCGTCAGAGCCGGTCAATGCGCCCTGCCCCACGATCACCAACGTGCCCTTTCCAGCATGGTCCTGCTTGGCAAAATCAGCCAGCGCGGCGCGATCTGCACCCCCCTCAATCACCTCATAGGTGAGATCGACCGGGGCACCCAAACGCGTCACATCGGCACCGCGCGACCAGGCTCGACGGATACGGCTGTTCAGCACGGGGGCCTCAGTGCGAGGGTTGGTGCCGATCAGAACGATGTTCTGCGCGGTATCAATATCCGCAATCGTCGCCGTCCCGACATAGCCAGCGCGGTTGCCCGCAGGCAACTGTGCACCATCGGTGCGGCATTCGACGTGGCCGCCCAATCCTTCGATCAACTGCTTCAACGCAAAGGCCGCCTCGACCGGGACCAAATCACCCACCAGACCGGCAACCTTTTTGCCCGGCATCGCGGCAGCGACAGTGGCCAGCGCTTCGGGCCAGTCCGCTTTACGCAGTGTGCCGTTTTGGCGGATATAAGGTGTGTCCAGACGTTGCTTGCGCAGACCGTCAAAGACAAAGCGGGATTTGTCGTTGATCCACTCTTCGTTCACGCCGTCATGGTTACGCGGCAGAATACGCATCACATCGCGGCCCTTGGTGTCCACGCGGATGTTCGATCCCAGCGCGTCCATCACGTCGATAGATTCGGTCTTCGACAGCTCCCACGGCCGGGCGGTGAAAGAGTAAGGCTTCGACACCAGCGCGCCCACCGGGCAAAGGTCGATGATGTTGCCTTGCATGTTACTTTGCAGCGTCTCGCCAAGATAGGACGTGATCTCTGCATCCTCGCCCCGGCCGGTCTGGCCCATCTGGTGAATACCGGCGACCTCGGTCGTGAAACGGACGCAGCGGGTGCAGGAAATGCAGCGCGTCATGTGAGTTTCTACCAGCGGGCCAAGGTTCAGATCCTCGGTCGCGCGCTTTGGCTCGCGAAAACGGGAAAAGTCGACGCCGTAAGCCATCGCTTGGTCCTGCAGGTCGCACTCGCCGCCCTGATCGCAGATCGGGCAATCCAGCGGGTGGTTGATCAGCAGGAATTCCATCACGCCCTCACGGGCCTTCTTGACCATCGGGCTGTTGGTTTTCACGAGGGGCGGTTCGCCGTCCTTGCCGGGGCGCAGATCCTTGACCTGCATCGCGCAGGATGCAGTGGGCTTCGGCGGGCCGCCGACGACTTCGACCAGACACATGCGGCAATTGCCGGCGATGGACAGACGCTCGTGATAGCAAAAACGCGGAATTTCGATTCCCGCGATCTCGCAGGCCTGAATGAGCGTCATCGCCCCTTCAACCTCGATCACCTGACCATCAATGTTGACTTTGCGCAGATCGGACATGAACGCCTCCGGCTTCCGGACCCAAACCCGGCCAAGAGAGGCCGAGTATTTGGACAGCGTTCTAACCCTTTGCTCGCGCGTACGCCAGACGCAGCGGTGCTTTTTTCACACCGCGCGGTTGCGCCTTAGTGCAGCAGCCGCCCGACCCCTGTATTAGTGGCAATCTGGTCGCGTCCAACGGCGCAATATGTCTCTTCTACGCCGGGGATCACACCCAGTTGCACAAGCTGCCCCCGCGCGATGCCTTCAAGGCGCTTCTTTTCAACTTTGTCATCGACATAGGTGTCAATTTCATCGCTCGAATAGCCCAACTGTCGCGCCCGCGATTTCAGGTTCAGCAAGGTCGTGATCCCACGGAACGTGCGCGCGTTAAGCTCGCCGCATTTTTCGCTGATCTCATAGGCCATGCCCACGACCAGCAAACCATTGCGAATTTCGGCCTCGTCTTTCAGTCCAGCGGCTTGCGCGGCACCTGTCAGACCCATCACCAAAACGGCGGCACTCAGGATGGAATTGCGCATACTTCTGCTCCTGTCAGGCGGGAACGTCATGTCCCGTTGGCCTGCTACATTGGTTCAAGGGGCGTGTTATGCAATATCGCGCACATGATTGTGGCTGACAAAAGCCTTGCTAACAGGTCGGATTGGCCCGCGCGATGCGCATGATCCATTTGCGCAATCAGGCACCCGGTGCCGGCCAAAGCGACATAACCGGGCGCAGGACGCGTCTGCTTATTTCATATTCGAGACAAAGACAGGCTCTGCCGGCGGCGTGAACTTCACTGGTGCTGTCGGCTCCGGCTGCTTGGCGCATGCAGCAGCAAGGAGAAGGGTCGCGATCATTGCAAATTTCATTGGCCTGGCATCCTTAAAAACTCGGTCGGGACAGGTGCAAAATCCAGTGAACGGGGTGGCCCGACGCGCAGGCGGACCAAACGCACAGTCACGCATTACGATAGAAGCGGCGCGCGCCAGGTAGAGATAGGCAGCACCGCATTTGCAGGTACCTGTCATACAAAAACACGCATCTGTGCGGGTTTACGCATTAGTTGAACGCTGGCCCAAGGGCCGAAGTTAGCAAGTAATATTCGATTATTCAGCCGCGATGGCCCCGCGCTTGAAGCGGATGCGGTCTTCTATCTCGCCGCGGAAATTGCGGATCAGGCCCTGGATCGGCCAGGCAGCCGCGTCGCCAAGGGCGCAGATCGTGTGACCTTCAACCTGCTTAGTCACGTCAAGCAGCATGTCGATTTCTTCGACCGATGCGTTGCCCGTCACCAGACGTTCCATGACGCGCATCATCCAGCCGGTGCCTTCACGGCAGGGCGTACACTGGCCGCATGATTCATGCTTGTAAAACTTGGACAACCGCCAGATCGCTTTGATCATGTCGGTCGACTGGTCCATCACGATGACCGCCGCCGTACCCAGACCGGACCGCTGTTCGCGCAGCCAGTCAAAGTCCATGATCGCGTTTTCCATCTGCTCTGCCGTCAAGCAGGGCACAGAGGATCCGCCGGGGATCACGGCCTTGAGGTTCTTCCAGCCACCACGAATTCCGCCGCAATGCTTATCGATCAACTCCTTGAACGGGATCGACATTTCTTCCTCAACCACACAGGGGTTGTTGACGTGGCCAGAGATCGCAAACAACTTGGTGCCCGCGTTGTTCGGACGGCCCATGCCCGCGAACCAAGCGCCACCACGGCGCAGGATCGTCGGCACAACAGCGATTGATTCGACATTATTCACGGTCGTCGGACAGCCGTACAGACCCGCACCCGCCGGGAATGGTGGCTTCATGCGCGGCATCCCCTTCTTGCCTTCAAGGCTTTCCAGCAATGCAGTTTCTTCGCCGCAGATATAGGCACCGGCACCGTGGGCGAGATAAATGTCGAAATTCCAGCCAGAACCGCAAGCGTTTTTACCGACCAGACCAGCATCATAGGCCTCGTCGATGGCGTTCTGCAGAGCTTCTTTTTCGCGGATATATTCGCCACGGATATATATATAGCAGGCGTGCGCCTGCATCGCGAAGCTGGCGATCAGGCAGCCTTCGATCAGCGTATGCGGATCGTGACGCATGATTTCGCGGTCTTTACAGGTACCCGGCTCTGATTCGTCAGCATTCACAACCAGATAGGACGGGCGACCGTCCGATTCCTTGGGCATGAACGACCATTTCAAACCGGTCGGGAAACCCGCACCGCCCCGGCCGCGAAGGCCAGAGGCCTTCATTTCGTCCACGATCCATGCCGCGCCTTTGCCAAGAATATCCTTGGTCCCGTCCCACTGGCCGCGCGATTGAGCGCCCTTAAGAGAACGGTCGTGCATCCCATAAAGGTTGGTAAAGATGCGGTCCTGATCTTTCAGCATTGGATCATCCCTTGAAAGCTGGGGCTGTGGCACAACGCGCGGGGCGGCGGTTCACAAGTCAATTGCGTGTCTTCTGCCAGATTTTCAGGGTAACAGCCAGTGACCAAATGAACGCAGCCATCGACACCAGATACATCAGGATTTCAAACTTCGGCGCGATCCCGGTCTGCGCCACGATCCAAGGGGCGAGCATCGCCAGCACCCCGGCCAATGCGATCACGACAGCGGCGATGCGCCCCTGCCGTGCTGTTTCATCGTTATGTCTTTCGGCCATGATCTAGTACACACCGCCCTTTCCAGCTTTTTTGGAAGATCCAGTCTCTCCGCCCGCGGCCAGAATCTTGGCCTGAGCGATCCAGTTGTCACGGCTGACCCGCCCGCGAAAGCCGGCCAGATTGCCGTCCATCCAGGATTCTTCGGCTGCGGTCCAGCCTGCAATCTGGTCAAAGTGGAAAACACCGATCTCGTGTAGCGTGCTTTCCAGCTTGGGCCCGACCCCTTTGATATACTTCAGATTATCCGCCTCGCCGCCACGCGGCGCGCTGAGCATCTGCGGCTTGTCAGCCGGCCCCGTCAAGCCATCCGCACTGGGCTGCGCGGCGGCCTGCAATGCCCCATCGGCACCGGGATTCACCACCGGGGCCGGATCGGCACCCGGCTGCGCCTGCACGGCAGAGGCACCTTCATATTTCCAGCTGCCCTTGCGGCTGGCCAGTTCCTCTTGTCCCGCAAGCCGGGCCGAAGGCTTCATAACGCCCGCAGCGACTATGTCGGTTTCCTGGGCGTGCCGGATAGCCGCCGCGTCATCTCCACCCTGACCTGCGGCCTGTGCCGCCGGCACCGCCGCTGCGCTGTCTGTTTGTGCTACAACTGGCTGATCTGAAACCAGTGCCGCCGCCGTGCGGGCCGGGGCATCCGCACCAGCCACCCCCATCACGGCCGCCGCTTCGCTGTCGATCCCAGCCTGCCCGCGCACCACCCACAGGGCCACGGCAACGACCAGCGAGACAATCAGTCCGACCAGGCAGGCCCAGGCAAAGCCAAAGTTCAACAGGACGTAGCCCAGTAATGCGACAATAAGGCCCGAAATGGCGGCAATCTTAAGGATGCGCTGCTCCTTGGGTGCGGTATCTTTCATCTATCCCTCCGTGCGACGGCCCGGCAGGACCATCGTCAATTCGTTTTCGGACAGCCTGCGATAGGCAAAGGCAGCCCCCGATGGGGATGTTAGCTGAATTGCCGCAGGTCACAAAAGTTTTTCGCACATATCCTGTGGGCCGGGTCACAAATCGGGCCCCGCAGGTTAATGATCAGCCCTGCGTCAGGCGTTTAGCCTGATTCACCCAGTCTTCACGCTGGATACGGCCCTTAAATTTCAGGCGGCTGTCGACCCATGCGATTTCAGCGTCGGTCCAGCCAGCCAGCTGGTCGAAATGCCAGAAACCCAGCTCGTGCAGGATGCCTTCGATCTTGGGACCGATGCCATTTATTCGTTTCAGATCATCGGCCTGGCCGCCACGCGGTTCAGTCAACGTCAGCGGCTTTTCTTCGGCCACTAGGGCCTCCGTGCCGTTCTCACCGCCGGGACGTGTGGTGCCGCTTTTCGCCTTGGCTTTGGTCTTTACTACAGGGGCAACGCTGCCCTCTTCAGGCTTGCCGGTGCGGGTGACGCCAGCGGCCTCGCCCTCTGCTTCGGCCACACCGTCAGAAGAATCGCCGCGATTGCGGGGCGCTTTCGCCTCGCCTGCGCTGCGACCACCCTGCGCCCCATCGGGGCCAGCGGGCGGCATCATGTCATCGCGGGAGGGCTTACCACCCGTTTTCGGGGTATTCCAAGGTGTCAGCAGCGGCACTTCGGTGCCATCGATGCGCTTTATGGTGTCGCCAATATCAACGGCCAACTGAGCGCTCGCGTTATATTGGTGCTTGCCGCTTTCGTGGTCTTTCAGACTGGTCAGCCCGGACTTTGGCTCTGCGGCATAACGGCCATTCTGCGGGCCGGGTACCGGCACACGGCCAGCGGCCATCTCGTCGATGATCGCGGACAGCTTTTCAGCGGTCAGATCCTCGTAGTAGTCCTTGCCGATCTGGGCCATTGGCGCATTGGCGCAGGACCCAAGACATTCGACCTCTTCCCACGAAAACTTGCCGTCGGCGGACAGCTGATGCGCTTTTGGAGCGATCTTATCCCTGCAGACGCTGATCAAATCTTCAGCGTTGCAGATCATGCAGGACAGCGTGCCGCAGACCTGAATATGTGCAACAGAACCAACGGGTTGCAGCTGGAACATAAAGTAGAAGGTCGCGACCTCTAAGACGCGGATATAGTCCATGCGCAGCATCCGAGCGACATATTCGATCGCGGGCCGCGTCAGCCAGCCATGCTGTTCCTGCGCGCGCCATAGCAGCGGAATGACCGCGCTGGCCTGACGCCCTTCGGGAAACTTTGTCATCTGACCTTCCGCCCAAGCCGTATTGGCCGGCGTGAATTCAAAGCTCTCGGGCTGGTCATGGTAAAGGCGTCGCAGCATGTTGGGTCTTCCGGTCTAGTCTGGCACCGCCGCCGTGATGGCGGGGCGCGTCATAAGGGTCAAATGCAGCGATCGCTCAACACATGGATCGAGCCGTTGCCAGAGGTTTCCACCCGGCCTTCAGCTTGCAGTTGCGGTGTCAGCTGGACCAGCTCTTCGCGGCTGATCGTGGCCTGCGACAGCACGGCCCCGACGTTGTCGGCGGTCAGCGAGCAGCTATTGGCTTCGATCGCGGCAACAAGGCGTTCCTTTGCGGTCAGCACGGCGGGCTGCACCGTCGCTTGCGTCACTGGATTGGCGGGCATATCGTTGCCCAGCCGAGCAATGCCAGTCCCGTTGCTGCTGCAGGCGGCCAGCGTCAATGCGGCGACGACGGTAGTGATACGTGCGATCATCGGTCAATCTCTCCGAAAACGACGTCCATGGTGCCAATAATGGCAGCCACGTCGGCCAGTTGATGCCCAGAAGCAATATAGTCCATAGCCTGAAGATGAAGGTAACCCGGCGCGCGAATTTTCGCGCGGTACGGCTTATTGGTACCGTCGGCCACCAGATAGACGCCGAATTCGCCCTTGGGTGCCTCGACCGCGGCATAAATCTCGCCAGCGGGGACGTGAAAGCCTTCGGTGTACAGCTTGAAGTGGTGAATCAGGCTTTCCATGTCTGTCTTCATAGCGCGGCGCGTTGGCGGAGTCATCTTGCCTCGCGCCATGATATCACCCTTCTCGACCCGCAGCTTGGCACAGGCCTGCCGCATGATATGAATCGACTGGCGCATCTCTTCCATGCGAACCAGATAGCGGTCATAGCAGTCGCCGTTCTTGCCGACGGGAATTTGGAATTCAAACTCATCATAGCATTCATAGGGCTGCGCGCGACGCAAATCCCATGCAAGGCCAGAGCCGCGAACCATCACACCAGAAAAGCCCCAGTCCTGAATGTCCTGCTCTGTCACGATGCCAATGTCGGCGTTCCGCTGCTTGAAAATGCGGTTTTCCGTCAGCAGACCGTCGATGTCGGCCAGCACCTTCAGGAAAGGATCGCACCAGGCGTCGATATCCTCGACCAGCTGGTCGGGCAGATCCTGATGCACACCGCCGGGTCGGAAATAGGCCGCGTGCAGACGTGCACCGCAAGCGCGTTCATAGAACACCATCAGCTTTTCACGCTCTTCAAAGCCCCACAGCGGCGGGGTCAGCGCGCCGACGTCCATCGCCTGCGTGGTCACGTTCAGCAGGTGCGACAGGATGCGGCCGATTTCGCAATACAGCACCCGTATCAGCTGCGCACGGCGCGGCACGATAGTTCCGGTCAAACGCTCGATCGCGAGGCACCAAGCGTGTTCCTGGTTCATCGGAGCCACATAATCCAGCCGGTCGAAATACGGCAGGTTCTGCAAATAGGTCCGCGATTCCATCAGCTTTTCGGTGCCACGATGCAGCAGGCCAATATGCGGATCGCAACGTTCGACTATCTCGCCGTCCAGCTCAAGCACAAGGCGTAAAACGCCATGCGCCGCTGGGTGTTGCGGGCCGAAGTTGATATTGAAATTGCGGATTTTCTGCTCGCCCGTTCGCGCGTCCGTGGACCCGTCGTCATATGTGTTCACGCGGATATCGCCGTCCATCATTTCGCGGCCTCCTTGGCCTTATCGTCGCCGGGCAGGATGTATTCGGCCCCTTCCCACGGCGACATGAAATCGAACTGGCGGTATTCCTGAACCAGCGACACGGGTTCATACACGACGCGCTTCTGGACCTCGTCGTAACGCACCTCGGTATAGCCGGTGGTCGGGAAATCCTTGCGCAGCGGATGACCGCGGAAACCATAGTCCGTCAGCAGACGGCGCAGGTCCGGGTGGCCGGAAAACAGGATGCCAAACATATCGAAGACTTCACGCTCGAACCAGTTGGAACTGGGGTGAACGCCGATGATCGACGGTACCATCTCCTCCTCTCGCACATCGACCTTCAGCCGGATGCGCTGGTTCTGATACATCGACAGGAAGTGGTACACGACCTCGAACCGCTTGGGGCGCTGCGGGTAATCCACGGCGGTAATGTCAACAAGCGAAGAGAACCGGCACGCCGGATCGGTCTTCAGGAAATCGACAAAGCCCACAATGCTGGACAGCGCGACGGTCACGGTCAACTCGTCATGGGCCACAACCCACCCCAGCACGCAATCATGGCGCTTCAGTTCCAGATGCTGACCAAGTTCGTTCATAGCGTCGGACATGAGATCCCCTTAGCGGACAATGTTGCCGGTGCGGCGGATTTTACGCTGAAGCTGCAGGATACCATACAGCAGCGCCTCGGCGGTCGGGGGGCAGCCCGGGACATAGACGTCAACCGGAACGATCCGGTCGCAACCACGCACCACGGAATAGCTGTAGTGGTAATAGCCGCCGCCATTCGCGCAGGAACCCATCGAAATCACGTAGCGCGGCTCTGGCATCTGGTCGTAAACTTTGCGCAGCGCCGGGGCCATCTTGTTGGTCAGCGTGCCTGCGACGATCATCAGGTCGGACTGACGCGGTGAAGCGCGCGGCGCGGTTCCAAAGCGTTCCAAGTCGTAACGCGGCATCGACGTGTGCATCATCTCAACGGCGCAGCAGGCCAGACCAAAGGTCATCCAGTGCAATGAGCCAGTGCGGGCCCAGTTCACGATGTCAGCGGTTGAGGTGACGAGGAACCCCTTGTCAGTCAGTTCCTTGTTCAGCACTTGCGCTGCGACCTCGCGATCGGGTCCGACTTGCGTCCCAGTCATCACTCCCATTCGAGAGCTCCCTTCTTCCACTCATAAGCAAAGCCTGCGGTCAGCACGGCCAAAAACACCATCATCGACCAGAACCCGGTCATGGAAATGTCCTTGAACGCGACGGCCCAGGGAAACAGAAACGCGACCTCTAGGTCGAAAATGATGAACAGGATCGACACGAGGTAGAATCGCACATCAAATTTCATCCGTGCGTCGTCAAATGCATTGAACCCGCATTCATAAGCCGACACCTTTTCAGGGTCGGGATTACGCACAGCAATAAGGGCGGCCGCCAGTATCAAGATCACACCTAACGCAATGGCAAGGCCCAGAAAAATCATGATCGGCAGGTATTCGTTCAGCATCGATTCCAAGGGGTGATCCTTTTCCCGTGGCACCCGGGTATGAACGGCCGGGCGCGGCTGGGGTCACACTTAAACCCAGCCTCCGGCAGGGTCAACCGACCCACCGCCACTCGCTCCGCTTTGTCAAAGGTTCAAGATGTTTCGGTTTCGGGTGCCAGTGTCACAAGGGCGACCCCTGCCTTGACCTGATCGCCAGCGGCAACAGCAACCTGTGCTACGGTGCCCGCACGCGGCGCACGCAGGACATGTTCCATCTTCATCGCCTCCAGCACGACCATCCGGTCGCCTTCCGCCACGGCCTGTCCTTCGGTCACGGCGACGGATACAACAAGCCCCGGCATCGGCGACAACACCACATCACCCCCCGGCCCCGCGCCGCCCCGCGCCAGCGGATTGGGCAATTCGTATGTGAACGGGTCCGCACCGAATACGGTCACCGCCTGCCCATGGCGCAAGGCTGGCGGCATCAACGCCCTGTCCGCGCGCCATGTCTTCCCCGCAAAGCGCAAGGTGACGGTAACGTCCGCGACCTTCACATCCCAGCCGCCTTGGGCCGCCGTGATCAGGGCGATATCCTCGCCCAGCAACACCCGCTGTGCCGCCCCTTTCCACAAGGCAAAACCCTGCCAAGGCTCCGACCGGTCCAGCCCAGCCGCTACAAGCGCGGCATAGGCCAGCCTCTGCGCGCCCGGCACAACCGCCGCCGCCAATTCAGGCATCCGCCCGATCAGCCCCGTATCCATCGTGCCCGCCACAAACTCCGGCGCAACCACCAGCCGCTGCAGAAAACCAAGGTTCGTCACGGTACCAGCCACCTGTGTGCCCGCCAGCGCTCGCGACATTGCCGTCAGCGCCGCGCCCCGATCCGCGCCATGCACGGTGATCTTGGCAATCATCGGATCATACCAAGGTGAAATCTCGCTGCCCGCCTCCACGCCACTATCAATCCGCGCTAGGGGCGAAAATTGCAGATGCGCCAGCGTCCCGGTCGCGGGCAGGAACCCGGCGGGTACGTCCTCTGCATACAGCCGCGCCTCAAACGCGTGACCGTTGATGCTGAGCTGGTCCTGCCGCAGTGGCAAGGATTCGCCTGATGCCACGCGCAGCTGCCAGTCCACCAGATCGACGCCGGTAATTGCCTCCGTCACCGGATGTTCGACCTGCAACCGCGTGTTCATCTCCATGAACCAAAAGCCGTCGGGCCGCAGACCGTTCTTGCCGTCCACGATGAACTCGATCGTGCCCGCACCGGAATAGCCGATTGCGCGGGCAGCTTTCACAGCAGCGTTGCCCATCGCGGCGCGGACCTCTTCGGTCATACCGGGGGCCGGTGCTTCCTCGATCACCTTCTGGTGGCGGCGTTGCAGTGAACAATCCCGCTCGAACAAATGCACCGCGTCGGTGCCGTCGCCAAAGACCTGCACCTCGATATGCCGGGGCTGCTGGATATACTTCTCGATCAGCACGTCGGCGTTTCCAAAGGCGGTGCGCGCCTCGGCCTTGGCGCTGTCCAATGCGTCTGCGAAATCCTCCGCCGCCTCGACCAGCCGCATCCCCTTGCCGCCGCCGCCCGCGACCGCCTTAATCAACACCGGATAGCCGATCTTGCCCGCCTCGGCCGCCAGCACATCGGCGCTTTGATCCGCGCCCAAATAGCCCGGCACAACTGGTACCCCCGCCTTATCCATCAACGCCTTGGCCGCGTCCTTTAGCCCCATTTTGCGGATCGCATCCGCAGACGGGCCGATAAACACCAGACCCGCCGCCGTCACCTGATCCACAAAACCCGGGTTCTCCGACAAAAAGCCATAGCCCGGATGGATCCCTTGCGCGCCCGTATCCAGCGCCGCCTGCACGATCAAATCGCCGCGCAAATAGCTCTCGGCCACGGGCGCAGGCCCCAGCCGCACCGCCTCATCCGCCATCCGCACATGCAGCGCGTCCGCGTCGGCGTCCGAGTAGACAGCGACGGCCCGCACGCCCAGCTTCTGGCAAGAGCGGATGATCCGGCAGGCAATTTCGCCCCGGTTCGCAATCAAGACCTTATCGAACATGGCACTTCCCCCATCGACGGCTCGTCATTTTTCGTAGAAAAATCGTCACATCCGAAACACGCCAAAGCGTGTCTCCTTGATTGGCACATTGCAGCTTGCCGAAAGGCTCAGCGCTAACACGGCGCGGCTTTGGCGCGGATCAATAACGCCGTCGTCCCACAGCCGCGCGCTGGCATAAAGCGGATCGCTTTGCTGCGCGAACTGGTCCAGCACGGGCTGCTTGAACGCCGCCTCTTCCTCGCTCGACCACGCCTTGCCGCGCCGTTCCATCCCGTCACGCTTCACTGTTGCCAAGACGCCCGCCGCCTGCTCGCCGCCCATCACAGCGGTACGTGACGTCGGCCAGGTCCACATGAAATCCGGGCTGTAAGCCCTTCCTGCCATTCCATAATTTCCCGCGCCATAGCTACCGCCGACAACCATTGTGATCTTTGGCACCTGCGTCGTTGCCACGGCCGTCACCATCTTGGCCCCGTGCCGCGCGATCCCCTCATTCTCATACTCTCGGCCGACCATGAATCCGGTGATGTTCTGCAAGAATATCAAAGGGATCCGACGCTGAGAGCACAGCTCGATGAAATGCGCGCCCTTCTGTGCTGCCTGACTGAACAGCACCCCGTTGTTCGCCACAATCCCGCAGGGCCAGCCGTCGATATGCGCAAAGCCCGTCACCAAAGTCTCGCCAAAGCGCGCTTTGAACTCATCAAAGCGCGACCCATCCACGATCCGGCGAATGACCTCGCGAATATCATAGGGCGTGCGCAGGTCTGCCGGGATTACATCGAACAAACTATCCGGATCAAGCAAGGGAGGTTCGCTCTCCAACCGTTTTATATCGCTGGCACCCCGCAGGGAAATCGAGGCCACCGCCTGCCGCGCCAACGCCAACGCGTGGGCGTCATCCTCTGCCAGATAGTCAGCCACACCGGAGAGGCGCGTATGCACATCGCCGCCGCCCAGATCCTCGGCCGACACGACCTCTCCGGTTGCGGCTTTCACCAACGGCGGCCCGGCGAGGAAGATCGTCCCCTGTTCTTTTACAATGATCGACACATCGGCCATCGCGGGCACATAGGCCCCGCCCGCCGTGCAGGACCCCATGACCACAGCGATCTGCGCAATCCCAGCCGCCGACATATTCGCCTGATTGTAAAAGATCCGGCCAAAGTGGTCGCGGTCGGGAAACACCTCGTCCTGATTGGGCAGGTTCGCCCCGCCGCTGTCCACCAGATAGACACAAGGCAATCCGCAGCGCGCCGCAATCTCCTGGGCGCGCAAGTGTTTTTTCACGCTGATCGGATAATAAGTTCCACCTTTCACCGTGGCATCGTTGCAAACAACCATGACCTGCACGCCGTTGACCCGGCCAGTACCTGCAATCAACCCGGCCCCCGGCGCATCACCGCCATACATGTCATGCGCCGCCGTCACACCAATCTCGAGCCAAGGCGAGCCAGCATCCAACAAGTTCGCGACCCGTTCACGGGGCAACATCTTGCCCCGGCTAACATGGCGCGCACGCGACGCCTCTCCGCCGCCCGCCATAGCCAGCGCGGCGGCCTGCGTCACGCGGTCCAGCGCATCCTGATGTGCGGCGGCCCGGGTCATTGCAGCCCGTCCATCGCATCGCGCAGCAGGATCGTTTGCTCCGCTGTCACTTCCATCAGGCACGCCACCGCGGCCGGACCGCCGCCGGTGCCGCCGCCCCATTGGGACCGCTCGAAATCGCACCGCGCATCGCGGTAGGTGATCCACGCCCGCTGCATGGCGCGCAGCGCCTCAACCTGCGAAGGCGCGTTCCAGCCCCCGACCGCAGCCTCGGCATCGCTGTCCTGATAGACCATCATCAACGCACCGTAAGCCTCGTTCAGCTCGCCGTCCCAGAACTGCCATTCGCGGTCAAAACAGCCGCCCATGCCAACCGTCGTATCGCTGCCCGGCGTGTCCGCCATGCAGGCAGCAGCCGACACCCCAGCGCAACTGGCACCGTCGCGCGGTGCCTCCGACCCCAGACAGTCGGACACGGCATCATCAGAATAAACCAAGTCCTGCGCCATAACCGGCGGCGCAAAAATAATCGCAAGACCAATTCCATAGAACGCGTTCTTCATCTTCGCCCTCACTTTCATGCCTGCGGCCCGGACCGCTCGAACACTTCACCACGGTCGCCCATGACGTAGGAAAAACTGCGCCCATCGGTCGCGTGACACACCACGATCATCCGCGCATCAGGATACGCCGTCGCGGCGCAATCGGTCCGCTGCGCACCGGTCCCCGCCTCTGCCAGATACCGCGCCGCCGCCTGTTCTATAATCGCCGCGTCATCCAATGGCTGCCCCAGCTGCAACCCCAGATATCCCACCAGAGCCACCAGCGCCGCAAGTGGCAGGAACAACCGCCAGCGGGTCATTCCATCGCCACCATCATCTCTCGGCCCACAAGCATCCGGCGGATCTCGCTGGTGCCTGCCCCAATTTCCATCAGTTTCGCGTCGCGGAACAGGCGCGCAACGGGCGCATCAGCCATAAAGCCCGCGCCGCCCAGCGCCTGCACGGCCTGATGCGCCTGCTTCATCGCCTCTTCAGAGGCATACAGACAACACGCCGCCGCGTCTTGACGCGTCACCGTCCCCCGGTCGCAGGCGCGCGCGACCTCGTAGACGTAAGCGCGGGCAGAATTCATCGCCGTATACATATCCGCGATCTTGCCCTGCATCAGCTGGAACGACCCGATCGGCTGGCCAAACTGCTTGCGCTGCGCCAGATAGGGCATCACCTCGTCCAGACAGGCCGCCATGATCCCTAAGCCAATGCCAGCCAGCACAACCCGCTCGTAATCCAGCCCCGACATCAGAACGCGCACGCCGCGGCCCTCTTCGCCCAGAACATTCTCGAACGGCACCTCGACATCATCGAACACCAGTTCTGCCGTGTTCGACCCGCGCATCCCCAGCTTGTCGAAATGCGCCGACGTGCTGAAGCCTTTCATCTCTTTCTCGATCAGGAACGCCGTAATCCCCCTGGACCCGGCGGATTTGTCGGTCTTGGCATAAACCACCAAAGTGTCCGCGTCCGGCCCGTTGGTAATCCAGTATTTTGTCCCAGACAGGCGGTAATGATCGTTGCGCTTTTCCGCCGCGAGCGACATCGACACAACGTCGGACCCAGCCCCTGCCTCGCTCATCGCAAGCGCCCCGACATGCTCGCCGCTGACCAGACGCGGCAAATACTTCGCCTTCTGCGCGTCAGTTCCGTTCAACTTGATCTGGTTCACGCACAGGTTCGAATGCGCACCGTAGGACAACGACACCGACGCACTGGCCCGCGCGATCTCCTCAACCGCGACAGTATGCGCAAGATAACTCATCCCAGCGCCGCCGTATTCCTCTGGCACGGTGACGCCCAGCAAACCCATCTCGCCCAGCTCGCGCCACAGCAACGAGGGAAAGGCATTACTCTTGTCGATGGACGCCGCCATCGGCTTCAGCCGGTTCTGCGCCCAGCCATGCACCATATCGCGCAATGCATTAGCGTCTTCACCCAGATCGAACGTCATAGAGCCATAGAACATCGCGCCGCATCCTTTATTGAACACTTGTTCAATTTCTAGGCCAACCCCCGCGCTCCGGTCAAGCCTCTTGCATCGCACGCCCTGCAGACTACGTCATTTGGCATGAAATATATCCCCGCGCTCGCGACCGCCCTCACCTTAATCACGCAACCTGCCTTGGCCGAAAAGGTCGGCAAAGTCGGTGTGGATTGGGTCGGCAATGACATCGTGATAGAGGCGGTCTCCGACCCCAAGGTGCAGGGCGTCACCTGCCATCTGGCCTATTTCGACCGCTCAATCATCGACCGTCTGTCTAATGGCAACTGGTTCGAGGACCCCTCGAACTCCTCCATCTCCTGCCGCCAGACCGGACCCATCGTGATCGGTGACATCGACCGCAGCGCGGACGGCGAGAACGTCTTCAGCGAACGCCAGTCGATCATCCTTAAATCCATCAAGATCAAGCGCATCTTTGACGAGGCGAACAATACCCTGATCTACCTCGCTCACGCGAACGAGCTGACCCAAGGCTCCGCCAAGATGTCGATCAGCACCATCCCGCTTTACACACCGGGCGAATAGCCGCCGACTGCTCGTATCATCTTGCCCGAAATACTCTCCCCAGAGGGATCCGCCCTCGCCCAGCGCACGCAGCTTTCATCTGGCCAAATTAAACTCCCGCCGGAGGCATCCGCCCCCGAGGCGCGGGACTCACTTCACGCCGTAAGCACTCAAATCCAGCCTGCGGAAATTCTCTTGCTCGCCCTTGGTCAGCGGATAACGCCGCAGCATCGCGTCATTTTCCCTCCTGACCCGTGCACCCCAGTCGCCGCGCAAGTGGGTCATCAGGCGGATATGGCCGTCGATCCAGGTGGCGCGGGAATAATCGTCGGTGCCAATCAGCCCTTCCAGCGCGCCCGGCCACCAGCGGCGCAGCTTTTTCAGCCAGTCCGGTGCAGAGACCTGACGGGTGCGGCGCTCCTCGGACATGGAGATCAGGCGTATTTCGCGTCGCACAATGCGGAACAGCAACTCGTGCCCGTCCACGGCTTCGCGCGACCGCTCCATGCCGTCGTCATCGACGATCAGGTCAAAAAACGGCCCCTCGCCCTCGATATGCGGAGTGCCGTCGCCGCGCGGGCTGCGGTCGATGGTATAGCCGGGATCGGCGCGGTTGATCTGGTCCAGCGCATCCCGAATAGCGGTCTCTACTTCCGTCAGCTTCATACCGCCCCCCGCACGCTTGTAACAACATCACGGATGATCCGGGCGATCAGCGCGCAATCGTCCAATGAAAACGTCAACGGCAGGCGCATATCCAGCAGTCCCGCCAACACCCGGTCCGTCGCGGGCATCGGCACGCTGTCCGCATAGCGCCAGCTGTCGTAACGAGAGGTAAAGCCCACAGGCTCTGCCGCGCCAAACCATTTCAGCACGACGCCCCGCGCGGCGCAGCGGTCCAAGACGGTCATCACATCCTGCTCGCGCCAGTCCAACAGTAGAAACTGAAACGACGAGGCAACGTATTTCTCCTGCGCCGGACGCGTCGGCACTGTCAGCCCCGACACATCGGCCAAACCTTTGGCCAGCCGCACATAGCGGTCGTTCCAGCGCCCCACCTGCCGCATCAGCGCGGTCAGCTGCGGCCGCAGGATCGCCGCACGCAGATTATCCATCCGGCCAGAGATATTGGGCACGCCGTAGCGCAGCGCCTCAAACGCCTCGGGCGGCGGCGCGGCGCGGTGGTGGTCATACATCATATAGCTACCCGACAGCAGCACGGCGCGGGCCATCGCCTCGGCGTCGTCGCTGATCAGCAAGCCGCCTTCGCCCGCGTTGATTTGTTTATAGGTCTGGGTGGAAAAGCATCCCAGCTTGCCAAAGCGCCCGGTCGGCGTGCTGTTCCAGCTTGCCCCCATCGTATGGGCGCAATCCTCGATCACCGTGACACAGGCGGCATCGCACAGCGCCATCAGCGCATCCATGTCGCAGATATGCCCGCGCATATGGCTCAGCAGGAGCACGCGGGCTTGGGGCAGCTTGGCGGCCAGATCGTCCATGTCGATGACCAGCGCTTCTGTCACGTCCACGAACACTGGCACCGCACCAACCCCGGCAATCGCCCCCGGTACCGGGGCCAGCGTAAAGGCATTGGTCAGCACCTTGTCGCCCGGCACCACACCGCAGGCCCGCAACGCACAGCCCAGCGCATAGCCGCCGGATGCGACCGCCAGAGCATAAGCCGCCCCTGTGCTGGCGGCAAAGTCTTCCTCTAGCAGTGCGGTTTGTGAAATCTCACCCTCCGCCACGTTATAGCGGTGCAGGCGGCCATGGCGCAAAACCGCCTCTGCCGCCGCGATGGATGCGTCCGGCAGTGGTTCTTGCTGCGTGAAATTTCCGGTAAAGACCTCTGCCATACAGGCAATCTTCGCTTCAGAGCCGCACAACGTCAATGACTTACCCGATCAGTGTACGCACGACATCCCCAAGGTCATCGTAATGATCCAGCAGCGCATCAGGCATCAGCGCGGCCATATCCTCGCCTGCCGGACCGAATGTCACCAGAACAGACGGGACACCTGCGGCGCGCGCGGTTTTGGAATCGGTTTCCGTGTCCCCCACCAAAAGGCATCGCGTGGTATCGCCGCCAGCACGGCGCACGGTTTCAAACAAATGTTCTGGGTCAGGCTTGCGCACGGCCAACGTATCAGCCCCCAGCATGGCGTGAAAGTGGTCCAGCACGCCCAGCGCGGTCAGCAACTGCACGGCCAGCGCCTCTGGCTTGTTGGTGCAGATCGCCACGCGGTAGCCCGCGTCCACCAGCCCCGTGATCGCGGTCATCGCGCCGTCGTAAAGATAGGTATGCGTGCTGATCGCCTGCCCGTAATACGCCAGTAGCGGCTGATACTGGGCATCGACCATATCCTCGTCCGGCACGCCTGCCCGCTCCAGCCCCAACCGCAGCATCGCCTTGGCCCCGCGCACGGCGGTCTTTTGGTCCAAGGCGGCGTCCAACTGGTCACCCAGCCGAAGGTCACGGAAACAGGCGTTGGCTGCGGCAATCAGATCGCCACTTGTATTGGCGAGGGTGCCGTCCAAATCAAAAACCACTGTGCGCATGTCGAAAATCCCCTTGTCACCCGGCATCTACTGTTACGATCCGTAAACCTTCGTGACGCCCGCGTCCCTTGTATCGGCAGGCGGAATGGATACAACCCACGCCAAAGACGACATGAGAAAGGCAGGCATATGAATACGGCATTGATCGTCCTTGCAGCAGGCAAGGGAACACGGATGCAGTCCGACCTGCCCAAGGTGCTGCATCCTCTTGCTGGTGCCCCCCTGCTGATCCACGCATTGCAGGCGGGAGGCACCCTTGACCCCGACCGCACCGTTGTCGTGACCGGTAATGGCGGCGAGGCTGTCACCAAGGCCGCCCAATCCTTCGATGACCGTATCATCTGCGTGCAGCAGAACGAACAGCTTGGTACCGCCCACGCCGTCGCGCAGGCCCGCCCACCGCTGGATGGCTTTAGCGGCAACGCTGTCGTCCTCTATGGTGATACCCCCTTCATCAGCCCCGGCACCCTGGACGAGATGATCGCGGCGCGCGCCAAGTATGACGTCGTCGTGCTTGGCTTTCACGCCGCCGATCCGGGCCGCTATGGCCGCCTTGTCATGGAAGGCGACACCCTCGCCGCCATTACCGAATACAAAGACGCGGACGAGGCGACCCGCGCGATCACCCTGTGCAATTCCGGCGTAATCTGCGCTGATGCGCAGACGCTGTTTTTCCTGATCGACGCCGTGGGCAACGACAACGCCTCTGGCGAATACTATCTGACAGATATCGTGGGCCTCGCCCGCGCGCGCGGCCTATCTGCCGGTGTCGTCACCTGCGACGAGGCAGAGACGCTTGGCATCAACTCCCGCGCTGAACTGGCGGCGGCAGAGCAGCAATACCAGCGCCGCGCCCGCGCGGATGCCATCGCCGACGGCGTCACCATGCCCGCGCCCGACACGGTGATCTTTGCCCATGACACCTATATCGGGGCCGATGCGTTGATCGAGCCCTATGTCGTCTTCGCCCCCGGCGTGACAATCGAATCCGGTGCCACCATCCGCGCGTTTTCACACCTTGAAGGCTGCCACGTCAGCCAAGGCGCCGTCGTCGGCCCGTACGCCCGCCTGCGCCCCGGCGCGGAACTGGCCGAGGGCGCAAAAGTCGGCAACTTCGTCGAGATCAAGAACGCCCTGATCGACACCGGGGCCAAGGTTAACCACCTGACCTATATCGGTGACGCGCAAGTGGGCGCAGGGGCAAACATCGGCGCTGGCACCGTGACCTGCAACTACGACGGCTACTTCAAGCATCAGACCATCATCGGGGCTGGTGCCTTCATCGGGTCGTCCACCATGCTGGTCGCCCCTGTCAGCGTCGGCGCTGGCGCGATGACCGGATCTGGCTCTATAATTACCCGCGACGTGCCTGCGGGCGATCTGGCCCTTGCCCGCGCCCCGCAAGTGAACAAGGCGGGCCTTGCCGCGCGTCTGATGGACAAACTCAAGGCCCTTAAGGCCGCCACAAAGAAAGGCTGACCCTATGTGCGGTATCGTCGGAGTCCTGTCGAACCACGAAGCAGCCCCAATTCTGGTGGACGCGCTGAAACGCCTTGAATATCGCGGATATGACAGCGCCGGAATCGCGACGACCCACAATGGGACGCTGGACCGCCGCCGCGCCATCGGCAAGCTGGTGAACCTGCAAGACTTGCTGGTGCACGAGCCGCTTGCTGGCAAATCCGGTATCGGCCACACCCGCTGGGCTTCCCATGGCGTGCCTTCCGTCACTAACGCCCACCCCCACCGCGCGGGCCTGGTCGCTGTCGTCCACAACGGCATCATAGAGAATTTCCGCGAGCTGCGAGCCTTTTTGGCGGACAACGGAATCAGATATGAAACCGACACCGATACGGAAACCGTCGCGCTGCTGGCGCAATACCACCTAGGCCTAGGCAAATCGCCCCGCGACGCCGCCCGTGACACGATCATGCAACTGCATGGGGCCTACGCCCTATGTTTTCTGTTCGAAGGCGAAGACGATCTGCTGATCGCCGCCCGCAAAGGCAGCCCGCTGGCCATCGGCCATGGGGACGGCGAAAACTTCGTCGGCTCTGACGCAATCGCACTGGCCCCGATGACCGACACGATCACCTATCTGGACGAGGGCGACTGGGCCATCGTCACCCGCACCAGCGTCGAAATTCGGGGCACCGCAGGCGAGCGGGTCAGCCGCCCGCGTAAGAAAATCGAGACCGGATCGGCGGCAGTGGATAAGGCCGGCTACAAGCACTTCATGGCGAAAGAAATCGCCGAACAGCCGACCGTGCTGCAAGGAGCGCTGGCACATTACATCAACGCATCTGGCACTGCCGTGACCTTGCCCGAACCCGGCATCGACTTTGCTAAGGTCGAGCGGCTGACGCTGGTCGCCTGCGGCACCGCGTTCTACGCCTGCATGGTCGCGAAATACTGGTTCGAACAGATCGCGCGCATCCCCGTCGAAATCGACGTCGCTTCCGAATTCCGCTATCGTGAGCCCCCCGTCACCCGCGGCACCGTTGCCCTGTTCGTGAGCCAATCAGGCGAGACCGCCGACACTCTCGCCGCTCTGCGCTACATGGTGGGCAAGGCCGAGCGGATACTGTCTGTCGTCAACGTGCCCGAATCTTCGATCGCGCGCGAAAGCGATCTGGCCCTGCCGATCCATGCCGGCATCGAAGTCGGCGTCGCCTCGACCAAAGCCTTCACCTGCCAACTAACAACGCTGGCTCTGCTGGTCCTGAAAGCCGCCTCTGACCGAGGTGAGATCGAGGACGCAGAACTGGCAGACCGCCTGACCGACCTGCGCCACCTACCCGGCATCATGAACGCCGCCCTGAATATCGAAGCCGCCACTCAGGCACTGGCGCAAGAGCTGTCAGAGGCCCGCGACATCCTGTTCCTGGGCCGCGGCGCGATGTACCCACTCGCCCACGAGGGCGCGCTGAAGCTCAAGGAAATTAGCTACATCCACGCCGAAGCCTATGCGTCGGGCGAACTAAAACACGGCCCCATCGCACTCGTCGATCCTGCCGTCCCCGTCATCGTTATGGCCCCGACCGATGCGCTGTTCGACAAGACCGTGTCTAACATGCAAGAGGTCATGGCCCGCGGCGGCAAGGTGCTGTTGATCACTGACGCAAAGGGTGCGCGCACCGCATCTGAGGGCGTCTGGAAAACCCTGATCCTGCCCGACGTGCCCAACTTCCTAGCCCCGATCCTCTATGCGATCCCGGCGCAACTGCTAGCCTATCACACAGCCATCGCCAAAGGCACTGATGTGGATCAGCCGCGAAATCTGGCGAAATCTGTCACGGTTGAGTGATGATTAGGATCGGATCGGCTGCGCCGACCCGATCCCCCGAGGTATTTGTGACGAGAAGAATAATGGGCTATGCGGCGGCAAACTAAGTTCGTGCCGCCGTGGTCAAATCTTCTTCTCGTCACAAATACCTTAGAGTCCGGGGCAAAGCCCCGAAAGGGGTGGCGGGCGGGGCCCGCCAGCCGCCTTACTGCGAATACACCGTCAGTTCAGCGATATCTGTAAGCGGAATATCCAGCAACCGCATCGCCGCAAGAGAGATCTGGCTGCCAGATCCAGCGGACCCACCGGACGGACGCAACTCCACATTCGCATCCTTGCCGTTATATGATACGCGCCCCATCGTAGGAGCATTGACCAGCGGGGTCTTGAGCCAGATTCCTGGCTCTGCTGGCGGCCCAAGAGTGGCTTGCGTAGTGCCGAGTGCGGCAACTGGCGTATCAACCTTCACAGCCAGCGCTTCAGCCTTGTCGGCGGCACTTGTGGTGTCGAATTGCTCAACCGTGCGCGCGGCAGCGGGCGGGCGCGGTGGCGGCGTGGGATCTAGGGTCGGTGCGGCAGCCACAACGACGGCCCCCTTTGCATCAAGAGACGTCGCTGTGGCGGGGCCCATCATCGCCTCACAGGCGGACAGGGCGAAGGCGGGGATCAACAACAGGATTCTCATGCCACTCACGCTATGATCCGTGCACAATACTGACAAGTCCCCGCCGGGCGCTTGCGCAGACTTGCGCGCAGGCATAGGCTCATCGTCATGAATGCACCTTTGATTGATCCCTTCGCCCGCGCGATCCGCTACCTGCGCGTCTCTGTGACGGACCGCTGCGATTTTCGCTGCGTCTATTGCATGTCAGAAAACATGACCTTTCTGCCCAAGAAAGAGCTGCTGACCCTCGAAGAGCTGGACCGCATGTGTTCCGCCTTCGTCCGTCTTGGCGTGGAAAAGCTGCGCATCACCGGCGGCGAGCCGCTGGTCCGCCGCGAGATCATGACCTTTTTTCGCGCCATGTCCCGTCATTTGGACAGCGGCGCGCTTAAGGAACTGACCCTCACCACCAACGGCAGCCAGTTGGAACGCTTTGCGACTGACCTTTTTGCCGCCGGCGTGCGCCGCGTGAACGTGTCGCTTGATACGCTGGAAGACGATAAATTCGCCCGCGTCACCCGCTGGGGCCGACTGCCGCAGGTGCTGCGCGGCATCGACGCGGCGCAAGCTGCTGGCCTGAGAGTCAAGATCAACGCCGTCGCGCTGAAGGATTTCAACGAGGACGAGCTGTTCACCATGACGGAATGGGCCGCGTCCCGCGACATCGACATGACCTTTATCGAAGTCATGCCCATGGGCGACATCGGCAACGAGGATCGCATCGGCCAGTTCTGGTCTCTGAAAGACCTGCGCGCCCAGCTGGCCACGCAATACACCCTGACCGATCTGCCCGACAACTCCGGCGGCCCTGCCCGCTATGTCCGCCTGAACGAAACGGGGCAGAAGATTGGCTTCATCACGCCGATGACCCACAATTTTTGCGAATCCTGCAACCGCGTGCGCATCACCTGCACCGGAGAGATTTACACCTGCCTGGGCCAAGAGGGTCATTCCGACCTGCGCGGCCCGCTGCGGTCATCCGAGTCCGACACAGTACTTGACGACGCTATTCGCGCAGCGATCGCCCTGAAACCCAAGGGGCACGACTTCGATTATTCGCGTCAGGAAGTAGACGGAAAAGTAAGCCGCCACATGAGCCATACTGGCGGCTGACGTGGCACGGCCACCCCTGCTATTGCGCACCTACGGGCGGCTAGCGAACCTTGCCGCACCGTTACTGTTTCGGCGCATCCGCGACCGGCTGATCGCCCACGGCACAGCCCCAGCCCGCACCCGCGAACGTCTGGGCTATGCCACCGCGCAGCGACCCGCAGGTCCGCTGATCTGGTTTCACGGCGCATCCGTGGGAGAAAGCCTGTCCGCCCTGCCCGTGATCGAAGGGCTGCGCGCGCAAGCCAGTACCCCCACGATTCTCGTGACGTCTGGAACCGCAACCAGCGCGCAGATCCTGGCGCAACGCCTGCCTGCAGGCTGCATCCACCAGTTCGCCCCCCTCGACAGCACCGCAGCCTTGCGCCGCTTCAATGCGCACTGGCAGCCGGACCTAATGGTGCTGATGGAATCGGAAATCTGGCCCCAGATGATAGCCACGGCACCCTGCCCCGTCGTCTTGCTGAACGCCCGACTGTCGCCGCGCGCGCTGGCACGGTGGCAAAAGCTAGGTGCCTCTGCCGGTTGGCTGCTAGGGCAACTGACGCTGATCGTGACGCAGACCGCTACCACCGCGACAGGTCTGCGCAGCCTTGGCGTCACCCCGAACCGCATCCGCACTGGCGGCAACCTCAAGGCTGCCGCCACGCCGCCCACTGCTGATCCCACCGAGCTTGCAGCGCTGAAAATCGTCCTCGGGACCCGACCCTGCTGGCTTGCCGCGTCGACCCACGCAGGCGAAGAGGCCTTGCTGCTGGAGGTCCACAAGACCTTGCTCGCAACCGCCCCCGACCTGTGTCTGATCCTCGCCCCGCGTCATCCCGACCGTGCTGGCCGCGTCGCCCGGATGATCGCCGATGCTGGCCTCGCTCTGACCCGTCGCAGCAAAGGCGAAGCCCCCAGTGCGCAGGTCTATCTGGCCGACACACTGGGAGAGATGGGCCTATGGTATCGCACAGCGCCGCTCACCTTTGTTGGTGGCTCCCTGACACCGAACGGCGGCCACAACCCGTGGGAGGCCGCCACCTTGGGCACTGCCCTTCTGACCGGGCCCTACCTGCAAAACTGCGCCGATGACTGGCAAATGCTGGCGGACGCGCGCGGTGCGTATACTAGATTGCGGCCCGATCAGCTGACGGATGCGCTGCAAGGCATGCTAAACGATCCGCAGATCGGCCGCGACATGGCCGACAATGCCGCCGCCTGCGCCGCCGAACAGGGCGACGATCTCGCCCGCATCGTGACAGAGTTGATAGCCCTGCTGCCCCCGAAGGACACCGCATGATCTGTGATGCCAACACGATTTCAGTGATCGCGCCGAATTTAAAGCGGCGGTTGTCCGGCGTGACCTCAACCGTGATCCGGCTGGTGCCGCTGCAGGCGCGCAATATCGCCATCGCCGCGACCGGCCCGGTGCTGCCCGCCAGCGTGCCGCTAATCCCATTGCATCGTTTGCTGATCATGTCCCGCCACGCCCCCGGCGGCGGCCCCCGCGTGTGGCACGCGCGCCGCAATATCGAGATGTTGGCCGGCCTAGGACTGAAACACCTGCTGCGCAAAGATTTAAAGCTGATGTTCACCTCGGCATCGCAGCGCAAGCATACCTGCCTGACCCGCTGGCTGATCGCACAGATGGACGCCGTTGTCGCAACATCGGCCCTGACGCAGGCCTATCTGGAGGTGCCATCGACTGTGATCCATCACGGAATCGACACCGACACCTTTGCGCCCAGCAAAGACAAAGCCGGCCTGCGCGCGCGCCTTGGCCTACCGGTGGATGCCCTGCTGATCGGCTGCTATGGCCGCATCCGCCCTTCCAAAGGGACCGATATCTTTGTCGAGGCGATGCTGGACGCCCTGCGGCGCCACCCCAGCGCGATTGCCCTTGTGATGGGCCGCGCCGTGGGCAAGGATAAGCCGTTCATGCAAGCCCTGCGCGACCGCGTCGCAGGCCACAGGCTAACCGACCGTCTGCGCTTTCTTCCCGAAGTCCCCGCCGACGCCACCGCACCTTGGTACGCCGCGCTAGACCTTTACGTCGCGCCACAACGCCACGAAGGCTTCGGCCTGACCCCACTGGAAGCCGCCGCCTGCGGCGTCCCCTCCATCGCCACCCGCACCGGAGCCTTTGCCGAGATCGTCGCCGAGGACATCACCGGCACCGTCATCCCTACAGACGACACCCCAGCCCTAATCGCCGCGCTGGACGACGTCCTGTCCAACCCTGCTCGGCTGTCCCGCTGGCAAGCCGCCTGCCGTCCGCGCGCCCAACACGGCTTTCGCATTGCAGACGAGGCACAGTCGCTGATTGGGATTTATCGCAGTTTACTGGCCGGAAGCGCAGCTTGATGGGTCGGACCGGGGGCTGTCTGCCCCAAGACCCCCGAAGATATTTCTGACGAGAAGAAGACGGACCAAGATATCGTCAGTTCCACTCTTCTTCTCGTCTTAAATACCTCAGCCGGAGGCATGGCTTCGTAGGAGCCAATACTTTACGCAGCAGGCATTCGCTTTTCGACGATTTCAGCCCACCAGCTGCAGCCCGCTGGAATCGCATCATCGTTGAAGTTGTATTCGGGGTGGTGCACGCTGGCCCCTTCGCCATTGCCGACAAGAATATAGGCACCGGGACGTTCTTCGAGCATGAAGGCGAAGTCTTCACCGCCCATGACCAGGGGGGCCTCGGCGCAGTCACCAGATACGCTGCGTGCGACTTCGGCTGCAAATTCGGTCTGTTCCGGACTGTTAATCATGACCGGATAGCCTTTGATGTAGTTCACATCCGCCAAGGCACCAAAAGCGCTTGCTGTGCCTGTTGCCAGAGCTTTTAGTCGGGTTTCTGCAAGTATGCGCATGTCTTTAGACATTGTGCGGACGGTGCCTTTCAGCATGACCCGTTGGGCGATCACGTTGAACGCCTTGCTGCTGCTCTCGATACTAGTGACCGAGACGACCACCTGATCGGTTGGGTCGGCATTGCGCGAGGCGATGGATTGCAGCGCGACGACAACGTGGGACGCGATCAGTGTGCTGTCGATAGTTTCCTGGGGTTTGGCGGCGTGGCCGCCTTTCCCTTCGACCGTGATCTCAAATTGGTCGGTCGCAGCAAAGAAAGCACCTGCGCGGATGCCGAACTTGCCAAGTGGCATACCAGGCCAATTGTGCATGCCGTAGACCTCGTCGATCGACCAGCGGTCCATCATGCCGTCGTCGCACATTTCCTTGCCGCCGCCGCCGCCTTCTTCGGCGGGTTGAAAGATTACAACCACGGTACCGTCGAAATTTCGTGTCTCGGCCAAATATTGCGCCGCACCCAGCAGCATCGCCGTGTGGCCGTCGTGGCCGCAGGCGTGCATCGCGCCGGGAGTTTTGCTAGCATAGGGCAGGCCCGTCGCCTCTAGGATCGGCAGCGCATCCATGTCGGCGCGCAACCCAATGGTGCGGCGTTGGGTGTCGGTCTTGCCCTTGATCACGCCCACAACGCCGGTGCGGCCGATGCCGGTGACGACCTCGTCGCAGCCGATGGCGGTCAGGCGGTCAGCGACCACCTTGGCGGTGCGGTATGTTTCAAACAGAATCTCGGGGTGTTCGTGCAGGTCACGGCGGATCGCGGTGATATCGGGCAGCAGTTCGGCAAAGCGGTTCTTGACGGGCATGTTGAGGTCTCCATTCTAAGTTTAATCCTGTCACCGGCCCTGCATTGCTGCAAGGAGCAGAGGTTACAAATTCGGGCCAGCGATCAGTTTTGATCCGTCGCTGAAGCGCGACAGGCGGAAGCGAGTCAGATCAAACAAGGGGTCCTGCCCCATCGCCAGCCGCGCGGCGATCAGGCCAAAGGCCGGACCGATACCAAATCCATGGCCGCACATGCCGGTGCAGACCACTAGACCGGGCAGTTGGTCGACGTGGTCGACGACCGGCACGATGTCGGGCAGAGTGTCGATCATGCCCGCCCAGGTGTGGGTGATAGACACCTCGCCCAGCCCCGGAAAGGTCTCTGCGAAATCGCGGGCAATCTTCTTCACTCGTCTCGCGTTGGGCGATGGATCAAGAATGCGGCAGCGTTCAAACGGACTGACGTCGGTATCGCCCCAGCGCCGCTGCGTGCCCCAAGCGTCGGGAAAGCCGCGCGGCGCGGCGGCCAGCAGTTTGGTGCCCAGCGGGTCTTGGCGCAGCAATCCGGCAAAGCCGCGCAGGGCGCGAAAGGCATCTGGCCCGACAAAAAGTTCATGAAAGCCAGCCGGCGCAAGCGTATAGCCGCCGTCTGCGCGCTTGCGCCACGCCAGCCGTTTATCGACAGCGCCGCCAAGGTTCACATTTCCCATGGGTGCCGTTGCGGCCACCGTCGCGCGGACTGAAAGCTGCGGGATAGTCACGCCGTGACGGCGCAGGAACAGCGAGGACCAAGAACCGCCCGCCAGCACCACAGATTTAGTCCGTACAAAGCCCTTTTCCGTCAGCACACCCGCGACGCGCCCGCCAACCAGATCAAGGGCGCGAACGGCGCAGCCCTCAACGATGCGTGCGCCGGCCTTGTGGGCGGCAGCGGCGAATTTTGGCACGGCCAGCCAAGGCTCGGCCTTCATGTCGCTCTTGGTCCAAAGCGCACCCAGATAGCGCCGCTGTGCGCCAGGCAAAGCCTCTGCCAGCTGCCGCTCGGTCAAAATGATAGAGCTAGGCCGATAGATTGCCGCCGTGCGCAGCCAGTCTTCGTAGCCCGCAAGGGTTTCGGGGTCTTCCGCCAGATAAAGCGTCCCGGTCTGGCGCAGCCCGATCTCTCCGGCTTCTTCCGCGAGGCGGGGCCACATCTTTTGCGCTTCGAGCATGATCGGCATCTCGTCCAGATCGCGGCCCTGCGCGCGGATCCAGCCCCAGTTGCGGCTGGATTGCTCGCCCGCGATCCGGCCCTTTTCCAGCAGAACGACACTGGCACCGTCCCGGGCCAGCTCCCACGCGGTCATGACGCCGATGATACCGCCACCGATCACAACGACATCCGCCGCCGCTGGCAGCGGGTCGGTGAATAGCGCCGGGGTGTTCATGGTAATCGGAGAGGCAGTCACTTCAGATGCGCCACCAACGCACGCATAAATTCCTGCCCAGCACTGAACTGCTCCAGCGTGATGAATTCATCCGGCTGGTGCGCTTGCGCGATATCGCCCGGCCCCACGACGCAGGCCGAAAAGCCGCGTTCCTGAAACTGCCCGGCCTCAGTGCCATAGCTGACGACATGGGTGCCGTTGTCGCCGGTCAGTCGGCGGGCCAGTTCTTCGGCGCGGCCCTGCTCTTCGGGGGCCAGTTCCGGCAGGCCAAAGCTTTGCACGACGTCGATGCCGGTGCCGGGGTGGATCGCCTGCATCTCTGCCTCGATCTGAGCCACCTTGGCCATGAACAGATCACGCCAGGTCGCCACATCCTCGCCCGGCACGGTGCGAAAGCTGAGGTCGAAATGGCAGTCCTTGGCTGTGATATTGTGGGCTGTGCCACCGGAAATCGTGCCTACGTGCACGCTGGTAAAAGGCGGATCAAAGGCGGCGGCCAGCGGCGCGGGGGTGGCGGCCATCTGCTGGGAGTTGATGCCGTTGGCCCAGTCGATCAGGCGTGCAGCCTGCATGACAGCGCTGACGCCTTCGGTGATCTTGGACGAATGCACCTCGAACCCGCGCACATGCACGGACAGGCCGATGCCTCCTTTGTGGCCGGTCACGACCTGCATCATCGACGGCTCGCCGACCAGCACGGTATCCGCGCGGGGCATGTCGTTGGCGACCATGTGATCGATCATCACGGGCGCGCCGGTGCAGCCGATTTCTTCGTCATAGCTTAGCGCGATCTGCAGCGGGCGGCTGACACCCTGCCGCGCGGCAAGGCCCATCGCCCACAGCGCCAGCGCATCGAAGCCCTTCATGTCGCAGCAACCCCGGCCGAACAGCATGCCGTCCTTTTCGGTCACCGTGAACGGGTCCGTCGTCCAGTCCTGCCCGTCGACGGGAACCACATCCGTATGCCCCGACAGCACCACAGCGCCGGGCACCATCGGCCCGACATGCGCATAAAGCGCAGCTTTAGTTCCGTCCGGGCTGGGCACGCGCACAACCTTTGCACCAATTCCCTGCAAATAGGTTTCCACCCAGTCGATCAGGTCCAGATTGCTGTCGCGGCTGACGGTCGGAAAGCCGACCAACTTGTCCAGCAAAGCGCGCGGAGTCATTTCGGTGTTCATATGCGCCGTCCTTGGTGCGGTAAATTGGAGGTGCTGACACCCTGCGCGGCCAGCACCAAAGGTCAAGGCACGGCGGCACCAAACACGCCACTGTTTCGCGCAACGTCTCTGCAAGTGCCCCTTTTAAGGGCTGATTGATTGTTGACCATACGGCGAATGGCTTTCCACTTGCGGGCATCAGAAACCATGTTACCGTTCCAGACCAGACGCCCGCATAAAAGACAGGCACACGCCCAAAAAAGCGACGGGCAATCACACATGAACCGGGGAGGTTCGCTTATGCCCGATGGGGCGCTACAGCCGAACTCGGCTGATCCCGTGCTTGATGTACGGGGTCTGAAGACCGTTTTCAAAGTCCGGGGCGGCGAAGTACATGCGGTCAATGACGTCAGCTTTGATCTGCGCTCTGGTGAGCTTCTGGGTGTTGTGGGCGAAAGTGGTTCTGGCAAATCTGTTACCATGATGTCCCTGCTAGGCCTGCTACCCAGCCCCCCTGCCGACGTGCGCGGCGGCACCGTCCAGTTCGAAGGACAGGACCTGCTGCACATCACACCGGAAGAGTTGCGCGCCGTGCGCGGCGGTCGAATCGGTTTCGTGTTTCAGGACCCGATGACGTCGCTGAACCCAGTGTTTACCGTCGGCTTTCAGATCATGGAGCCGCTGCGCGCCCATATGGGTCTGGACAAAAAGGCGGCCCGTGCCCGTGCGCAGGAATTGCTTGAACTGGTCGGCATTCCCGCTGCGGTGGATCGCCTTGACGATTACCCTCACCAGTTTTCCGGCGGCATGCGCCAACGCGTGATGATCGCCATCGCCCTTGCCTGCGACCCCAAAGTGTTGATCGCTGACGAGCCGACAACCGCACTGGACGTCACCATACAGGCGCAGATCATCGAGCTGATGAAAGAGCTGCGCGACAAGCTGGGCATGGCCGTGATCTGGATCACTCACGACCTTGGCGTCATCGCCGGGATCGCGGACCGCGTACTGGTCATGTATGGCGGACAAGTCGTCGAACATGCCCCCGTGAAGGAACTTTTCCGCAATCCGCAGCACCCTTACACCCGCGCTCTGCTGACGACGATTCCTAAGATTAGCGGCGAGCGTGCGCGCCGCCTGACGGTCATTCAGGGCCAGCCACCGATCCTTGGCGATGCGCCCACCGCCTGCCCGTTCCGCGACCGCTGCGATGTCGCGATCCCGCGCTGCGCACAAGAAAACCCACCGCGATTCGATCTTGGTGGAGGCCATGATGCAGCCTGTTTCGTTGCCAAAGGGGCCGCCGATGCTTGATCAAATCAACACAGCTTTGGTGAAGGTGCGCGACCTCAAGATGCACTTTCCCATCTATTCCGGCCTGCTGCGCCGCCAGACAGGCGCTGTCAAAGCGGTGGATGGCGTCAGCTTTGACGTAATTAAAGGCGAGACTCTGGGCCTTGTTGGCGAATCCGGTTGCGGCAAATCTACCTGCGGTCGCGCAATTCTGCGGCTGTATGACATCACCGGCGGCGAGGTCACTATCGACGGCACAGACATCGGCCAGATGTCGCAGTCCGACCTGCGCGAAAAGCGGCCCACCATGCAGATGGTGTTTCAGGACCCGCAGGCGTCCCTGAATCCCCGCATGACGGTTGAAGCGATTATCCGCGAGCCGCTGGACGAGCACACCAAACTGACGACGGCTGAAAAAGAAGCCAAGGTCGGCGAACTGATGGATGCCGTCGGCCTGAACCGCCGCTTTGCCAAACGCTATCCCCATGCCTTTTCCGGCGGCCAGCGCCAGCGCATCGGCATCGCCCGCGCACTTGCACTGAACCCTAAGTTCATCGTCTGCGACGAGCCTATCGCCGCGCTGGACGTGTCGATCCAAGCGCAGGTCGTGAACCTGCTGGAAGATCTGCAGGAACAGTTCGGCCTTACTTATCTGTTCATCAGCCACGACCTGTCCATGGTGCGCCACATCGCAACGCGCATCGCGGTCATGTATCTGGGCAAGATCGTCGAACTGGCACCCCGCGCGGCCCTGTATAATGACCCGCTGCACCCCTATACCAAGGCGCTACTGTCTGCTGTGCCGGAACCTGATCCCGCACTGGCGCAATCGCGCGAACGCATCGTTTTACAGGGCGACGTGCCGTCACCGGCCAACCCGCCCAAAGGCTGCAATTTCTGCACGCGCTGCCCGGCAGTCATGCCGGTCTGCAAAGACGTGGAACCCACCTATCAAGAGGTGACGCCTGGCCGTTTTGTGGCCTGCCACCTGTATGAGTCGACCGGCATGGCGGATACAACCGCTGGCCAAGCCTGATCATCAACAAGGGAGAGTTACCTGATGAAAATGAAGACAATGCTAATGGGCGCTGCCGCCACGATGGCCTTCGGCCAGATGGCAAATGCAGCAGCCCATGAAGGCGAGCGCGGCCGTGACGGCGCGCTTGGCATCATCTATTGGCAAGCGCCGTCGATCATGAACGCCTATCTGTCGGGCGGCACCAAGGACATCGAGGCCGCATCGCTGGTCACCGAACCACTTGGCCGCTATGACGAAACCGGCGCACCGGTCGCATGGCTGGTTGACGAAATCCCGACCGTCGCCAACGGCGGCGTGGCCGAGGATCTGACGTCCATCACATGGAAACTGTCCGAAGGCCTGCTGTGGTCCGACGGCACGCCTGTAACCTCTGCCGACATCAAGTTCACCGCTGATTATTGCATGGACCCCGAAGGCGGCTGCGCACAGTTGGCCAAGTTCGAAGGCGTCGACAACGTCGAAATCATCGATGACATGACGGTCAAGGTGAACTTCACAGCACCGACCCCGAACCCTTATGGCCCCTTCATGGGCAACCAGTCGCCAATCATTCAGGCCGCTCAATTCGCCGAATGCACAGGCACACGCGCGCCGGAATGCACCGACGCGAACTTCATGCCCATCGGCACCGGCCCCTTCGTTGTGACGGATTTCCGCACCAACGACGTGATCCAGCTGGAAGCCAACGCCAACTACCGTGACCCGATGAAGCCGGCCTTCCAGACCGTGACCTTCAAAGGGGGCGGCGACGCAGAGGCCGCGGGCCGCGCTGTGCTGCAAACCGGCGAATTCGACTACGCTTGGAACCTGCAGCTTGCACCCGACGTGATTGCTGCCATGGCAGACGGCGGTGTTGGCACACCCGTGTCCGCATTCGGCACACTGGTCGAGCGGATCGAGATGAACATGACAGATCCGTCCGCTGACCTGCCCGAGGGCGAGCGTGCGACCGCGGCACACCCGCACCCATTCCTGTCTGATGAAAAGGTTCGCCGCGCCCTATCCATGGCAATCGACCGCAATCTGCTGGTCGAAGTTGGCTATGGCGATGCCGGTCGTCCGACCTGTAACCTTGTGCCTGCACCTGCCATGTATGCCTCTGACAACACCGGCTGCCTGACGCAGGACATCGAAGGCGCTAAAGCGCTGCTGGACGAAGCTGGCTGGACCGACACCGACGGCAACGGCATCCGCGACAAAGACGGCGTGGAAATGAACATCCTGTTCCAGTCGTCAACCAACGCCGTGCGTCAGGACTTTCAAGCCCTGATCAAGGATTGGTGGGAGCAGATCGGCACGTCCGTAGAGCTGCGCAACATCGACGGCTCTGTGTTCTTTGGCGGTGACCCCGGTTCGCCCGATACCTTCCAGAAATTCTATGCCGACGTGGAAATGTACGCCAACAACTTCGACGGCACCGATCCCGCGTCCTACCTCGCATCCTACACCTGTGAAAAGGCACCACGCCCGAATTCTGGCTGGCAGGGCGAGAACATCAACCGCTATTGCGATCCCGCTTACGACGCACTGGTGGCTGAACTGAACGGCACCGCCGATCTGGAAGAGCGTTCGCGCATCGCCAAGCAGCTGAACGACATGGTCACAAAAGACTCCATGACGATCGTGCCGCTGGTAGACCGTGGCCGTGTGTCGGCACATGCCAACACCCTTGGTGGCGTGCTGCTGAACACGTGGGATTCCGAACTTTGGAATGCCGCTGACTGGTACCGCATAAAGGAATAAGTCTTCCTTTCGGCGCGGGCGGGGGTCATCCCCCGCCCCGTCCCCTCTTTTTCTGCCGCTTTGTCCGCAAAGCCCTGAACCAAGGCCCCCCCGCAATGCTGACCTACACCTTTCGCAGGCTGCTGATTTCGATCCCGACGCTTTTGTTCATTGCTTTCGTGATCTTCATGCTGCTGGAACTCGCCCCCGGCGATCCCATGGCACAAATGCCCCTGACCATCCCACCAGAGGTCAAAGAGAAGATGCGTCTGGCTCTGGGGCTAGGAGAGCCGTGGTTCATCAGATTCCCCCTGTGGCTAAAGCAATTTTTCATTGTAGAGCCGCAGTATTGGATCGACAGCGCTTTTGGCACGAATTTTGCCAACGGCGCACAGCGCATCATCAGCTTTCAGTCGCGCAGCCCGGTATTCGACACAATCGCGCAGCGGATGCCACAGACCCTGTGGGTGGTCGGTATGTCCTATGTCGTCGGTGTGCTGATCGCCCTGCCCATCGGCATCATCAGCGCCTACCGGCAGTATTCGGTGTTCGACCAAGTCGGTACCTTCGTGTCGATGATCGGCTTTTCCGTGCCGCCGTTCTTTTCCGGCGTGCTGCTGATCGTCATCTTCTCGGTCACGCTGGGCTGGTTGCCGTCGATCTATGACACCACGCTGATCGTGAACGACTGGTCCAGCTTCAAGCTGCAGCTGCAGCAGATGGTCATGCCCGTCATGGTGCTGGCCCTGCAAACAACAGCTCAGGTCAGCCGCTACATGCGCGCCTCGATGCTGGACAACCTAGGCCAAGACTACGTGCGCACCGCCCGCGCCAAGGGCATGAAGGAAAGCGTCGTCGTCATGCGCCACGTGCTGCGCAATTCCATGATCCCCGTCATCACGGTCATCGCCCTTGGCATCCCCGCGATCTTTGGCGGTGCCATCATCACAGAGCAGATTTTCAAGGTGAACGGCCTTGGCCAACTGCTGATCATCGCCCTGCAAGGTAGTGATATTCCGATGGTGATGACCCTGACGTTCCTCTTTGCGATTCTGATCGTGATGTTCAACCTGATTGCCGACGTCCTATATGGCGTGTTCGACCCAAGGATCCGTTATGATTAATCGCGACCCCCACGCTAACGCTGATAACCTGCTGGTGGCGGTCGACCCAACGGCCCCTTTGATGGCAGTGAAAACCCGCAATCAGTGGTTGGACGTCTGGGACCAGTTCCGCACGCACAAGGGCGCGCTGGCATCACTTATCTTCCTGATCGCGATCATCCTGTTCGTGCTGGCAGGCCCGCTGGTCTGGCGATTGGACCCCGCCACGCTAGACATCCGCAACAAGGACCTGCGCCCGCTGATCAACGCCATGTGGGGCGTGGAAAAGGTCTCTTGGGCGCATCCGTTCGGCACGGACAACCTTGGCCGCGATCTGATGGCGCAAATCATGCAAGGCGGTCGCATCAGCTTGGCCGTGGGTGCCTCTGCGATGATTCTATCGATCCTAATCGGCACCTTCGTCGGTGTAGTCGCGGGCTATTTTAACCGGCTTGACGGGCTGCTGATGCGGCTCACAGACCTGTTCCTCGCCCTGCCCCTGCTTCCGCTGCTGCTGGTCATGATGTTGCTGTTCCGCGATCCGCTGCGCGGCGCCTTCGGACCAGAGCAAGGCATCTTCATCCTGATTGTCTCCGGCATCGGCATCACCAGCTGGATGCACACCGCGCGTATCGTGCGCGGGGATGTGCTGGCGCTGAAAGAGCGTGAATACGTCCTTGCCGCCCGGAGCATCGGCACGCCCAGCCGCCGCATCATCACGCGACATCTGCTGCCAAACGTGCTGTCCCCGATCATGGTCAGCGCGACCCTTGGCCTTGCCACCGCGATCATCACGGAAAGCGCGCTGTCATTCCTTGGCCTTGGCTTTCCGCCCGACTTTCCGACCTGGGGCAAGATTCTGGCTGACAGCGTACCGCGCATGACTGCCTTCCCCGAACGCGTCGTGCTGCCGGGTCTGGCGATCTCGCTCACAGTGCTGGCTGTGAACTACATCGGTGATGGGTTGCGCGACGCACTCGATCCGCGCATCCGCGGCATGTAGCGCCCGAAAAGTCTTAGGCTCCCCACGCCTATTCCAGATGCTTTTTCAGGCGTTGAATCATCAGCCAGACGCCCACCAGCACGATGGGCGTCACGATGGCGGCCATGACGGTCTTGGATATGCCCAGCTGGTATTCAACAGGTCCCAGAATATACATCGCCAGACTGACCGCGTAATAGCTAATCGCCACCACGGACAGCCCTTCCACCGTGCGCTGCAAGCGCAGCTGCAAGTCCGACCGCCGGTCCATACTTTCAAGCAGATCGCGGTTCTGCGCGCTGCGTTCCACGTCCACACGCGTGCGTAACAGATCGCCGGCCCGTAAGGCCCGGTCCGACATAGCCGTCAGCCGCGCCTCTGTGGATTTCACCGTGCGCATCGCGGGATCAAAGCGGCGCATCATGAATTCGCCAAAAGTCTGCCTCCCGGCAAAGCGCGTCTCGCGCAGCACCGCGATGCGCTGGTTCACAATCGTCTCATAAGCGCCTGTCGCGCCAAAGCGAAAGGCGGATTGCGCGACGATATTCTCCAGCTCGGCCGAGACCGTCAGCAAAGAGTGTAGCAAGGCCGCAGGCTCGCCCACCGGGCCGCACATTTCCGCCAGCAGCGCCGTCAGCCTGTTATCAATAGCGCTCATCTGGGGGGCCAGATCACGCGCGCGGCTTAGCCCCAACATCGACATGGCCTTATAGGTCTCAATCTCGCACAGGCGCTGCACAACGCGCCCGGTGCGGCGTGCGCCAGCCTCAGGCCCCGCGAACACGGCAAAGCGCATGTGGCCGCTGGTATCGATCCGAAAGTCAGACGCGATCACCAGTTCTCCATCCAGCACGTGGCTAATGGCCAGACTTTCGGGCACGAACCAGTCGTCCACCTTCCCTTCGATCGCCGCATCGTCGGTCAAGGATTCGACGCGGATCAGCGCGCTTGTGATCCGCACCCCCGGGGCCTGCCGCAGCCAGTCGTTCGGAAAGACCGCGAAGGACGCCGCATCATAGGGCCGGTCCGCGACGCCACTGCCAAAGACGGTAAAGGTCACGAACTCCGTATGGCTTTCCCATTTCAGCAGGTGCTTGCCGATCTGCCCCGAATAATGCGTTGCCGCCGGTTGCGGGTGAGCCGCACCAAAGCGGTCCAGAAGCGCGATCAGATGCGCCCGGTCGGCGCCCCGGTCACGCCCGGCGGCATTCTGCGCCGGCTTGATCGCAAGATAAGCCGCCCGCGCCGGGGCCTGCACCACAGGAAACGGCCGCGCGTGCAGCTCGTTGGCCATTGCATAGCGCAGCGGGTGATCTTCGATGTCAGGCATGGGACGGGCTTTCAGTTTCATTACAGGCCCACTTTAGCCGCCTTTGTCCTCGTGCAAAACGAAAAATCGTGCATCCATAATTACTTAGCGGCGCACAGTGGTATACTGTACGCCGCTAAAAATTTCGCCAAAACGGGAAAGTGCTTAGATCACAACCACATCAAGCGGCGGGAAGCCGTTGAAACAGACCGAAGAATAGGTAGAGGTATAGGCTCCGGTGTTGCGGATCAGCACCCGGTCGCCGCTTTTCAGCGTCAGCGGCAGGTTCATCGGGCGCTTTTCATACAACACATCAGCGCTGTCGCAGGACGGGCCCGCCATGATGCAGGGGCCTACGGCATCGCCATCACGGTCGGTTTCGAACTGATAGCGGATCGCCTCGCCCTCGGTTTCTGCCAAGCCCGAAAAACGGCCGATCGACAAATAGACCCAGCGGTGTACGTCGCGGTCGGACTTGCGGCTGACCAGCATGACCTCGCAGGCGATCACGCCTGCCTCGGCGACCATGCCGCGGCCCGGCTCTGCCATAATGCGGGGGATGTGGCCGAACTTCTCTTTCACCAGCGCGATGACGCGTGATGAATAGACCGTCGGCGTATCGATCGCTTCACCATAGAATGCAGGGAAACCACCGCCGATGTTCAGCAGGGACAGCTCGTGGCCCGCATTCTTTGCCGCTTTCCAGATCTCGCTCATCTGGTCCAGCGTCGGGGTCCACATCTCTGCGCGGCGGGTCTGCGATCCGACGTGGAAGGAAAAACCGACCGGCGTCAGGCCGACCTGCTTCGAATAATCAAGCAATTGCAGGGCAAGGCCCGCGTCGCAGCCAAACTTACGGGTCAGCGGCCAGTCGGCCTCAGATGTCTCGACAATCAGGCGGATGTAGACCGACGCGCCGGGGGCGTTTTCGGCGATTTTGTCGAGCTCTTCCTCGGCGTCGGCAGCGAACAGGGTGATGCCCGCAGCATGCGCCCAAGCGACGTCAGACGCCCGCTTGATCGTGTTGCCATAGGAAATGGTGTCCGGCGTAGCGCCGGCTTCCAAACACATCTCAATTTCGCCCTTGGACGCCGCATCGAAATGCGATCCCAGCTTGACCAAACGCTCTAGCACAGGCTTGGCGGGGTTCGCCTTGACGGCATAATGGATGTCCGCGTGGCCCAGACCGGCCTTCAGCGCGTTATACTGTTCTTCAACGCGGTCGCAGTCGATAATCAGAGTCGGCTTGTCGAAATCGCGGCCCGCGACATAAGCGTCCAGCTTTGGGGTGGCTACGCGAACAGGCGCGTGAGCCCCAGTAGTTGATGCAATCATGGTCATCTCCAGTAGACTCGGCCATTGGAGGGTATCAACCTCTCCGAGACCGCTCAGTTCCAAGGGAGACGTTACCGTCGCTGCATGAGCACTGCAAAGTGCAGGCCAGAGGCGCGTGCGTTGGCGTCTATGATGGCGCATGTGGGGCAAAGTGCGGTGCCGATCAAGTGGGTATTTCAAGCAGCTAACAATTATTTTGCGCTGCGCCCCGGCGCAGGCTACACCCACCCCATGTCACGCCTGATCCTGTTCAATAAGCCCTTCGATGTGCTGTCGCAATTCACCGACACGCGCAGCCAGTCGCCCCGTGCCACGCTGTCTGATTTCATCGATGTGACAAAGGTTTACCCCGCAGGCCGCCTTGATCGCGACAGCGAAGGGCTGCTTTTGTTGACCGACGACGGCGCGTTGCAGGCCCGCATCAGCAATCCGCGCTTCAAGGCGGCCAAAACCTATCTGGTGCAGGTCGAAGGCACGCCGCATGACGCGGCCCTCACCGCCCTGCGCAGCGGTGTCACATTAAAGGACGGCCCGACCCGTCCGGCGCAGGTGCGACGCATTGACACCCCGGACCTGTGGCCGCGCAATCCGCCCGTGCGGTTCCGTAAATCTGTGCCCGATTGCTGGTTGGAACTGACCATCACCGAAGGGCGGAACCGGCAGGTGCGCCGCATGACCGCACATGTCGGCCACCCCACCCTGCGCCTTGTGCGCTGGCGGATCGGGGACTGGGCGCTGGACGATCTGGCCCCCGGCACATGGCGCGACGCGGCGTCTTAAAAGGCGCGGCACAGGATCTACGTTCACCATTTCCACACCTCTCGTGTTTACGCCTTGGTCCAACACCACACCCCCCCAGGATGACGGACCCCGCTGATGACTGCACATCCCCCGCCCACTGTCCTAGGGACCGGGCCTCCCTGTCACTGACAGCTCTCGCCTAAACCGGCTGATTTAAGGGCTGGGGTCGTAAATCGTCAATATGGCCGCCTTTCTGGATGATCTGCACCATACAGCGGACGATCAGTTGCGCACCCTGTCCGACAGCCAGACCGCGCTGCGGTCACCGAATGCAGCCTCTAACACGACGGGTCAGGCGGTCAGCCTGTTGTCCACATCGGCGCAGGTCAGCCTTGATGCGGTGGATAACTCTGTCGCGACCCTGCGCGCGCCTGCCGGCACATTAAAGTCGGTGTCGCAATGGGTCACTGATTTCGAAGGGCGGATTGCCGAAGCGCGCGATTCTCTAAACACAGTGACGTCTCCGTATGCGCAGATTTCCGATATTGCGGTTAATGTGAACATTCTTGCGATCAACGTCCGGATCGAAGCAGCCAGTGCCGGCGACGCCGGTCGCGCCTTTGCCGTGGTCGCCGACGCCATTAAAGAGCTGTGGCAAAAGACCTCGAAAGCCGCAGAATCAGTCACCAGCCAGACAAAGCATCTGACGCAGACCTTTCAGGTACCGCATAGCAAATCGCAGGATGTTGAAACGGACGCCCGCGCCATCATTTCTACCGAGACCGCCACGGACGAGGCGTTGATGGACATCGCCCACTCGATCCGGTCGACCACCGAAAAGTCCACCATCATCGCCCAACAGGCAGCCCAGGTCGATGTGGCGACCAACGCTTTTGTGCCCGCCTTCAGCCGTTTGTCCAAACTGGCCAGCCAGACCGGCGAAGGTGTGACGCAAGCAACAACGCGCAGCATCGCCCTAATCGCGCGAAGCGAAGCCATCGTGAAGGCCGCGGCCCTGATTGGCGGCACTTCGATTGACACGCCGTTCATCACCTTTGTACAAACCGCCGCCGCCCGCATCGCGGCCCTGTGGGATGACGAGATTGCGTCATGCCGCATAAGAGCGCGCGATCTATTCGATCCCGCTTATGACCCGATCCCGGGGACCGATCCTCAGCAGTTTCGCACCCGATTTACCGCTTTCACGGATAGGACGCTGCCAGCGGTGCAAGAAGCGGCCTTCGATCTGGACCCACGCGTGGTCTTCTGCGCCGCGATTGACCAACGCGGCTATCTGCCCACGAATAAAGCGGAGTTCTCGCAACCCCAGTCACGCGATCCGATCTTGAAAGGGGTCCATTGCCGCAACCGACGTATCTTTGATGACAGGGTCGGACTTGAAACCGGGCGCAATACGGCACCCTTTCTGCTGCAAGTCTATCGCCGGGATATGGGCAGCGGGACATTCGTGATGATAAAATACGTCCCTGCCCCAATCTATACGTTCGACTCACGCAAAATGCCCGCAGCCATCAGGCTGCGGGCATTAGCCAAATTTTCGCCGAAAATTTGGAGACGTCCGATTTTTCGACGCAAAATCAGCTGGCGCTGCGCCAGATCAGTCGATCTTTGGCAGCAGCTCTTCCAACGACTTCTTGGCGTCGCCATAGAACATCCGCGTGTTATCTTTATAAAACAGCGGGTTCTCGATGCCGGAATAGCCTGTCCCCTGCCCGCGCTTGGACACAAAGACTTGCTTGGCCTTCCAGACCTCCAGCACCGGCATGCCGGCGATGGGGCTGTTGGGATCGTCCTGCGCTGCCGGGTTCACGATATCATTGGACCCGATCACGATAGCCACGTCCGTGGTGGGGAAATCGTCGTTGATCTCATCCATTTCCATCACGATGTCATAAGGCACGCGTGCCTCGGCTAGCAGCACGTTCATGTGGCCGGGCAGACGCCCTGCAACCGGATGAATCGCGAACCGCACAGTCTTGCCCTGCGCGCGCAGCTTGGTCACCAACTGGCTGACTGCCTGCTGCGCCTGTGCCACGGCCATGCCGTAGCCTGGGATGATGATGACGCTATCGGCTTCATTTAGCGCCGTCGCTACACCATCCGCGTCGATGGCAATCTGCTCGCCCTCGACCGCCATCGCAGGCCCCGTGGTGCCGCCAAAGCCGCCCAAGATCACCGACACGAAGGACCGGTTCATCGCCTTGCACATGATATAGCTCAGGATCGCACCCGAAGAGCCGACAAGTGCGCCAGTCACGATCAGCAGGTCATTGCCCAGCGTGAAACCGATCGCCGCTGCCGCCCAACCGGAATAGCTGTTCAGCATCGACACAACGACCGGCATATCCGCGCCGCCGATGCCCATGATCAGATGCCAGCCGATGAAGCCCGCGATCAGCGTGACCAGCACCATCGTCCATATGCCAGCGCCCTGCGTAAACATGATACCCAGCAAAAGAGCCGTAATCAGCGCAATCGCATTCAGATAATGGCCAGAGATGAAGGGAATCGCGTGATCGTCCGACGGCAGCATCAGCTTCTTCGGCTTGCCGTCGACCTTGCCAGCCAACTTGCCAAAGGCCACGATAGACCCAGTAAAGGTCACCGCACCGATAAAGATTCCTAGGAAGACTTCGATCTTCAGGATCGCGATTTCCACCGCATCCTTGTGCCACAGCTTCTCGCCAAAGCCGGTCAGCTCTGTGCCCGCCGGGATCGCGACCGTGTGACCATCGGCAATCATTGGCACACCCATCGCGGCGGCCTGCATCCCTTGTACCGCGTGCAGCATGATGTCGGCGTTCAGACCGATGAACACAGCTGCCAGACCAACAAAGCTGTGCAGCGCCGCCACCAGTTGCGGCATTTCCGTCATCTGCACCTTGCCGGCAACATAGTAGCCCGCAAAGCCGCCTGCCGCGATGGCGATCAGGATCAGGAACACGTTGTAAACGCCCGGTCCAAAGACCGTCGCCACCACCGCAAGAGCCATGCCTGCGATGCCATACCAGACGGCCCGCTTGGCCGATTCCTGGTTATTCAGGCCGCCGAGGGCCAGGATGAACAAGACGGCTGACGCGATATAGGCCGCCGATGTGATACCTACTGAAAACATGGAACCCTCCTCAGGACTTCTGGAACATGGCAAGCATGCGCCGCGTGACGAGGAACCCGCCGACAATGTTGATGGATGCGATCAGCACCCCGATAAAGCTCAGCACAACAACGATCCAGTTGCCCGCGCCGATCTGCAGCAGAGCGCCAAGGATGACGATGCCCGATATTGCATTTGTGATGGCCATCAACGGCGTGTGCAGGCTGTGAGCAACGCCCCAGATCACCTGAAAGCCGATGAAGCAAGACAGCGCAAAAACGATGAAGTGCGACATAAAGCTTTCGGGCGCATAGGCCCCTACCACCCCCAGCAGCAGACCGCCAACAACCAGCAGCGTGACCTGAGACTTTGTCTGCGCCTTGAAAACCGCAACCTCTTTCGCGCGCTTTTCAGCGGGCGTCAGTTCCTTTGGCTTGTCCTTTTTCGGGGCCGCCGCGATGGCCGCGATCTTGGGTTTGGGCGGCGGGAATGTGATCTCTCCCTCATAGGACGCGGTCGCGCCGCGGATCACGTCGTCTTCCATGTTCTGGTCGATCACGCCGTCTTTGCCCGGCGTAAGATCGGACACCATGTGCCGCACGTTCGTCGCATAAAGAAGCGATGCCTGCGTCGCCATGCGCGAGGGGAAGTCAGTGTAACCAACTATAGTTACACCATTTTCCGTGACGATCTTTTCGTCCTTCACCGTCAGCTTGCAGTTACCGCCACGCTCTGCCGCGAGGTCGATGATGACCGATCCAGGCTTCATGCTGTCGACCATATCCTTGGTCCACAGTTCTGGCGCATCGCGTCCTGGGATCAGCGCCGTCGTGATAACGATGTCCATGTCGGGGGCGATTTCGCGGAATTTCTTCAGCTGGGCTGCGGTGAATTCCGGGCTGGACACGGCAGCATAACCGCCCGTCGCGGACCCATCAGTCTGCTCTTCGTTGAAGTCGAGAAAGACAAACTCTGCCCCCATCGATTCGACCTGCTCGGCCACTTCGGGCCGCACGTCAAAGGCGTAAGTGATCGCGCCCAGCGAGGTCGCCGTGCCGATCGCGGCCAAACCGGCCACGCCTGCGCCCACAACCAGCACCTTGGCTGGCGGCACCTTACCCGCCGCCGTCACCTGACCGGTAAAGAAGCGACCAAAGTTGCTGCCCGCCTCAATCACCGCACGGTAGCCCGCGATATTTGCCATCGACGACAGCGCGTCCATCTTCTGGGCGCGCGAAATACGCGGCACCATGTCCATCGCGATAACCGTCGCGCCCTGCGCATTGGCAGCCGCCAACAGTTCGGCGTTCTGACCGGGATAGAAGAAGGAAATCAGCGTCTGATCCTCCCGCAACAACGCGACCTCTGCGTCCGAGGGCGGGCGCACCTTGGCGACGATATCGGCCCGCGCAAACAGCGTGGCGGCATCGTCGACAACGGCCACATCGGCGGCGCGATACGCGTCGTCGGTAAATCCTGCTTTCAAACCTGCACCGGACTGGATCAGACAGTCATGCCCCAGCTTTTGCAGATCCTTGGCGGACGCCGGAGTCATTGCGACCCGTGCCTCGCCTTCATATGTTTCCTTTGGTGAGCCGATCTTCAACGGGCTATCCCCTTTTTTAGTATTCTAGTATACCACATAACTATTGCCGTATTTCCACGGAACATTATTTCACAACGGCAAGGTTGCAAGTTGATTCACAGCCACCTCCGAACCCTTCGAGCATATTCCTCGAAAGCCGTGCAAAACGCCGCGTGCAGCCGGGCCTCTTCTGCCGTGATGAAATGGCGGGTAATCCACCATATAAAAACCGGCACCGTAGCCAATCCCAGTGGGGCCTGCCAGTAGAGACACAGCCCCGTCAGCAGCAGCACGTCACCCAAATAAATCGGGTTGCGGGTGCGCACGAATATACCCTGCGTCACCAATGCGGCGGGCTGGCGGTGCGGAATGACCGTGGTACGTGCCCGCGTCATGGTGATCACCGCCGCCAGCATCAGCGCAAGCCCCACCACGATCATCGCCGCGCCTGCCCATTGCAGGGCCGATGCGCCAACGGTCACAATGCCCCGGCTCATCCAGACTAATGCGGCGGCCAGCGCCAGCCAGACCGGCGGCAGATCCAGATATTTCACGACGCTTCCCCCTTGCACGTGCGGGCCCCCACGCTAGCATCGGCCCATAAGTGGAGGATATCATGGAACACATCGGCAAGCACGCCCTCGTCACCGGCGGCGGCAGCGGGATAGGCCGCGCCATCGCATTAGCCCTAGCCGAAGCAGGCGCAGAGGTCACGATCACAGGCCGCAGAGCAGAGCCGCTGGAGGTCCTCGCCGCAGAAAACCCACGAATTTACCCCTGCGTGATGGACGTATCCGACGAATCCGCCGTGCGGATCGGTGTCGCAGAGATGACCGCCGCGCGTGGCTCCATCACGATCTGCATCGCCAACGCCGGAATCGCCGAAGGCGGCCCCTTCATGAAAACCAGCCTCGCTGACTGGCGGCGCACGATGACGACGAACCTTGACGGTGTGTTCCTGACCTTTCAGGCAGCGCTGGATTCGCTACCCGCCGATCTGCCGGGCCGCTATATTGTCGTCAGCTCGATCGCCGGGGTGCGCGGGCTGAAGAACGCGATTCCCTATACCGCCTCAAAACATGGCGTCATCGGATTGATCCGCGGGCTAAGCGAAGAATTCATGCAAAAGCGCTCCGTGACCTTCAACGCGCTTTGCCCGGGCTATGTCGACACCGACATCGTGCAAAACCAACTGCCGGGCCTGATGCGCCGCTTTGACGTCGACCACACCGGGGCAGAGGCGATCGTTGCCGCCGGCAACCGTCACAAACGTCTGTTGCAAGTGGACGAGACGACAGCCGCCGCGATGTGGCTTTGCTCTGACGCCGCACGCAGCGTCAACGGCCAGACGATCGAAATCGCTGGCGGTCAGGTTTAGGACCAAAGACTTTTCGTCACGAAAAGTCTTGTTACAGCAAAAATCTTCGTACGAAGGTTTTTCGACACCGCAAAAGGACAGACCATGCCATTTCAATCCCGCAAGGATCAATTCCACCTGCCGACGGGGATGATCTATCTCGACGGCAACTCGCTTGGTCCCCTGCCCCGCGCGGCAGCAGACCGGGTTAGCCGCACCATGCTGGATGAATGGGGCGACATGCTGATCACCGGCTGGAACCGCGCCGGATGGATGGCGCAGCCGATGGCGCTTGGCGATCGGATTGGCCGCCTGATCGGCGCCAAGGCGGGGCAAGTGGCGGTTGGCGACACCTTGTCGATCAAGGTATTTCAGGCGTTGGCTGCCGCGCTGGCCATGACGGATCGCAAGGTGATCTTGTCCGATAGCGGCAACTTCCCGTCCGATCTGTATATCGCCCAAGGCCTGATCCGCGCCTTTGGTCACGATCTGGAACTGCGCGTTGTCGCGCCAGAGGACGTGGCGGCGAATATCACATCGGACGTCGCTGTACTAATGCTGACGCAGGTCGATTACCGCACCGGGCGGCTGCACGATATGGCCGCGCTGACGGCGCAGGCCCACGCGGTGGGCGTTGTGACGGTCTGGGACCTTGCGCATTCGGCGGGCGCATTGGCTGTGGATGTGGCGGGGTGCGGCGCAGATTTCGCGGTGGGCTGCACGTATAAATACCTGAACGGCGGACCGGGGGCACCGGCGTTCATCTATGTCGCGCCGCGTCACGCGCAGACCGCAGCCCCGGTGCTGGCGGGCTGGCTGGGGCATGATGCACCCTTTGCGTTCGAGCCGGCCTATCGCCCCGGCGACGGCATCGCGCGGATGCGCGTCGGCACACCGCCCGTCATTCAGATGGCCGCGTTGGAAGCGGCTATGGATATCTGGGACGATGTCGACATGGCCGCGCTGCGAGACGCCAGCATTGCCCTGACCCAGCGCTTCATTGCGGGGGTAGAGGCCGCCTGCCCTGACCTCACCCTTGCATGCCCCCGCGATCCGGCAGTGCGGGGCAGTCAGGTGTCGTTCAGCCACCCGCAGGGCTACGCTGCGATGCAGGCTTGCATTGCACATGGCGTTGTAGGGGATTTTCGTGCACCGGACATCATGCGCTTTGGATTTACACCGCTGTTTATAGATGCCGCTGACGTGGATGCGGCGGTCGCGGTGATCGCCCGGGTGATGAACGAAGCGCTTTGGGATAATCCTCAGTTTCAGGCCAGATCCGCTGTTACATAACAAAAAGGTAATTTTTTGCATGCAATACATGTGATTTAAAACGAGGGTCTTTTTCAACCCCGCTGAAGCAGTGGTTGAAATATCCGGTCGCAGCCTTTGGGTCAGATGTGAAAACACCCGCTGGACTGATGTCCGGCGGGTGTTTTTGCCCAGATTAAGACAGTGCAGATGCGCGCTTACTTCTCGTGCAGCGCTTCCTGGCTACGGGACAGCGGCTTGGTCAGGTAGTGCAGGACCGTCTTTTCGCCCGTGTTCAGTTCCACGTTGGCCTGCAGGCCGAGGCTCATTTCGATCTTTTGCTGGCGCACGCCAAGGTTTTCCGTGTCGACGCGCACGCTGACGCAACTTTGTTGATGGCTTGGATGCCCCCTCCCGACGGCATCCACGCCATCAACAGAGCCCGTACCCGCCCTAATGATGACACATTTACACGAGCGCAGCTTTTTCAGTGATGGCCGTCGATATTGCCATGCACCCGCAGATTGAGCGCCGCGCCCAACAAAATAAGGTAGGCGGTGATATAGAGCCACAGCAGCATACCGATGACGGCACCGATTGAGCCGTAGACTTCGTTGTAGCGGCCAAAATTTCCCAAGTAGTAGGATAGACTTGCAGACGCCGCGATCCACAGGACGACAGCCGTTGCCGCGCCAATGGTTATCCAGCGCAAACGCGCGCCCCGCTGGTTGGGTCCAAACCGATATAGCAGCGATAGTGCGGCATAAAGCACGAACAGCGCAACGATCCAGCGAATTACCTCGAGCAGCCATGCGGTGCCGGTGTCGATATGGACGAACTTCATCGCGATAGGCGCGATGACCACGGCCGCCAGCGCAAGAATCGCCAGCGCGACTAGTGTCACGGTCAGCGTCAGTGCCACGACGATCTGTTTGAACCCGTTGCGGGCGGGGCGGTTGGCGATGGCGTTCAGCCCTTCCATCAATCCCGCGACTCCGGCGCGGGCGGCCCACAGTGCCAGCATCAGCGACAGGCCAGAGGCCCAGCCTAGCGTGCCGGTCTGCGCGGCCAGCAAACGGCCCATCTGGCCGACGAACAGCAGATAGGTTTCCTCTGGGATGATTTCTTTCATCAGTTCCAGCTGTTGCACCACGATCGAGGGGTCAGCCAGCAGGCCAAAGACCGCGATAATGGCGGCGATGGCGGGAAACAGGGCGAACATCCCGAAAAAGGCGACACCGGCGGCAATCAAAGAGATGTGCCGCTCTGTTGCGGTGGTCCAGACGGCCATCATCAGCGCCCACAGCTGCATCAGCTTGCTGGTTTGCGGCCTGATGGGGCCAGGTTCGGCGGCAGGACCGGATTGAAGAGTATCGCTCATGATTTTAATTTAAGCCAAAGCGGGCGGCCTGCCCAGCGTGTGTGTCATTGCTGTCATGGATGTTACGCAAAAGGCGCAGGGCGGGCGGTTTTGCCTTCAGCCCTGGGGGCGGTCAGCGATAACCTCCCCCACAAACGAGCGAAACGCGAAGCGAGGGCAGTCATGCAAGACATCACAGAACAGGTCAACCAACTGGCAGAGCGGGTGCACGAGATGCACGAGACTCAGGAGCGGATTCTAATCGCCATCGCCGGTGCCCCCGGTAGTGGTAAGTCGACGCTTGCGTTAGAACTGGCACGGCGGCTAAACCAGCAGCGCTGTTCGGCAATGATCGTGCCGATGGATGGCTTTCATCTGGATAACGATGTGCTGGACGCGCGGGGCCTGCGTGGGCGCAAGGGCGCGCCGGAAACATTCGACGCCGACGGCTTTTTGCACATGATCCGCCGCATGAGAGAAACGGTCGAGGTCGTGGCCCCAATGTTCGACCGCAGCCGTGACCTGTCGATTGCCGGCGCTGTCGTCGTCCCCGCCGATTGCTCGGTGATCATCGTCGAGGGCAATTATCTGATGTTCAACGAGATGCCCTGGGCAAATTTGGCAGACCTATGGGATTTGTCCGTGCGGCTGGAAGTGCCGATGCCGCAGCTGCGCGCGCGGCTGATCCAGCGCTGGCTGTCGCTAAACCATTCGCGCACCACCGCCACGCGCCGCGCCGAAGGCAACGATATCCCCAACGCGGAACGTGTCAGCCTGCAGGCCCTGCAATGCGACATCACCCTGACGGCGCAGTACTGATCAAGTGGTGCCGCATTTGTGCTCAACAAGCGCAGATTTGAGGCACCGCGCCCTGCCCGCATGCCACAGATCTGCGTGCGCGCCGAACGTCGCGCCGCTTTGAATCGGTCCGGCGGATTTCCTTATTCCAACCGCATCGGTCCGTCAGGCAATCCTGACCCAAGCGTCAAGCACCATATCTGACCCAAACCGGACCTTCATCACGTTCTGAAATGCGGACGAAGTTGTCATTGCCTATCGGTGCCCTTGTCCTGCGACATGAATGGGCTTTGGGTCGCATCAAAGATAGCATGCTTGCACTCTGTTCCGAATGTCACTCAGAACCGATCTTGCCATGAAAAACGCAGATCGGCGAGGATCAATGTGATCATCCGGGATGGAACGCATAGCTAGTTAGAACAAAGAAACGCCTGATCAAAACTGTCGGCTGCGCCGAGATTACCGCCTGATCGCTGTGGCGACGCCTTTTGGAGGCGAAAGCGGTCTGCATCGTACTTTCTGGGCCGTTATTGCGGCGTTATAACTGTTTTCGGCCGGACTCGTCGTCAGCCCTCAGCTTTCGTCGCACGATGAGCAGGTTGCCGAGGGCGAATAGCGTAAAGAGCTGAGCCTGGTTCTTGGCAAGACCGCGGTAGCGGGTCTTCACATGGCCGAACTGGCTTTTTATAGCCCGGAAGGGATGCTCGACCCGTGCCCGCACCTTGGCGATAATGCGGTTGGTTCTTTCCTCAAGCAGATGCAGCTTGCCGCCTTTCGTGGCTTTGCGCATGACACCCCAGAAGCGGCCAGGCCGGGCGCTGACGTAGCCTTTGTAGGCACACACCGAGGTCTCGTTGCCATGCAGCAATGCGTCCCAGACCCTGCTGTCATGCAGCCTCACCGTCGAGGTGTCGAGGCTGTGGTTCACGCCGCTCTCGGCGTCGACGCCGATGTGGGCTTTCATGCCGAAGAACCAGTCATTGCCCTTCCTCATGGACGACATCTCGGAAACTCGCGCCCTGGCCTTATTCTTGGTCGATGACGGCACATACATGATCGTGGCATCCACCAGTGTGCCCGAACACAGGGTGATACCCTTGTCGGCGAAATGCGCATTCACCGCCGCAAAGATCGCCTCGGCCAGCCCGTAACACTCCAGCAGGTGGCGGAAGTTGAGGATTGTTGTCTCGTCCGGAATACGATCATCGCCCAGCTCGATCCCGGCAAAGCGGCGCATCGGCTTACTGTCATAGAGCGTCTCCTCGGCCATCAGATCGCTCAGGGCATACCAATTCTAAAGAAAGTAGACGCGCAGCATCGTCTCCAGCAGTATCGGTGGACGTCCGCCCTTCGGTCCGACTTTCGGATAATGCGGCGCGATCAGTCCCAGCAAACGGCTCCAAGGCACCACTCCGTCCATCTCCGACAAGAACACCTTGCGCCGCGTCTGCTTTTTCTTCACCGCATCACGCAGGCCGGAAAATGCAGGTTGCTTTGGCATCAAAGGGGCTCCTTGCAGGGATGCCGAAGCTTACCAGATCAGGCCAAATTTAAGAGCTTTTTCAGGCGTTCCCAAAAGATAAACTTCTCTCTAATTCAAGGCTACGGGAGGGTTCTGAGTTGACCTTAACTGCACGACACGGCGAGGTCCGGTCTGCGGAAAAATATGACCAAATTGATATTTCCGCTCAATGTCCGCTATGAAAAGCACTCCGGCAAAGCCTCTTGCATTTGGCCCGCCGCCTATATGGCTGTGATCATGTCCGCACTGAACCAACTTGCCACGTCGGAAAGTTCATGCAGTTCTCGCCAACTGTTCGGATCAATCTGTCTGAACTTGGTTAAAGGCACAGCCGGCGGAAGGGTCCTGTCCACCTTGAACCATGAACGCGGCCGACGCTTCGTTGCGAAATATGGCGCAGCAAGTATCGTTATCAGCCACTCCCTAGGCCCGTTGCCCCTATCGCGCAGGTAGTCGCAACACTCGCAATAGGATGCGGCGGTTGAAGCCGGTGACTCGGCCCCCGTCGGGGCGCGATAGTTCCGGAGGTCAGGCAAAATGCAACCCACAAAGCTTTCACGGTCAGGGGAGACAAGAAAATAACGGCGGTCAAGCCGACATTCGCTGCTAGTCAGTAATTTGGTGACATGGCATTCAGTCATACATTCGTCACGCGTAGCTCAGAGGTCGGCGCAAAAAAGCGTTTGCGCGACAAGCGAGATAACGGTGTGATTTTAGATCAAGTAACGCAACCTAGAAAATTTCTGCAATACCGCCGGGCAAATTGATCGACATCAACATCAAAGCACAACGAGTGACCTAGACTGATCTTCTTGGCGTGCAGCCAGTTATCCTTGGGAGTGAAGCTATGTCCTACAGCAGACTCATGATTGTCGCCCTCCTCGCATGCGGCCTGACGGGCCTGACCTTCGGTGCCGCCTTAGCTGGCGGAACAACTGTTCAGGTTTCGCTTTGGGATAAGGGCGGGTCATCCATGAACATGATGGGCGACTTGTTGCCCCTGGGTATGGGGATGATGGGCTCTGACATGTCCATGGTCACGATGGGCATCACGGCCAACATGACCGAAGTTCCGGCCGGTGAGGTGACCTTTCAGGTCGTCAACGATTCAAAGGACATGATCCACGAAATGGTCATTGCACCTGTCGCAGATGCGACAACGCCCATGCCCTATAGCACCGATCTGCAAAAGGTAGACGAAGACGCGGCAGGGCATTTGGGTGAAGTTGCAGAACTGGACCTAGGTCAGTCAGGCGCACTGACCGTCACGCTGAAGCCCGGCACGTATATACTCTACTGCAACATCTCGGGGCATTACGCGGCGGGCATGTGGACACTTCTGAACGTAACTTGACGAACCAGATTTTCCGTCGTTTTGATCCTGAATCATGACAATCATAAACGTGCCGGTGCCCGCTCATGCGGGATCACGGCATCTGAGAGAGGTTAAAGCAATGATTCACGATTATGGCATGGGCTACGGCGCGGGATATGGCCTAATCTGGACGATTCTGCTGATCGTGATTGCTGGCGTAGCAGTCATGGCCCTACTTAAATACATTCGCAAATAACCCCCAAGGAGTAGCATTTTGGATTATCCGATCAACCGCACCATCGGGGGCGCAAGCTTTGACGACGTGGATGCCCGAACGCGCAAGGCTCTGTCTGACGCAGGCTTTGGCGTTCTGACCGAAATCGACGTGACCGCGACGATGAAAAAGAAGCTCGACGTGGAGATGCCGCCCTATCGCATCCTTGGTGCCTGCAACCCGAAGATGGCCTATAAGGCGATAGAGATGGAGCCGCGGGTGGGCGCGATGCTGCCGTGCAACGTCATCCTGCGCGCGGTCGATGGCGGCGTAGAGGTCAGCGCGATTGACCCTGTGATGTCGATGCAGGCGATCGACAATACGGATCTGCACGCAGTCGCGGGTCAGGTGCGCGACCTTCTTAAGAAGGCGGTCGAGGCGATCTAAGTTGCGCCGACGCATCGGCATTATCGCGTTGGGTGCCGTCATCGGCATCGTCGCTGCTGGGGTCTGGTGGTTGGTGCCGTCGGTCCTAACCGACGCAAAACGCCTGATGGACCGCGATACGTTAACGGGTTTTGTGGCGCAGGCCGGGATCTGGGGGCCCGTGCTTGTCGTCAGCCTAATGACGCTTGCGGTTGTGGCTAGTCCCCTGCCCAGTGCGCCAATCGCTTTGGCAGCGGGCGCGGCTTACGGGCATCTGTGGGGCACCGTTCAGGTTATTCTGGGGGCAGAGCTGGGCGCGCTGATTGCGTTCGGTCTTGCACGGGTGCTGGGGCGCGACGCGCTGCGGCACCTGTTTGGCGACCGCGTAGACGCAGGATTGCTGGGGTCGCAAAACGCCCTGACGGCGACAGTCTTTGCCAGCCGCCTGATGCCCTTCGTATCCTTCGACCTGATCAGTTATGCGGCAGGCCTTAGCGTCCTGCATTCTTGGCGGTTTGCAGTGGCCACATTGGCGGGCATAGTGCCCGCAAGTTTTGTGCTCGTCCACCTCGGGGGTGAGGCTGCGAGTGGCGACATGGGCCGCGCTACATGGGCCGTCCTTGGGCTGGGACTGGTCACCGCACTGCCCCTTCTTTGGGTCGCAAATAGACGTCCCGACCAAAGCGATAGGTAACAAATTTAAAAGCTTCAGGCCTCCACGACTCAACAGAAAGTTCGTGCGACATGGACCACGAGTATCACATGACGGAAGAGACTGTCCCAGCGGGGGCCAACACAACCACTGACCCGGTGTGCGGCATGACGGTCGCAATCGGTCCGGAAACGCGGAACGCGATCTATCAAGACCAGACGTTCCATTTCTGCTCTAAAAAGTGCCAGACGAAATTCAAGGGCGACCCTTGGTTCTATGCCAGTGGCCGCGCGGCGGGCAAACCCAAGGCCGACGTTGCCGGCACGCAGTATACGTGCCCGATGCACCCCGAAATCCTGCGCGACGCGCCGGGGGCCTGCCCGATCTGTGGCATGGCGCTGGAACCGACGGCACCGACGGATGAACCCTCACACGAGCTGGTGGATTTCACCCGCAGACTCTGGATCTCTGTGGCGGCGGCGGTGCCGCTGATCGTGCTGACGATGGGTGGCATGGTCGGCCTGCCGGTCCGCGACTGGCTTGGGCATGAGATCTCTGCGTATATCGAATTTCTGCTGGCGACACCCATTGTCCTGTGGGCTGCGCTGCCATTTTTCCAGCGTGGGTGGGACTCTCTGATCAACCGCAGCCCAAACATGTGGACCCTGATCTCGCTTGGCGTGGGGTCTGCCTACATCTACTCTCTCTTCGCCACGTTCCTGCCGGGCACCTTTCCGGCGATCTATCGCACGGACGGCGGGGTCGGCACCTATTTCGAGGCCTCGGTCGTCATAGTGGCCTTGATCTTCGTCGGTCAGGTACTCGAATTGCGGGCCCGCGAACGGACCGGCGACGCGATCCGCGCCCTTTTGGACCTTGCCCCCAAGACCGCCCGGCGCATCATACAGGGCGGCGAGGAATACGATGCGCCGCTGGAGAACGTCATCGCAGGCGACCTGCTGCGTGTCAGGCCAGGAGAGGCAGTGCCCGTGGATGGCGAAGTGACCGATGGCCACTCGTCTTTCGATGAAAGCATGATCACCGGAGAAGCGCTGCCGGTCGAGAAGGCGAAGGGCGATACGGTCACGGGCGGAACGATTAACAAAACCGGCACGATTGCGATGCAGGCCACGAAAGTCGGTGCGGATACTGTGCTTTCCAAGATCGTCGAGATGGTGTCGAAAGCCAAACGCTCGCGCGCACCGATCCAAGGGTTGGCCGATAGGGTCTCCGCTATTTTCGTGCCCACCGTAGTGGCAGTAGCCCTTGCGGCCTTTGCCGGGTGGTTTATCTTTGGGCCGAACCCGGGTTTCGTGCATGCTATTGCGGCGGCGGTGTCGGTCCTAATCATTGCATGCCCCTGCGCGCTGGGGCTGGCTACGCCGATCTCGATCACGACCGCGGCGGGGCGCGGGGCGCAGGCGGGTGTGCTGATCAAGGATGCCGAGGCGCTGGAGCGTATGGCACGGGTCGATACGGTGATCGTGGACAAGACCGGAACACTGACGATGGGTAAGCCTGTGCTGACCGACGTAGTGGCCTTTGCCGGGGCAACCGAGAATATCGTTCTGTCCCTGGCCGCTGCGCTTGAACACGCCTCTGAACACCCTTTGGCAGAGGCGATTGTAGCTGGGGCCAAGTCACGCGGAATCACGCCTTGGACCGCCACAGATTTTGAGGCGGTGACCGGCAAAGGCGTCAAGGGCAATGTGGACGGACAGGCCATAGCCTTTGGCAACAGTGCGATGATGGAAGCGCTGGGTCTGGAAACAGACGCTGCGACCACAGCCGCCGAGGCCCTGCAGCTGGACGGCAAGACCGCCATGTTCCTTGCTCGCGACGGTGTCATGATCGGGATCGTTGCCGTCGCGGACCCAATAAAGGACACGACAGCCGCCGCGCTTCAGGCCCTGCACGATCTGGGCCTGCGTGTCATCATGGCAACGGGCGACAATGCCCGGACGGCACAAGTCGTGGCGGACCGCTTGGGCATCGACGAGGTGCGGGCCGGCGTGCTGCCGGAAGACAAGAAGGCTTTGGTTGATACGCTGCGGGCGCAGGGGCGTTTCATTGCCATGGCTGGCGACGGCGTGAACGACGCACCCGCGCTGGCCGCCGCCGATGTCGGCATCGCCATGGGGACCGGAGCCGATGTCGCGATGGAGAGTGCCGGCATCACGCTGCTGGGCGGCGATCTAACCGGGATCGTCCGGGCCCGCAAACTGGCGGTCGCGACAATGCGCAACATCAAGCAGAACCTGTTCTTTGCCTTCGCCTATAACGCCATCGGCATCCCGGTCGCGGCAGGTCTGCTTTATCCCGTTTTCGGTGTCCTGCTGTCACCGATGATCGCCGCTGCCGCCATGAGCCTGTCATCCGTTTCCGTCATTTCCAACGCCCTGCGTCTGCGCCGGGTCGCGTTGTGATCGGTGCGTGGCGAGAGGTCACATTCGCTGTACGGCGATTATCGTCGCAGCAAAGGTCGATTAGATCATGGGTATGAAGCGCAACGTCACATGAAGGCATTGGTTTAAAAGCAGCATCGCTGTGCTGCTTTTGCTTGCCGTCGCGATGGTCGGGACTTTCACCATCGACCGGATAGACATTTTGATGGCATCCGGTCCGTATGACATGACGGTCGCCATGGAACAGACCCATGCTAATAATGGCATGTCCGCCGGCTCGACCCAATGCCGCCTGCCAGATCATCTGCGTCGGCATGACACCCGCTATGCCCACAGCGATGCTAGTCGCCGCTTTCTGTCTGATCGTCGGTGCTGCGCTGAGCGCCGCACCCTTTTTCGTAAACGCCGCCAGGGCGCATATCGCTGACAGCGGGCAGACGATCGCTCGACATTGGCGGCCGGGCAACCACCGTTTATGGCCTGATGAACGGCAGCGGCGGCGCTGGCCTGATCCTGGTTACCAGTCAGCGGTTTCGCGTCGATCTGACCAACAAACTGGATGTCGAGACGCTGATCCATTGGCACTTTCAGATCCCGCCCAACGTGCAGGACGGCGTGCCGGATATGCCGATGCCCACACGTGCGAGGGGAGAGACCCGCAGCTACGATTTCGCGTCGAAACCCGGCACCAACTGGACGCACAGCCATATTCCGGTGCAGGAAGTGCAGCTTCCTGCCGCACCGCTGATCTTGCGCAGGGCGGATGACATGGCCATCAAGCCAAGATTCTCCGTGAGAGACACGAAGCCCAGCGGAACGTTGCTGTCGCCGCCGACGCAGGCGCGTTTAGCTATCGCATGTCCCTATAGACCGCCATGAACACGCTGACCGCTCCGACGGCGCTTATGAACTGGGCGGCTGGGGCAGAGAGCCATGTGCCGACCATGGCCGTTATCACGATGCCAACGCCGGTTTCCACGAATTGATATCCAGCGTTTCGCCAGCAGGTTGTAGTTCAGGAACTCATTGCACTGCGGCAAAAGACCCAAGACTGACGGACCGGCTTCAGTCGGAGCCTGTCGTGTATGGCGGCCGCGACGTCCCCTATAGTCTGTCGTGACTTTCGCGCAGCTTTAAGGGCCACGTCGACTTAATGAGCTGAGGACTGTAACGATTTCTGCGTCAGTCAGGATGTCCGCGAATGCGGGCATGTCGGACTGATAGCCTGGGTCGTCCACAATCTCGGCGACACTCACCTTAGTCAACTGAAACAGTGTGGCACCATCATGGTGCCACGTATGACCACTCGCATCTTGGGGCGGGGCGGGCATCCGGCCGTCGGCATTGCACGACCGCCAGTCGGGTTTTCCCTCGAGTGCGGAACCATGAAACGCGGCGCAATGGCTGGCGTAAAGGTCAGGCCCTTGCTCCACAACGGCTGTGTCATCGGGCAGAAGGACAGTCGTCGGATCGCCGATGACGCCCGTGGCGGCGCACATCATGCCCCGGCCCAAAGCGATGCCAGTGATCAGGAGGCAGGTCATTGACCGACCTGGTCAATGATCCGACCCGGACCGGCGTCTTTTCCGAAAGCGATCACGTCAAAACGCGCCGATGGGTCGTCCCCAATGCCCAGCACGGGCAGTCCCGTGATCGCGGGCCGGTCCCGCAGCAACCTCCTGATGGCATCGAAGGGACATGGCCCTCGATAAAGTAGCCGTCAATCATGGCTGTGTGACAGAACCAGAGGGACTGGGGCACGCCAGCCTGCTGCTTGGTCGTTGTCACATTGGCACTTTAGGTGGTTTCCACCGTAAAGTCCACGTCCCGAGCGAGTGCGACCCACGCTTCGCAGCACCCGCATGTGGGGCTTTTGACGACGTGCATCGTGCCAGAGGTATCGTGGTCCTGCGCATTAACGACAGAAGGAGGCGCAATGACGTGAAGACGAAGGTCAGGGCCACCACGATCGAATGTCTGATCAGGAATGTGAAGCGGGTCATGGTCACCCTCATGCCGGTAGAAGCGAAATTGTTGCGGGTCTGCGGACTGTATTCGAAGGCTTCTTTTTAAGGCCAGGGAGCGCAATCATACGATATGCCGCATCCGCGAAGGATTGGCGAGAGGTTCGACGACCACCCTACTTTGAAGATATACTCCGCCTCCTGCGGAAGCCGAAATTGGTGTCTTGACGCCTGGGTTTGAAACGATTCAGCTATGCCTATGATCCGCCCCGGCTTTCTTTCCTCAGCAGACCGCATCGAGCTTGAGGCTTGCGTGCGTCGCCAG